>Ga0209220_1000568_pt1 | contig 11945 bp, 9 predicted proteins | sample BlaSpr_A8_OM3_M3_FD_187984 | JGI IMG/M metagenome (GOLD analysis project Ga0209220, IMG submission 187984) | Forest soil microbial communities from Thunder Bay, Ontario, Canada - Black Spruce, Ontario site 2_A8_OM3_M3 (SPAdes) (version 2) | ecosystem: Environmental > Terrestrial > Soil > Boreal... | reverse complement strand
GAACCACTTGCGCACGTTGTGGGTGTGGCCCTCGGCCCAGCGCATCCGCTGGCGCGCCAGCCGCGCAAAGGTGCTCACACACTCCGCGGGCGTCTCCGCCCACGGCGTGTAGATGACCTTATAACCGCGGGTGTAGAGCTTGAGCGTCAGCTCCCAGTCCTCGGTGATGCTCGTGCCCCACCCGACCTCGCGCAGCACGTCCGCCCGGATCATGTAGGCCGTCCCCGCGATCATCTTCAGCGAGCCGATCGCGTCCTGGAACGGCCGCTCGATCATGTAGCTGCCCGCGTACTCAGCGCGCACCGCCTCGGTCAGCCAGCTCTCCGATTTGTTCAGGACGTGCCACTGGTAGCTCTGCACGGCCGCGACCTCCGCGCGGCGCTTGATCTGCCCCGGTTCGGACGGCGGCTCGACGCGCCCGAAGGCAGCCTCGAAGCGACGGTTCGCCGTCCCGTCGCTGACCCGATAGAAGAGTGGCAGCAGGCGCTCGATCGAGTCGGGGAAGGGCACGGAGTCGGCGTCGAACACGACGACGTATTCGGTTCGCGGGTCCATGATCTTCAGCGCCTCGCGCAGCGCCCCACCCTTGTATCCGGCGCGGCTCGTGCGGTGCAGGATCTTGAAACGAGGCCGGTCGCGCCATCGCTTCAGGATCTCCACCGACTCGTCGGTCGAGTCGTCGACGAGGACGACCTCGTACTCCGGATACTCGAGCGCGGCGAGCGCGGTGAGCAGCCGCTCGATCACGCGCTTCTCGTTGTAGGCGGCCACGTGGACCGAGACGAATGGGTGATACCCGAGGTCGATGTGGTAGCCGTTGCCGTTTCCGTTGCCGTTGATGCGGTTGATGCCGTTAGCGGTGTGAGACCCGTTTCCATTGCCGTTGCTGCGCCCCGGCGCGCCGACGAGGGTGGTCAGGAGCACCATCGCGGTGCTCAGGTAGTACTTGATCGCGTAAGCGAAGAAGACGGCCCCGAGAAAGAGTCCGGCAAACGCGAGGCCGTAGCCGAGCCAGTCCGCGCCGCTGCGAATCTTCGACTGCGCGACGAGGTCGGCAAAGCCATGGACGATCGCGACGATCGGGATCGCGCCGACGACGAAGGCCGCCACGACGACGGCGTTCAGAAGCACGCTCCACAACAGCTGGCCGCCCCGAGCGGCGGCCCTGGGCGTATGGCCGGGCTGTTCGTCCGCCATCAGACCCTCCGGTCCCGGTACAGCGAAGCAACGAGCTCGTCGTTGTCGAACCGCCGGTGGCCGCCCGGCGTCGTGAGAGCTGGCCGCAGCCGGCCGCCGCGGACGGCGCGGTTCAGTGTCGGCTGGCTGACCCCAAGCAGCCGCGCGGCCTCCCCCGTCGTGAGCAGGCGAGCGTGATCAGATTCCTTGTTCAGAACAGCCGCCAGAGCCTCGACGTCCTGCTCGCTGAACCGGCGATGGCCGCCCGGCGTGACCATGACCGGGCTCAGAAGGCCCTTGGCCACAGCACGCAGGACAGTCGCCTGGCTGACACCGAGGCGAGTTGCTACATCCTTCGAACTGATCAATCTGTGCAAGACGTGTGCAGGAGCAACGCACTATATCCGGAAGGGAGTCCCCCCCGGCGACTTAGGTGCTTGGAATTCCACGAGTGGCGTAGGCATTTCGTCGTTGAAAATGTGCAGAGATCGTCCAGACTGTTCGGCGAATCCGTGCCAAAATTTTCACTGCGCACATGTGCGCGCGGGCCTTCAGAAAGGAACGAAAGACCTCATATTTCTTTAGAACCTCACCCCCCGCAGCCAAGCTCGGAGCCGGTGTCGAGAAATCGCCCGGCCCGAGCCATTTTTACGGCGCAGGGGAGGCGGGCCTGACGGCGCAGGGGAGGCAGGCCTCCCCTACGAAACCCCTCCTTCCACCAGCGGCGCCTGGCGGCGTCTGGTGGGCGACGTTTTGGTGACGGCCCGAGTGAATCGGGCCTCGGGCTCCACCCCGTCTAGGTTCATTTCGATTCGGCGGCCCACTCGTGCAGCCCTTCGCGCCAGGGGCGGAGTGGTTTGACGCGGTTCGACGCTAGGCAGCCGTTCGCCGGGCGCGGGGCGGCCGCAGCGTAATCCCCGGCCCGTATGGGCTTGACTGGCACGTGCAGGTCGAACTCCTCTAGCGCGGCGCGGGCTAGCTCGTCCCAGCCGCAGCACCCTTCGGCGACCGCGTGGACGATTCCGCTCGCGCCTTGCTCCGCCAGCTCGACTGCCGCGCCGGCGAGGTCCCGCGCGTACGTCGGGTTGACCCGCTGGTCGGAGACGACCTGGAGCTCCGCACCCGAGCGCGCCCGCGCCAGGATGCGCGCCGGGAAACCCCTCGCGCCACCGAAAACCGCGGCCGTCCGGATCACCAGGGCGCCGCTCGAGGCCTCCAGCACGCGCTCTTCGCCATCGAGCTTCGACTGCGCGTACACGCTTAGCGGCCGGGGCTCGTCGGCTTCGACATACGGGCGGTCCAGCACGCCGTCGAAGACGAAGTTCGTCGAGAAATGGACGAGCCTCCCGCCGTAGCGCGCACAGGCGATCGCCACGTTGAAGGGGCCGTCCGAATTGATCGCGAACGCCTCATCGCGATCGCCCTCAGCCCGGTCGACCTCGTTGTAAGCCGCGCAGTTGAAAACCACGTCGGGCTTGCGTCGGCGGACCAGTGCCGCGACCGCGGTCTTGTCCGTGATCGACGCCTCCTCGTGCATTACCGCAGACTCAGGTCCGAGCCGGCGGACGAGCTCCGTCCCCAGCTGCCCCCCGGCGCCGAAAACGAGCGCTTTCAGAGCGCTTTGTCGGCCTGCGGCTCGGCGAGGCCCGCGTGCTGCACCAGCATCGCTGTGATCTCTTCCTCAGGCGCCGGCCGGCCGACCAGGAAACCCTGCGCCGCGTCACAGCCGGCCTCGACGAGGACCGCTTCCGCCATCCGGTCCTGCAAACCCTCCGCGACGACGCGCAGCCCGAGGTTGTGACCCAGCCCCACCGCCGAGCGAACGATCGCGCCGGAGTCGGCGTCTGTGGCCAGCGCGGAGACGAACGAGCGATCGATCTTGATCTCGTTGACCGGCAGGCGCATCAGATAGAGGAGCGAGGAGTAGCCGGTGCCGAAGTCGTCGAGCGAGAGACGCACGCCGATCTCGTGCAGCCGGTGCAGCGCCTTCGCCGCGGCGGCGGCCATCGCGACGCCCTCCGTGATCTCAAGCGTCAGCCGGTTCGGCTCGACCTTGAAGTTGCCGAGCGCGCGGGCGACCATCTCCTCGAGCGAGTGGTCCTCGATGTTGCGCGGGGAGACGTTGAGCGAGACGGACAGGTCGAGCCCCTGGCCGATCCATTTGCACAGCTGGGCCAGCGCGGAGTCGATGACCCACGCGGTCAACGGATGGATGATGCCGGTCTCCTCGGCCATCGGGATGAAGCGGTCGGGCGGCATCAAGCCTTCGCGAGGATGGTTCCACCGCACGAGCGCCTCGACCGAGTTGATCGCGCCCGTCGCCAGCGTGACCTGCGGCTGGTAGTGAAGGACGAGCTCGCCTTGTGGGATCGACCTGCGGAGCTCGCCGGCGAGGCCTGAGCGGCGTAGCGTCTGCGCCTCCTGCTCGGGCTGGTAGACGGCGTGCCCGCCACCCGAACGCTTGGCGACGTACATCGCGACGTCGGCTCGCCGCAACAGCGTGCTCGGGTCGTCGCCGTGCACCGGGTACATCGCGATGCCGATGGATGCTCCGGTCTCGACCATCTGATCGGCGATCGCGAACGGACCTTCCAGCGAAGCGAGGATCTTGCGGGCCGTCGCGACCACGTCCTCGGGATGCTTCGCGTCGGGCGTCAGGACTGCAAACTCGTCGCCTCCCAGCCGCGCGATGGTGTCGGTGGCCCGCAGCACGCCGCGCAATCGCGCGGTGACCTCCTGCAGCAGGCTGTCGCCGCGGTCGTGGCCGAGCGCGTCGTTGATGTCCTTGAAACGGTCGAGGTCGAGCAGCAGGACGCCGAACATCTTCTGGTTGCGGCGCGCCGTAAGCAACGCCTGCCGCAGGCGGTCGCCGAAGAGGCTGCGGTTCGGCAGCCCGGTCAGCGCATCGTGCAGCGCCTGGTACTCGAGCGCGTCGGTCTGCGCCTTGCGCTCGGAGATGTCACGCAGCGTGGCGATGAACAGATGACGTGAGCCGACCTGCATCGAGCTGACGACGAACTCGAGGGGAAACAGGCTGCCGTTCTTGCGCTTGCCCATCGTCTCGTGCGCGCCGCTGACCGGGATGTCGAGCTTGAGGCGGCGCTGGAGGTAGTTGTCGAAGGCGCTGCGATGCGTGGTGGCGATCAGGAGGTCGGACTGCTGCCCGACCAGCTCCTGCTCGCTGTAGCCGAACAGCTTCACCACCGCCGGATTGGCCGACTCGATGACGCCGTTCTGGTCGATCGTCGCAAGGCCGTCGGAGACGTTGTCGAGCACCGACCGCATTCGCTTCTCGCTTTCCTGCAGCGCCACCTCGGCGCGCTTGCGCTCGACGAACTCGCCGATCTGCGAACCGACGTCGTTCATCACAGCCACCAGCCCGTCGTCGAGGTCGCGGGCGGCCCACGTGTGGAGCGAGATCATGCCCACCACGCGCCGGCCGCTGCGGACGGGAAACCCGACGATCCCGTGCAGCCCGGCCGCGACAGCCGCGACCGAGCGCGCCGACGTGTCGCCGGCAAGGTCGGGCATCGAGACGGGAGCGCCGGATTCCCAGACGCGGCCGGCCAGTCCCTCGCCGCGCCGGTAAGTGACAGACGCGGCCGTCGCTTCATAGGCCGTCGTGTCTCGGCCCGGCCGTTTCCAGGAGGTGACGAAATGCATCGTTTCGCGCTCGGCGTCGACCTCCCAGTACTCGGCGAGCTCCCAGTCGAGCGTGCGGCACAGTCCCTCGAGCACGCCCGGCGCGGCCTTCTCCCACCCGGGCGACGTGACCAGTGCCTGCGTGACCGAGAACCTCGCGGCCTGCAGGACCTCGGAACGCTTCCGGTCGCGGATGTCGACCGCGACCGTCTGGAAGTAGCCCGGCTTCTGATCGGCGGCACGGACCATGCGCATCGTCAGGTCGACCCATACGTGCTCGCCATCCTTCCGGACGTACCGCTTCTCGATGCGGCGACCCTCCTCCTCGCCAGCCAGCATTCCGTGCATCGCGTCCTGGAGTGCGGCGACGTCGTCCGGATGAGTGATGTCGAGCAGCGAGAGGGTGCCCAGCTCGGCGTCGCTGTAGGCGACGAGGTCGCAGAACGCGGGGTTGACCGTCGTGATGTGTCCGTCGAGGCTCGTGAACGCCATGCCCGCCTGCGCCTGCTCGAAGAGGGTCCGAAACCGGGTCTCGCTCTCGCGCTCCGCGGCTTCGGCGCGCCGCCGGTTGCTGATGTCGCTCACCAGCGTCAGGAGCTGGTTTCGCCTGGTCGTGACGAGATGGATCGCGACCTCGACCTCGACGAGGCGCCCGCCCTTGGCGATGATCGCGGACGTGTATCGCGCAGGCGCCTCGCCACCCGAAAGCCGTCGCTGGAGCGACTCCGCAAGGTGCTCGCGGTCGGCGGGCGGCGCCAGCTCGACCAGCGTCGGGAACGCGGCGAGCTCCTCGCGCGAGTAGCCGGTGAGGTTCACGTAGGCGTCGTTGCCGGCGACGAAGCGGCCGTTCTCGGTGATGACCAATCCCTCGCCGAGGTCGCTCAGCGTCGCGAGCAGCGTGCTCTGGCGCTCGACCTGCACGCCGAGGTCGCGCTCCACGGCCCGGGTGGTGAGCAGCGCGAGCACACCAAGGCCGACGAGCACGAGCGTCCAGATCACGACCGCGCCGATCGAGAGCATCAGCTGCGACACGGCGTAGATCCACAGCACTCCGATGCCGACGATCGCGACCGTGAAGACGTAGCCGAAACGACGCGCACGGAGGCCCGCCTCGAAATGGAGGAAGACGGCGGCGAAGCTCACCGCGGCAAGCGGCGGGAGGTCGTTGCCCAGCCAGCGGCCGGCGACGCCGAGCACGAGGTCGGTGAGGACGGCCGCGCACACCATGATCGGGAGCTGGATCGCCAGGCTGGAGGCGAACCGCGAGAACCTCACCCCAAGCGCGATCGCGCCGAAGACAGCCCCGATCGCGAGGAGGATGGCCTCCTGGCGGAGGACGTCTGCCGGGAGGTGGGCCTCCCAGAGACGGTAGGCGAGGCCGCCGATGATGGCGGCCACCGCGACGCCGTTGATGAGGGGCGTCGTCCAGGGCCTGGACGGCCGCGGAAACCCGACCGCGGCCCACGCCGCCCCGAACAACGGATCGGCCGAAGGCGCCGGGGAGGCGGTGAGGTCCTTAGCCAATTCGAAGTAGGTTAACGTTCGGCCCCGAATTTAGCTGTCACCCATGTGTCCGGTCGACTTCTTCCCTCTCCCCGCAGGGGAGCTCCGCCTTCTTCCCTCTCCCCCGTGGGGAGAGGGCCAGGGTGAGGGCAGAGGGAGAAGCCTCTCGCTCGAGGCCGAGCCCCTAGATGGGCCCTGCGGGGCCTACCCCTTGCTGCCCTTGGTCTGCGGTCTCTGGGGCACGGTCCGCTTCAGCGGCGGCCGCCGGCCGGCGTGAAGCGGGTTGACCTTCTCCCCGTCCCCGTTGCCAGGCGGACGCCCGGCGGTGGCGTGGAGGATCCGCAGCTTGGCCAGGCGCTCCTTCTTGGCCGCCAGGGCGGTCTTGAGGGCGTCCGACAGCTGGGTGTCGTTCATGGGGACGACCCGGAGCCGGGCCTCCAGCTCGAGGACCTCAACTTCAGCTCTTGTCAGTTCGAGATCGATGGTTTTTGACACGTTCTTCCTCTTAACTACGAATCAAAGCTACTGAACCTCATAACTACCCCGCAAGTCGCCAAGTTATGCCTAACCGCATTGCACGCCGATGGTCACTGCCGCCTGGTTCGACGTGCAGTACGTGGATTGGGCGCAGTAGGTGTGGTCCGTGAGCTGGACCGTCCAAACGGCGCCATAGCCCGACATGTAGCTCTTGGGGATCGAGACGACCACGTTGCTGCCGCTGACGGTCAGCCATCCAGCTTGTGGGGCCGCTGGTGTCGCGGGCCAGCATTTAGACGCGTTGGGCGGGTTATATGTGGCATTGGCCAGTAGCGACACCGACGGCGTGCCGCCCGGAACCCCTCCGGAGATCGGGATTTGAACGGTGCAACCGGTACCGAAGTTGCCGTAGCAGACCGCGTTGCTGAGCGAGATGTGTTGATACATCCAGAACGTCGGCGAGATGCTGCTCGTCGCTCCGAGGCCGTCGGTGACCTGGACACTGAATTTCAGGTAGCCGGACAGGCCGACGAACGTGCCCGTCAAGCTCAGCGCCGACAGCGAGGTCCCTGCCGGCAGCGGACCCTGGGTCAGCGCGTAGGAGTAAGGCGCGACCCGTCCGCTCAGGGTGCCGAAGTTCCCGCAAACGGTCACGCAACCAAGCTCGACATTGCAGTACTGCGCGCAGGCAGGCAGCAGGGTCGCCGTGACGGGCGCGGCGATCCCGATCGTGCCGTTGATCGTCGCCGTGCTGTCCCCCGCGTCGGCCACCTGGATCGTGAATGCGTAGCTTCCCGCGCCTGTGGGGTTGCCCGACACGGAGCCGTCAGGTCCGACGGTGAGTCCAGCCGGCAGCGAACCCGCGCTGACGGTCCATCTGTAGGGCGCGACGCCGCCCGTCGCGGAGAGCGCGACCGGCGCGTAGCCGACGCCCACCTCACCAACGTGAAAACCAGGGCCGGAAGCCTGGAGCGGCGCCGTCGGAGTGGGCGACGGCGAGGGGGTCGGGGACTGGAGGCTGGCGATCGTCTTGGGGGGAGCCGCGCAGGCGAAACCGACCACCAAAACGGCAGCCAGCACCGCCCACCTTCCTCTCACGGCTTCGCAACGCACCGAACGCGACGCGAATTCTAAATCGCGATTGACAACTTTCAGTCAGTCGAGGCTTATTGCGTCGCGGAGCTTGTCGAAGAAGCCCTTCGTCACCTTCTCGGGCTTCCCGGTCAGACCCCCCACCTTGCGGAGCAGCGTCTTCTGCTCGGCGTTGAGGTCCTTCGGGACGACCACCTGGACGACGACGTACTGGTCCCCGCGGCGCCCGCCGCGGACGTCGGGCATCCCCTTGCCCTGGAGCCGGAAGGACTGGCCGTTCTGCGTGCCCGCGGGGATCGCGATCTCCACCGACCCTTCGAGCGTGGGGATCTCGATCCGGTCGCCGAGCGCGGCCTGGACCATGTTCACGCGCAGCTCGTAGACGACGTCGTGTTCATGCCGGGAAAGATGCTGATGCACCTTGACGTTCAGCACGACGTAGAGGTCGCCTGGCGGGCCGCCTCGCACCCCCGCCTCCCCCTCCCCGCTCAGCCGGATCTGCGAACCGGTGTCCACGCCGGCCGGTATCTTCACCGCCAGCCGCTTCGTCGTCTGCGTCCGGCCCTGGCCCCGGCACTGCGTGCACGGGTTCTTGAGAATCCGGCCGGCCCCACCGCAAGTCGGGCAGGTCGAGGTCGTGACCACCTGGCCGAAGATCGACTGGGCCTGGCGCCGGATCTGGCCGGAGCCGCGGCACCCGGGACAGGTGTCCTGCCCGCTGCCCGGCTCGGCGCCGCTCCCGGCGCAGCGCTCGCACGTGGCAAGCCTGGGCACGTCGAGCTGCTTCTCCAGGCCGGTGAATGCCTCGTCGAATGTGATCGTCAGGTCGTAGCGCAGGTCGTCGCCCCGGTTGGAGCGCTCGCGCCGGGCCCGCCCGCCGAACCCTCCGCCGAAGAACGTGTCGAAGATGTCCGCGAACGGCATGTCGGAGAAGTCGACCGCGGGCCCACCGGTGCCGGCGGCCGCGTGGCCGAACATGTCGTAGCTGCGCCGCCGATCGGGGTCGGAAAGGACGGTATAGGCCTCGCTCGCCTCCTTGAAACGGGTGGCCGCCGCGGCGTCATTGGGGTAGCGGTCGGGGTGCGAGTCCATCGCGATCTTGCGAAAAGCGCGCTTCAGCTCGTCCGCGGAGCACTGCCGGTCCACGCCGAGGATCTCGTAGTAGTCGCGCTTGACCGCCACTGGTTGCTAGTTGGTTTCTTCGGTCACTGACGGCAGCGCCGGCGGCCGCGCCACCTTGACCAGGGCGGGCCTCACGACGCGGTCACGGATGCGGTAGCCGCGGCGGAGCTCCGACACGACGGTGTCCTCGGGATGCTCCGTCGACTCCTCGTGGCCGACCGCCTCGTGCAGCTTCGGGTCGAAGCGCGCACCGACCGAGTCGATCGGCTGCAGTCCATGCGTGCCCAAAACCTCTTCGAGCTTGCGGACCCCGAGCTCGAGGCCTTTCGCCCATGACTCGTCGATGCGGGCGGGCTTGTGGTCGAGAGCCGTCTGCAGGTCATCCAGGACGGGGAGCACCCTGCCGATCAGATCCGCCGATGCATGCTGGATCGTCTCCAGCTGCTCCTGGCGTGCCCTCTTCTTGTAATTGTCGAAGTCCGCCGCGAGCCTGAGGTGGCGATCCTTCGCCTCGGCAAGCGCCGACTCCAGCTCGGCGACCTTCGCCTCGAGCGAGGACGTAGCTGGTTCGTGCCGCTCGCCTTCGTGCGGCTCGTGCGGGTACTTGCGAGTGGTCATCGAACGTTAGATACCGCGCGGGCCAGCACGATCAAACCCCAAGTTCCGCCATGCGGTCGCTCGCGCCGCGCGCCACCGCCTGCAGCCGCGCGACGGTCTGGCTGTATGCCATGCGGGTCGGGCCGATCACGCCCAGCACACCTTTAAGTCGGTCGGTTGGCCCATATGACGTGAGCACGACCGCGCAGCTCTGCAGCCCGCTCGACGTGTTCTCCGAGCCGATGACGATCTGCAGGTCCGAGTCTCCGATGAGCTGGCGCAGGAGCACCGTCAGGTACCGCGTCTCCTCGAGCACCTCGAGCACCTGCTGCAGCCGCGACGACTCCGCGAACTCGGGCTGCCGCAGCAGGTTCCGCACGCCGTCGTGGACGACGAGGCTTTCCGAGCCCTTCTCGTAGATGTCGAGCACCGCGATGACGCGGCCCAGGAGCTCCTTCTCCAGACCAAGCGGAGCGTCCTCGTAGTCGCGCCGCGCCTCGTCGCTCGCCCGGCCGACCAGCGATGCGTTGAGCCGAGCCGCGACCTTGGTCAGCTGAGCCTGCGTCGCGCCCTGCGTGACGTTCACGACCTGCTGCCGCAGCAGGTTTCCCTCGAGCAGGAGGATGAGCAGCACCTCTTTCGGCTCCAGAGAGACAAGGTCGACGTGCTTGACCCGCGCCAGCGAACCCTGCGGCGCGCTGGCGACGGACGCGTTCTGCGTCACGGCGGCGACGGTCATCGCCACCCGCTCGACCATGCCCTCGACGTCCGCGGGCGCCGCGCGCATCTCGTCGGCGATGAACGACTTGACGCGGTCGGGTATTGGCTCGAGATCCATCAGGAAGTCGACGAAGTACCGATAGCCCGAGTCGGTCGGGACGCGGCCGGCCGACGTGTGCGGCTGTGTCAGGTACCCGAGGTCGGAGAGCTCGGCCAGCTCGCTGCGAATGGTGGCTGACGACAGGTTGACGAAATGGCGGCTCTGGAGCGCCTGCGAGCCGACCGGCAGGGCGCTGGTCGTGAACTCGTTGACGACCGCCCGCAGGATCGACTGTTTTCTGTTTTCCATTCTCTTTTCAGCACTCTCCAGGGGAGAGTGCCAATCAGAGTACCGCGAGGGCGATCTGGTTGTGCAGGTCGAGACCTCGCCTCGTGGGGGCCACGCGGCCTTCGACCCGTTCCACGAGGCCTGCGCGCTGGAGCCGCGCCAGCTCGTCGTCGAAGCCTGCCGGGACGATCATGCCCGCGGCGGTGCGCAGCCCGAGCATCAGCGACTCGGCCAGGGCCTTGCGCGGCGGCAGCTCCTCCCCATCCGCCCTTGGCGACGGCGCCGCGGCGATGTACTCGCGCGGGCGCGCCACGTTCCACCACCGCCAGGCCATCGTCCCGTCGGTTGCGTAGCTGTGCGCCCCGGCGCCCGCGCCGTACACAGGCCGGCACCGCCAGTAAGCCTGGTTGTGGCGTGATTCGAACCCACCACCGCGAGCCCAGTTGGAGACCTCATAGCGGTGGTAGCCCACCGCCTCGAGCTCGGCGCACGCCGCGTCGAGCTGGTCCCACTGGAGATCTGTCTCCACCTCGGGCAGGCGTCCCGATTCGCGGCGGCGGTACAGGAGCGTGCCCTCTTCGAAGGAAAGGCAGTACGTCGAAACATGGTCGGGGCGGAGCGCGATCGCGCGGCGCAGCGTGTCGAGCCACGTTTCAAGACTCTGGTAGGGCACGGCGTAGATGAGGTCGATGCTGATGTTCGACATCCCCACCGACCGGGCCAGCTCGAAGGCGTGGATGGCCTGCGCCGCGTCGGTCTTGCGCTCCAGGACCGCGAGAGCCCGCGGATCGAATCCCTGCACGCCAAGGCTGAGGCGATTCACGCCGCCCTCGATCCACGCTTCCAGCCTGGCCAGGTCGGTGCTCGCGGGGTTCGCTTCGAGGGTCACCTCGGCATCCGGAGCGACGTTGAAGTTGGTGCGGATGAAATGCAGCAGCCGCGCCGCGAGGGGCGCCGGCAGCAGGCTCGGCGTTCCTCCGCCGAGATACACCGTCTCGAGCTGCTGGAACGCAAAGCGTTCGCGGGCGAAGACGAGCTCGCGCTCGAGCGCATCCACGTAGTCGGGCATCAGGCGGTCCATCCCCGCGTAGGCGTTGAAGTCGCAGTAGCCGCACTTGTGCTTGCAGAAAGGAAGGTGCACGTACAGGTGCCGGAACGCGTGCAGCTCGTTCACGCCTTGATGTCCGCGACCGTAGCGTTGCTGAGCTCGCGCAATCGCTCGGGCCCGATCTCGAAGACCGAATCCGGCCGTCCTGCCGCGGCCCACACAACGCGATGTCCGAGCAGG
>Ga0209220_1000566_pt1 | contig 11946 bp, 12 predicted proteins | sample BlaSpr_A8_OM3_M3_FD_187984 | JGI IMG/M metagenome (GOLD analysis project Ga0209220, IMG submission 187984) | Forest soil microbial communities from Thunder Bay, Ontario, Canada - Black Spruce, Ontario site 2_A8_OM3_M3 (SPAdes) (version 2) | ecosystem: Environmental > Terrestrial > Soil > Boreal... | reverse complement strand
GACTTCTTCCCGCGTCACGCCCGGGTGATAGCGGATCCCACCCTTGGCGGGGCCCCGGTCGATGTTGTGATGAATGCGATAGCCGGTGAACATCTGCACCGTGTGGTCGTCCATCATGACGGGGAAGGTCACGATCAGCTCGCGCTTGCACTCGCGCAGTACGCGCCTCATATTCGGATCCAGGCCGAGCACGTCGGCCGCAATATCGAATTGGCGCTGGGCCATCAGCCACGGATTCGCCTGGTCCGGTGATGCCTCGGCAAAGCCCCTCATCGGCACCGCCTCTATCTTCTGAGCCATTGTTCCTCCTGCCTGTCTTAAGCCGGCCATTCGGCTAACTGGGCGTTCGGGCACCCATTACACTACACGGCACCGTGACGCCGCGGATGACTGTCCTCGCAAGCGTTTCGCTTGCGACATTCCTCGTCACCAGCCTGGCGGCGACCCAGTTCCGAAGCCAGCCACTGCCGCCGTCCAATCGCCTGGCCCGGGACGAGGCGCTGCGGAAGAGCGTCAACCAGCTCGAGGACCAGAACCGGGTCCTCAAGGCACGCATCCAGACGCTCCAGGGCGCGGTCAAGGCCGTCGAGGATGAGAGCGCCCATCGTTCGAGCGCCGTCCAGCAGGTGAAGGCGCAGCTCGATGATGAGAAGGTCACGGCGGGCCTGACGGCGCTGCACGGCGCCGGCCTCACGATCCTGCTGCACGACGGCACGGATCCCAACGACCTCGCCGATCGTTCCCTGGGCTGGACGATTCACTACCAGGACCTGCAGGATATCGTGAACGTCCTCTGGGCGAGTGGGGCGGAGGCGATCGCTGTCAACGGCCAGCGGATCGTGCCTAACAGCGCCTTCCACTACGCCGGCGTCAACATCCTGGTCAACAATGCCAGCCGGCTGAGCGGTCCGTACACCGTGACCGTCCTGGGCGATCCGTCCAGTCTCGCCGGCGGCCTGGGCAACCCCGACCAGCTCGCCGAGCTCAAGAGCCGCAGCCGCATCTACCGGCTGGGCTTCAGCTGGCTGCGCAGCCCCCACCTCAGCCTGCCGGCCTTCGATGCCACTTTCCTGGTGAAGTATGCTCAGCCGCTTGGCTGACGGAACCGCGCGCGCCCAGCGGCTGATCGTCGTCAGCCTGATCGCCGTCGCGCTCGGCTTCCTCCTCGTGGTGCAGCTGCGGTCTCAGGCGGCGGTGGCCCGCACCCTGGCCGCCCAGGACGACACGAGCGTCGCCCTCCTGATCAACGACCTCAACCGCGCCAACAACCAGCTGATCCAGCAGGGCGCGGCACTCACCCAGCAAGAGGCGCAACTCCGGGCGGCGCTCACGGCCGGCGGTACGGACGCGCAGGCAATCCAGAAAGAGCTCACCACTTTGCTCGAGGTCAACGGCGAGGTGCCGGTCCATGGGCCCGGATTGCAGATCCGGATCGAGGGCACCATCATGGACTTCGAGTTGCAGGATGCGCTCAACAACCTGCGCAATGCCGGGGCGGAGGCGATCGCGCTCAACGGCCAGCGCATCATCAGCAGTACCTCGGTCCAAAGCCGCGGCAACAGCCTGTTGATCAACGGCCACGCCGTCAGCTCTCCGTTGAGCCTGCTCGTCATCGGCGACCCGGAGCAACTCGGGCCGGCCGCCGACCTCTCCGCGAGCAGCCTGCAGACGCGCGTCCAGGTCCAGATCACTCGCCAGACCGAACTCGCCATCACGCAGGTGGTCACGCCGCGCCCGCTGATCTACGCGCAGTTGGGAAAATAGGACAGCAGGATGGCACGAACCGTCGAGCTGCGCAGCGACACGTTCACGCTCCCCACGGAATCGATGCGCGCGGCCATGGCCGCCGCCGAGGTGGGCGACGACGTCTGGGATGAAGACCCCACCATCCATCGCCTGCAGCAGCGGGCCGCGGAGATGGTCGGCAAGGAGGCGTCGCTCTTCGTTCCGAGCGGGACCATGGGAAATTTATGCGCCCTGCTCGGCCACACGCAGCCCGGTCAGGAGGTCATCCTCGAGATCGACAGCCATATCTTCCAGAACGAGGTTGCCGGTGCCTCGGTCGTGGGCGGCCTCCAACTCCGACCGCTGGACACGCCGGACGGACGTCTTCAGCCGGAGCAGGTGCGCCGCGCGATCCGCCAGCCCGACATCCACGAGCCGGCCACGGGACTTCTCTGTCTGGAGAACACCCACAACCGGAAAGGCGGCACCTGCCTGAGCCCGAAGCAGACCGCCGCGCTGAGTGACGTCGCCCACGATGCCGGCTTTCCGGTGCACCTGGACGGCGCGCGGGTCTTCAACGCCGCCGTCGCGCAGCGGATCGACGTCCGCCAGCTCACCGCTCCCGTTGACTCGGTGATGTTCTGTCTTTCGAAGGGGCTGAGCGCCCCCGTCGGCTCCATGCTCGCCGGGTCGAGCGCCTTCATCGAGCGCGCTCGCCGCATGCGCAAGATGCTGGGCGGCGGGATGCGCCAGGCCGGCGTGATAGCGGCCGCCGGGTTGATCGCGCTTGATGAGATGGTCGATCGCCTGGCCGAGGACCACGCCAACGCCCGGCGCCTGGCCGAGGGACTGCAGGGACTACCGGGGATCGACGTCGACCTGTCGAGGGTCGAAACGAATATGGTGTTCGGCGATTGCCGTCCACCGCTGACCGCGAGCGCATTCATCGATCGCTGTCGCGAGGCGGGCGTGTTGCTCGACCAGGCGTCCCCATCTCGCTGGCGCATGGTCACGCACCGGGGTGTCTCGGTCGAGGACGTCGACTCCGCGGTCGAGGCTGTCCGCCGGTTGTTCGCGGCGCCCCTTCGAGTCGCCGGCTAGCGCACGGGTAGGCCGGTCATCGGGTCGAAGGCCGGACCAGCGAAGCTCGCATCGGGCAGCAGGAGCATGCTGCCGAAGGTTAGCCAGTCGCCATTCGCATCGGTGAGGATGCCGGCCGGTGCCTGTGCCGTGCCGGCCAGGGTCATCGCGGCCGGCTGACCCGGCAGCGTCCATGCGGTCGGGATCGACGTCAGCGCGGCATCCGCGCCGCCGAACGCGTGCACCGCGCCACTGCTATCGAGGGCCAACCCGGAATGGGTCCCCGGGAAGAGCGCCGCATCGACAACACCGGCGCCCGCCGGCAAGGCGGAGGCGACGCTTGCCCCGCTCCCGGCAATCGCGCCCGCGGCATCGACGGCCATGATCGTGCCATCGCTGGCGGCGAGCAGGCGCGTCGGCGTCGCCACGGCGAATCGCGGGCCGGCGGCGCCGGCGCTGTTCCATGTCGTGCCGTCGGCCAGCAGGCGGAGCGTTCCCGATGGCACCGTGACGACGTCGACGGCGGCGGCCAGCGATGCGGGTGCGACAGCCGGTATCCCGCCGTCGCGGCCGAGGCCGTGGAGCGATGCATCCGTGCCAAGCAGCAGCGCTCCGTTAACCGACGGGTGCTCCTGCCTGACCCCCATCACCGAGGGTGCGCCGTCAGGCTGCGCCGGCAACGGCCCGAGGATGGCGCGGTCCGCGGCGGTTGGCGGTGGGCCGGCACTGGCTGGAACCGATTGGTTGAGAACGATGATGGGCGCCTGGTTGCGAGCCGCGTCCCGCACGCTCAGCCGGAACTGGTAGGCGGCGGCCGGGTCGCCAAAGAACCGGACGGCCCCCGTCTTCATGCCGGCCGATGGCTGGTCGGCGTTTTGGGTGAACCACGGGCGGAACCCGAGGCTGCCTGAGGCGACGTCGATGGCGACATCCTTGACGCCGGATAGACGGTCATCCCCGGACCAGTGAACGCTCAGCGCGCTGCCCGGCGCCGAATCCACCCGGAGCGTCGAGCTTGGCGGGTCGACGTCATATAGATATAGGTAGGTGATGTCGGCGCTGGTCCCGGCGCGGTCGAACACGCGGATGTGCAGCGTATGCGATCCCGGGCCGGGCACCGTCGTCGTCCCACTGATGGCCTGGGTGCGCGGCGCCGCCGTCCCCGGGTCGGCGTCCCATTGGGCCGCGAATCCGGCGAGCCCGTGTCCGCCGTCACGCAGGTGCCAGCTGACGGGCGGTGGCGGACCGTCGCTGCCGTACCAGTAATCCCAGTGCGCCCCGCCCGGAAAGGCGAGCGGCAGCAGGAAGGGCACCGGCGTGTTGTTCAGCCACAGGTTGCCCACGTCCCAGCGCCACGGATCTGGTCCCAGCCCGGTCCAGCCGTATGGGTCGATGGAGTGCCACGGGGTCAGCAGGTCGCGCACCTCGAAATGGACATGCGGCCCCGTCGAGTTCCCGGTGCTCCCGCTGAGCGCGATCAGCTGACCGCGGGACACGTGCTGTCCCGGGTAGACGAACAGCTCATTGTTATGGAAGTAGGCGGTGCGATCGTCTGCGTGGTCGATCACCACGCCGAAGCCGCCGCTGTCACTCCACTCGCTATAGATGACGGTTCCGTCATCGGCGGCCACCACCGGCGTGTTGGAGGGCACGGCGTAATCGGTACCCCGGTGGCCGTCGTAGGCGTAGCCGGTGGCGCCGTCGAAGCGGATCATGATCCCGTCTTGCTCGCGAGTCGGGTAATGGTGATCCATCCAGGACGTGATGCGCGGGTTCGGGATCCCGAAGGGCAGCGTGAGGTTGCCGGCCGCCTGCGCCGGCTGCACCGTCAGCATTAAGAGGCCCAGCGCCGCGGTCAGGGCGCCATGCAATTTGAACGAGGGCAAGCCGCCGCGATTGTAATCGCTGGACCGACAAGAGAACGCGGGGAACGGACTCACCCTTACCCCCAGGCAGACCCTACAATGCGGGAAACGTGCCGCACGCCATCTACTGCTTCCTCGACGGCGAGACGTTGCACGGGGACCCGCCGAAGCGGGAATTGGACACGCCTGTCGTCGAGACCCGAGTTCACAACCTCGGTACCAACAACCGGGGCGCCTTCGTCCCGCTCAGCAGCCTCAAGTACGTCCTCCTCGACTCCCACGCGCCGTCCGGTGCCGTCGACATCGCCCGCTACCAGCGGATCGCCATCCACTTCGTGGACCATGAAGTGCTACGCGGCTACAGCGACCGCCAGCTGCGCACCTCGCGCTACGGCGTGACCCTCTCGCTGGTGTCGCCCGATCAGAGCGAGGTGAAAGACCTGGCGATTCCATTCACCGCCTTGAAGGGAATCTTCTACCTCAAGACCTGGGAGGGCGGCGAGCCGGCGATGCTCGAATCGGACTGGGTGCCCCGGATCCTGGAGGCGCGCGAGCAGGAGCAGGTGCGGCGCCAGTATGGCCCGGCGGGCAAGCCACGGCACAAGATGCCGTTACTCGAGCGGATCCTCCGCCGCCGCAAGATCGCCGAATAGCGCGGTTCCTGGCGGCCGGTCCCTGATATGTTGAAACCCAAGATGGAACCGGCGGCCGTCCCGCCGCAGGCGGCGGCCCCGCGGTCCGCGCTTCGCGAGCGGCTCCTCGATCCACGCACGCTGATCTCCTTCGGGATCCTGGCCATCGTCCTCTTTGTCGTGCTGACTCATGTCCAGCTGGACTACGGCGAGAGTCTGCGGGCGATCAGCCAGACCAACCTGCTCCTCTACGCGCTGGCGTTTGCCGCCTTCTACTTCTCCTTCGTCGTCCGCACCGTCCGCTGGGAGATCCTGCTGCGCAACACCGGGGAACACAACCGCTTCGGCGAACTGTTTCACATCATCATCCTTGCCTGGTTCGCCAACTGCGTCCTCCCCGCCAAAATGGGCGACTTCTACCGCGCCTACCTGCTGCGGCAGCAGACCGAGGTCTCCGGCTCGAAGGGCCTGGGCACCATCTTCAGCGAGCGCGCGCTCGACTTCCTGGTGCTGATGAGCCTGCTGATCGTCAGCGGCTTGATCAGCTTTCGCGCCTCGGTCCCTGAGCGCTTCGTCCCCGCCTTCATCGTGGGGCTCGTCATCGCCGCCGGGTTGATCGTTGGCCTCCTGCTGATCCGTTACAGCGAGGGCCGTTTGTCGCGCTTCCTTCCGGAGCGCCTTCGCGAGCGCGCCACGCGCTTCAAGCACGGACTGCTGAGCGCGTTTGCCGGCCGCCTTCCCCTCCTGCTCGGGCTTACCGTGCTGGTCTGGACGGCCGAGTCCGCCCGCCTCTTCCTCGTGGTCCAGGCGCTACCGCTGCATATCTCCCTCAGCCTCGCGCAGATCATGTTCATTGCGCTGGTTGCGTCCCTGCTCACCACCATCCCCGCATTGCCGGGGGGACTGGTGCTGGTGGAGGGCGGCATCATCGCCGTGCTGGTGTTCTTTGGATTGTCCGCCTCGCAGGCGCTCTCGGTCGCGATCCTCGACCGCCTGATCAGCTACTGGAGCCTGATCGCGGTCGGGTTGGTCGTCTTCCTGCTGAGTCACCGGCGTTGAAGGTCCTCGTCACCGGGGGCGCGGGCTTCATCGGCTCGCACGTCGCCGACCGGCTGCTGGCGGACGGCCACGACGTGGTCATCCTCGACGACCTGTCGACCGGCCACGTGGAGCATTTACAAGCGAACGCCCGCTTCTACCAGATGGACCTGCACTCGCCCTGGATCGACGAATTGTTTCGCATCGAGCGGCCCGAAGCCGTCGTCCACCAGGCCGCGCAGGCCAGCGTTCGCCGCTCGGTCGAGGACCCGGTCTTCGACGCCAGCGTCAACGTGCTGGGGACGGCGGCGTTGCTACAGGCCAGCGCGCATCATGGGGTCCGCCGTTTCCTCTTCGCGTCCACCGGCGGTGCGCTCTATGGCGATGCCGACGTGACGCCCACTCCCGAGGACTATCCCACGCTGCCGGTCTCCCCCTACGGCGCGTCCAAGCTCGCTGCCGAGGTCTACCTGCGCACCTTTCACGCCATGCACGGGCTCTCCTACGCCGCCCTCCGCTATGCCAACGTCTATGGGCCGCGGCAGGACCCCCATGGCGAAGCCGGGGTCGTCGCCATCTTCACCCGGCGGCTGCTCAGTGGAGAGAAGGCCCGCATCAACGGTGACGGCAAGCAGACGCGCGATTTCGTTTACGTGGGCGACGTGGCGGAGGCGAATGCGCGCGCGCTCGTCTCGGACGCGGTGGGGTCATTCAACGTGGGCACCGGGATCGAGACCGACATCGCGACCATCTTCCAGTTGTTGAAACGTCTTACTGGTAGTAACACTCCGGAGGAGCACGGCCCGCCCCTGCCAGGCGAGCAGCGGCGCTCCGTGGTCGACGCGCGGAAAATCGAGAAGGCGTTGGGCTGGAAGCCGAAGACGAGCCTCCAGGCCGGCCTGGACGCTACGGTGCAGTATTTCCGCGAGGCGCATCCGGCACGGGCGGCAGCGCCCGCGCGACCTGCGTGAGGGCCGCGTCCCCCGCGTCCATCAGGCGGCGGGCGGCGTCCAGCACCAGCGGGTTGCGGACGCTCTCGCTTCCGAGCATCCGGCTGGCCCACTCGTAGGCTTCGCAGGCGCGGCCGAGCGCGGCGCGCGTATCAGCCGATAGATCCGGTCCGCTCGACGGGCGTAGCCGAAGCGTTTGGTAGTACCCGGTCTGGAAGATCTTGCGCGCCGCCGTCGCCTCGTCTTCCAACGGCCCGCCGGGTCCAGCGTCGAGCGCCCGGCGGAGCCGATCGGCGGCTCGTTCGACACTAGTCTCGATATCGGCGAGGACGAGATCGTAGTCGTGCGGTACGAGGCGCGATGGGGTCCCCAGCACCCGGTAGGCCACGACGAGGGCGGCGGCCAGCACCAGCAGGATCAAGAGGTAGAGCCAGACCATTCCTGGCGATATTCTCCTCCCCCGCTTGCGGGGGAGGGCAGCGTGGGGGCGGCGGTTATTTGTAGCGGAAGGTAATCCGCCCGCGCGTCAGGTCGTAGGGGGACAGCTCGACCCGGACCCGGTCGCCGATCAAGATCCGGATGTAGAACTTCCGCATCTTCCCTGAGGTATAGGCGAGGATCGTCTGCCCGGTCTGCAGCTTCACCTTGAACATCGCGTTCGGCAGCGGCTCGACCACCTCGGCGTCCATCTCGATGGTCTCTTCTTTGTCAGCCGGGGTCTCCTTGACTTCCAGCGTGTCGATGCCGGGGCGCAGCGTGGTGGGACCGCCGCGTTTCTTGGGGTAGCTACGTTTCTTACGCAAATCGTCGACATATTACCCGAGTTGCGCGTGAGAGAATCGGGCGCGTGCAGATCAAGGCCGAACTGGCAGGCAATCTGTGGAAGATCGTGGTCCGCGAAGGACAGCCGGTCGGAGCCGACGAGACGCTGATGATCCTGGAGTCGATGAAGATGGAGATCCCTGTGAATGCCCCCGTCGCCGGACGGGTAACGAAGATCCACGTGAAAGAAGGCCAGACGGTGCAGGAAGGTCAGCTGCTCGCTGACGTGGACTAGTCAGGGCCAACGCACCAGGTCGACGACGTTAGGCGGCGGCTTGCTCTGGCTGGAAGAAGGCGATGCCCACCACGGACATGCCGTGCTTGCACGACGGACAGAAGGTCGCGGTCACGCTCTTTCGAGTTTCCCAGCGCCGCTGGTCCCGGCGGCCGCACTCGTGGCACACGAGGTCGAACATCATGTCAGCCATGTCGCCGCGACCGTATCACCGTTCGAGTCATCGGCAGGCAACAGACCGCCAACGGCGGCGTAAGGAAATGTAAAGCCCCCACCCTACCCTCCCCAAAGGGGGAGGGCGTTGTTGTCGTTAGTGGAGCAGCTGGTCGATCGCGGTCTTCAGCTCGTCGCTCGCTGTCGCGCCCTCGAAGCGGGACTGGATGACGCCTTTCGAATCGATCAAGAAGACCCAGGGCTCGGTCGTTAAACGCCAGTCGATGACCGCCTGTGCCAGCTGCTTTTTGGAAGGATCCGGCTTGAAGTCGCGGTAGATCTCGACATGGATGAAGGCAAGCCGGTCTCGGTAGGCCGGCTCGAGACCCTGGACCACCTTGACCTCGGGTCCGCAGGTGTTGCTGGTACAGAACGCCGGGGTGGCGAATACGACCAGGGCCGGCCGGTGCTGCTGGATCGCGTCGGCGATCGAGAGCTGGTGCATGTCGTCCACTGGGCGGCCCGAGTCGATCGTCTCCACGTCGGCGACATCACGGACGGTTGGATTGCGCGTGAGCAGCGCCGACTGGCCAACGCCCGGCACCACGGGCAACGGCAACACATTCATCGGGAGTTGCACGGTCAGATGCGCGCCATTGGGCCGGGAGGCCGTGACTTCGACGCCCCAGTCCCCGGCTTTATCGAAGCTCAGGTGCGCCACGTAGATGCCGCCGCCCTGCAAACCCTCGCCCTTGAAGGGCGCGTCGGACTCTCCTTTGAGCGTCCCGGTGGTGCCGTTGAGGATGAAGGAGCGGACGTGCACGGTCGCGTCGCTCACCGGCGTGTTGTGGTCGGTGATGCCGATCGGCACCCGTTGCCCGTTGCCAACGACCAGCTCCGAGGCCGCCACCACGGCCTGCAACTGAGAACTGGTCGGTGATGGGCCGGTCGCCGCGGACGAATCACAGGCGGCGAGCAGCAGCGCGAACGCAACCCCCACCCCGACCCTCTCCCAGCGGGGGAGGGAGATGGTAGGTCTCACCGCACCCTGGCGCGCTCTACGTACAGCTGGGGCCGCTGGATCTCGGCCATCGTCGGCAGCCACTGCGGTCCCTCCCAGACGCGGGCCAACAGGTCATGCCCACCCGCATCGCGGACCTCTCGGCAGAAGCGCTCGCCCAGGACGTACTGACGCATCTTCATCTCCAGCCCCGTCAGGCGAAGGAACGCGCGCTCGATCGGCGTCCGCTGCTCCTGGCGCCGGCGATAGGCACCTTCCAGCAGGGCGAAATGCGGCAGCTCGCGGCGCCCGACCTCGTTCATCACCAGGTTGCTGTAGCCCTCGAGCAGGCTCATCACCGCCTGCAGCTTGGAGATCGCCTTCCACTGCTGCCCGACCCCGACGGTCATGGTCCGGATCAACTCCAGGCGCGTCGGCCGGTGCCCATCGCCCAACCGGCCGACCAGCACCTCCTTGAGGAGGCCTTCGAGGTAGGCCTGGAGCCAGGGGTGGGCCTTGAACTCCCAGGCATGCGTCATCTCGTGCATGGCGAGCCAGCGTCGAAGCTCGTCGATCGGCAGCTTGTCTTTCTGCGCCCAGGCCTGGACATTCGGCTCCACCAGGATCAGGGACGTGGTCTCCACCGGCTCCCTCCCCAGCAGGGCGGGATCGTACTGCCCCAGGACCCGCCGGGCCAGGAGTCCCAGCATCAGGCCGAGGTAGCGGGTCAGGCCCTTCTGGCCGAAGCTCAGGATCAGCGACCCGGGGATGAGCCGCTGCAGCCCCTCGAGCGGCTCGAACATCTGCCGGAAGATCCGGATGTTGAAGCGCACCCACTGGCGGCGGCCGACGGCGGCGAGCCCGGGATAGACCCGGCTGCCCGAGGCCGCGGAGCCAGGCCCGAGGGCCTCCGCGAGCTGGGGCTCCAATTGGGCCGCGATCTGCTGATAGGTCTGATCGATCGCCGGATCGGCCGGAAGGTCCTTGGGCTCGCCGCAGCGGGCCAGCGCGATCTCCTCCACCCGTTCCCAATCGATCAGGCGCGCAGGCTGCTCCCGGGGCCGAACCAGCTCCCGAAGCACGACGGCGCCGACACCGATGGCGACGCCCCAGGCCATCGCCCGGCCGACGCGCCGGGGGCTGGGGTTGGACTCAGGAATTCTCATTGGGGAGGGCCGCTCAGGCGACCGCCTCATTCTACCGAGGCTCTCCCCGGCTGGCGCTCGGGGCGGTCGATTGCTAGCACTCGCCGCGTAGGAGTGCTAAAATCGTGGGTGCTTACCGCCCCGGAATACTGGCTGTTTGCTCACTCATCATTAGCAGGAAGGAGGACGATCAATGGCGAAACAACTGGCATACGACGCCGAGGCCCGTTCGGCGCTGAAGCGCGGCGTCGACAAGGTCGCGGACGCCGTTCGGATTACCATCGGCCCCAAGGGCCGGAACGTCGTACTCGACAAGAAGTTCGGTTCCCCGACGATCACGAACGACGGCGTCACGATTGCGAAGGAGATCGAGCTGGAGGACGCCTTCGAGAACATGGGCGCGCAGCTCGTCAAGGAAGTCGCGAGCAAGACGAACGACGTCGCCGGTGACGGCACGACCACCTCGGTGGTGCTGGCCGCGGCGATTATCGGCGAGGGGTTGCGTAACGTTACCGCCGGCGCCAACCCGATGCTGCTGAAGATCGGTATCCAGAAGGCCGTCGACGAAGTCGTCAAGGCCATCAAGGAGCAGTCGGTCCAGATCTCCGATCGCGAGAAGATCGCCCAGGTTGCCACGATCTCATCCGGCGACCCGAAGATCGGCGACATGGTCGCCAACGCGATGGAGAAGGTCGGGAAAGACGGCGTCATCACCGTCGAGGAATCCCGTGGGATCGAGGACGAGCTCAAGCTCGTCGACGGGATGCAGTTCGACAAGGGCTACATCTCGCCCTACATGGTCACCGATGCGACGCGGATGGAAGCGGTCCTCGAGGATCCCTACATCCTGATCACCGACAAGAAGATCTCGGCCATCGCGGATCTGCTGCCCGTGCTCGAGAAGGTGGTGCAGAGCGGCAAGCCGCTGCTGATCATCGCCGAGGATGTCGAGGGCGAGGCGCAGGCCACCCTGATCGTCAACAAGCTGCGCGGCACCTTCACCGCCGTCGCCGTCAAGGCGCCCGGCTTCGGTGACCGCCGCAAGGCCATGCTGGAAGACCTCGCCATCCTGACGGGTGGCCAGGTGATCTCGGAGGAGCTCGGGCTCAAGCTCGACTCCGTCCAGCTCAACCAGCTCGGCAAGGCTCGCCGCGTGACGATCACCAAGGACGATACGACCATCGTCGAAGGTGCCGGGAAGCCGGACACGATCAAGGGCCGCATCAACCAGATCAAGGCCGAGATCGAGAAGACCACCTCGGACTGGGACAAGGAAAAGCTCCAGGAACGGCTGGCGAAGC
>Ga0209220_1000565_pt1 | contig 11947 bp, 10 predicted proteins | sample BlaSpr_A8_OM3_M3_FD_187984 | JGI IMG/M metagenome (GOLD analysis project Ga0209220, IMG submission 187984) | Forest soil microbial communities from Thunder Bay, Ontario, Canada - Black Spruce, Ontario site 2_A8_OM3_M3 (SPAdes) (version 2) | ecosystem: Environmental > Terrestrial > Soil > Boreal... | reverse complement strand
CGGTTCGGAAGAAATTCCCCCTGATCCCAGTGCTGGTCGGCGTGCTGGCCCTCGGCCTTCTCACCGGCATGCTCATCGAGCGGGATCCGTTGATGAAGCTCGTCGGGATCAAGAGCGCCGACACGGTCGCGCCCAACACGGGCGGGAGCCCGAAGGCGTCGACTTCGCCGAGCCCGAGCCCGACGCCAATCGTGACTGCTCCGCCAATCGTGGTCGTGACGGGCCAAATCCCGAACGTCGCCTGCACGAGCGCGCCAGACGCGCAAAAGGCGATCGAGCAAGCTGGGTTCAAGTTCGTGGGGAGCTTCGTGACGAACACGAATTACCCGAACGGCACGGTATTCAAGACATCGCCCCCGGCCGGGGTGGCGCCGCTGGGATCGGAGGTCACCGCGTTCGTGGCCACAGGTCCAGCCCCAAGCGGCCGCGCCGTTATCAACCCGTGCCGACTCATCCTTCAGACGATCAATCCGGGCATCTTGCAGCAGCTCGGCACCCCGACTCCGACGCCTCACTAGCCAAACAGTTCCCTCCCCGAGTCCGACGCCCCACTAGCCAAACAGTTCCCTCCCCGCTTGCGGGGGAGGGTCACGGTGGGGGTCGACGCCAGAGGATTAAGAACGGACCAGGCGTACCGGTATTGTCTTCGCCGAATCGTCCTCTGCGTGTCGCCGCTGCAACGGACCGTCCACCGGCGTTGTTGTCAAAAAACTGTTGTCATACCTCAGATGTAACGGGGTGGGAATGCGGCCCGAAGACGAAGAGCGCCGCAGACCCCCACATCAATTCACGCGGGATCCGCGGGATCCGCGGGACAACTCCGGCGCTGACCGGTCTGAGCCGTCTAGCCTAGCCCCCCATTGAGGCAGTTGGTGGTGCACGACTCAATCAGCCTCCATACAAGCTGCGCCGCGATCCCCATATACGCCCCGGTTACAGTCCCTCCGTCCTGCGCTGCATCGTTGACGGCCCCTATTCCATACAGGGCTCCATTTTGGGAGTTTATCCACGGTCCGCCACTAGTACCCGGGACGACAAACGAACAGCTGGGATCTGATACCTCGACGACTGCCGCGATGGTTAGAGAGCCTAGTCCGAAACTCGCAATCTGCGAGCTAGACGCGTTGCAGTCCGCCAGATAGCTGGGTGTTTTCGTGTATGCGAGAAGACTCCAGACCTGGCTATTGGATCCCCCGCCCCCCCAGTTGAAGGTGATCGACAAGCCTCCTCCGATGGTCTGGCCAACTGTCGTTCCGTCCTTATGAGGCGCGGTGACAATGTAGCCGAAGTCGAGAATGTGGCAGCCATTATTCCAGTTTGGCGTCAGGCCCGGCGGAGGCGGGCACGCATGCCACACTCCGTCTCCCTTTGGCGGCGGTGGGGCCTTTTCCTTAGCGTTATAGAAAGCATTTAGATATACGGCGGACGAGCCCGCTGTGTTGCCGCATTTGGAGTCGCTCACGGATTTATCGAGGGGGTCATTCAGGGCACACCAAATTCCGTAGGGCGTTGTTCCGCCGCAACCGAAGAAGTCGCTAGTGCCGTGGATAGCAGGCGTTGCAGGGCAAGAGGGGCCAAAGTAGCCTGGGGCGAATGCCAGATCATTGAACCGCACCATCTTCCCGGTGGTTGGGTCCACATCGGTTAGGCAGTGCCCAGCCGTAAGGAGTACCCGGTGGTTAGCGCTTTGGACGACCGCGGCGTTGCAGTGATCATATGACGTGCTGTTCGGGCGATGGACGAAAAGACGACCAATCTCTGGTACGACGTATGTGAACGGTTTCGTGTCGGCGCCGCTTAGGGCGTCAACTTCGAGTACGGCCGGCCCCACTAGAGCTGCAACGTCATATAGAGATACGCTCGGCACGATTGCCGTGATTTTGTTTGAGTCCGAGCTCGTAACCGTCGCCCGGTTGTCAAAACGGACAACACAACCGAGGGTGAGGCATGGGCCGTGGAAGCGCACGACCGGGTTGGTGCCAAAGTTGTTTCCCGTGATAAAGACGGTGTCCCCGCCCGTGAAAGGCGCCCAAGCGGGATCTCCGGATGGATGTCCTGCCACGGTTACAGAATTGATGGTCGGTGATGGCGGCATCGTCCCCGCCGTGTAAGCGGCGGCGATCTGGCTTGCGTTCAGGGCCGTCGAAAAGACAGCTACTTCATCGAACGACCCGGCAGTCGTGCCCGAACCCTGACAGATCCCAGAGGAGCACTGCGACCAATTTCCTATTACAAGCCCTGGAGTGCCACTCGTACCACCGCAGAAGGCGTAAGTGTTGCCTCCTGAGCCTACGCCTATCCCGTCAAGAGATACGCTGCAACCGCCACTACTATTGCCAAAATACTCAACGTCGAAGAGGTGCCACTTGCCATCATTCACCGGGTGTGGGAGCAGGAACGACACGTAATGCCCGGATAGCCCGGGCGTAACGAGCAGCGAAGTTCCGCCGTTCTCGAGGGTCAGTTCCTGATTGCCGTCGGACAGAAGCTGATCGCGGCCAGCACCGTAATCTGACGCTGCAACTTTGAACCAGAATTGCACCGTGCTGGGCTGGGACGAAGGCGGCAGTGCTGCGCTCGTATCGGCAATGCTGGCTGTGGTCCCTGGTGCGAAAGCCATTGCCGTGTCTGGATCGCCTAGCAATGCACCGCTCGTAGACGAAATTCCCGTGGGAGTGTACGTCCCATTGGTTGGGTTGTTAGCCGCACAGTTTCGAGAAGCGTCGAAGGCGACGCGCCCCGCCGCATCCGAACTCAACTCGTCGAGCCGAAGGTAAACACTCGGATTGTCAGCCAGAACAGCCTGTGCAAACGCCGATGTTGACGTGGGCGCACATTGTGTGACTTGATTCAAATGGGAGGCGCCGATCGACCAGTGAGCGGCGATTCGCGTGCCGCTCAATTGAGTCGGATAGACTGCGACTTCATCGAATGATCCGGCAGTTCCGTTGTTGTTGAAGGCGCCAACCACCAGGCCGGTGGTCTGGCTCCCACAGGTGCGGTAACCGTTGCCTTGCGCTCCAATGAACCTCCCGTCGTAGTAAACGGCGCACACATTACTACCCGGTCCGCTCCACCCGATATCGAATAGGTGCCATTGACCATCGTTTGCCGGGTGCGGCAAGGGGAAGTTGAGATCGCCGCCGAACCCAGGTCCAACGTTTATGGAGGCGCCCCCGTTTGTGAGAAAAGCGATCACACTGTTGTCGGAAATGAGATCGTCGATGCCAGAGCTGTACTGTGATGAACCAACCTTGAACCACAACTCAGTTGTGGTGTTTCCCGTAGGCGAGGGTGGAAATGCGCTATCTACGACAGTGGCGCTACCACTCAGGGATAGCGCCGTGTCCGACTCATTGAGCAGAGCGCCGGGCACGGAGTACGTGACCCCGGTCGGCGAATAAAAGCCGCCATTGATGTTGCCGGATGAGTCGGCCGCCGAACTCCCGGACGTCTCGTTCAGTCGGTAGTACACCATCGGCTTGTCCGCTAGTACCGCGGCTGAGTAGGAACTGGATGCGATTACTGACTTCGGCGCTAGGATCCCTGTTCCACTGGCAACAGCAGCTGCCGTAAGGACGGCACCGGTAAATGCGGATAGCAAAGAGCGGAACCGACTTCGAACTGGTGCGATTTCGCTCAAACCACGTCTTTCCATTCCGTTCTCACTCCCTTAAGGTCAAGCCACAACACCGCTAAGCGCCGACTGACCTCGCTCCTCCACCCAGCATTTGAGGAGTACTACTGCGCGCGGAAGTTGTCAAGCGTAACGACCGAAGGCATAGTCGAGTTGCTGATAGCCGTGTTCCCATAAAAGTTGAGTTGCGGTTGATGCTAAAGCCCTTGTCTTCCCAAATCACAATCCGGCGCCGGAGAGGAGCCCGCTCGAAAGTGGACCGTAGTACAGGTCCGCTACGACCTCGGCGATCAGCGCCGACACATTCTTGAATGCGTGGAGGACGACAACCTCGAAGCGCCACTAAGGCGTCTCATCGGCCGAGGCTGCCTGGTCGCTTACTGAATAACAGCGACTCCAGCATTGCCAGCTGCCTTCCTGAGCCGATCGTCTTGAGTGGCCAAGGCCAGTCCCTGACGGGCCGCCAACTCTAGATACGCAGCATCGTAGGCTGACAGGCTGTGAGCGCGCCCAACCGCAAGAACGGAACCGAGGATACGCGCAACGTCGGCCTCCTCGACCAAAATTGGCAGCAACTGCAGCAATTGCGCGAAATGGGCTGTCTGGGCTTCATTCAGGCGATCGCGTCGTTCGGCAATTAGCAACACGTTTGCCACTTCGAGGGGCCATATAGCCGGCACAAGCGCTTGCGTCTCCCGGAGTCGATCAAGGACACCCTCCGTGTAGGCGCTCGCTTCGTCTTCAAAACACCAAGCCATAACTACCGAGTTGTCGACCACAAACACCTATCGCCGACCCTCCTCGATCAACGCGCGAAGCGACAAACCCTTTAGACGAATTCCTTCGCGGGCCTGGCGGAGGGAGGCGACGACCTGATCCGGCTGGGGACGCTCAGTCGTGACCGGCGGTACCAGGCGAGCTACCGGACGGCCATGCTTGGTGATGGTGATCGTCAGGCCAGCCGCGGCCTCCTCCAGCAGCCGGGGTAGGTTCGTCTTCGCCTCGTAGGCCCCCACGGTAGATCGCTTCTTGGATTTTGCCATTCGGACTGGTCTAAGACTAGTCTAAATCGGACCAAATGTCAACCGCACGGGACTGCGGGGAAATACTCGAACTGAGGGTGGCGTTCCGGAGCGCGTCACGATAAAGGCGATGGCTGGGTCAATTGGTCAGGTTTAGCAACTCGCGCCGCAGCAATATCTATTGCGGCGATCGAAACCCCGAAATGGGTGATCGAGTTCGCCCGAAATGCCTGATCGGATTCCGCCGAAACCAAATTATCGAATTGGTCCGAAATCCTCATCTGGTGGCTATCAGACAAGGCACTAGCCGTTACGACGCTGGCCTTGACTTCGGGTCCGAGCGTGGCTATAACCGACCCAGCGACGAATCCCGACCGCCTGGAAAGGATGGGCTGCTGGGTGAGCGCCGAGGTGACACGGCTGGTGCACTAGCCAGCTGGAAAAGGGGTAACTGCCATGGGCATTCAAGATCATCCAGTATTGAGCGCGGCCTGCATTGCTGGAGTCGCCTTCGGGCTGATGCTAGCTGCGGCAGCACCCGCGGCAGCGAGCACAATTACTGAGTTCCCGCTTCCGGCCGGAACGACCCCTGGCGTAATCACCGCCGGACCTGATGGAGCGCTCTGGTTCAGGGTGGTGAGCCCACCTGGTCCGGGCGCGGACAAGATCGGCCGGATTACGACCACTGGCAGCTTCAGTGAATTCTCGCCCCCAACTCCGGGCTTTCTTTTCGGGATCACCACCGGGCCAGACGGGGCGCTCTGGTTCACCGAGTGGTCCTATCCCGGCAACATTGGACGGCTCACCACCGGCGGTAGCTTTACCGAGTTCCTGATCCCGAGAGGCCCAGGCCTTCCGGGCGGTCCGGGTCCCTGGGGGATCACCGCCGGCCCTGACGGGGCGCTCTGGTTCACCGAGAACACTGCCAACAAGATTGGGCGGGTGACAACCAGCGGCAGCTTCAGCGATTTTCCGATCCCGACAGCTGGCAGCAGTCCGATTGGGATCACTGCCGGACCGGACGGGGCACTTTGGTTCGCCGAGCTTGGTGCCAACAAGATCGGACGGGTCACAACCAGCGGCACCTTTAGCGAGTTCCCGATCCCGACGGCGGGCAGCGGTGCGCAGCAGATCACCGCGGGGCCAGACGGAGCCCTGTGGTTTACGGAGCCGTTTGCCAATCCGGGGAAGGTCGGGCGGATCGCGACCACCGGCACCATCACTGAGTTCTCCGACCCGACGCTGATCGCGCCGAATTACATCACCGCCGGGTCCGACGGGGCGCTCTGGTTCACGGTGGGTGGTGCCAACAAGATCGGGCGGCTCACGACCGGCGGGAGCCTTACCGAGTTCCCAATCCCGACGCCTGCAGCGGGGGCTGGTGGAATCACCGCTGGACCCGATGGCGCGCTTTGGTTCAGCGAGTATCTTGCCCAGAAGATCGGTACCATCAGTCCGGCGGCCGCCGAGCAGCCGATCAGCAATGCTCAAGCGGTCGCCTTCGGTGGGACGGAGGGCACGAACTCCTGCGGCACAGTGGCCACCTTCTCGGATGCGGACAGCGCGGCGGTCGCCGCCGACTACAGCGTGACGATCGACTGGGGCGACGTGACGCCATCAACAGCGGGGACCATCACCGGCGACGGCAACGGCAACTTCACTGTCTCCGGTTGCCACACCCACGCGGAGGAAGGAAAGTACACGATCACGGTGAGGATCACCGACGTCGATAACCCTTCGAACAACGCGACCGTGACCAGCACCGCAACGACGGTCGACGCGCACCTGTCCGGAAGCTGCACGGCACTGGCGGCGTCGGGTACGGTTTTTGCGGGACCGACCGCAACGTTCACCGACACCACCTCGACGGGGACCCTGACCGACTTCTCGGCAACGATCGACTGGGGTGATGGCTCGAGCTCCGCGGGCGCGATCGCCGGTGGCCCCGGAAACGCGCCTTACACCGTCAGCGGCACGCACACCTACGCGGTGCCCGGGTTCTACACGATCACGACGACGATCAACGACGTCGGTGGCAGCAGTCTGAGGGTCTCGTGCGGCAGTCAGACGTTCGTCTTCCCACCCAGCACACCGGGTTGCGCCATCGATGGCGCGGGGAAGATCACGGCCGCGAACGGCGACAAAGCAGAGTACACCGTTGACGCCGAGGTGGGATCCAGTTCGAAGAACGAAAGCGACGAGGACAACAAGGGAGCGGAGAGCGTCCAGACCTATCGCGACTTCGGGCCCGCGACGGCGTTCCGTTTCCAGTCCACGCAGACATTGGCAGTGACCTGCAAGGGCAACACGTCGGGGTCGATCTACGGCACCGGAACGGTGGACCGCACGACTTCCGTGTTCTTCATTATCGACGTGACGGCTGGCATCCGAGACGAGTCCGCGCGAGGACAGAAGCAGAACGATGAGGAAGGCAGTCCGGCCACGTACCGTATCCGTCTGAGCAACGGGTATGACTCGGGACAGCAGAACGTGTACAACGGTGGGATCAAGGTCCAAATCGAGCAGGACGAGGACAACCATCATCGCGAGCAGCTGTCCTGAGCGATCGCCATGACTGACACCTCCAACGCTTTGTGAGAAGAAGGCCGGCGGCCATCGGACCGCCGGCCTTCCCGCGCGTCGGAATCGACCCGTCCTTTCCATACCTGGATCCATTGGAATGGGATGGGGCAGACCTGTTCATGCCAGTGAATCACAAGGCCACCCTGGTTGCTCCGCGCGCTGCCAGGGCGCTGCAAAGTGCTCACCGTGGGAACGTGGAGCTCGAGCCTGCCGGCTTCCTTCCGATTCGATGACTTGCCGGTTATTGCCCTATCCCGGTTGAAGGCGATGGCTCGGGCTGACTGGTCAGGTTTGGCAACTCGGCTCAACGACTTGAGCGGAGAGTTTCACGTTTCGCTCGGGCGTTTCCTAGGCGGTCGGCCAAGATTTGGTCCCCAGCCGGACCCAACGCGCAAATAGTCGATTAGTAGCTGTCATCAATGAGGCCCACCTCATGGCGGTCCTCAAGGGGTTCGCGGCCCTACTACAATCGCGAGCGACCCCACCGTAGCCGGGGTGTTGTACGTCGGACAAGCTGGCGGCTACGACAGGACCTCAATGCGCTCACCCGATGTGGTAGAACACCCGCATGAGCGGCTGATTCGACCGCCTCTTCGGCCCACGACGCGACGATGTTTGCGTCTGCGGCCATGTCCGAGCGCAGCACGAGTACCTCGCACTGCGGCACGGGTCGTGCAAGGTTCGAGACTCCACGTGCCGGGCCTTTGAACGAGCCACGTGAACGAAAGCGTCGTGGCGGGGATCAGGAAGTCGACAGTCAGTCGCGGCTGATCAGGGACGTACAAAGCAGGCAGCGTCGTGAAGGCGATGGCTGGGTCAACTGGTCAGGTCTGGCAACTGCCTTGACCGAGCTCGGCCAATCGCTTGTCTCTCGCCTCAGCGGAATTCTGTCTCGGTAAGGGCGATGCAAAAGTGGCTGCGGTCAGTCGTCGAAGCGCTGGAGAATCTCGGCCAAACCAGTCCGCATCGTGCGATTGATTGCCGCAATTCGGAAGTGAGCGGAATTTACCCTGGCGGCGGCGGGCCCTTCGTCACCGCGATCACGATGACATCGCTGACGTTCGTGCCGTCGAACTGAATCCCGTAGCAACCCGGAGTGGAGGGATTGACCGACCCCACCCAGGCGCCCCAGTAGGGTGGTGACGAGGTTTGCGCAATGCCCACCGCACCATTGGGCAGGGAGGTGGTTCCATCCCCGATAAACGTCAACGAGCCAGCGCCGTCGAGTCGCTTGCCGCGCACGAGCACGGGTCCCGTGTACTTTGGGTCCGTGAGAATCAGGAAGGCCTGTGGGCCGCTCGAGTACCAGGTGAACTGGCCGCTCGCATAGATCGGTCCCTGACTAAAACCGTAGTTCGGCCATTTCCCAAACGATGCCTTGACCTGCAGGTCGACCTTCGCGGACACTGGGCACGCAACGCCCGATGCAAGAGGCCGCAGGTTCAGCGGCTTCGCCGTGAGGGCCGACCAATCGACTGGCGAAAGGAGGGGCGACGGCGACGGGGTAGGCGCGGGAGGTGGGAACGAGGCCGGCACGCCGACGAACTGGCCCGGGACGCAAGCGCCAACGGCGCCGATGGTGACGTAGGTCTGGACATAGCCTTGCGGGGCAGGCGGAAGGCCGCCGACCTTGAAGCTCTGCAGCTTCGACGACGTCGACCAGAGCCAGACCCGGGTGCCGTCGTCGTTGCCGAACCAAATGCCGCGAGCGTCGAAGCTGACCCCGCCCGGGTCGAAGTCGATTGCGTCGCCGGCGGTGCCGGAGTAGATCACAATCCGCTTGCCCGACTCGACAAGGAAGACGCTATAGTGCGTGCCGCGATCGCGGGAGCCAGACCTGAAAATCGCGCGCCCTGAAGCGTCCCCGCCTAGATAGGCGTAGCTGCCGCCTCCAAACGGGGCGGAATTGAGGGAGGTTGGGTCGGCGTTATTCGGTGCCTGCGAGGCACCTCTACCCCCCGGATCTACCCGCCACAAGAGATTGACCCCGCCGTTGGGTGGCCCCGTTTGCGCGAGGAGTCCAGCGGAATTCCAGCCGATCAGGTCGATGCTCCCCGCATAGCTCCACACGCGGTGGTCGATCTTCTCCGCCGCGTCAACGACGTGCAGCTCAGAGGACGAGAAGCTGGAGTAGGTTGCGCCCTCGGGCAGCAGCCTTGTGTAAGCGTAGGAACGGCCGTCAGGCGAGATCGTCCGGCTGGACGCGGGGAGCCAGCGTTTCAGCTGGGCCGAGTACATGCGCTCACCCAACGGGTCGCTGCCGGGCAAGTCCTGGACAGTGGCGTTTGGGTCGAGCCGGAAAGTGCCCGCTGGGATGTTCACGAAACCCAAGGTCGTGCTGATGTCCGGATTCTGGCCGGGGTTCTGGGACGTGGCGGTGACTTCGACGGGAAGCGCGCAGGGGGTCGAATCCGTCGTGGCCGTCGCCGGTGAGGTTACGACATTCGGTGGGCCAACGCTCGAGTGGTGCAGGGAGAAAAGCAAAATGATTCCGCCAAACAAGATTGCCAGGGTCGCTGCCAGCTGGGCCGCCAGCGGGAAGCGTCCACGCGACTGCGAATGGATCCGGCGCTCGATTGAGGGTGCGAGGTCGGGCATCTTGCCGATGGCCTCGTCAAGCGCCTCATGGATGCGGTTGCGCAAGAACTGCTCTGTGTTCACGCCTCTGCCTCCTCTGGACCTAGCGCCGACCGAAGGTGCTCTATGGCTCTATAAAGTCGCCCGCGTGCAGCTGCAAATGAGACCCCGTGATACGGGCAATGTCTTCGAGGGGCAGGTCCAAATAGAAATACATGACGACCACCAGCCGCTGGTGTAAAGGCAGCTCTCTTAAAGCCCGTCGCAAGTCGATCCGCTCTGCACCCAAACCATCTGGAGCGATGGAACTGCCGGCAGGCACGGCTGTCTTCACGAGTGACCACCAGGGACTCCGACGACTCATGCGGCATTCGTTAGCGACGATGCCGTAGAACCAGGGCCTGATCTGAAACCCCTCCCGGAGCTGATGAATCTTGCGCCACGCCTTCAAGGCTGCCTCCTGTACGGCATCCTCGGAGAGGGCCCGGTCCTGGAGCATGCCGAAGGCAAGTCGGTAAGCAGGCTCGAGCAGGGGCCGGAGGAGCGACGTGAATGCGGCTTCATCGCCCTCCTTGGCCCGCCGCACGAGCTCCAGGCCGGCGGCCGAGTGCATGCCGTCGTCCTTTATATGCGTCCGGCGGCGACTTTGTGACGCCCTTTCCCAGAGGGACTGAGCCTCAGGAAGCCCGAAAAGCAGTGCGAGGCTGCCTGGGGCAAGCGTGCTTCCGCCAACCGCAGACCCTCGATGTGACCCACGTTCTTGAGGGCGCCTTCGAGAGCTTCTTTGGAGAGATCCTCCTCGGCAAGATCGAGGACTTGATTCATGCCGATGCCATCGTCATCGCCTCAGGCTAGCGCCGACACCGGTAGGGTCTCGATGAAGGCGATGGCTGGGTCAATTGGTCAGGTCTAGCAACTCTCGTGGCAGACCACGGCAAGGAGGTGGTTAGGTCGGTGATTCGTCTTCTGACGCCCGAGGCGAAGGGGTGATTTGACCTGTTCTGGGTTCTTATCGGCGTCCCATTTCAAGACCTCGACCGCGTGCCCGGAAAAGCGAAAGTTCTCTGTTTGAGACGGCTCACCCTGCGTGCGGTAGTGGGCCTTGACAGCATCCAGAACCATCTGCCTCCTCCGAACGGCCACTAGATCCCACTCTGCCAACCCAACTTCGACCACAGCCCGGGACCCGGGCCTATTCGTCCTTCAGAACAATGTCCGCGCCTTCGGGACGGTCGCCTATGTGTTCCACCTGGGTTGGCCCCGCGGAGACATTGATTCGGTCTCTGTAGTCCACCCAGTCGCGAGCAGCATCGATCGCAGCGGCATCATTCGGCGCCCACACTGTCACGACATACCAACGATCGGAGCCTGGGTCCTTGATGCTGACGCGATATTGGGCGTTCATCGTGTGCACATCAGTTAGTACCCCCTAACTTTGACATGAATCAGCTGTCGACATGCCCGCCGTGCGTCCAGCCAGCCGACGTTTTTTGGGCACCCCATCGGATGACTCGCTGCGCTGATTTGCGCGGAAGAGGCGCACCGGCATGGGACATCCGGAGGCACCGGGCTGGCAGGACGGCATATGTGGCTGCCGTCATAGTGGTGGCATTGGCTCTGGTGATTCTTCGCCCTTTCCCAGGCGACAGCCACTTTGGTCTGCGGATGAGCTTATTCATCCCACCTTTTCTTAGCACGCTCGACGTTCTTTGGTACCTCAGAACCAGGTGCCAACGCTCCAGGCGGCAGGATTCCGTAGTCGCCCCCAGCCCTGCGGGTGAAGGCGATGGCTGGGCCGCCAGGATTCGAACCGGGTCGCTCGATCATCCTCAGCCGCGCACGGCCTCTGCCATGCTAGGGACATGACGATCAAGAGATTGGACCATGTCAGCGTCGTCGTCGACGACCTTGCAGCCGCCATCGCTTTTTTCACCGCGCTCGGCATGACGCTCGAAGGCGAGATGCCGGTCGAGGGCCCGTGGGTGGACCGCGTCAACGGGCTCGAAAGGGTCCAAGTCGACATCGTTATGATGCGGACCCCAGATGGGCACGGGCGGCTTGAGCTGACGAAGTTTCGCAATCCAAAACTGGTCGAGATCGAACCGGCGATCGCACCGCCGAACACGCT
>Ga0209220_1000564_pt1 | contig 11965 bp, 9 predicted proteins | sample BlaSpr_A8_OM3_M3_FD_187984 | JGI IMG/M metagenome (GOLD analysis project Ga0209220, IMG submission 187984) | Forest soil microbial communities from Thunder Bay, Ontario, Canada - Black Spruce, Ontario site 2_A8_OM3_M3 (SPAdes) (version 2) | ecosystem: Environmental > Terrestrial > Soil > Boreal... | reverse complement strand
GTCGTCGGGCATGATAAGCGGCAGATCCACCTGCGGCAGCGCATCGTCAAGCTCGGGAGCCGAGCCTCGCGAGTCCGTCTCCGGCGCATCAAGCTTGAACATCCCGCTGCCTTCATACTGCGTGCGCGCCAACCCTTCGATCTCCACCTGCTCGATCTGCTGGGCGTTGAGCTCGACGTCCTCCTGAACCTCCAGCCCCTCTGCCCTCGCGGCAGCGTGGGCGGCGGCGTTGAAGCTCAGCGGGTTCTCGAACGTCTCGATGTCGGGGGAGGGAGTAGCGCGTGCAGCGGGCGATGCAGATGCGGGCGATGGACGTGCGGCGGTCTCCGCGATCGCCGTATGCTCGACCACGAAGTCGGGCTTGTCCATCGCGGCGGTCGGCGCAGCGGCCGCGTCCATAGGCTTGGTCGTGACCTTCCCCTTCGCCCGCGCTAAGGCCTCTGCGGCGTCGCCGTTCATCGGGTCAGCATTGAGCAGGCGTGTCAGCCATTCGACCGCCTCCTCAAAGCGGCTGTTCCGCTCCGCGATCTCTGCCAGTACCCGCAGGGCGATGATGTTTTCGCCGTCCAGAGCGAGTACCTTGCGGAACACGTCCTGGGCTCCGGCGTCGTCTTTCTTGTCCAGGAGGCAGCGTGCGTAGACGATGTAGGCGCTGACGTAGTCGGGATGCTGCTTGAGGCCGTTTTGACACAGCTCGACGGCGTTATCTATAAGCCCCGCTTTACGATAGGCGTCCGCCAAGGGAGCGAAATTCCGCCCCTTGGGGTTCTCCCGAAAGCGCGCCTCGAGTTTGTCGATCTCGCTGGTATAAGCCACGGCCTAAGTCTATGTGGGAATTGGTCGAAGATAGTGCTCGGCCGGCGTTGCTGTCAATCAGATCCGGGGTTGTTCGCTTGAGTTTGTGCGTTGTCGTTTTTAGACTTATGCCCCTTCACCTTCCTCTCTGACGGAGTTCAAAGCGCCCCATGCTGCGCCAGATGCGCGCCAATGCCAAGTGGATCTTCTACATCCTCGCCGGATCCTTCGTGCTCTGGTTAGGCATTGGCCAAGTGATGAGCATCCTTGGCCCCAGCGGCAACGTGGTCCTACGGGTCAATGGCCGCGAATTCCAGATCGCCGAATACCAGCAGCGGCTCCAGGCCGCCTACGAGCAATACCGCCGGCAGTCCGGCGCGGCGACGCTGACGCGCGAGGAAGAGCAGCAGATTCAGGATGAGGTGATCAACCAGCTGGTCCAGGAGGCGCTGCTCCAGCAGGAATACAACCGCCTGGGGATTCGCGTCAGCGACGTTGAGGTGGTCGAGGCGGCCCGCACCTCACCGCCGCCCGAAGTCATGCGGGATCCACAGTTCCAGACCAACGGACAGTTCGACATCAGGAAGTGGCAGCAGTTTCTCGCCACCAACGCCGACCCCCAGACGCTCGCGCAAATCGAGGCGATCTACCGCGACCAGATCCCGCGGATCAAGTTGGCGCAGTATCTCACCGCCGACGTCTACGTCTCGGATGCCAAGCTGTGGCGCATCTATAAGGATCAGCACGACTCGGTGCGGATCGCGTCGCTGCCCATCTGGCCGTACTCGATCGCCGATTCCGTCGCGATCAGCGACGCCGAATTGCTTCGCTACATCGAGAAGCATCCCGACGACTTCAAGCACCCTGCCGTCGCCTATGTGCGGTTCGTGGCGCAGCCGCGTCTCCCGAACGCCGCTGACAGCGCGGCCGCTCGCGCGCACGTCGCACGCGTCCGGACCGAGCTCGCGCGCGGCGCCAAGTTCGAGGATGTCGCGCGCCGGGAGTCGAGCGACACCGTCAGCGGGCATAAGGGCGGCGACCTCGGGTGGATCAAGCGTACCGACACGACCTTCGACCCGCAGTTCATGCAGGGCGTGCGGGCGCTCCGTCCTGGGCAGGTGTCGCCGCCCATTGCCACACAGTTCGGCTACCACCTGATCCGCGTGGACCAGGCGAAGGGCGATTCACTCAAGGTGCGCCACATCCTCATCCCCATCGCCTTGCAGGGAGCGCACCTCGAGTACGTCGAAGCGCGCGCCGACACGCTGGAGCGCTTGGCGGCAGAGCGCACGGATCCGGCGGCCCTCGACAGCGCCGCCCGTCGGTTGGGGCTCCAAGTGTCCCCCACCTACCAGGTCATTCAGGGTGACCGCTTCACGCTGGGGCGCTATGTGATCCCCGACGTGAGCGTCTGGGCTTTCGAGGCGCCGGTCGGCGAAACGAGTCCCGTGATCGAAGGCGCGCCGGCGTACTATGTCTTCCACCTCGACTCGGTCACGCCGGCCGGCGTGCCGCCGCTGGATCAGATTCGGGAGCGGGTGAGGGCTGCCGCGCGACTCGAGAAGCAGCAAGTAAGCGCTCGGCGGCGCGCCGATTCGCTCGCGGCAGTGTTGAAGGACACTCCGGATCTTGCGGCCGCTGCGGCGGCGCACGGCCTCCAGGTGCAGCGCTTGGGTCCGTTCACGCGACTCCGGCCGCTGAGCTATCTGGCGCGGGAGCCCCTCGTCGTGGGTGCGGCGTTCGGCCTGCGGGTGGGCGAGCGCAGCCCCGTCATCGCGGGGGAGGGCGGGCTCTTCATCATCGAATCCCTCGGTCGCAAGCTCGCCGACTCGAGCGCATGGCTGGCGCAGCGAGACACGCAGCGCGCGCAGCTGCTCGCTGCGGCGCGCCAGGCGCGGATCCAGCAGTACATGGACGGGTTGCGCGCCAAGGCCAAGATCGTCGACCGGCGCAAGGACATCTTTAAGACGCAGGCCTCGGCGGAGACCGCCCTCTAACTCATTCGACTAGACGTTTCGGCTTCGCGTCCCGCGGCGGCTCCTCGTCGGGGAGCCGGTGGATGCTGTCCTCGGCGTCCGAGAGGGCACGCTTGAACTCCCGCAGTCCCTTGCCCACGGCCTTGCCCGCTTCCGGCAGCCGGCCGGCGCCGAAGACCAGCAGGACGATGAGCATCAGGATGACGATCTCGCCCGCGCCCAGGTTGCCGAACATCGGGAATCGCCTCTACTGACTCAGGCGCTTGGGAGGCGGGGCCTCATCGGCCGGCGGCTCGACCGCATCGTCCTTCAGGCCCCGCTTGAACTCCTTGATGCCTTTCCCGATCGACGCCCCGATTTCCGGGATGCGTTTGGCCCCGAAGAACAGCACCAGGATGAGGACCAGGATCGCGATTTCGGTGAAGCCGAGATTCCCAAGCATGGCAGCCTCGTTCTAGAAGAGCGACCGGGCGATGAGATACGCGATCGCCACACCCACGACGGCGAGCAGCGACACGTCGAGCCCGATCGGACCGAGCGTAATCGACATGACGAGCAGGTCCACATGGACCGGCCCGATGGTCGGCGTCACTGACCACGTGAACACTTCGCGCGCCGGCCCTTGCGGCAGAAAGCGCCGCAGGAATGCCTGCAGCAGCCCCCCCACCACGAAGCCTACGGCGAGGACGCCCAAATAGAAACCGGGGCGGCGTGGACCGTGGGGCACGGGTTAGCTGCGCCGCTCCACGGCGTACGCGATGCTTCCTTGCAGGGCGTCGCGGGCCGGTGAGGGGGGCAGTACGTCGAGCTCGGCTTCCGCCTGCTGCGCCAGCTCGAGCGCGCGCTGGCGCGCCGTCTCGAACCCCCCCGCGGTCTCTACCAGTCTGATCACTTCAGCGACCAGATCGTCACTCGGCTCCGCGGCATCCATCAACTGCGCCACCACGCGCCGCCCTTCCACCGGCATACGTCCCCCGCCCCCGCCCAAGGCCGCGATCAGCGGCAGGGTGACCTTGTGCTCGCGCAGATCGAGCCCCGACGGCTTGCCCGTCACGGCCTCGGGCTGCGTATAGTCGAGCAGATCGTCGGTGATCTGGAACGCCATGCCGAGCAGCATCCCGAAGCGGGCCAACGCCTGGCGATGCGCCGGCGCGGCCGTGAGCGCGCCCACTTCGCACGCCCCCGACAACAGGGACGCGGTCTTGGCGCGGATCAGTGCATCGTAGGCCGCTTCGCCATAGGCGAGCTTGTCGTGCGCCTCGAGCTGCCGCATCTCGCCCACGGTCATCTCGTTCGTGACGCGCGCCAGGACTCGGAGCGCCTCACGGTCGTCGAGCTTCACGAGCTCGATGATCGCCCGCGAGTACAAATAGTCGCCCATGATCACGGCGATCTGGTGTGAGAACAGCGCGTTGATCGTCGGCAGGCCCCTGCGCAGCACCGAGTGGTCCACCGAGTCGTCGTGGACCAGCGTCGCAAGATGAATCAGCTCGACCACGGCCGCGAGCGTCACCGCACGGGAATCGCTGCTGCCGGCGGCCCGGTGGCTGAGCAGCAGCAGCGTGGGCCGGAAGAGCTTCCCTTTCATCTGCAGCAGATGCTCGTTCACTTCGCTGACGATGGGGAAGTCCGCGGCGATGAGCCGCCGCAGCTCGTCCACGACCTGCTCGAGCTCGACGGCGACGGGCCGCTGCACGTCGTGCAGGGTGACCCGGGAGGGAGCGACCTGCTGGCTCATGTCACTTCGCCTTGGCGAGCGCTTTCACCCGCTTCTCGGCGTCGAGGAAGCGGATGTCTACCGCGAACACGCGCCCGTACAGGTCGCGGGCATCGGCCTTCTTGCCCTGCTGCTCGAGCGCCCGCCCCAGCCAGTACAGGACGCCCAGCCGCTCCTGATCGCCCGAGGCGGGCAAGTCGAGGCCCCGCCGCAGGATGGACTCGGAGACCCCGTAGGCGCCCTTTTCAAAGAAACAGATGCCCAGCATCTCCGAGGTGCGGAGTTTCCCCTCCGGCGCCCGCAGCGCCTTTTGGAGCTCCGAGATCGCCTCGTCGAGCAGGCCCATTTCCTTGAACGCGACACCCAGATCGTAGTGCGATTGGAAATCGGCCTCGTCGATGTTCTCGTCGATGCCCTGTTTGAACCGCGCCAACATGTCCTGGAAGTCCTGCTCCTCGTCCCCCGTGGGCTCCTCGTCCTCGACCGTCATCCGGCTGTCCTTGGCCGGGACGTCGTCCTCCAGCATCATGGAGCTCAGATCGACGAAGTCCCCGTCCAGGGCCGCTTCGCCCCGGACCTTCATCTTTGCATCCTTGGCTTTGACCTTGCCCTCGGGCTTGGCCGGCGCGACCGCAGGAGCGAGCATCGCCAGCGCGGCCTTGGCGCGTTCGTTCTTGGGATCGTGCTCGGCGACGCGAAGGTAAACGGCCCGCGCCTTTTCCGGCAGATCGGAGCGCAGCAGCGCGTCCGCGAGCTCGACGTAGGCGTCGATGAGCCTCACCTTGTCGCCCGCTTTGAACGAAAACTCCACTGCCTTCTGGCGATGCCGCACGCTGTTGGGATCGAGCCGCAGGATCTCATCCACTAGGTCGCGGGCCTGACCCAGATTCCCAGTGTTCTCAAATCCCGCCGTCGCCAGGTCGAGCTCCTCGATGCCGCGGTCACGCTCGCCGGCTTCGATCAGCGCCTCCCCCAGCGCTTGATGCGCCTCGGGGTCGTCAGGATTGTCGGCGACGCGAGACTCGAGGTCCTCGATGTCCGGCGCCGCGGGCGTCTCCTCGATGTTGGAGAAGACGAGCGAGCCCACCTGATCTCCTGAGGTGTCGATCCCATCCACGCCGAGATCGATGAACCCCGAGCGGCGGCCGACGGAGATCGACGTGTCGTCTTCGGTCTGCACGTAGCGCGAGTCCGAGCGTGCCTCGTCGGTGACTAGCGGTTCGTCGTCGACCTCGTGACCGGCGTCCGTCGTCGCGCTCTCGAAGTCGGGCTCGAGCTCGAGCGGAGGTACCTCAACGACGGTCTTGCGCTTGCCGGGGGCGGGACCCGGTGTTGGCGTCGGTCCGGAGGGACGTTTCGGGACGACCGGCTTGACGCGCGGCGGCTCCGCAGCCGCGGGCGTGCCTCCGGCGGGGCGCCCCAGTGGCTTCAACTTCGGCGCGGCCGGCGGCGTGACCTTGGCGGGCGGCGGCTGCGGCGGTGACACGGATGCGCGCCGCGAAGGCGGAGCCGGGGGTGGCGGCGGCGGGTGGGGCGGCTCGGCAACCTCGATATTCCCTTCCAGGACGAGATCGGCCTCTTCCAGTGGGTCCGCGGCCTCCGCGGCGTCCGCGGACACGGTCGGCTCGAGCTCCGGCATCTGCTCCAAGTGGAGGTCCGCCGGCGTCAGCTCCTCCCGGATCGACGGCGACTTCGGCGTGCTGGCGCGCAGTTCCCCGAAATCGGTGTGCGTCGTCTCCAGACCCTCGAGCATCCCTTCGCTCCCAATCACGCCGGGCTCTTCGTCAACGAGACTCGTCGTCTCGATGTCGAGCGAATCGTCCGGCTCGGGCTCGATCTCCTCGAGCAGGGACTCGACAAACGGGGGCGCAATGGGAGCGGCGGGAGCGGGCGGGCGCACCGGAGCGGCCGCCTTGCCAGCCTTGGACGGGCCGGGCTCGTCCAAGTCGAGAAACACGAGGCTCGAGGTCTTGCGCTTGCCAGACTTAGAAGGGTCCTCATCAGGCGCCTGCTTCGGAGTCACGGGCGTGCTGACGCGGGCCGAGGAGGCCCGCTTGCCTGGATCGTTGCCGTACATCTTGAGATGCTCCGTCAGCATCTCGCGCAGACTCTCGCTCTCGGGCGAGATGTCGGTGAACTCCTTCAGGGCCGCGAAGGCGTGCTCGATCTTTCCCACCTTCTGCATCCGCTCGGCGTACTCGACGAAGTTCTGCTTCGCCTCCGCCATGAACCCCTTCGCGGCATACAGCTTGGCGAGCTTCAGGTACGTCGACTGCCGCGCCGGGGCGTTGCGCAGCACCTTGTTGCACATCGCGATGGCGTTGTTGTGGAAGCCGAGCTCCGCGTATTTGTCCACGGCCTGGTCGTAATAATCCGCGGCCTGGGCCGGCTCCTTCAACTTGATGTAGAGGTCACCGATGCGGTTGTAGATGGAGAGGTCGGGATTCGAGTCACCGTCCGCCTCCTGATTGGCGAGCGCCTCGAGCCAGATCTCGACGGCGCGCTTGGGATCCCTCGACTCGAGACCCTTCGCCTTGTCTTTCAGTTGCTCGAGCTTCGACATGGAAGCTCTAAGATACCGGGGCCGAAAGGGGGGGACAAGCCGAACCCCCTGTCCACACGGCGCTTACGACGTTCGCGCCCATCCAGTAGGCCACCTCCCGCCACTCCCCCACCCCCGCGACTACAAGGTCCGCCGCGAAGCCCGGAGCGATCTGGCCCCGCTCACTTGCGAGGCCCAACGCCGCGGCCGCATTCACTGTGACGGCTGTCAATGCCTCGGCGTGACGCAGCCCGAGTTGCGACACGCCGAACGCCATGACCAACGGCAGGCTCATCGTAGGCGAGCTGCCGGGGTTGTAGTCGGTTGCCAGTGCGACTGCGGCCCCGGCTTCGATCAGGCGCCGTGCCGGTGCCTGGGTCCGCTTCCCGAGAAAAATCATCGTCGCGGGCAGCAGCACCGCAACCGTGGGGCTGGCGGCGAGGGCGCGAATTCCGGCATCGGAGACTCCCGCCAGATGATCAGCGGACAACGCGCCCAGCTCGGCGGCGAGCTCCGCGCCGCCCGAGCCTTCGAGCTCATCGGCGTGGAGCTTCAAAGCCAGTCCATGGCGGCGCGCGGCGGTGAGGATGTCGCGAGTTTCTGCTGGACTGAACACGCCCGGCTCGCAGAAGACGTCGCAACAGCGGGCCAGACCCTCGCGCGCGACCACAGGAATCATTTCCTCACATACGAGGCGCACGTATGCAGCGCGATTGCCGCGATGCTCCGGTGGCACCTCATGGGCACCCAAGAACGTCGGGACGAGCGTGGCCGGCAGGTCGCGAGCTACCCGTCGGATTACGCGCAGCTGTTTCAGCTCCGCCTCGAGCTCCAGCCCGTAGCCCGACTTCACTTCGATCGTCGTAGCGCCGTTCGCCAGCAGCGCGGCGAGCCGCGATCGTGTCAGTGCCTCGAGCTCGGCCTCGGTCCGGGCGCGCACGTCGCGCACGGACTGGAGGATCCCGCCTCCCGCCGCGGCGATCGCCTTGTAGTCCGCGCCGAGCGCGCGGCGCTCGTGATCGTCGAGCCGCGGCATACCGAAGACGGCATGCGTGTGGCAATCGACCCACCCGGGGAACAGAACGCCGTCTATCTCGACGACGTGTAGGGGCAGACCATGCTGCGCCCCTACTGTGGGCGCATCCGCGCGCGGACCGACCCAGGCGATGCGATCGCCGTCGATGAGGATCGCCGCGTCGCGCAGAACCTCCACCTCAGCCATCTCGCGCCCGCGGCGTGCGCGCGCAGGCCCCCGGCAGGTCACGACCTGGCGCGCGCCCACGAGCAACGTCTTCAGTCGAGATCCTCCCGCATGGGGAGTCGGATATTGTGACGGCGCGCTGTCTCGATGGCCTCAGGGTAGCCGGCGTCGGCGTGGCGAGCGACCCCAATGCCGGGATCGTTGGTGAGCACGCGCTGGAGGCGCCGCTCCGCCGCAGGCGTCCCGTCCGCGACGATCACCTGACCGGCGTGGAGCGAGTTGCCGATCCCGACGCCGCCACCGTGATGGAACGAGACCCACGACGCACCCGATGCCGTGTTGAGGAGCGCGTTGAGAATCGGCCAATCCGCGATCGCGTCCGAGCCGTCGCGCATGCCCTCGGTTTCGCGGAATGGAGAGGCGACCGATCCCGTGTCGAGGTGATCGCGGCCGATCACGATCGGCGCGGACAACTCGCCGCGTTTCACGAGATCGTTCAACGCGACGCCGAACCGCGCCCGCTCTCCCTGCCCCAGCCAGCAGATGCGGGCCGGAAGCCCCTGAAAGGCGACGCGCTCCTGGGCGAGCGCGATCCAGCGCTTGAGGTGCGCGTTGTCGGGAAACAGCTCCAGCACGAGCTCGTCGGTGCGACGTAAATCCTGGGCATCACCGGACAACGCTACCCACCGGAACGGCCCTTTGCCTTCGCAGAAGAGCGGGCGGATGTATTCGGGCACGAACCCCGGAATTGAGAACGCGTCCGCGACGCCCGCGTCGCGGGCCTCGGTGCGGATGTTGTTGCCGTAGTCGAACGCTACCGCGCCGCCCCGCTGCAACGCGAGCATGGCGCGCACGTGGGTCGCGATGCTCGCGCGCGCGCGCCGCACATATTCGTCAGGCGTCCGGCGCCGCAGATCGGCGGCCGCAGCCGGGGTGAGACCCGCAGGGATGTAGCCGTTCAGCGGATCGTGCGCGGACGTTTGGTCGGTCAGCACGTCCGGTACGAATCCGCGGCTCACCAGCGCGGGAAGCACCTCGGCGCAGTTCCCCACCAATCCCACCGACAGCGCGACACCACGTCGCTTCGCGTCGTCGCACCAGGCAAGCGCTTCGTCCAGAGATGCCGTGGACCGGTCGAGGTAGCGCGTGTCCAGCCGGCGCTGCACGCGTGCGGGGTCCACCTCGACCGCGAGGCAGATCCCTTCATTCATGGTGGCGGCGAGGGGCTGCGCCCCGCCCATCCCACCCAGGCCACCCGTCAGCACCACCCGTCCCTTGAGCGACCCGTCGAAGTGGCGGCGAGCCACCGCGCCGAATGTCTCGTAGGTGCCCTGCAGGATTCCCTGGGTTCCGATGTAGATCCAGGATCCCGCGGTCATCTGACCGTACATCATGAGTCCGCGGCGCTCGAGGTCGCGGAACACGTCCCACGTGGCGAAACGGCCGACCAGATTCGCGTTCGCGATCAGCACGCGCGGCGCATCGGCGTGGGTCGTGAACACACCGACGGGTTTGCCCGATTGCACGAGCAAAGTCTCGTCATCTTCCAACGTTCGCAGCGTCCGGCAGATCGCGTCGAACGAGGCCCAGTCCCGCGCCGCCTTGCCGGTGCCGCCGTAGACCACCAGGTCCTGCGGCCGCTCCGCCACGTCCGGATCCAGGTTGTTCATCAGCATCCGCAGGGCGGCCTCCTGGATCCAGCCCTTGCAAGACTTGGTTGCTCCTCGCGGGGCACGGACGACGCGCGCGCCACTCACTTCGTTGCTTCCTCCGGCACGAACTTCCCCTCACGAATGCCGGCCGCGACGCGCTCGATGTCCGCCGTGAGCGGGCGATCGCCCGTGAGCGCGGCGGAGTCACGCCGCACGGCGGCATGGAGGCGGGCCACGCCCGCTGCGGGTTTCAGGGGCTGGAGATACTCGAGACCCTGCGCGCCAGCCAGCAGCTCGATCGCGACGATGCGCGCAGTGTTGGCGAAAATGCGCTCGGCCTTCCAGGCGGCCGTCATCCCCATCGGCACCACATCCTCCTGATTCCCTTCCGTGGGCACGGACTGGACGCTCGCCGGCGTGGCGAGCACGCGGCAGTCAGCCACCAACGCGGCGGCCGCGATCTGCGCCGTCATGAAGCCCGACTCGAGCCCGGGGTCGCGCGCGAGAAAAGCGGGCAGCCCGGACGAGAGATCGGGGTTTACGATCCGCTCGAGCCGGCGCTCAGCCAGCCCGGCGAGCGTCGTTAGCACGATGGCGATGACGTCGAGGGCGAGCGCGATCGGCTGCCCGTGAAAGTTGCCGCCTGATAGCACGTCGTCGCCGAACACCAGCGGATTGTCGGTGGCGGCGTTCAGTTCCGTGGTCACCAACCGCTCCGCGAACGCGAGTCCCTCACCCACTGCCCCGAGCACCTGCGGGGTACAGCGGAGCGAGTAGGCGTCCTGGACCCGCGGGTCGTTCTCCCGGTGCGACTCGCGGATCTCGCTGTCCCCAAGCAGCTCCCGTAGCACTGCCGCCGAGCGCTGCTGCCACGGGTGCGGCCGGGCATCGTGAATGCGGGCGTCGAACGGATCGGGTGAGCCGCGGACCGCTTCCAGACTCATGGCAGCGGCGCCGTGCGCCGTGCGCCACAGTGTCCAGGCGTCGTGCACGAGCAGCGCGGCGATTCCCGTCTGCGCCTGTGTGCCGTTCACGAACGCCAGACCTTCTTTCGCCTCGAGCGTGATCGGCCGCAGGCCCTGCGCACTCAGCGCCCGGCCGTCGTCGCCTTCGCCGAGCATGGCCAGGGCGAGGTGCGACAGCGGCGCCAGGTCACCGGAGGCACCGACGCTGCCCTGCGACGGCACGTGAGGATGGATCTTGCGGTTGAGCATCTCGACGAGCAGCTCGGGCACCACCGGCCGCACGCCACTCGTGCCCCGCACCAGCACGTTGGCGCGGAGCAGCATCATGGCCCGCACAGCATCCGCCGGAAGCGGATCGCCGACGCCGGACGCGTGGCTGCGGATGAGATTGAGCTGCAGTTGACGGGCCTGCGCGGGCGGGATACGAACGTGGGCCAACTTCCCGAAGCCGGTGTTGACGCCGTAGATCGTTTGCCCGCTCGCGACCGCCGCCTCGACCGCCCGGCGCGACGCGACAACGGCGCGGAGAGCGGCGGGATCGAGGGCGACGGGAGCGTGGCGCCGGGCCACGACCACGACGTCGGCGATGGAAAGCGAATGGCCGTCGAGGGTGATGGGCGCTAGGGGCGCTGGCATGACGCAGGGAAACTACCTACCCAACGCGCCAGACGCACGTAGGGGCGCGGCATTGCCCGCGCCCCTACGTCATACGCACTCGTGGCGCCTATTTCGCGCCCGGCACCGCAAACCCCGTCGCCAGCGATGCCCCGAGCCCCGCCCGTGCCTGCAGCTCAGGATTGCCCGGATCCGTCTGGTAGCTCCAGTCGAAGATCAAGTAGTCACGGCCCACGTGCGTCACCCGCAGCGCGCCGTAGTGGACCGTCGCGCCTTCCACGATCTCGAACACGTAGCCGTAGCCGGGCACCGCCTGGATCCTGTTACGCGTATAGCCGGAGGCGGGCGCAAAGTCGATGGCGGTCAGATCGGCCACCGGCGAGGTGCTGTAGAGCCGGATGCGAGTACCGGCGAATTCCGGTTGCAGCCACAGCGTCGAGTCAACGGGATCGCGATAGACCCAGAAGTCGATGTCGGTGCGGATGCCATCAACCACCAGGCC
>Ga0209220_1000560_pt1 | contig 12020 bp, 12 predicted proteins | sample BlaSpr_A8_OM3_M3_FD_187984 | JGI IMG/M metagenome (GOLD analysis project Ga0209220, IMG submission 187984) | Forest soil microbial communities from Thunder Bay, Ontario, Canada - Black Spruce, Ontario site 2_A8_OM3_M3 (SPAdes) (version 2) | ecosystem: Environmental > Terrestrial > Soil > Boreal... | reverse complement strand
ATCGTGCTTGCAATCGCGGCCCCGCGCGTGCTCGCTGCCACTCCGGGGCGAAACGGCCGGCTCGATCTGCCGGGAGCGCTGACTGTGACGGGCGGAATGGTGAGTCTCGTTTACGGTTTGTCCCACGTCGCCACCTATGGCTGGACCGATCGGCTGACGCTCGTAGCCCTTGGGCTCGCTGGGTTGCTCTTGCTCATCTTCGTGGCCATCGAGTCTCTGAGCCAGCACGCGCTGATGCCGTTCACGATTTTTGCTCAGCGCAACCGAGATGGCGCCTATGTTCTCTCGCTCATTATCGGCGTCGCGGTTTTCGGCGTGTTCTTCTTCCTGACGCAGTTCGTGCAAAACATTCTCGGCTTCAGCCCGCTGGTCGCCGGGGTTGCCTTCCTTCCGTTGTCCGCTGCCATCATCATTACCGCGCAGATCGTGGCCCGCCTGATCGGACGGTTCGGCCCGCGGCCGTTCATCACGATCGGCCCGCTTTTGATCGCTGGCGGCCTCTTCGGGTTGTCGCAGATCAATGACCAGACGACGTACCTGACCGGCGTTGTCGGACCCATGTTGCTGATCGCAGTCGGGCTGGGCAACATCTTCGTCCCGCTGACGCTGATGGCCGTTTCGGGCTCAACACCAGCGGAGTCTGGCCTCGCCGCGGCTCTCCTCAACGTTGGGCAACAGATCGGGGGATCGATCGGAATCGCGCTCCTCGGGACGATTGCCGCCACGGCGACGAAGAATCAGCTGGCCGGCGTTCTGCCAACCCATGCCGTCGTCAATCACGCCCTGGCCGCCGGCTACGCCGCGGGATTCCAGGTCGCGGTCGTGATCGCCCTGTTCGGGTTTGCGGTCGGCCTCGTGGTGTTTTCGCGCACCCTGCCGTCTCCCAGCCGCGCAGCTCGCTGAAGAGGATGACGACGCAGCTTGACGGCAGGGTCGCGCTCATCACCGGGGCATCGCGCGGTCTCGGCCGGGCGCTGGCATTGGCGTTCGCTCGCGAGGGTGCGGCGCTGGCGCTTTGCTCAAGAGGCCAGGAGGCCCTCGAGAAGGTTGCTGCCGAGGTTGCGGCCCTCGGCACGTCGGTGCTGGCGGTGCCGGTCGACCTGCGGTCGCCGCGCGATCTCGATCGGCTCGTGGCGCTGACGCTGGATCGGTACGAGCGGGTCGACATCCTGGTGAACAACGCCTCGGAGCTCGGGCCAACGCCCCTCCCGTACCTTGCCGACTATCCGCCGGCGGCCTTCGACGATGTGATGCAGGTCAATTTGGTCGCGCCATTCCGGCTGACCCAAGCTCTCATCGGCAGCATGTTGCTCCGCGATCGCGGCGTGATCATCAACGTCACCTCTGACGCCGCCGTGACCGGCTATCCGAGATGGGGCGCCTATGCCGTGTCGAAGGCCGCGTTGGAATCGCTCTCTCGAACCTGGGCCGCGGAACTGGTACTGACGGGGGTGCGGATCTACGCGGTCGATCCGGGTGACATGGATACCGACATGCACCGGGCCGCGATCCCGGACGCCGATCCGTCCGAGCTGGCACGACCCGACAACGTCGCCCTCGCCTTTGTTCGGTTGGTGACCAGCGCCGACGTGGATCTCAACGGCCGGCGTCTGGAGGCGGCTGCCCTTGGTCGTTAGTCACGTCGAAGCCTTGCCGCCACTGCCCGCGGAATTTCGCGCTAACCTCCCGGTCGAACTGCGCGGGCGACGCCGCGACGGCGTTCGCCTGATGGTCATCGATCGCGCAATGGGGACGATCGACCATTCGGATTTCGCCCAGGTTGGGCGTTTCCTTCGCACCGGGGATCTGCTGGTCGTCAACCGCAGCCGGACCATTCCGGCGGCCTTTCCAGCGCGTCGCGACGGGGGCGAATTTGTGGAACTGCGTATCTGCGTCCGTCGCGAGGAGGAGTGGCATGTCCTCGCCGTTCAGCCGGATCCGCCTCACGCCAACGTGCCGCTGCACAGAAACGAGCGGCTGCGCCTCGACGGCATCGACACGATCGTGCGGGGCCAGCGCTCCGACCTTCCGCTCCTCTGGCGCATCGATGCCCCACCCGATGGCCTCGAACACGTGATGCGGACGGGCGAGCCAATCCGCTACTCGTATGTGCCGGTGCCGGTGCCGGCGAGTCACTACCAGACGGTCTACGCCACTGAGCCCGGTTCCGCGGAGACGCCGTCTGCCGGACGCTCGTTCAGCTGGGAACTCCTGCTCGCGCTTCGACAAGGCGGCATCCAGCTGACGGACATCCTCCTGCACACAGGCTTGAGCTCGCTCCAGGACGACGACGTCGACGCCGGGCATCCGCTCTTCGAGGAGTGGTTTGCGGTCCATGAGCGCGCGGCAGATCTGGTCAATCGGGCGCCACGCGTGATCGCGGTCGGCACCACGGTCGTCCGGGCGCTGGAGACGGCGGCCGTCGGCGACGGCCAGGTGCAGCCGATGCGGGGATGGACCCGCCTTCGGCTGGGCCCCGGATCATCGCTGCGGGCGGTTGACGGGCTGTTGACCGGATTCCACGAGCCGCAAGCCAGTCACTTCGACCTCCTGCGTGCCTTCCTCGACGAGACCCTCCTCGTGCGTGCCTACCGAGAGGCGATTACCGCCCGGTACCTCTGGCACGAGTTCGGCGACCTCTGCCTGATCCTGTAGCGCGACGGCGCGGGGGCTGGGGCCGGCGCGAACGACATTTCTCACGTCCCGCGCGATAAATACGCCCGCCGGCGAATTTGAGGTCGCGAGTCGGAGGAGTCTCGGACTCGCGAAGGACGCAAGGTGGGGAGGCAAGCGGATCCTGGCTCAGGCCGCCTAGGTTTTGCTGCAGGTCTAACTCGAGTCGAACCCACTCGGGCCACAAGCGGGAGAGGCAAGTGCCACACTTGTTGGCGCTCACGCAGACGCTCAGCGGACGGTTGGCGGACGGTCTGCGGACACGCGGCGGACGCGTCAAGAATGTAGGTTCAGCTAGATAGTCCAGTCATCTCGGGAACGTCTTAGCGACAGCCATCGGTTTGAACCCTAGCGACGCTTGTGCTCGCGTCCAGGCGGCTGTGGCAGCACGAAAATGATGGCGAGCAAGACGAACATGGCGAAGCTGGCCCACGGCGCGAACGGCGCGAGAACGGTGGCCACGGCATAAAGAGCCGGGCTCATCCCGAAGCGGATAGTGACCCGCCTTGCTTCAACAGCGCTGATCTCATGGCGCAGCAACCGGCTCTTGCCTCGCCACCAGACCGCGTTGAAAAACACCCCGCCGACGGTCCACGTGGCGCCGAAGAGGGTGGCCGCCACCCGCGCGCCGTCATGGCCGAGGGCGCGCCCGAGCACAGCCGTAGGAAAGGGACTGAAGGCAACTACCAGCAGCAGCAGCAGGTTGAGCCAGACCAAGGTGTGGTCGGCGCGACGAAACATGCGCACCATGCGGTGGTGGCTGACCCAAGCCCCGCCCAAAAGGACGAATGTGACGGCGAAGGTCGCGAACGAAGGCAGGTCGGCCCGCAGCGCGTGCAGCAGCGAGCTGCTGGCGGCGGCCTCCTCGGCACTCGGCACGGCGATGGTCAGCGCAAGCAGCGTGCCGGCAAACGCGAAGATCGCGTCGCTATAAGCCTCGACGCGCTCGAGGCTGAGCTCTTCGCGCGCTGGCTCACTCACAGTTGTTCCCCAGCTCGGAGGATGTGGACCGTCAAGGTCAATGGGCCGAGGTCTGGAAGATCGGCCAGCCGATCTCGGTTCGCCACTGGGTCTTGTCGGGTGTGTCGATTTCGGCGACGAGGTAAAACTCGCGAACGGGTCCCTCGACGCTCAGCGCGTGTTGCGTGGCGTAGGTGCCGAGCGCCCCATACGTTCGGTCGATGTCCTCGTGCGACCCATTGTGCATCGCAATCGCCAGCTCGGCCGCTGGAATCACACGGGACTGGACTCGACCCGCAGCGGGCGAGGCTTTGGCGATCGGGACGAACACGACCGCTTCACCCCGTTCGTGCAGGAACAGATCGCTGGCGTACAGTCCGCCCCCGGGTCCCGCCGGTTTCAGGCCCCGGGAACCCAGGAGGTCGTATAGCTCACGGAGCGCCCCCGACCACCACGGCCCCAGATCTTCGAGCGCGATGGTCTCCGTGATGACCGCAGCCAGGGTTTCTGCGACCGCCCGGTGCTCCACCAAAATCGGCGTGGCGGGTCGTTCGATCAGATCCCGTAGCGAGGCCACCGCTGCCTGCGTCTGGTCGAGCTGGTTCTCGAGTCGGGCGAGATGGGCGGCGATCAACGCATTGCGGGACAGGACATCGGGTGCGTCAAGAACGGCTTTGACCTGCTCGACCGGCATGCCTAGGTTTCTGAACCGCTTGATGACCTGGGCCGTGGGCACCTGATCGGTGTTGTAGTACCGGTATCCGGTATCGGTGCGGACCTCCACCGGCTCGAGCAGCCCGACCTGGTGGTAATAGCGCAGCGTCTTCACGCTCAAATGCGTCATGCGGGAGAAGTCGCCGATCGTCAGGACCATTCCCACACTCGCCAGTCTGCACCCTCCCGTTCCTGGAGAGTCAAGCTGAATTGTCGCTTGACCCTCCCCTAAGGGGAGGGTGGACAGTGATTGGCATCAACCAACCCCGGAGGCTAGCCATGACTCAGGCCATGACGCGGACCCTGCCAAAGCCCATCACGGAGTACATCGAAGCATCCAACACCTTCGACGGCGACCGACTAATCGCGGCATTTGCAGACGACGCGATGGTGAATGACGCACGACGAGAATTCTGGGGTACCAAAGCGATCAAGCGGTGGGCTGACAAGGAGATCATCGGCGACAAGGTGACCATGGACGTCAAGGAGGTCAAAGAGCACTACGGCGACTTCATCATCGCCGCCGTCATGGACGGGGAGTACGACAAGACCAAGCTTCCAGCCGTCCTACTGCTGACTCACTATTTCACGGTGCGCGACGACAAGATTGTCAGCCTGATCATCATTCTCAACACACCGGTCGAGCCATAGATCGATGCGCACTGGCCAGCACCCAGCGAGGCCGCGCCGCCTGGATCAACCTGGCTCGGAAGCTCGCGACACGCGTGTGGCACGAATCGTCGCGCGGGTGCGTGCGGTCGCGCAGGGCTACGTCAGCACCTACGGCGATATCGACCCCGGTGCGCCGCGCCTCGTGGGCCGCGTCCTCGCAACCACCCACGATCTCCCCTGGCACCGCGTGGTCCGTGCCGACGGGACGATCCCAAAAGGAGAGCCGCAGCGCGAGCTCCTGCGCGCGGAGGGCGTGCCCATACGCGGCGACCGAGTTGACCTGCGTGCAGCCCGCCGCGCCGTAAGCGGAAACGACGGGCGGCGCTAAGTGTCCGCCGGCGGGCCGTCAGACAAGCAACCTACTCGATGACCATGGCCCACGGCGCGATCACGGCATGAACACCGCCTCAACGACACAGAGCGTCGACGACCTGGCCGGCAAGCGCGCTCTGGTGAGCGGAGGTACGCGAGGACTGGGCGCGGCGACCGTTTCACGATTGCGCGCAGCCGGAGCACACGTGACGGCGACCGGCCGGCACCTACCTGAGGAACCGGCGGCGGATGAGTACATCACCGCTGACATGTCGACGGACGAAGGGACCGACAGGGTGATCGAGCAGATCACCAAAGCCGGTGGCGTGGACATCATCGTCCATGTCGCCGGCGGTGGGAGCGCTCCTCCCGGCGGGTTCGCATTGCTGACCTCGGAGCTATGGAACCGGACGCTCGAACTCAATCTCCTGGGGGCGGTGCGGCTTGATCGCGGCCTCGTTCCCAAGATGATCGACGCCGGCCAAGGAGCGATCGTCCACGTCACCTCGATCCAGCGCAAGATGCCGCTTTACGACGCGACGCTGGCGTACGCCGCCGCCAAGGCTGCGCTGGCAACTTACAGCAAGGGCCTGGCAAAGGAGCTCGCCCCGCATGGCATCCGCGTCAACACCGTCGCCCCTGGCATGATGCAGACCGACGGCCTCGAATCGCTCATCGACCGCATCAGTAAGGGACGAGGGATCGACCGCGACACGGCACTGCGACAGATCATGGATTCCCTGGGCGGGATCCCAATAGGACGACCCAGCAAGCCCGAGGAGGTGGCCGAGCTCATCGCCTTCTTGGTCTCAGACCGTGCTTCCACAATTACCGGCGCCGAGCACGTCATCGACGGCGGAACACTTCCAACCATCTAATGCCCGGACAGTCTGACTCGATGGCAATCAACAGGAGGAACAGCGAAGTGTCGAATCTCAGTGGAAGGATCGCGATCGTCACTGGGGCGGGCTCGGGCATCGGGCAAGCCACAGCCAGTGTCCTTGCCCGCCGCGGGGCATCCGTGGTTGTCGCTGATATCAATAGCGAGGCAATTGAGCGCGTCGTTCAGGGCCTGCGGGACGACGGGCTACGGGTCACTGGCGTCACGGTCGACGTGGCTGACGAGACCCAGATCCGGGCGATGGTCGATACCGCAGTGCGAGAGTTCGGCGGACTCGACATTCTCCACAACAACGCCGCGCTCACCGGAGCAGAGGCGGGATCTCACGACATGGCGATCATCGACCTAGACGCGGAAGTCTTTGCTCGCGTCCTTCGAGTCAACCTCGCCGGGTATGCGCTCGCAGCCAAGCACGCAATCCCGCACATGATCAGGCGCGGTGGCGGCGTCATCATCAATACCAGCGCGATCACCGCGGGCCTGCCTGAACTCGTTCGGCCCATGTACTCAATGTCGAAGGGCGGGGTCAACGCGCTTACGCTCAATATCGCCGCGCAGTATGGCCGCAAAGGGATTCGCGCGGTGGGTGTAGCCCCGGGCGTAATCGTCACCCCCGCGGTCCGCAAGCTCATTCCGCAACGGATGCTAGACGGCTTCGCAAGGCACACGCTAACCCCTCGTTTGGGCACCACGGAGGACGTGGCATATCTCGTTGCCTTCCTGGTCTCGGACGAGGCTGGCTTCATAACCGGCGAGACCATCAACGTCGACGGCGGCATGACCGCGCATTACCCGAACTACGCCGACGAGCTGGTCGCGATGGAAGCGGCCCAGCCCGCCTAGCGGTTTCCGTTCTGGCTTCTTGCCGGCACAACCGCCTGCCATTCGAACAGGAGATGACCCCGTGAAAGCAGGGTTCGGTCGCGGCCCGTCATTCTGGATCGTGACGGCGACATTTGTACTGTTTGGATTCGCCGCCAGCGCGCCATCGCCCCTATACGCGGTTTACGCAGCCAGGTGGAGCTTCTCAGCCCTTGCGCTCACCGAGGTGTTCGCGGTCTATGCCATTGCATTGCTCGTGGCGCTTCTATTTACCGGGTCATTATCCGATTCTGTTGGCCGCCGACCGGTGATTCTCGCTGCGTTGGCGATTGAGGTAGTGAGCATGCTCATGTTCCTCTTCGCCTCGAATGTCGCGTGGCTCTTTGCGGCACGTATCGCGCAAGGATTTGCTACCGGCCTGGCGACGGGCGCACTCGCCGCTGCTTTGGTGGATCTTCAGCCTTCAGGCCGACCCGAAATGGCGTCAGTAGCCAACACCGCCGCGCCCACCCTTGGCACCACCCTCGGAGCGCTAGGGTCGGCGCTCCTGATCCAGTACGCGCCCGATCCTCTCCACCTCGTCTACTGGCTAATGCTCACCGGCTTTGTGATCACCGGCGCCAGCGTGTTTGTGATCTCCGACGCCGGAGTCCGGCGGAGGGACATCCAGTTGGCGCCACGTATCGGCGTTGAGCCCGCGGCAAGGCGCCAGTTCTTTGCCGCGATGCCGACTCTGGTCGCCGGGTGGGCTGTCGGCGGCTTCTACCTGTCTCTGGGGCCCGGCCTGACCCTCCAGCTTGCCGGTTCAACCAATCGGTTCCTGGGTGGGCTTGCGATCTTTCTCTTCGCGGGCCTTGGTTCGCTGGTGAGCATCATCTTGCGATCATGGCCGGCGAGCCGGGCACTGAACGTGGGGGGAATCGCCCTGGTGACCGGATTGTCACTGGGCATCATCGCCATCGCACTGAGCGCGTTAGTCCTGTTCTTCGCAGCGACTGCGTTAACGGGCATCGGGTTTGGCCTGGCGATGCTCGGCGTCCTTCGCTCCCTTCTCGCGCTGGCCTCGCCAACCGCCCGCGGAGCCATGGTCGCGGCGATCTACATCGTCGCGTATCTGGCGAATGCTTTACCGGCGATCGTTGCCGGTTATCTCGTGACCCGAATCGGCCTTCATGACGCCGCGCTTTGGTACGGAGGGGCATCTGGACTGCTGGCCCTGGCCGGGCTGGCGGGAACTCTGTTGGTCAGCCATCCGTCGCGTGCCGATGCGCCTGCCACCAGCGGCTGACCATCACCAAATGGCAAATCAAGCCAGGGCGCTGACGTGGGACGTTTTTGTCGCACCCGAACGACCAATTGTGTCCAATGATCTGCCCCCTGATCTAACGCCGCGCACGTGGGCGCCGATTTCGGCCACCCTCATCAGCGGAGAGCAGGACGCCGTCCTCGTTGATGCCCTCCTTACGTCCGACCAGGCGCTCGCTCTCGGTTCATGGGTCGCCGCGAGCAACAGGAACCTTACGACGATCTACATCACGCATGGCCACGGCGATCACTTCTTTGGACTCGGTCTCCTACTCGATCGCTTTCCGCGTGCCCGGGCGGTCGCCACGCCCGCGGTGATCAAACAGATGCTCCAGCAGTCGACGTCGAATCTTGTTGAGACGTACTGGAACGTCCTCCTTCCCGGCCAGATCCCGCGGCAACTCGTGGTCGCCGAGCCGCTGGTCGGCGGCACGATCGAAGTTGAGGGACACGATTTAGTCGTGGTCGACGTCGGGCATACGGACACCGACAGCACGACCTGCCTGCACGTCCCTGTGATCGATCTGCTAGTTGCCGGAGACGCCGTCTATAACGACGTTCACCTTTTCCTCAGCGAATCCAATACCCGGGGGCGGCAGGACTGGATCGCCGCGCTCGATCTGATCGAGTCGCTTCGACCGCGTGCCGTCGTCGCGGGTCACAAACGTCCAGGTGCCGAGGATGGCCCCCATTCCATCGAAGAAACCCGAAGGTATCTTCGAGACTTCGATACGGCGGACAGGTCAACGAGCACGGCGCAAGACCTCTACAACGGGGTCGTCGGCTTGCATCCCAATCGGGTCAGCCGAGGCACCCTCTGGGGCTCAGCGCGCGCTCACAAGCCACTTGCGCGCTAAATCATTCGCCTTTCTCAAATAGGAGATCAAAAGTTATGGTCATTGGGTTCATTGGCAGCGGCAACATCGGGCAAATTCTGGCCAGACAGCTCATCGCCGCCGGCCATGAGGTCGTAATGAGCAACTCCCGAGGACCCAAAACGCTCGCCCCTCTGATCGCTGCCCTCGGGCCGAAGGCTCGAGCCGCCACCGCGGACCAAGCCGCCACTGCCGGCGAACTGGTGGTAGTGGCGATCCCATTCCGCAACGTGGCCCAGGTTCCCGTTGAACCGTTGGCGGACAAGGTCGTGATCGACGTCAGCAACTACTACCCACCACGCGATGGCCATATCGCCGTCATCGACAAGGGCGGCAAAGCCTCCAGCGAGGTCCTCGCCGCGCACCTGCCCACGTCGAAGATCGTCAAAGCCTTCAACGCCATCATGGCCGCCGACATCGCCGAGCAAGCAAGCCCACCCGGAACGCCCCACCGACGGGCGATCCCGATTGCCGGCGACGACGAGCAGGCCAAGGGCATCGTCGCCGCGCTCATCGACCAGATCGGATTTGACACCGTCGACGTCGGCTCTCTGATCGACGGGCGCAGCATCGAAGCGACGGACGCCTGGGGTCCTGCGCTCGACGCAGGCGCGCTACGCACGCTGATGGACACGCGCACCCGCAAATAGGCATAGACCGAGTGCCTGCTACAACTTGGCCGGTCCGTGCGCGGCCATCCGCCCAGGGTCGGCAGGCGGGTTCGGCGTCCAGCGGTTCAGCTACTTGACGCGGGGTTCTCTAAGGCACCTCGAGTTTGGCGCCGGGCACTTTCCCTGGCTCGATGATCCCGTGTGGTTCACGCGGACCCTGGCGTCCTTTCTCGGCTGACCGCGTCGAGCAGCAGCGTCGCGGCCACCGTCGCCCCGTCGGTGCGAATCGTGCCGACGGTATTTCCGCGACAGCCTCGCCAGCTCCATGGATGGCCGGAGGCTGATGCTTCAGCAGACGGTGGGCCAGCCACCGCGCCTCATTTTGCACCACCTCTTGGGCCAGAATTTCACCGCAGACCTCACACACCCTGTTGATTTCCTCACTCCTTAAGACTTGCACCCTTTGGCGCTGGAGCCAGTATCGGAGGCGGCCTAACGGAAACCTGACACCTTTCAAACTGAGGTCTACGCGGCCCGAAAAGGGCCCCGATTTTCTGTAGCCAATTCTGTAGCCAACCCGAAGGAATACTTGAGACCATAAGGAGGCGTTACGAATATATGGAAAGCCAAAATTTCGAGCTGAATTCAATTGCCGCCTGATTTGTAAATAGCGGGTCGCCGGTTCGAATCCGGCCGTCGGCTCCACTTTGGAATATGAAATCAGCTGGCCGAACGGCTCAGCCTCAGCCGCGTACCACCAAAGGGACCACCAATTTTCGAAGATCCCTGCCGAAAACCTGTCCTTTCGGGCGAGAAAATGGCGCCGTCCGAATTCAAAGTCGAGTCCGGACGTGGCCTGGACCGCTGCCGCGATTCCAAAAACAGCGGGTCGGCAGAGGCCGCTTACAAGCTATCAAAGACTATGGCGTCGAAAGAGAAAGACGGGGGCGCAGCCCCCGTCACTCACACGGCCGGCCCCTCGTATTGGGTATGGCGTGTTATCGCGATTGGTCTTCGTGCCGGGGGCTGATTGTGGCGATGATCACTCCCCTCGTGTCGAAGAGGGTGAGAAGTCCGGAGTTTGCCGCCGACTCTATGCGGTCGGCGGAGGTCAGCTTGTGCCCGCTTACTGTCTTGGCGAACGGCATCGGTACCGGACCCCCGATTGAGGTCATCGTAGCCACGCAGCCACCGCTGGCGATGCCCTGAGCACTGCACAGGACGAAGTAGGCGTGGTAGCGAACCGGGTTGTTGCTACGGTCCTCGCCATGGTTCTGCCGTGACACGTCGCCGATGACGTGGTCGTGCAGGAAGGGCACCCAGCCCTGGGGGGTGCGGGTCTGTGGCGCCAGGACGTAGAAGTTGCGGGTGGCGGCGTTGGATGGTGCGGGGTTGAAGTCGACAAACGTCATCTTGACCTGGATCCCGTCCGACCAGATCTGCTCAAAACAGGGCGCAAGGATGCCGTTATCACCGCAATTCGGCAGGCTTGCGGCCCGAACAGGGGAAGCGACTCCCAAGGCAAGCGTTAATGCGGCGACGGTTGTCGTGGCGATGCGGACGATGATTGAATTCACTTCTGACTCCTTTGTATGTCATAAGGAGCCCGGCCAACGCCGGGCTCCAAGTCGTGCCGGGTCAAGGCGGGAGCCCTTACCGGCCAGCGTCCGCAGGAGCCAGGGAACGCTGGTCCACTGCGACAGGTCGGTCGTAAAGGGCGGTGATGGCAGAGGGCCTAAAGCCTTTGACGACCAAATAAACGCCCAGCGAAAACTCCCATACGGCGATCGTGATTCCGAACAGCGGTCTCGTGGCGGCATGCTGCCCGATTAGACCGAAGATCACGGCGCCGTCGCCAGCGACCAGCAGGGTCGCTCCGACGAATCCGAGTAGGGGAAGCCACCGTGGCACCAGGCGCGTCTGGTACAGCAGCGAGCCGATCAACAGCGCATTGACGGCCGGCATGAAGCCCCCGCCGAGCAGGAAGATCCAGTCATACATGCTGATCAACGTATGGCCCATGACCAACCCATTTGTTCCGGCTCCGGCCTGCTGCAGTGTGACGAGCGACAGGATGCACGCCGCGCCGGCGAGGAGGGCGCCGCCTTCCAGGGTTCGCGTGCCGACGAAGCCGAGCGCGACTCCCTCATTCTGCCGCTTGACCACCGGGAACAG
>Ga0209220_1000559_pt1 | contig 12048 bp, 6 predicted proteins | sample BlaSpr_A8_OM3_M3_FD_187984 | JGI IMG/M metagenome (GOLD analysis project Ga0209220, IMG submission 187984) | Forest soil microbial communities from Thunder Bay, Ontario, Canada - Black Spruce, Ontario site 2_A8_OM3_M3 (SPAdes) (version 2) | ecosystem: Environmental > Terrestrial > Soil > Boreal... | reverse complement strand
GCCGCGGATGAAGGCGCGGGCGACGTCTTCATAGACTTTGACCGAGAACATCAGCGTGATGTTGATGTTCAGGCCGTCGGCGATGCACTGCTCGATCGCGGGGAGTCCGGCATCCGTCGCCGGGATCTTGATGAAGATATTCGGTCGCCCGACGCGGTCGAACAGGTCGTGGGCCATCGCGATGGTGCCCTTGGTGTCGTCGGCGACGCGTGGCAACACCTCGATACTCACGTAACCGTCCTTGTGCTTGGTCTGGTCGTAGACGGGTTTGAGCACGTCGGCCGCCATCTGGATGTCCTCGACGATCAGGCTCAGCATGATCTCCTCGTCGGGGATACCGGCCTCCACCAGGGCGCGGAGCGCGTCGTCGTAATCGCTGCTGCCGCCGATCGCCTTCTCGAAAATCGTGGGGTTGGAGGTCATGCCGACCACGGCATCCTCGTCGATCATTCGTTGGAGCTCACCGGACGTCATCAGGCTCCGGCGGATGTAGTCGAGCCAGACGCTGGTGCCTGCCTCGTAAAGCTCGAATAAGGGGTTCTTCGCCATCGGTCCTCCTATGGGCTAAAACCATCGCGGCCCAACTATTAGGGTCTCACACAGAGCCCCCACCCTACCCTCCCCCAAAGGGGGAGGGAATTTCCTGGGGGCCGGCGGGATGCTAGGTCCCGACGCCGCTCAGGGTAATCCGCTGGGTCCCGGCATTGTCGATGATCGTGACGACGCCGGAACGCGCGCCCGTAGCCTGTGGGAGGAAGGTCACGCTGATCGTGCAGCTCGCTCGGGGCGCCAGGGTGCTGCCGCAGTTCGTGGTCATCGTGAAGTCATCGCCGCTCAAGCTGACGTTGCCGATCGACAGCGGACCGTTCCCTGAATTGAACAGGACCACCGTCTGCGGCAGGGTCGAAGTCCCGGGGGTAACGCCACCGAAGTTCAGGTATCCGCTGCTCAGTAACGGCCTGGCCCCGGTTCCCGTTCCGCGCAGGCTGATCGACTGCGCCCCGCCGGGGCCGTCGTCGTAGAGCGTCAGGGAGGCGGCGCGAACGCCATACCCGCGTGGGGCGAAGCCGACGGTAATCGAGCAGGATGCGCCGGGTGCGATCGCCCGCAGGCAGTTGTTCGACTGCGTGTAGTCGCCGGCGGCGGTTCCGCTGATCCCGATCGAGCGGATCGTGAGCGCGCCGTCGCCCGTGTTCGTGACGGTCACGACCTGCGGCGCCGCCGTTCCGCCCACGTTCGCGCCGGGCGAGAGAAGCGCCGTGCTCAAGGTCGCCACCGGCTGGTAGGCAAAGCCCGTGAGCCGCACGACATCGCTGGAGCCGGGAGCGGCGTTGGCGTCGTCGGTCACAACCAGGCTGCCGGTGCGCGCCCCGCCCGCCTGCGGCGCAAACGTCACGTCGATCGTGCACGAAATACCCGGTAGCAGTTGCGCCGGACAATGCGGGGTGGCCCTGAAATCGCCGGTGGCCGCGATCGCGCCGATGGTGAGCGGCCCGTCGCCGCGGTTCGTCAGCGTGACGGTTTGCGGCGCGCTAGTAGCCCCGACGTTCTGGCTGAAGTTGAGGCGGTCGGGACCAAGATGCGACAGCGCCATGGTCGCCACCCCCATTACCTGGATCCGCTGCGGGCTGTCGGCTGAGTCGTCGGCCACGACGATGTAGCCGTCCCGCTCCCCAAGGGTGCTGGGAATAAAGGTGATCGTGATGGCGCAGCTGGCGCCCGGTGCGAGCACCGGCGGGCAGTTGTTGCTCTGCGAGAAGTCGCCGTCCTCTCGGATGGCGCTCAGGTGGAGCGGCGCCTGCCCGGTATTGACGAGCCTGATGGTTTCTGAGCCACTGCTGCTGCCCAGGTTCTGCGTGAAGATCAACGATTGACTGTTGAAGCTCGCCGCTGGTTGCGCCAGGCTTCCTGTGAGCGGCACCGATTGTGACGCACCGCCGGACGACCCGTTGCCACCGGCATCGTCCTTGATGGTGAGCGTGCCGCTGCGCGTCTTCTTGTCATCGGCGCCAATCTGGTTGAGCGTAATCGTGATCTGGCAGCTGCTATGGCCGGTCATCACGCTCGGACAGTTATTGCTCTGGCCGAAATCCGGGTCGGTACCCTTATCGAGCCCGATCGAGGTGATGTGCAGCAGGCCCTCGCCGTTGTTCGTCAGCGTCACGGTCGCCGGCGTCGGCGGCGCGTTGAGCGGTTGATTGATGACGACCGCGGGCGGACTGAGGGTAACGAGGGCTGCCGTCGCCTCGCCCTTGAGGGTGATCAGCTGCTGACCCCCGACTGCATCGTTGGGAATCACGACGCTGCCGGTGTGGCTGCCGAGGGTCGCCCGCGGCTGAAAGGCCACCTCGAAGGAGCAGCTCGTCCCTGGCTCGAGCTTGGCCTGCGCACAGGTGTTCTTCAGTGGGTCAAGGTAGAAGTTGTTCCGATCCGCGCCGAGATCGACAGCCCCCATGACCAGCAGCCCGCTGCCCGTGCTGGTCACCGTCACGCTCTGCGGTTGGCTGCGACCGGACAGGTTGGTCGGATCGAAGTTGACCTGGGTGCGCTGGATCCCGGCCTGGGTGACGCCCAGCCAGCGGACGCGACTGTTGAAGCTGTCGGCCACGAGCATCGCGCCGGAGTCCGCGAGCATGCTGAGGCCACGAGGCGCATCGACTTCGGCCGCATCGGCCGGGCCGGCGTCGCCCTTGAGTCCCGATGTGCCGATCCCGCCGAAGGTCGTGACCGCCTGACCGGTGACGTCGATTCGACGAACGCGGTGGTTGAGGTAATCGGCGACGTAGATGCTGCCCTGATCAACCGTCGCGCTCCAGGGGCGATTGAAGTGAGCCTGCGCCGCCGCGCCGTCGCCGAAGGCCGGCGCCCCATCCCCGGCGATGGTCTGGATCACGTCGGGCGCCTTCGGATCCGCGCTGACCGCATTGACCCGCCGAATCCGATGGTTGAAGCTGTCGGTGATATAGAGATTGGGCGTGGCGGCGGAGTCGAGGGCAACACCATAGGGGAAGTACAGATCGGCCTGCCGCGCGTCGCCGTTTTCGCCGCTGTACCCGAGGCGGCCGGTGCCGGCCACCGTGAAGATCGAGCCCACCGACAATGCCCTGCCGTTGCCGTCGAAGCGCAGGCCACCTACGACTTCACGCACTCGACTGTTGTAGGTGTCGGCGATGAAGAGGTTGCCCGACGGGTCGACGGCCAGTCCGGTTGGATAGCTCAGCGACGCCTGCGTCGCGGGCTTGCCCTCGTCGGTGCTGGCATAGCCTGCCGTCCCGGTGCCGGCGACGGTCGCGATCGTTTGATGCATCAGGTCGATCGCGCGGACGACGTTGTTGAACGTATCGGCGACATAGAGCACATTGCGCGAGGCATCGAGCGCCCCACCCATCGGATACGCCAACCGCGTGTCCATCGCCTGGGTCGAGGGAACCCCCGGCCCGCGGACCCCTCCGATTCCGGCAACTGTGCTCACGTCGTCGGCGTCCTGGTCACCCTTCGTGTGGTTGTCCGGGTCCGTGTCGGACGTCGCGAAACTTCGGACCGAATGATTGAAGGTATCGATGATGTACCGCTGGCCGGTCACGGCGGGCACCGCCGCGTTCAGCGGCGACCCGGATCCAAAGTGCGAGAGCACCGCCGCGGGGGCTGCAAATTGGGCCTGGCCGGGTGGCTGGCCGTTCCCGGCGAAGCTCGCCGTCCCATTGCCGGCTTCGACGTGGATGTTGTGCGCGGGCGTCGTGGACAGGGTCCCTTCCAGCACTCGCACCAAATTGTTGCCGGTGTCCGCGATGACGACATCGCCGTTTGGCCGAACCGCGACGGCGGTCGGTGCCGCGAGCTGGGCCAGGATCGCTGGGCCGCCGTCACCAAACTCGCCGGACTTGCCGGTCCCGGCGACTGTTCGCAGGTAGTGATCCCCGATCGCCAGCTCGCGAACCGCGTTGTTGCCGGTATCGGCAATGTACAGATTGGCCTTCTCGTCGAAGGCGAGCCCCGATGGCTGCCTCAGCAGCGCCGTCGTGGCGAGCACCCCATTGGTGTAGCCGGCATTCCCCGTGCCGGCCACGGTTGTCAGCTTGCCCGTGACGAGGTCGAAGCGGCGGACCACATTGTTATAGGTATCGGCGATGTACAGCCCATCGCCGTTGACGGCGAGGCCGCGCGGTTGGCTCAAGGGCGCGGCGACCAGCGTCCGGATGATGCCGCCACCGTCGATCGCCCGCACGCGGTTGTTGAGGGTGTCCGCGACATAGACGGTCCTCCGCTTGCTATCCCAGGCGATCCCGTAGGGGGAATTCAGCTTGGCCGTGGCGGCCGGGCCCTGATCGCCGGAGTACCCGAAGGTCCCGGTTCCGGCAATGGTGCTGATCACCGCCGTCTGCGCACCGCTCGGGTTATCGATCGATGGGATGGTGACCGTTGCCTTGCGCACCTGGTGCGCGAAGGTGTCGGCGATGTAGATGTCGAAGCCAGTGACCTGGTAGCCGACCTGGGTGACCTGCCCGATCGCGACCGCATAGGGGCCGGCCAGCTGGGCCTTCGCCGGGTCACTCCCGTCGCCGGCAACCGCCAGGCTCCCCGCGCCGGCAAAGGCAACCTCGCTGTTGTCGATCAGCAAACGCACCACGTGGTTCGCCGGGTCGGCTACGAAGGTGTAGCGGCCGAACACGGCCAGGCCGAAGGGCTGTTGGGCGACTTCGGTCGGCTTGCCCGCAGCCGGCGCGCCCGCGTAGGTCGAGAGTTCAGGACGACCCGCGATGGGAGCCGCGAACGCCACGATGGGTGGCGAGGTAACGGCGATCTGTGGCAGAGCGAGACTGGCAAGGAGGGCGGACGGACCGAGGGCGCGCCACCACCGGCTCCCCCAGCGGCCGCGTCTCGTCATGCGGTTCCCCCTTGCTTCGCGACGACCCCCGCTGGCATCATACGCTGAACTCAGCCAAGATCACCGCCGAAGGACCAAATCGGTGGGTTGCGAGCGACCGGGAGTGACCAGGAAAGGCGCGTCGGCTTCGATCGCGGAGCCGGCCCGGTCGCCGAACGGGTTCGTCACAATCGCCTGCAGCATCCGCGGGCCGAGCAGGTCGTGATAGAGCACGAGAATGGGGAACTGGAACGAGCCGTTGGCGTCGGTCTTGATGTTCTTCGGCAACGGCGACCGCAGCGCCGGGGCACTCCAGTTGAGAAAAACGATCGTCGCGTTTGCCGGGAAGCCGGTGCCGACGACGTTCGTCACGAAGCCGGGTGGCCCGATCGGCGGATCGAGTGCCACCGACGGCTGGAAGCAGGGGATCTGGTACGTGGCGTCGGCTTCCCGTTGCCGGAAATCGTCGGCACGGACCAGGTGGACCCCCTCGGACCGGCTCCGCACCTGGATGTCCAGGTTGAAATGGCCGAAGACGTCGGTTGTCCGTTCGAAGCTCTCGGGCGTGCCGCCCGGGCCGGCATCAAAGGTCACGAGCACCGCGCTGTAGGGATTGAAGTTGACGCCGTCGACGGTGATGGTGTAGGTCACCGGAGGAACCGGGGCGGGCGTCGGGGTTGGCTTCGGTTTCGGTGTGGGCCGCGGCGAGCCGGGCTTGAACGTATCGGACGTCAAGGCGACGGCCGTTGCCGGCTGGAAGCATCCGGGCGTGACAGTAATTGCGGCGGGCGACACGATTGCAGTGGCCGGCTGACCGCTCTGCCAGGCGATGAACGCGCGGTTGCTCTTGTGCACCTCGAGCCCATCGGTGAACGTTGCCTGGATGACGTCGATGCGGGGTTCCTTGCCGTTCGAATAGACAAAGATCGCGTGCCCCGCTTTGTCGGTCGTCGCCTTCGATAACGCGGCCTGTTTTTTTGGGTCGGTCACATTCGCGAACGTGACCGCGACGTTTCGCACCGCGATCCCTCGCCAGTCGACGACCGTCGCGGTGAGCGTGATGGGGCCGGGCATGTTGACCGGCGTCGACGTCGGATCGAGCTTGACCCGCGTTGCCGGGAAACCCGTCGCCAGGCTAGCGGGCGCGGCCAGCGCCGCGCCACCAAGGACAGCGACGACCACGGCACCAGCGAGGATCGCAGCCGCCGCCACCCGGAGGCTGCGCATTAACTCGGCGGGTTCTTGAAGTACCCGCTGTAGTAAACGGATGCGTCGCAGGTAGTGCCTTCCGGCGGGGTGCAGGTCAGCTCGATCTTGTCGTTCTTTTGGAACGTCAGCGGCGTGATGAAGTGGAAGTCGAGGTCGCGGAAGTTGTCAAGCTTCAGTTGCAGCAAGACCTGGTCCTGGTTCGTTTTCGCATTGAAACGTGACAGCCTCAAGTCGCCGGTCAAGCCGTTGGGGTTCTCGAAGACAAGGTCGGTAACCGAGAGGCCGCCGTCGGCGGGAACGGTCAGACTGTTGCTGCCCACGAGGCGCGCGGCGTAGGCATCGCCGCCAAATGGGTTTGCGCCCGTCACCCCACCGCCGCCACCACCGGTTGTCGGAGGGGCCTGCGCCTTCAAGGAGTTGACCTGAGCCTGCAGCGAAGAGGTCTGGGGCGCAACCGCTTGGGTTGCGGCGCTCTGGATGTTCGGCTTGAGCAGAAGGAACCACAACAGCACCAGGACCAAGGCGAGGGCCGCGAGCCCGATCAGGGCGGGGAGCAGCCATGGTGGGATCAGACCCTCCTGCTGCATCGTCCCATCGACCGTGATTGGCGGCAGGTTGTCCTGGTGAACGATCACCTTGTAGGGGTTGGTCTTTGGCGGGCCGGTCAGGAAGCGCTGTTTCGGTGACATCCGCACCGAGGCGAAGCTGGCGGTGCCGGGTTCCGAACTGAGAGCCGGCGGGGTGATGGTGAAGTTGAGTTTGCGGTCGGGGTCTGCGGCCGTCAGGCGGGCGCTGATGCGGACGTTGCCGCGGTTGTCGAGCGCAAGGCGGGCGTGGGCACGAGACCGACCCTTCGCCGTCCGCGGGATCAGCTCCGCGAAGGTGTCGTTGAAGGGACCGACTTCGACGACGCCCTCCTCGACGAGCGAGGCGCGAGCGTCTTCGCGCGACTTGACCCTGACGGCAAAGGGGACGGCGCGCGCGGGCACGCTGGAGGACTTCGGTGGCTTGAACCTGATGCGCGCGACCGCCTCAGCACCCGGAAAGAGCGGAATGATGGCGGGCTCGACAATGGCCCACGCCGAGGCATCGCCGAGGACCTCGAGGGTGAACTGGTCGACGACCGTCCCGGAGTTACGGACACGAACTTCGGAGACAGCCTCGCCACCCGGTGTGACGGTGACAGCCTTGCTGGCAAGCGTGGCGGTAGCAGCCATGGCGACCGAATCATAGGTAGCGCTCCGTGGCGCGGCCATAGCCAGAAAGGAAGACCTGCAGGCATCGCCTGCTGCCCGTTAAGTCCCCGTTAAGTGCCCGGAAAGTCGAGACCATCAGAATGCGCCTAGCAGCGCAAGGGCAGCATGAACCTGCCCCGGCCCGAGGAGGAGGAAAACCCGTGATCGCTACCCGCCCAGCCGTCTTGACCGACCGTACACGTGTCTACATCGCAACATCTGATCCCGTTTCGCGAGCGGGCATCGCCAGCCAGCTTCGATCCCACCACGGACTCGACATGGTCGAAGAGCGCCAGGTCGATGCCGAAGTCGTCGCGCTCGTCGTTGCCGACCAGATGGACGAGGAGACCGCCCAGACCATTCGGGCACTGAAGCGTCGCGGCGTCGAGCGCGTGGTCTTGATCGTAACCCGTGTCGACGACACCGGGTTACTGAGTGCGTTGGAAGCGGGCGCCCGCGGCGTGCTCCGCCGCAACCAGGCAACACCCGATAACCTCCTCGAAGCCATCCGTGCCGCCGCCGGCGGCGAAGGGGCGCTGTCACCGGACCTGCTGGGCCGCTTGCTCGACCAGGTCGGTCGCCTGCAGCGTCAGGTCTTGAATCCGCGCGGGCTGAGCTTTGCCGTGCTGACAGACCGGGAGATCAAGGTCCTCAAGCTGCTCGCGGACGGGCTGGACACCGCCGAGGTTGGTCGACGCCTGTTCTATTCAGAGCGCACGGTCAAGAACATCGTCCACGATGTCACCAGCCGGCTGAACCTCCGCAACCGCACCCAGGCCGTCGCCTACGCGCTCAGACAAGGACTGATCTAGGACTTATCGGGGGGTTTGGGGGGCACGGGGGGCCGTGCGCGCGACGTCAGTCGAGCACGACGTCGACGTTAAAGCGCCGGCGCGCGCTGCTGCGGGCCCGCGCCCGGATGGCGCGGTGGCCGAGCGCGACGACGCGCTGCCGCTCAGCGGGCTGGGCGCTGCACCTGCAGGGTTGTCGCAAGCACGCATGCTCCTCGGGCTGCAGGCGATGGCTGGCAACGCCGCCGTCGCGGGCCTGATTGAGACGCGAAAGCAGGGCGGGGGCGCTCAGCCGGGCACTCCGATCGAAGACCGGCCGGCACCGGCGATTCCAGACATCAGGGCAGCCGAACCTGCCACGGGTCTTGCACAAGTCGGCAACTTGCCACCAGCGCAGCTGCTGAGCTCGCTGGGAACCGTCTCGACTGCAGCCGAGCGGGAAGCGACCGACGAACACGAACATCTCGCTGCCAATGCACCGCAACGGCCGCGCCATCCGGGCGCACCTCTGACCGTTGAGTCTCCAGCCTCGGCGCGTCTTGCAGTCGCCGACGGACCAGCGGCGACCAGCATTCCCACGATGCCGGAAGGCCGCGATGTGCAGGTCAACCATCCCCCAGCGTTGCCGGCAACGCCGGAGCTGCCGATCGCGAATGGTCAGCTGCCGACGCGCGACCCGGGCCTCCAGCTGAAGCCGGGTGCTCTCCCCCATCTTCCCCTTGAGGGGAGCGCCGACCCTGCGCTCATCCAGCAACAGCGCAGCAGAGTCCTTGGTGGTATCGAGCGCGAGGAGACCAGCGGGCAACGCGAAGCCAGCCGACCGCTCGGTGAGGATCAGATCTTCCCAACCGCACCCGCCGAAACGTTGCGCGGATCCGTCGGCGAAATGCCCGGCGTCGCGGGTCAAGCGGCTGCTCAACCAGAGTCGGCCGAGGATGACGAGGCGGCGTCCATCATCGCCGAACAGGAGAAGGGCGCCGAAATCCAGAGCGCGGTCGGCACCGGCCTGGCATCGCTCGCGAGCCAGCGCGAGGAGTATGCGCAGCGGACCACGGGCGAACGCGCCAGGGCCGACGCAGAGATCTCGCAACTCGAGCAAGCGAACACCAATGAACAAGCCGGCGAACGCGCCGTGGCGAAGCGCGATGTAGCGGGTATCCGCGGCCAGTGGACGAGCGCCCAGCAGGAGCTGGTGGCTGGCGCAAAACTCGACGCGGACGCGAAAACCAGTGAAACCGTAGCAACCGTCGCACTCGAGCGGAGCGCGGCCCAGGAGCGGGCGACCGCCCACTACGAGCAGGGGCAACAGGAAGCCCAAGCGGCCCGGCACGAAGCCGAGCAGCAGGCGGCGTCCGAGCGCCAGAAGGCGCAGGGCCAGAACCAGGGCGGGTTGCTGGGCGCCATCGGCTCGGCGGCACAATCCCTTTTCGACAAAGCGAAGCAAGCGGTTGAGTCGATCTTTGACCAGGCACGACGACTGGTCCGCGGTGCCATCGAGCGAGCCCATCAACTGGCGACGGCCGTCATGGAACGAGCTCGCCAGGCGATTGTCGGCGCCATTCGGCTAGCCGGGACGGTGCTGACGGCGATCGGCGATCGCGTCCTCGTTGCTTTTCCTGCGCTGCGCGATCGGTTCCGCAAGGCAATCCAAGAACGGATCGCCGCAGCTGAACTCATTGTCAACAAGCTGGCAAATGTACTCAAGCAGGCGGTTCAGAGCGCACTGAATCTCCTAGGGACTGCGCTCTCTGCCGCCATCGGCGTCTTGCGCAAGGGAATGCAGGCCGCGATCGATGGGGTTCGTGCCGTGGTCAACGGCGCCCTCGATTTCGCGCGTAGCGCGATCGCTGCCCTGGGAACATTCGCTGTCCTCATCAAGGACATCGCGGCTGGCCCGGGGCAATGGGTAAGCAACTTGGCCACCGCTGCGCGCGATGGGATCCGAAATCACTTGTGGCCGGATCTAAAAGGCGCGATTCGAGGCTGGTTCAGCGAGAAAGTCGACTCGGTACTCGGACTTGGAACCGGGGTCTGGAATCTGCTTAAGAGGGGCGGTATCAGCGCCACACATGTGGCAGGGGTTGCCTGGGACGGAATCAAATCGATGATCCCCCAGACAGTCATTTGGATCCTCATCGAAAAGCTGGTTGCCCTAATCGTGCCGGCTGCCGCCGCCGTAATGCTGATTGTCCAAGCGCTTCAGGCAGCCTGGGGCAGCCTCGGCCGCATCCTGCAAGCGGTCGATGCCTTTGTCGGATTCCTCAAGGGCGTTCGTTGGGGCAACGCCGGGCCGCTCTTTGGCAAAGCCCTCGCGGCGGGAGCTGTCGCAGTCATCGAGTTCATCTCACAGTTCTTACTCCAGCGATTAACGGGCGCAGTCACTGCGGTCGCCGGAAAGTTACGAGCCCTCGCCAAGCGCATTGGCTCCGCGCTTGCACCGGTGGGCTATGGCGCTGCCCGCGGCGCGAATTTTGTCGGTCAGGGAATTCGAGCTGGAGCCCGGCGAGGCCAGTCAGGGTTGACCAATCTGGGCTCCCGATTGGCGGATGGACTCGCGGAGGTCCGCGACGGCGGGAGGCGTGGCGTTGAACGAATATTTGGCGGGCGAATACGACCGGGCCACGAATTCGCGACCGCAAAGAATTTCACCCGAATAGACACCGATGGGAGCAAGTTGGTCCGGTATGGGCCTATCAACCCGGGACCATTGCACTACCGCGACATAGAGGTGGTTAATACGTTTCGATCGAGTTCGTATACGGCTCGAACTCTGGCGCAGGCAAAGGACCTCTACCGCGCCTACGGCGGGTCGGCCAAGAAGTTTCGCGCTTATTGGACCGACTTACCGCCAGCCGGACCACTCCAGTCAAGGATTGACTCGGCCCTACTGCCATCGTTTGGCAACGAGGCGGATAAGGTAGTCCACATCCGTGTCCCCCCCGGCGAGACCGTTTTCGAAGGCTTCACGGCAGCCCAGGTGGAAGATCCCGGCGTGAACCTTCTGGGCGGCGGAAGGCAGATCGTGATCGACAATGTCAAACGCGAATGGGAGATTAAGTAATGGTCAACGGTTGCGATTGGGAGCCCATAGAGCGATTTGAGTCGCTGGCTGATTACGAGAAATTCATCTCATGGATCAACGGACAGGTTGCAGCGGGACGCGCTGCCTTGGTGGCCTTGGATCCAGCGAAGGCGTGGGGCAACGCTTGGGACGAACATTGGTATCAGTGCGTTGCAGACCGGGAAGTGTGGCGCCTGGTAGGACCCGACCCCCCATTTCGCGGGGTGTTCAAGAGACTCGACAGCACCCCGCGTCAAGCAGGAACGGCCGCAGGTTGAATCCACGGTGCCCGTTTGGGCAGATTGGCCTGCCCAGAGACCTGCGCCCTTGAGCGTTGACCCGAGCGGACAATTGGAGTGAGATCAGGCGGAAGGACCTTGCGCGCCTGTCGGTAGCAGCGTGAGTTCGACGGAGGCATAAGCATGCAATCGCACGAAAACGATCTTCTGATCAGTCCCGAGAGCCACCAGGCGCCCAGTCGGCGAAAGGACGCCGCGGAGTCAGTCGGCCCCGAAGCGTTGATGCACGGCCGCACCGATGTCCTGACGCCGTCCGCGGTGATGCACCTGCAAAAGACGGCCGGAAATGCCACGGTAACCGCCGCCCTCGAGGAGCAGGAAACGTCGCCAGTCAAGCACGTCGTCGGCTCCGGCGGCGGGTCACCGCTCGATCGCGATACGCGCGGTTTCATGGAGTCTCGCCTGGGCGCTGACTTCAGCGCCGTCCGGGTCCATACCGATGGCAAGGCCACCGAGTCGGCGCGTTCCGTCCAGGCTCATGCCTACACCGTCGGCAACGACGTCGTTTTCCAGTCAGACAAGTACGCACCCGAGAGTGACTCCGGCAAGCGCATGCTGGCGCACGAGCTGACCCACGTCGTGCAACAGC
>Ga0209220_1000558_pt1 | contig 12060 bp, 12 predicted proteins | sample BlaSpr_A8_OM3_M3_FD_187984 | JGI IMG/M metagenome (GOLD analysis project Ga0209220, IMG submission 187984) | Forest soil microbial communities from Thunder Bay, Ontario, Canada - Black Spruce, Ontario site 2_A8_OM3_M3 (SPAdes) (version 2) | ecosystem: Environmental > Terrestrial > Soil > Boreal... | reverse complement strand
CGGGCCCGGGTGTCCGGCGCAAGGGTACGGCCTGCTGGTGGTGGACGACACGTCGGGGCGCGCCTTGGGCGTGCTGATCTTCGAACAACCGGAGCCGAAGCTGTACCCGCGCATCGGGGCGATCATCGGCGGGAGCGCGGCCCTCAGCGTGTACGGCGTCCGCGTGGACTGGTCGAGCGTCTCGAACCCCCGCTGCCCCCTGTTCGGCGCCCCCGCTTCCCCAACGTCGTGACGCTGGCCGTTGCCGTGACTGCGCCGCGGCGGGTCGTGGACGGCCGCGAGCGCGTCACCTTGAACACCACATACGTGCGGGCGCTGGAAGGCGCTGGACTCGTCCCGCTCGCCGTGCCCACGATGCTCGGTCCGGAACGGGCCGCCGCCGCGCTGCAGAGCGTCCGCGGGCTCGTCCTCACTGGGGGGGAAGACGTGGCCCCCGGGCGCTACGGGGCGGCGCCGCATCCGCGCCTCGGAGACGTCGATCCGGCCCGCGATGCTGCCGAGCTCGCGCTCATCGCCGCGGCCCGGGCCCGGCGCCTGCCGATCCTCGCGATCTGCCGCGGCATTCAGATTCTCAACGTCGCGCTGGGCGGCACGCTGTACCAGGACCTGGACAGCGAACGGCCCGGGCCGGTGCCGCACACCGGCGAGACCAGCCATGCGGTGCGGGTGGAGCCGGGGTCGCTGTTGGAGCGGACGCTCGGCGCTCGGTCGGCAACCGTGAACAGCCGTCACCACCAGGCGATCCGCGATCTCGCGCCCGGCCTCCGGGCGGTGGCCTGGGCGGAGGACGGTGTGATCGAAGGCGCGGAATTGGCCGACGCCTCCGCTCCCTGGACCGTCGCGGTCCAGTGGCACCCTGAGGATCTCACCGAGCGCGCCCTGTTCGATGGATTCGCGCGAGCCGTGTCATGAGCTCTCCTCCACATCCGTTCCCCTCAGCCGAATGGGTCGCTGCCTACGGCGCGGCGATCAGCGCCAGTGAGGCATACCGATCCGCGTCGGGCGAATGGACGCACGGACCGGTGGCGCTGGTGGTCCCCGCGCTTCCCGACATCGGCGTGACCGAGGACGTGGGCATCTGGCTGGATCTGGACCGCGGCGCGTGCCGCGACGCGAAGGTCGTGACGCGCCATGAAGCCCAACGGGCGCCCTTCGTGCTGACGGCCGAATACCGATATTGGAAGCAGATCATCCGCAAGGAGCTCGGCCCGATCGCCGGCATCATGCAACGCAAGGTGGCATTACAGGGATCGTTGCCAATCGTGGTGCGTTTCATCAAGTCGGCCGAGGCGCTCGTGGACGCCGCGACGCACGTGCCGACGCGGTTTCTGGACGAGCCCACGTGAGCGGCACTCCATCCGTCGGCGACGTGCTACAGCGCCTCACGGTGCTCTCCCAGGAGCTCGCGGGGGCATTCCGACCCGCTACCATCGTGGAGCTCGTGGCGCGCGCCCTCATCGAGCAGCTCGCTCCCGGACGCCTGTCCCTGATGCTCCTCGATGCCGACGCTAATCGGCTCACCGTCGCGTATCACAACGGCCCCCGTCCCGCCACGACGGACGAGCCGCTGTTGCAGCTCGCCCTGCGGCGCGGCCCGCTCGTTTTTCCCGATCGCGTCGCCGCGCGCGCCGCGGAGCTCGGCGTGACGGTGGATGGGGGGGGGCCCACGCCCGCGAGCTGGCTCGGCGCCCCCATCGTTGCCGTGACGCGAACCATCGGCGCCGTCGCCCTCGAAGGCGATCGCCCCAACGCGTTGGACGACTCCGGACTCATGTTCACGCGCGCCGTGCTGGCCCAGGCAGCCATCGCGCTGGAAAACGCGCGCCTCGTGGAGCTGCTGTCCAGCGGCAAGCGGGAGTGGGAACAGACCGTAGACGCGTTCAATCAAGCGATCTGCTATGTCGACGCGCAGGGCGCCGTGCGACGCGCGAACCGCGTCTTCGCGGAGCTGATCAGGCTGCCGGTCACGGCGCTGCCCGGCCGCTCCTGGCTCACGCTCCTGCCCCCGGCGTGGGCCGATCCGGTCGCCCGCATGCTGGCGATGCCGGAGGGTGCGTCTGCCGTCGAGGTCCGGGCGGGCGACCGCATTCTGCTCGTGACGGCGATCCCCACCGGCGAGCCAGGCGCCGCCGTGCTGCTGTTCGAGGACCAGACGGAGAAACGCCGTCTCCAGGAACAGCTGCTGCAATCGGAAAAGATGTCCGCGATCGGCCAACTGATCGCGGGGGTGGCCCACGACCTCAACAATCCGCTGGCGTCAGTGGTCGGGTTCAGCGATCTCCTTGGTGAGGCAGCCGACGTACCCACACGGCTCGCCGAGCCGCTCGCGATCATCCGGCAGGAGGCGGAGCGGGCCTCGGGCATCGTGCGCAACCTGCTGTCGTTCGCGCGCCGCCAGGAAGGCGAGCGGCAACTGCAGTCCCTGCGGCCGATCCTCGAATCCACGCACCAGCTGCTCAGGAACCAGTTGATGGCGTCCCGGATCGAGCTGACGCTCGAGGCCGAGCCCGGGCTGCCCGAAGTCGAGGCGCATGCGAACCAGATCAAACAGGTGTTCGTGAACATCATCCACAACGCCGCCCAGGCGATCGCGAGCACGCGGGCGAGCGGCGGGCGCATCGACATCCTCGCCAAGTGCCAGCCTGACGGAGTCGCGATCAGTATCTCGGACAACGGTCCCGGGATCCCTCAGGCTGTCGCGCGGCGGGTGTTCGAGCCCTTCTTTAGCACCAAGTCCGAGGGCGAAGGGACCGGCCTGGGACTCTCGATCTGCCACGGCATTGTGAAGGAGCACGGCGGCAGCATGACCGTCGACCCGGGAGGCGGGGGGCGCGGCGCCACGTTCACCGTCGAGCTCCCGGGCGGCGTCCGGTCAGGCCTGGGCGGCGGGGAGCTCCCGTCTCCCGTGGCCGCCCGTCCGGCGTCATCCCGCGAACCGGGCGAGCCGCTCCGCGTTCTCGTGGTGGACGACGAACCCCACATCCTGCATTACATGGAGGCGACGCTCGAAAGCTGGGGTCACGAAGTCGTCCTCGCCCGCGACGGCAGCCAGGCGCTCAAGCGCGCACTCATCCAGCCCTTCGACCTCATCATTTGCGACCTGCGGATGCCCCGGCTCGGCGGGCGGGAGATGTTTCATACCCTCGCCCAGATGCATCCCGCCGTCGCCGACCGCATCATCTTCGCTACTGGCGACACGGTTCGCGGCGACACGCTGCAATTCCTCGAGGAGCTAGGACGCCCGTTCCTGCAGAAGCCCTTCAAACTCGATGAGCTGCGGCGCGTGCTGGCCGCGGTCGTCAAAGTCCCGGCGTAGGGGGCAGGGAGGCAGCGGAGCGTGCGCGTATTGCAAGTGGATTCGGGCCGCGAGTGGCGCGGCGGCCAGAACCAGGTCCGGCTGCTGTGCCGGGAGCTCGGGGGGGGGGCGGGCAGGCAGGCGGACATCGAGCAGGTCCTCGCCACCAGACGAGACAGCGAACTGGCACGGCGGGCTGCGGCCGAAGGCACTACTGTGCAGGCGACCGCGTGGGATATCGGACTCGATCCGCGCGCGTGGTGGCACCTCCGCCGGACGATCGCCGCGTTCAATCCGGATGTGATCCATGTGCACGACAGTCACGCGCTGACCCTCGCGGGCACGGTGGGAATGGGCCGGAAGCTCGTCGCGACCCGGCGGGTGGACTTCCACATCGGCCGCTTCGGCGCGTGGCGGCGGCCCGACCGAATCATCGCGGTCTCCGCAGCCGTCAAACGGGTGCTCGTCGCCGACGGCATCGCGCCGGATGCGATTACAGTCGTCGCCGACGGCATTGATCCCGACGAGGTGCGCCGCGCCGCCGCGCAGCCGCTGGACGTGCGCGGCCGGCTGGGGCTCGCGGCCGGCACTCCCATCGCGGTCAACGCCGCCGCGCTGGTGGGCCACAAGGACCAGCGCACGTTGATCCGGGCCGCGCAATACGCGCGCGCGCTGCGGCCCGATCTCCACTGGGTCATCGCGGGCGAAGGCGTTCTGCGCGACGCCCTCGCGGCGGAGATCGCGCGTCTCGATCTCGGCGATCGCGTCCACCTCTTGGGGTACATAGACGCGGTCGACGCGCTGATCGCGGAGGGAGACGTGTTCGTGATGTCCTCAAAGGAAGAAGGGCTCGGCAGCGTCATCCTGAACGCGATGGCCATCGGGCGGCCCGTCATCGGGACCGCGGGCGGCGGTATCCCCGAGATCCTGCCCCCCGAAGCGCTCGTGCCCGTCGGGGACGCGAACGCGCTGGCGCGCAAAGTCGTGGCGGCTCTGGATCACCCCTCCCCTACTCCGTTTCCCCTACAGTTCGGCGCCCGCGCGATGGCGCAGGGCGTCCTGGCCGTTTATCGCAGCCTGGTCTAGCTAGATTGCAGGGCCATGATTTACGTCTGCGTCCCAATCCATAACGAAGCGAGCACCGTCGGACTCGTCCTGTGGAAAGTCCGCCAGGTGTTCACCGCCTTCGAGCGGGAATATCAGATCATCGCGTGCGACGACGGATCCACCGACGGCACGCGGGATGTGCTGGCGTCCTACGCCCGCGTGCTGCCGCTCACGATCGTGACCCATCGCGCGCGCCAGGGCTACGCCCGGAGTCTCGAAGAGCTCCTGCGACTCGCGTTGCAGCGCACCGATCGACCCAAACGTGACTGCGCCATCACGCTGCACGCCGATTTCACGCACGCGCCCGAAACGATGGAAGAAATGGTCAAGCTCCTCGAGTCGGGGGCCGACCTCGTCGTCGCCGAGCTGGACCGCATGCTCGGCACCCGCACGTGGCCGGAGCGCTGGGCGCGCCGCTGCGCGCCGCTGCTCCTGCGCGTCGGAGGCGGGGTCAAGGATTCCATCTCGGGGTTCACGGCGCTCCGCCTGATCGTGTTGCGTCAGGCTATCCGGGGGGCTCCCGCCGCTCCGCTGCTCACGACCGACGGCTGGTCGGCCAATGCGGAGTTGCTGGCGCGACTCGCGGTGCACGCCCGTCGCGTCGAGGTGGTTCCCACCGCCGGCCGCTACGACCTGAAGCAGCGGCCGTCGCGCGCGAAGCCATGGCACCAGTTGCTCGCCGCGTGGCGATCGCGCGGCCTGATCCGCGCCGCACGGTCGGCGATAGGAGCCGCAGTCCTCGCGGTCGCGCTGTTCGCCGCGCCGCTCGCGGGCCAGGATTCAGTGTGCACGGGGATTCTGGTTAACACCCCGCCTTCCCCGCCGCCCGTTCCCGCCGCACCGGCCATCCCCGTCGTCCGCTTCCCCGTGGGCGAGCGCCTCACGTACGGGGCCAAATACGGCCTCTTCAGTGTCGGCACGGCCGTGATGGAAGTGGTCGGGATCGATACGGTGCACCGGACCGAGGCGGTGCATTTTCGGTTTCGCATCACCGGCGGCGCCCTGTGGTACCATCTGGATCAGACCATCGAATCGTGGGTCGGCCGGTACGACTTTTGGTCCCGCCGCTTCTACTCGATTCAGGATGAGCGCGACAAGCACCGTGAGCGCCGCTACGAGATCTATCCGGACTCCGGATTCTACCGGGAGGAAGGGCAGGACAGCGCGTTTGCTACCGTGCTCGAGCCGCTCGACGACGCGGCATTCCTGTACTGGATCCGCACGGTGCCGCTGGAAGTGGGGAAGCGCTACGAATATGCCCGCTACTTCCGGCCCGACCGCAATCCGGTGATCGTCGAGGTGCTGGGGCGGGAGAAGGTGAGTGTCGCGGGGAAAAAGTGGCGGGCGCTGGTCGTGCGCCCCAGGATCCCGCAGGGCCGCGGCATCTTCGCGGAGAAGTCGGAGACGCGCATCTGGCTCTCGGACGACGAGCGCCGCCTGGTGCTCGCCATTCAGTCCACCTTCTCGTTCGGCCAAGTGACGTTGAAGCTCAAGGAGTTCGTCGTCCCGGGGGTGGAGCAGCCATGACCGATTACCGCGAAGCCGACTTCTCCCGCCTCAAGACCGTCCCCATCTCCAAACGCCCGAACAGAGTCGATGCTTCGTTGCTCGCGCACCCACCGGCCGGAGGCTCTCGTCCCGATCGGTCCTTCACCGCCTTCTGGAACGCCCTCCCGTCCATTCTGGCCGCGCAAGACCTCCGGTACGTGGTTGACCAGATCGTCGCGGCGGCGGGGCGGCGGGGCGTGCTCGCCATGTTGGGCGGCCACGTCATCAAGGTGGGGCTCGGCCCGCTGCTGATCGCGTTGATGCGACGCCGCGCCGTCACGCTCATCGCCATGAACGGCAGCGCGGCCATTCATGACTTCGAGCTCGCCGCTTACGGGGGGACCAGCGAGGACGTCGCCGCGGGCCTCAGCGACGGAACGTTCGGCATGGCCGAAGAGACCGGCCGCGACATGAACGCGGCGCTGGCGCGCGGCGCCAAGGCGCAGCAGGGGGCGGGCGAAGCATTGGCCGAGCACCTTCGCGCCCGCCGGGACCTGCCGGGCCGGGACGTGTCGGTGCTGGTCGCGTGTGCGGAGCTCGGTGTGCCGGTCATGGTGCACGCGGCAATCGGCGCGGAGATCATCCATCAGCATCCGAGTGCCGACGGCGCCACGCTGGGCGCGACCAGCCATCGCGACTTCAAACGTCTTGCCGGCGCCCTGCCCGACCTCGACGACGGTGGCGTCGTGCTGAACCTGGGGAGCGCCGTCGTCATGCCCGAGGTGTTCCTCAAGGCCCTGACCGTCGCGCGTAATTTGCACGGCGGGAAGCCGAAGAACTTCACCGCTTGCGACTGCGACATGCAACGCCACTACCGGCCGCGGGTCAACGTGGTCGAACGGCCGACGCTGGCGGGCGGTCGGGGTATTCAGCTCACCGGCCACCACGAGATCCTCTTCCCATTGCTGAGCTGGGCGGTGCTGTCGCGCCTCGAGGGGAAAGAGTAGGACGCAGCATGCTGCGCCCCTACGGTGCGGTCCTGACCGTGGCCCTCGTGACCGCGTGCGCTTCCCGGACGAGGACACCCTCCGCTGCCGGGGCCGCCGCGGTCGGCACGCCGGAGGAGATTCAGACGCTGGTGCGGCTGGCGCTCACGCTCGACGCGGCGGCCGACCGTCGCGCCGATACGCTGTACGCCCCCGACGCGCTCATCGTCGGCAACGCGCGCGTCCGGTTGGCCGCGCCGCGGTTCGCGGGGATCGGCCTCGGCGGCAAGGTCACCATCACAGCTGCGACGGTGACCTTGGAGGGCCGGTTTGCTTGGGTGCTAGTGGATTACCGGTGGGTGAATCAAGCCGAGCGGCGGGCCGAGGCCGGCCGTGCGACGTTTATCTGTGAGCGGCGAGACAGCAACTGGAAGATCGTGCACGCGCACTCCAGCCAGCCGCTGCCTTGGGAGCCTTAAGCGTCGGCCGGACGACCCTTGATCATGTCGCGCACCCGGTCCGCTGTCCGGGGACTGATGATGCGCAACGCGAGATAGAAGAAGAAACCCATTGCGGCGAGCCATAGCACGGTCATCGCGAGGCCGATCAGACTCCCGAGGATCCCGAAGATCAGCTTCAGACCGAGCCACGCCACGATGGCGAGTATCGCAAATCCCAAAATGCTCCGGAACATGGTAACCTCCGTGGTGGCCGGTGCGTCTGCAGCGTACGCCTAAATGTCGCACAAAGTTTCGTCCTGTGAAGTGTTGGTCGCCGGAGGCGGAGTGATCGGTGCCGCGTGCGCGCGGGCGGCCGCCCTGCGCGGCCTCCGTGTCGTGATTTGCGAGCCGGGACCCGAGCCGGCCGCCGCCTCCCCCGCCTCGGCCGGCATGCTCGCCGCCCAGATCGAGTCGACGGATGAGCAGCTCCGCGCGTTGAGCCTGCGCGGGCGCGATCTCTACGGCGGCCTAGCTCCGGCTCTGCAGGAAACCACCGGCATCGACATCGGGTTGTGGCGTGAGGGCATCGCGTCCCTGGCGTTCGACGACGCGGCCGTCGACGCGCTGCGCGATGCTGTCGCCCGGCAGCGCCAGGCCGGATTGCGCTGCGACTGGCTCGATCCCGCGGAGGTAGCGGAACGCTTCCCAGCTGCGGCCCCCTGCAGCGGCGCGTTGTTCGCGCCCGAGGACGGGGCCGTGAACCCTCCGGAGCTCTGCCGCGCCCTGCTCGCCGATGCCCGCCGCTGCGGAGCGCAGACCATCGCGGCTCGGGTCGAGCGCATCACGAGCATCCTCGGTCGTGCCACCGGTGTCGTGACCCGGCTCGGCGCGGTCCGGTGCGAGCACGTCGTCATTGCCGCGGGAGCCTGGTCGCCCCGCATCGAGGGGCTGCCTCGCGCGCTGCCCGTCGAGCCCGTGCGCGGTCAAATGGCCGCGACGCCCTGGCCCGCGGGGCTGCCCCGCGCGATCCTTTATTGCGACCACGCGTACGTGCTCGCGCGCGGGAGCGAAGCGCTGCTGGGCAGCACGATGGAGCGCGTGGGATTCGACGGCCAGGTGACCGACGAGGGCATCGCCCAGATCGTCGCAGCCGCGACGCGTCTGCTCCCCGCCCTCGGCACGCAGCCGCGCACGCGCACCTGGGCCGGATTGCGACCCGTGACGCCGGATGGACGGCCGATCGTGGGACCCGATCCCGACGTGCGTGGGCTGTGGTATGCGACCGGGCATGGCCGGAGTGGCGTGCTGCTCGCGGCCCTCACCGGGGAGATCATTGCGGAATTGGTGACTACGGGGACCTCCGGGATGGAGATCGCCTCGCTCGAGCCGGCACGGTTTTGATGTTCCGCACCTGCGCCTTCTGCAATGCGCCATTCGACGGCGACGGCGGGCCCTCGGGACTCGGCATCGGCCGGCGGCTCGCCTTCGACGAATGGAAGGGGCGGCTGTGGGTCGTGTGCTCGCGGTGCAGCCGCTGGAATCTCACGCCCTTCGACGACCGCCTCGAACACATCGAAGCCGTCGCCCGGGCTGCGCGCGACGGACGCGTGGCCGCGGCGACCGACCAGGTGACCCTGATCCGCTGGCAGAAATACGACTTCGTGCGAGTGGGCAAGCCGCCTCGGATCGAGCTCGCCACGTGGCGCTACGGGGAGCGGCTACGTACGCGCCAGCGCGAACGCATGAAAGTCATCGTGCCACTCACGATCGCGGCCATCGGCCTTGGCATCGCAGCCAACGTCGCCGCGGGTGGGGGGTTCGGTGTGGTCGTGTGGAACCTGCACCGCACGGTCGATTGGGTGTACGTGCGAATGATGGGTAGGCGCCGGGTGGCCATGAGCGAGCCCCCGATCTGCGCGCACTGCGGCAGCCTGATGCAGTTGCGCGCGCGCCACGTCCAGTTCGCGCGCGTGGTCCCGGACGCGCACGCCGATGTCGCCGTCGTATTGAGCTGCCCGCAGTGCCGACATGAAGGCGCCCAACTCACGGGCACCGAGGCGGTCCAGGTGCTGCGGCAGGGGCTCACGTACCTGAACGTGACCCGCAGCGGCCGCAAACGCGCGGAGGACGCGGCGCGGGAAGTGGATCAGGTCGGCGGGCCGGACTGGCTGGTGCGCGACGTGGCGTACCACCAGGCGACGCTACGGTCGCTCCGGCCCGAGCGGCGCTTGGCGCTCGAGATGGCCGTCGACGAGCAGGCCGAAGCCGCAGAGTTGGAGCGACAATGGCGCGAGGCCGAAGAGATCGCGGATATCGCGGACGGGACGATGGGCACCTCTGAAGAAGTGGAAGAAGAGTTGCGGCGCTTGAAGAAGAGATTGGGCGATCAACCGGCCGGTTGAAAATCGGCCTACCCCGCCCTCTAAGCCATGGCTATCTTCGATGTTCCATGGCCGCTCCGCTCGTCCAGATCACTTCCGCCGCTCCCGCCGCCCCGGCTCCATCAGGGGAGGCAGCGCGCAAGCCATCCTGGCTCAAGGTCAAAGCGCCGGGCGGACCCAACTACGTCGCCCTCAAGCACATGATGCGGGACCTCAAGCTCCACACCGTGTGCGAGGAAGCCCACTGCCCGAACATCGGGGAGTGTTGGGAGCATCACGCCGCGACGTTCATGATCCTGGGCGACGTGTGCACACGGAACTGCGCCTACTGCGCGGTGGCGCACGGCACGCCGGCGCCGCTCGATGTGGGGGAACCGGAGCGTCTCGCTGCCGCCGTAGCACAGATGGGTCTCAAGCATGTCGTCATTACCAGCGTCGATCGCGACGACCTTCCGAACGGCGGCGCCGAGGTGTTCGCCACGTGTATCGCGGAAATCCGTAAGCGGCTTCCTCAGACGTCGGTCGAAGTCCTGATTCCCGACTTCAAGGGCAATCCCGAGGCGCTCCGCCTCATCGTGGACGCGCGGCCTGACATCCTCAATCACAACCTCGAGACGATCGCGCGGCTGTACCGCATCGCCCGCCCCGGAGGGCGGTATCCGCGGGCCCTCGAGCTGCTGCGCCGTGCCAAAGAACTGAACCCCAGCCTGTTGACCAAGTCGGGGCTGATTTGTGGCCTGGGAGAGGAGTGGGACGAGCTCCTCGCGTCGTTGCGGGACCTGCGTGCCCAGCAGGTGGACATCGTGACGCTCGGCCAGTACCTGCGGCCGTCCGATCAGCATCTGCCCATCGCGCGCTGGTACACGCCCGAGGAGTTCGCGGAGCTCAAGCGGTACGGCATGACACTGGGATTCCGGCACGTCGAATCGGGTCCGCTGGTGCGCTCCAGCTATCACGCCTGGGAGCAGGTCGAGGCTGCCACGGCGTGACCGCAACTGCTCGATCCCCGAAAGACTCAGGTGTCGCCGAACTGCATCTCCGCATGCTGCGGCAGATGCTGCTCGTCCGCCGCTTCGAAGAGAAGGCGGCGGAGGCATACGCGCTCGGTAAAATCGGTGGCTTCTGCCATCTCTACATCGGGCAGGAGGCGGTCGCCGTCGGGAGCCTCGCCGCGCTGCGGGACGATGACTATGTCATCTGCTCGTACCGCGAGCACGGCCAGGCGCTGGTGCGGGGCATTCCGCCCGGCGCCGTGATGGCGGAGTTGTTCGGCAAAGCGACGGGCTGCTCGAAGGGTAAGGGCGGCTCGATGCACCTGTTCGACGCGAGCCGGCACTTCATGGGCGGGCACGGGATCGTGGGGGGACACATCCCGCTGGGAGCGGGGCTGGCCTTCGCGAGCAAGTACAAGCGCGGCGACCAGGTCTGCCTGTGCTTCTTCGGCGAAGCCGCGGTCAACATCGGCGCATTCCACGAGACCTTGAACATGGCTTCGGTGTGGAAGCTCCCCGTCATCTTCCTGTGCGAGAACAACCGCTACGGCATGGGGACGGCGTTCGAGCGCGTCGCCGCGGTGACGGACGTCGTCGAGCATGCCTGCAGTTACGACATGGCGGCCGAGCTCGTGGATGGGATGAACGCCGTGACGGTGTACGAGGCGACGAAACGCGCGGTCGAGCGGGCGCGCAAGCACGGTCACCCCACCCTGCTCGAGGTGCGCACCTACCGTTTTATGGGCCACTCGATGTCCGATCCCCTGCACGGCGTGTATCGCACGAAGGACGAGGTCGAGGAGCAGAAGAATAGAGATCCGATCACGCAGCTCGCGGGCAAACTCAAAGAGGAGGGCGTGATCGATCAGCCGACCCTCGACGCGCTGGACGCCGAGATCCAGGCTGAGGTGGAGGCAGCGGTGAAGTTCGCCGATGAAAGTCCGGACCCCGATCCCGATGAGCTGTTCACCGACGTGCTGGCCGACTGACCATGCCGACCCTCACCTACCGGGACGCCCTGAACCAGGCGCTGCGCGAAGAGATGCAGCGCGATGCCAACGTCTTCCTGATGGGCGAGGAAGTGGGCGTATACCAAGGCGCCTATAAGGTGAGCCGCGGCCTGCTGGAGGAGTTCGGACCGCAGCGCGTGGTCGACACGCCGATCGCCGAGTTGGGATTCGCGGGGATCGGGGTGGGCGCCGCCATGGCGGGCCTGCGCCCGGTCGTCGAGTTCATGACGTGGAACTTCGCGCTGCTGGCGCTAGACCAGATCATAAACGCGGCGGCGAAGATGCTGTACATGTCCGGGGGCCAGATTCCGATACCGATCGTGTTTCGGGGACCGAACGGGGCGGCTCTGCAACTCTCGTC
>Ga0209220_1000557_pt1 | contig 12066 bp, 13 predicted proteins | sample BlaSpr_A8_OM3_M3_FD_187984 | JGI IMG/M metagenome (GOLD analysis project Ga0209220, IMG submission 187984) | Forest soil microbial communities from Thunder Bay, Ontario, Canada - Black Spruce, Ontario site 2_A8_OM3_M3 (SPAdes) (version 2) | ecosystem: Environmental > Terrestrial > Soil > Boreal... | reverse complement strand
CTTGTGATCGCCATGCTCGTCGCTCCCCACGGCATCCAGGGCGCGCTGCAGCGGATTCTCGCATTCGGCCGGGCTCGCTGGGGACACACCCCGGGGGGTGGGCAAAAGGGGGTGGTGGATTGGGACGATCCCGCACCAGGTACCTAGTGACCGAGACCCCGGACCCCACATAAAGGAAGGAGGTTCGATTGAAAAGTGTGATGGGCGGCAACGCGCTGCGGATTAGAGGGATCGCGATCGTTTGTGTCGCGGGGTTGCTCGCGGCCTGCGGCAGTTCAACCAGCTCCGACAACGGCACGAATACGGCGTCCGCGCCGGGCATCACGGCGACCACGATCACGATTGGGAGCACGCAACCGCTGACCGGTCGGGCAGCGCCGGGCTACTCGGAGATCTCGGCAGCCTCGAGCGCGTACTTCCAGTATCTGAATGCCCACGGCGGAATCTTTGGGCGCACGATCACCTACACGTACTACGACGACGGCTACAACCCGACGAACACCGCCAGCTTCACCCGCAAGCTGATCCTGGAGGACAAGGTCTTCGCCCTCTTCAGCGCGCTGGGAACGCCGACGCATCAGGCGGTGGTCGATTACATCAACGCCCAGAAAGTGCCTGATCTGTTCGTCTCCAGCGGCTGCAACTGCTGGAACGATGTCTCGAATCACCCCTACACGTTCGGCTGGCAGCCGGACTACACCATCGAGGGCAAGATCCTCGGCCAGTACATCCAGCAGAGTCTCGGTGGCAAGAAGGTTGGGTATTTCTTCCAGAACGACGAGTTCGGCCTCGACGGCGTCAAGGGTCTCGATGCCCAGCTCGGCGCGTCGTCCGTCCCGGACGCGAGCCGCCAGAACTATGTCCCGACCAACACGAACGTCGGGCCGCAGATCGCCGCTCTGCAGGCGTCCGGCGCGCAGGTCGTCGTCGCCTTTTCGATTCCGGCCTTCACCGCGCTGGGGCTGCTGCAAGCAGCCAAGATCGGCTACCACCCGGTGTGGGTGGTGAGCAACGTCGGCTCCGATGTCACCACCTTGACCGGCCTGCTGAAAGCCTTCTCGCAGGGCAAGGCCGGGGGACAGTTGCTTGGCGGCATGGTCACCGACACTTACCTCCCGCTGCCCGGCGACAGCTCGAATCCGTGGATCAGCCTGTTTAAGAAGATCCACGACGACCACATCGCGAGTCTGCCATGGGATGGCAATGTCCTCTACGGCATGGCGCAGGCGTACACGCTCGCGCAGGCCCTCAAGGCGGCGGGCCGCAATCCGACCCGCGCGAGCTTGGTGAAGTCACTCGAGACGACCAAGCTGAGCGGTGGGCCGGGTATCGCGCCTCTGGGCTTCTCGTCCAGCAATCACCTCGGTTTCCTCGGGGTGCAGGTCGTCACCATCGCCGCGGACGGGACGGAAAAGACGGCCGGTCCCGTCTACACGTCCTCGGACTCAGGCCCGATCACCCAGTACAGCGGATCGGCATCGAGTCCTCCAGCAAACGGCATTCCGTAGACCGAGCGTCGCAAAGAAGGGCCGCCGGCGATCCGGCGGCCCTTACTCCTCCAGGATTCGACTGCGCAGGCGACGCATGCCGCGTAACCAGCGGTCGTAGTCGGAGGCTTTGCGCTGGAAGAACTCGCCCACCTCCGCATGGGGCAGGATGAGAAACCGCTCGTCGCGCATGCCCTCGGCGACCGCGTCGGCAACCTTTTCGGGCGCCAGCGCGCCGGCTGTCAGGAAGTTGCGCTCGCCCTCTTGCGCCAGCATCGCGGTCCGCACGCCCTGTGGACAGAGCGCGGAGACCCGGATCCCCCGCTCGTGGTAGGCGATCGCCAACCACTCGAAAAAGGAAAGTCCGGCGGCTTTCGTGACGGCGTAGGGCGCCGCCAGGACGTGGTTCAGCAGCGCGGCGGCCGAGATGGTACCCACGAGGTAGCCTTCGCCTCGCTCCAGCATCCCGGGGAGCAGGGCGCGCGCCGCGTAGACGTGGGCCATGACATGCACGTCCCAACTCTGCCGCCAGGCCTGGTCGGAAGCTTCGGGGCCGCCGCCAAAGGCGATGCCTGCATTGGAACAGTAGATGTCGATGCGGCCGTGTGCCTTGATGGTCCCGCGAACCAGATCCGCAACGTCGGATTCCACCGTGACATCGGCGCGCACCGCCGTGCCGCCGATCTCCGCCGCCACCGTCTCCGCGGCGTCGCGGTCGATGTCGGACACCACCACCTGCTTGGCGCCATCCGCCGCGAAGCGCCGGCAGAGCGCGCTGCCGATGCCTCCCCCGCCGCCGGTCACGACCACGACGCGGCCCCGAATGTCCACTTACTATCTCCCCGCTTTTCCACGCCGGAGCGGGGCCCCTCGCTGGCCCAGCATGCGGACGCCCTGGTCGATGAACCCCAGGATCGTGTCCGTCCGCTGTTCGTAGCTCGGGTCGGGCCGCTTGCCCCGGCGATGCAGCATCAGGTTGTAGCCGAAGATCGCCGCGTACTTGTAGTAGGTCAATGCCAGGTACCAGCGATAGTCGTCCGGGTCGGCGCCGTACATCTCGCGCACGCTATCGGCCGAGACGTGCGAGAGACTGATGCAACAGAGATCGAGGAGAGGCTGGCCGAGCTGGGCGATCTCCCAGTCGACCACGGCCGCCACGCGTCCGCCGTCGAAGAGCATGTTTCCGAAGTGGTAATCGCCGTGGACGAGAACCGGCGGTCCGGGTTGTGGTTGCCGCTCGACCAGCAGCTGGGCGAGCCGGGGTGCCTGTCCGGTGAGCTCCGAGGGGGCCCGGTCCATGAGCCAGCGCCAGCGCGCGACCTCTCCCTCGAGCGGCATCGGTTCTTCACCGCCGATGCCGGTCTTCTCGCGGGGCACCGCCTGGAACCGGCGCAGCACCTCCACCGCCGAGGACGCAAGCTGGAGCGGATTGCTCCCGGCGTCGATCGCCTGCTCGACGCGGTCCGCATCGATCGCCTCCATCAGGACGAACGGCCTTCCGTCGACGACTGGGCCCGCTGAGGTTGCCACGATTGCGGGGACAGGCAAACCCTGCCCGTGCAGCGCGGCCATGATCCTCGCCTGGCGCGGGATGTCCGCGGGGCCGGCGATGCGCGCACCCGGCGGAGGAAGGCGCAGGACCGCGCGACCTCCGTCGAGCTCGACCCAGTAGGTGAAGCCCGAGTGACCCTCGGGGATCGCGCGAACCGCGCGTACCGGCTCCTTGATCTGCGCGGCAAGGTCGTCCCGAATCCGCTCTTCGGCTTCGGTCATGGCGCCGGTTCCAGGTGGGCGGTGTCACACAGCGACCCCGCCACCCGACGGTCTCCCTTGACGCGGATCACGCTCACGCTCGTGTAATCGGGGAAGAGCCGCAGCGTGCCAGGAGTGAGCCGGAGGACGTCGCAGAGGTAGTTCAGGATCGCGATCCCGTGCGAGATCATCAGGACCCGCCCTCCGGGGTGCGCGGCGACCGCCGCGTCGACGGCGCCTCGCATTCGCTCGATCAAGGCATCAGGACTTTCCTGGAGCTCGACCTTGCCGTTGGGGTAGCTGGCGCGGGCCTCCGTCAGTCTCGGATCGGTCTCGACCTCGTCGCGCAGCGCCGTCGCGGTCTGCAACGCCCGCCGAAGTGGACTGGAATAGACCGCGTCGACCTTGACCGATTTCAGGCGTTGCGCCAAACGTTTCACCTGCTGGCGCCCCAGCGGGCTCAGCGGTGGATCCGAGACCACCTCCCGCTGGTCGTAGACATCCGCGTGCCGCACGAGCCAGACTTCCGTGACACCTTCGACCCCGATCAAGTACGCCTGCTGGAGCGAGCGAATCGCTCCGACGACGTCGTCAGTACTTGCCAAGCTCGAGCCGGCCGAGCTGGTTGAGATGAACCTCGTCCGGCCCGTCGACGATCCGGACCGTCCGCGCGTACGCGTAGGCGTGCGCCAGCGGAAAATCCTCGGAGACGCCGGCCGCGCCGTGCGCCTGGATCGCCCAATCGAGAACCGCGCAGAGCATGTTCGGTGCTGCCACTTTGATCATGGCAATCTCTGCCCGCGCCGCTTTGTTACCGGCCGTGTCCATCTTGTAGGCCGCGTTCAGGGTCAGCAGGCGGGCCTCGTCGATCAAGATTCGCGCTTGGGCAATTCGCTCGAGCCACACCGACTGCTGGGCGAGCGGCTTGCCAAAGGCGACCCGGCTCGTGACCCGTTTACACATGAGCTCGAGGGCGACCTCCGCGACCCCGATCAGTCGCATGCAGTGGTGGATTCGGCCGGGGCCCAGGCGAGCCTGGGCGATCTCGAAGCCGCGGCCTTCGCCAAGCAGGATGTTGGAGGCCGGCACCCGGACGTTGACGAAGTCCACCTCGGCGTGCCCGTGCGGAGCGTCATCGAAACCAAACACGGGCAGCGACCGCAGGATCTTGACGCCGGGCGTGTCGCGGGGCACCAGCACCATCGATTGCTGCCGATGACGATCCGGGTTATCCGGGTCCGTCTTCCCCATGAAGATTAAGATCTGGCAGCGTGGGTCCATCGCCCCCGATGTCCACCACTTCCGGCCATTGATCACGAGGTCGTCGCCCTCGCGCATGATGCGGCTCTTGATGTTGGTGGCATCCGAGGAGGCGACATCAGGCTCCGTCATCGCGAAACCGGAGCGAATTTCTCCATTCAGAAGCGGACGCAGCCATCGATCCTTCTGTTCGGGAGTGCCGAAGCGGTCGAGGATCTCCATGTTCCCGGTGTCAGGCGCCGAGCAGTTGAAGACCTCCGAGGCCCATGGGACCTTGCCCATGATTTCGCAGAGGGGTGCGTACTCGAGGTTGGTGAGCCCGGCACCGAGGTCGGACTCGGGAAGGAAGAGGTTCCACAGCCCTGCGGACCGCGCCTTCGACTTCAGTTCGTCGATGATCGGGGGCGGCCGCCAGCGATCTTCGCTCGTCGCCTGGGCTGCGTACGCTTTCTCGTTTGGGTAGATGAATTCGGCCATGAAGTCGTCGAGTTTTTTCTGCAGTGCTTTCACCCTCGGCGAGTGGTCGAAGTCCATCCCAACGGATAGTATCTGGCAATGCCGGACTTCGACCTCACCGATCGCGTAGCGATCGTGACCGGCGGAAGCCGCGGCATCGGCGAAGCGACCGCTTCTGCGCTGGCCGAGCAGGGGGCCAGGGTCGTCATTTCCAGCCGGAAACTCGAGGGCCTCCAGGCGGCCGCGGATCGGATCAACGCGCGCCATGCCGGAGCGGTGACGCCAGTGGTCGCGCACGTGGGTCGGGCCGAAGATTCGCAGCGGCTGGTCAGCCAGGTGATGGCGCGCTTCGGTCGCATCGACATCCTCGTGAACAACGCCGGGACGAATCCTCACTTTGGCCCTGTCCTCGACGTCGAGCTCAGCGCCTGGGATAAGACGTTCGAGGTCAACCTGCGGGGACCGTTGGTGCTGACCAAATTGGTCGTCGACGCCTGGATGCGGGCGCACGGTGGCACCATCGTCAACGTCGCCAGCATCGCCGGATTGCGGCCCGAGTTTGGGCTTGGCCCTTACGGGGTGACCAAGGCAGCGCTCATCATGTTGAGCCGGCAGCTCGCCACCGAGCTCGGACCTCACCGCATCCGCGTCAACGCCGTCGCCCCGAGCATCGTCAAGACGGAATTCGCCGCCGCCCTCTGGGGAAACGAGGAGATCGCCCGGCGCGCACTCGAGCGCAATCCGCTCGGCCGGTTCGCGACGGCCGATGAGGTCGCGTCCGCCATCGCCTTCCTGGTGTCGGATGCGGCATCCTACATCAACGGCGAGGTGCTTCCGATCGACGGCGGCGAATGACGCAGCCGTGACTCGCGCAGCCGTCCTGAGGTCGGTCGGCTCGCCGCTGGCAATCGAAGAGATCCATCTTCCCGCGCCGGCGGAGGGCGAGGTACATGTGCGCCTGGCGGCCGCCGGTGTCTGCCACTCCGACCTCTCGCTCGCCAACGGCACCCTCGATCAACCGGTTCCCGCCGTCCTCGGCCACGAGGGGGCGGGCACCGTCGTAGCGGTTGGGCCCCGGGTCACGAATGTGCGTCCCGGCGACCACGTGTTGTTGAACTGGTCGCCGTCGTGCGGAAGCTGCTGGTTCTGCCTACATGGCGAACCCTATCTCTGTGAGCAGACAGCCAAAGCCTGGCAGCGGCGCTACGCACGGCTGGCGGATGGGACCCCGCTGTATGCGGGGCTGGGGACCGCGACCTTTGGCGAAGAGACGATTGTTCCCAGCGCAGCGGTGCTCAGCTTGCCGCCCACCGTCAACCTGGAAGGGGCAGCGCTTCTCGGCTGCGCGATGCTCACCGGGATCGGTGCCGTCATCAACTCGGCCGACGTCAAACCAGGCGAGTCGGTCGTGGTCTTCGGTACCGGAGGGGTTGGCCTGTCGGTTCTCCAGGGCGCCCGCCTCGTCGGTGCCGAGGTTGTGATCGGGGTTGACCTTGGCGCGGATAAAGAAGCGCTAGCCCGCACAAACGGGGCAACGGACTTTCTCCTCGCCGACGACCAGGTTGTACGACGCATTCGCGAACGTACCGGTGGCCGAGGCGCCGACCATGCGTTCGAGTGTGTCGGCAGCGCGGCCACGATCCGCCGGGCGTGGTCGTCTACACGCCGCGGAGGCCGGACAACGGTTGTCGGCATTGGCGGAAAAGATGAGACGGTCGAATTCCATCCGCAGGAGTTTTTTTACTCGGCCCGGGTCCTCAGCGGTTGTGTCTTCGGCTCGACGGACATCGGCCGTGATCTGCCGCGCCTCCTCGACCACGTACAGGCCGGTCGGATCCGCCCGGACGATTTGGTGACCAATCGCATTGGATTGGAGGAGGCTCCAGAAGCCCTTGCCCAGATGATCGCGGGTAAGGGCGCCCGTTCCCTGATCATTTATTGAATCCCACCGTCATCGAACCAGCCGGTTTCTCGAGTCCGGCAAAATGACGAGCACGTGACAAAGGTCGAGATCGAGAATGACCGCTTGATTGCCCGGATCCAGGGATTGGACCAGGTGCTCGCCTTCAAGAGTGAGCTGAGCATTCCGCTTGCGCATGTGAAGGGCGCCGCGGTGAGCCCGCCCGAGGTGCGTCGCCGGTGGCGCAATCCGTTGCGCATCCGTGTGCCAGGGAGCGATATGCCCTACGTCGTGATGGCCGGTAGCTTCGTATTCCTCGACGGAGAGCACGCCTTCTGGGACGTGCACGATCCCGATCGAACCGTTGTCGTCGAGCTGGACCACGAGAAATTCGCCAAGCTGGTGCTCGAGGTGGAGGATCCGCAGGCCACGGCCGCCGCCATCAATGCCGCGGTCGCCGGCCTTCGAGGAGCAGGGACGTAACCGTCACGAGCGAGAGCCAGGCAAGCCCAAGCGCATAGCCCCCGAGGACGTCGGTGAGCCAGTGGACACCGAGGTAGAGGCGTGACGCGCCCACCACGAGGGTCACGAGGGCGGCGCCGATAATCAAAAGCCAGCGGCGCCTCGCCGCATAACCGATGATGAGGACGATAGCCAGCATTCCGTAGAAGCTGATGGTTTGCGTGGCATGTCCTGAAGGAAACGCATTGCCGATGTCGGGGCCGCCCACCTGCAACGCGGCACCTGGCCGGGCCCGCCCAACAGCCGGCTTCACGATGTCGTAGAGTCCCGCCGCCCCGAGGAATGCGACGGCCACCATCACCAGTGGTCGCCAGGTACGGTGGCGACGCCACAGGTACGCGCCCACTGCGACGCCAAAGGGAATGATGAAGAAGGACGATCCGAGCCAGGTGACGAGCTCCATCAGCGGCGTCAGCCAGGCGAGGCGGTGCCCGGCGACGAAGGTTGCCACTACCGGATCCGCGAGAGTCAGCCCGTTGTGCGCGAGCACACCCCAGAGCAAGAAGCCGAAGGCGGCCGCGCTGAGGAGCGCGACGATGGACCAGGCCAACAGTTTTCCAGCCACGTCACGACCATTGTCGAAAAAGAGAGGAGCCCCGCGATAGGGCTCCTTTCGAGAACGCCTTACGGCTTAGACAACAGCGGCCCAGTCGTCCATGAAGATCGTCTTCCCGATCCTATCCTCGACCGTGATCTTCTGGAAGGTGAAGGACAGGTCTTCGGTGAGCAAGTCATTGGCCAACCGCTGCCTGACCTCGGACACGCTTGCATTCGTGAGCGTCACCACGAAGTGGAGGCGTTGCGTGCCTTTGTTGTCGTTGTCCCAGAACTCCATCGTCACCTTGGTGAGCTGCTCGTTGGTGGCGGCGGCCTGCAGGAACTGCGGCATCGACGGCCCCCATTCCTTGGTGATGACGACCGGCCTGTGCTGCCGCTTGCCGGATGCCTGGCCGGTGGCAACATCACGGGGCGAGACCAGGCCGTAGTCGAAGGCCGAAGCCAGCATCTGGTCCAGGTGCGCCTTCGCTGTCAGGCCATCCCCTTTGAAGGTCCCCTGCTTCTTGCCGACAACCTTGACGTAGAGCGTGACGCGGGCCGGTGCCGCCGCGGCATTGATCGTCCGCTCTCCGGCGAGAAAGCGGAACCCCCCGTTCTGCCACGCGGTGAAGAGAATCGCTAGGGCCAGGAGCAACCCGATCACGAGTGTGCGTTTGCGAACGAACGTCAGCGGCTGGTACGACGTCAACTGCGACCTCCTGTGCATAACTGCAGGCGCTGAGGGCGCCTTTCGACCGTGCATTATGCGACACACCAGGTCGCCGTGCGCGTTCATCGCGAGGAAAAAGAAGAGGCCGCCTGGGCGGCCTCTCGCGATCTCCGAATCAGCAGGCTATTTGAAGACGCAGCCTCCCGTGCCGCCGTTCGCCGCGTTGCTCCACAAGGGTTGGAGGGCAAAGTACTGGGAGCCGAGCGTGACGTTCGTCAAGCCCGTCCAGGCGCACTTATCGCCGTTCTCGCTGCCCGATGCGTCGTTCCAGCCGTCCTGCACGCCATTGTCATTGTCCGGGTCGGTGACGGCCTCCTCGACCTCGTGCATCGTGACGACGCTGTAGCCGTCGTAGTAGCCGTGCCCGTAGGCGTCATCGGACTTGTTGACGAAGTTCTGGCCGCAGCCGGCGCCCTGCTCGGGGACGTACGGCATGAAGGAATAACGCACCCCGCGGCCCGAGCTATGGGCGGTCTCGGAGTGATAGGCGCAGTAAACCGACCCGTATGCGGTGGCCACGTGGCCGGGCTCGGTGAAGACCAGGTAGGTTGCGTTGACGTCGTATCCGAAGTGCTGCGAGGCCTTGACCGCCTCAGCGGCCACTGGATCGTCGACGGAATTCGTCAGCAGGCTCGTCGTGCCGATCGCCGTCGGCACCGGCGAGGGATCGATCCAGGTCCCCTTCAACTGGCCTGCGGGGTTCGTGACGTGCTGGGCGGTCGGCAGGCCGGCACACGAGTCGAGCCCCGACGCGATGTTCTGACAGTACTGCGTCTGGATGCCCGCGTATGGCGTGCCGCCGTACTGGTTCAGCAGGTCCTTGACGTAGGTCATGGAGGTGGCCTGCGTGTAGGTGAAACCCTGCGCCGAGACGGAGAATCCGTTCTGCCACGCTGGTCCCCAGAAGACGACGTAGGTCGAGGGTGTGGTCTCGACCAGGCCGCCGTGATAGATCAGGTTATTGGGAGAGGGTGCACTTGCCGCGCCCAACCCCCAGAAGACGTGCTTCCCGTTGACAACCGGGAGATGGGGGGTGCTACCGAAGGACGCGGACGTAGTCAACCCGAGTGCGAGAAGCGCGGCGCCAAGGGCGATCAGCGACCGGAAGGGACGGCGGCCCAAATGACGGTTCACGATGATCCTCCTGCTTTTGAGGGTTCAGGACAAATGGCACCACGATGCGTGGGTGCCAAAGCCTGATACAACTCATATAACAAAGAAGCCGCGGGAGGAGCAAGCTCAGCAATACGCGACTGGCGAGCGAACACACGATGTCAAGCCGCGATCCCCCAGTGTCGTCGATTCGCGCAAGCTGGCTCAGGTCAAGCGCGTAGTCGACACGCAGCACTGAGCTGCCCGCGCGAGCAGCAGCTCGCGCTGGCGAGCATTGCGGGTCAGTGCGGCCGCCCGCTCGAACTCCACGCGGGCTTCGTCGAAGCGGGCCAGCCTGGCGAGGAGGTCGCCCCGCACGCTCGGCAAATACTGATAGTTCGCCAGCGAGGGCTCGGCGGTGAGCGCATCGACGATCTCGAGACCCGCCGCGGGGCCGAACGCCATGCTATGGGCGACCGCGCGATTCAGCTCGACCACGGGTGATGGTGCGAGGTGGGCGAGCGCGTCGTAGAGCGCCGCGATCCGGGCCCAGTCCGTTTCCGCCGCGGTGCGAGCTCGGGCGTGGCAGGCGGCGATCGCGGCCTGCAGCGTATAGGGACCGAGCCCACCACCGAGGTGCTCGGCACGCTCCAGCGCGGCGAGCCCACGGCGGATCAGCAGTTGATCCCAGCGCCCACGGTCCTGATCGAGCAAGAGGACCGGGTCTCCCGTTCGGCTCACTCGGGCACGCGTGCGGGAGGCCTGGATCTCCATCAGCGCGACGAGGCCGTGGACCTCCGGCTCCCTGGGTGTGAGCTCGGCGAGGATCCGGCCGAGACGCAGCGCATCCTCGCAGAGCGCGGGTCGCAACCAGTCGTCACCCGCGGTCGCGGCGTAGCCCTCATTGAAGATGAGGTAGATCACCTCCAGGACCGACGACAACCTGGCCGCAAGCTCGGCTCCCTGTGGGACCTCGAAGGGGACGTGAGCCTCGTAAAGTGCCCGCTTGGCGCGGACGATCCGTTGGGCCACCGCCGGTTCGGAAACGAGAAACGCTCGCGCGATCTCTTCCGTCGTCAGGCCGCCGAGGAGACGAAGGGTGAGCGCGACTCTCGCCTCGGTCGAGAGAACCGGATGACAGGCGGTGAAGATGAGGCGAAGAAGGTCGTCCCCGACGTCATCGTCGGTGACGGCCTCGAATTCACGCTCGGAGATCTCGTGCTGGGAGCCGAGCAACTCGTGGCCCATTTCCTCGTACTTCAGCTCGAGGCGTTTCCTCCGGCGGAGCAGGTCGATGGCGCGATGTTTCGCGGTCCCCATGAGCCAGGCGCCCGGTTTCTCGGGGATCCCCGACTCTGGCCACTGTTCGAGCGCGGCAACCAACGCATCCTGCGCCAGCTCCTCCGCGAGGCCGACGTCGTGCACGATGCGTGCCAGGCCGGCGATCAGCCGGGCGGATTCGATCCTCCAGACCGCGTCAATCGTGCGATGCGTATCGGTCGCCGTCGTGCCTACTGCCTGGCGGCCACCTGCGAACGCAGGCGCTCCTCCTGCTTCCTTGCCTCCGGGGTTAAGTTGGCACCGAAGTCGTCGGCTTCGAACACCTGCCGAATCTCGACCTCGCCCTCCTCGCCGGTGGGGTTGGGGATGCGCTTGACCCATTCGATCGCCTCGTCCTTCGACTTCACCTGCCACAGCCAGAAGCCGGCGATCAGCTCTTTGGTCTCGGCGAACGGCCCGTCGACGACGCTTCGCTTCGTGCCGGCGAATTTGACGCGAGCGCCTTTCGAGCTCGGCTGGAGCCCCTCGCCGGCGAGCATCACGCCGGCCTTCACCAGCTCCTCGTTGAACTTGCCCATCTCAGTGAGAAGCTGCTCGCTGGGCAGCACGCCCGCCTCCGAGTCTTTGCTGGCCTTGATCAGGATCATGAATCGCATCGTTGTGTCCTCCTTGGTGGATGGTCTCTACCTGGACATCGAATGGCGACCGGCCAAATCGACAAACGTCGTGTCGACGATGCCCATTGATGCGGGTCGCCCCGCCTGCTAGTCTATGCGGGTTTCCGGCAGGCACCAGGGAGGGGAGAGGCCGTGATTCGACAGCGCCCATCGCGACTTCGCAGGTTGGGTCTCACGGCCGGCCTGGCGCTGGCAATCCTGCCGGCCGGGCTTTCGCCAATCAGTGGGTGGGCAGCCCACGCGGCATCGGACGGGCCCGGAAATCTGTCGCATTTCGACCTGGCGCGGAAGGACTGCCTGGGCACCGCCCGGAACACCACGTCGAAGGTCTGGTTCACGGTCGCCAACGGCGTCCTGAGCGACGTCTATTTC
>Ga0209220_1000556_pt1 | contig 12086 bp, 10 predicted proteins | sample BlaSpr_A8_OM3_M3_FD_187984 | JGI IMG/M metagenome (GOLD analysis project Ga0209220, IMG submission 187984) | Forest soil microbial communities from Thunder Bay, Ontario, Canada - Black Spruce, Ontario site 2_A8_OM3_M3 (SPAdes) (version 2) | ecosystem: Environmental > Terrestrial > Soil > Boreal... | reverse complement strand
GGTCGGCCGCGACCACCTGGGACCAGGTCATGAAGGAGCCGCGGCCCACCAGGTGCGGGACGACGTAGTCGGTTGCGGTGAACCCGTAGCGGCGCATCTCCGGCACGGCGGTGGTGGAGAAGTCGGCGTATCCGTCGTCAAAGGTCAGGACCACCGGCCGAGACGGTAGCGGGCCATGCGTCCGGATGGCGGCGATCGCCTGCGACAGCGGGATCACATGGAACTGGTTGCGCGAGAGGTAGGCCATCTGGGCGTGGAATGCGGCCGGCGTGACCGAGAGGGCGAATCCCGTCTTATCACGTGGATCCGGATTGACGCGGATGTAGTGGTACATCAGCACCGGAACGTAGGTCCACGAGGTCGACGCGGCCGACGCCGGCTGCGGAACCAGGCCGGCGAGAAGGGGCAGGACGAGCAGAAACAGCAACGGCCGGACTCGACGCGGTGCGCGTGTCACCGCTCAGTGATACCCGGACAACCTTACAAACGGTTTGACGGGCCGGCAACATTAACTAGATCTGGCCCTTTTAGCCGCCCGTTAGCGGGTGGAGTGAATAGTGGCCCGCTCCTCGACGTTAAGGGACGCGCAAACCGTTGTTCTTATCAGCGGTGCGACTCTTGGGCGTCCGGATGACCTCAGCGGCGCTCGGTTTCGGCCTCCTGGCCGCTGGCCTGGGTGTGCTCGGCGCGGGTAGCAGCGGCCCGGCCGCGATCAGGTACGAGCTCAACGCTCCCCTGCTGGCCACTGGAGGCCGCGTCTTCGCCTGTTTCTCGGATGCCTTGATGGGCCCGGCCGCTGGCTGCGGCGGGATCGAGGTGAAGGGCGTTGACCTCAGTCAGGTACCGGACGGTGGCGGTGATCATGGATCGCCGTGGTCGCAAACGATGCGGCTGGTTGGGACCTGGGATGGTCAGGCGCTGACGCTGACGGAAGCACCTCAGCCCGCGCAGACGGCGCCGGGACTGCCGCAGCCCTGCACGCAGGATTTCAGTCCACAAGCAGGATTCGACTCGATCCAACTCCAGATCGAGGTGGCCGATGCCCTGCGAAATCGCGGCATTGATGTCCTCATGTCGACCGGGTGCGACGGCATGACGGTCGGCGTCGTCTTGCCGGTAGCTGACGATGCGACGGTCGATTGGCTCACAAGGCATTACCACGCGAGGGTCGTCGGCTGGTTGCGGCCATTGCCTAGCGGGCCGTGAAGCCGGAGCGGACGATCGACCACTCTTCGGCGTTAAGGGCGCGCAGGCCCACAAGCCCGACCAGATAGACCGCGGCCCCGATGACGATCACGACGAGCAGCGGCCATGAGCGGAAGCTGTAGACGACGATCCCCATAATCACCGCGCTCGCAAGTACGGGAGCGATGCTGCCAACGACTGAGAGCGACGCGAGATGCCGCCGCAGCAACCACCAGCCGCCTCCGAACAGCGCGACCTCGGTGATGGTCGAGGCAGCCGCCGCGCCCAGGTAGCCAAACGGCGGAATCAGGACGAGGTTGAGGGCGACGTTGACGGCCAGGCTGAACAGCGCTAATCGAGTGAAGTCGATCTGGCGGTTGATGGCGGTCAGCGTATAGATGAAGGCGTTGTTCGCGAAGAGGAGCGCCACCGACGGGGCGAGGATGCGGAGCGCCGGGATCGACTCCTCGAAGCCACGGGTGACATGGACGATGGAATCCGCCGTCACGCCAATGCCGACCGCCAGCGGGAGGCCGAGGATGGCGAGCATCTTGTACGACTTCTCGTAGGCAAACACCAGACGGCGGCGATCGCCGGCCGCGAGAAGGGACAGCGCCGGAAAGACCGCGCCCATCGCCGATTGCGGCACCCACGCGACCGCATCGATGTACTTGTTCGCCGCCGAGTACCAGCCGACCACCTGGAAGTTCTTGAAAAGCTGCAGCAGCACGATGTCGAGCTGCGCGTAGACGGTGGTAATGGTGAAGGCCAGCGCGAGCGGCAGGCCGGCGGCGAGGAGCCGGCGCACGAAGGCCGGCTCGAGCCCGATGGTGACGCGCTCGTGCCAGCGCCAACGGATCACGCCAAAGGCAAAGAGACAAGTAAAGAGGTAGCTCGCCGAGTAGACCCAGAGGAAGGTATCCCAGGTTGCCTGCCGCTGGATGGCGACGAGCGTCAACCCGAGCAGCAGCAGCGATTCGGCGACGATGGCGATCGCCTCGTAGCCGAGGCGACCACGGATGTAGAACACGGCGCGCAGCAGGCTCGAGTAACTGGTGGTCAGCAGCAGCACGAAGGCGGCCAGCGTGTAAGGAAACAGCGCCGGACTGAGCAGGCGCAGCGCCATCGCCAGGATGACGAGCGCCACGAGCGAGAGGAGAAGGCGGGCGCTCAGCAGGTTCGCGAGGTAGCGCGCGAGAACGGTGCGGTCGCGAGAAGCGTCGCGAATGAACACTGTCTGCAACCCGAGGTCGGCAACGATCCCGACGAGCGTGACGTAGACGATCATGGTGGCGAACCGGCCATAGTGCTCGGCGCCCAGGTGGCGCCAGAGCAACACGACCACGACAAAGACCGCCAGCTTGGCGACGGCCCGTGCTCCCACCACCAGCATGCTGTTGCGCAGGGTCGTTGACGCGAGCCGCTCGCTCACGGCGCGGATTCTAGTTGAGTTCGGCCAGCAACTCGTAACCGACTCGAAGCGGAACCTTCGGGCCGTCCGCTCCGTCTAATAGAGAGGATGTTCTCCCGCGCCCTCATCGCCTGCCTGCTGGCAGCGACCCTCGCCGGATGCGGCGGCGGTGCGTCGTTCTTCGCGCCTGCCACAGGAACGGTAACCGGTCACGTGCAGATCCGGGCCTGCGGCGGCGCCTACCGGCCGGAGCAGAGCGGCTGCCCGGCGCAGCCGATGGTGGGCGCCAAGCTGACGTTTCAGTTGATCGGCAGCTCGAGCCCATCCACGGTCACCACCGATTCGTCGGGCGCCTACCGGATCGATCTCAAGCCGGGAAGCTACAGCGTTCAGGTGATGGAGGAGGGGGCGGCCAAGCGCGGATTCGCCGGATTCTCCGGTCCTCGGACGGTCACCATCGTCGCCGGCAAGACGGTGACGGCGGACTTTGCCTACACGATTCAGTTGCTGTAGCGAACGCCGGCGGCGACCACGTCTCTTAACATTCGTGGATGCAGCAGGCAGGAAAGCCCCGGGTCTTCAGCGGGATCCAGCCGAGTGGTGGCCTCCACATTGGCAACTACCTCGGAGCGATCCGCAACTGGGTTCGCGACCAGGACAAGTACGACAACATCTTTTGCATCGTCGACCTGCATGCGATCACGCTGCCGCAGGACCCGGCCACGCTGCGGGAAAACACCCTCGACCTGGCCGCGATCTACCTCGCCAGCGGGATCAAACCCGAGCAGGCGATGTTCATCCAGTCGCACGTGCCCGCGCATGCGGAGCTGGCGTGGATCTTCGAGTGCTTTACGCCTATCGGCTGGCTGGAGCGCATGACACAGTTCAAGGACCGAACGGCGCGGCAGGGCCGCGAGCGGATCGGCGCCGGGGTCCTGACCTACCCATCGCTGATGGCGGCCGACATCATGCTCTACGACGCGAAGTACGTGCCGGTTGGGGAAGACCAGCGCCAGCACATCGAGTACACGCGGGACATCGGCCAGCGGATCAACCAGCGGTACGGGACCATCCTGGTCATCCCCGAGGCGCTGATCCAGAAGGCCGGCGCCGAGATCAAGGGGCTCGACGATCCCGAAAAGAAAATGAGCAAGAGCCTGGCGGCCGAGACGCCGGGCCATGCGATCTTCATGCTCGATCCGCCCGATCTGATCCGAAAGAAGCTGGCCCGGGCCCAGACCGATGCCGAGCCGGCGGTGCGCTTTCCGGCCGGGCCTGGCGTACGCAACCTGCTGGAGATTTATCGCACGATCAAGGAGCTGGATTGGCCGGCGGTCGAGCGCGAGTTCGCCGGCAAGCCCTACAGCGCGCTCAAGAGTGCGGTGGCCGACGCCGTGATCGAGGTGTTGACGCCGATCCAGCAGCGGTATCGCGAGATCCGGTCCGATGACGCCGCGTTGATGCAGCAGCTGCGCCGTGCCGCCGACCGTTTGACGCCGATCGCGAATGCCACGTTACAGCGCGTTCAGGAAGCGGTCGGGCTCCGCTAACGGTTCCAGTTCGAATACGGACGGCTCGCCGCGGGATGGAACGTCCCGGCGTCACCATGAAGAAAGACGGCGACCGGGCGCTGCGGGAGCGGCATCACGTACGCCACATGGCCATCCGGAAAACGGGCCGCCAGGCTGCTGAGTACGACGCGGTCTCTTTCGTCGACCACGACGGCGATGGGCGCGTCCCCAGGCAGTTGTGCCACCTGTCGGTAATCCAGAAACGTCCACGCGACGTGCCCCTCGGTCATGAATTGAATGGGGATGGCACGGAACGGATCCGGATTGACCGTCCCGCGGTTGGTGAAGGTGATGGCGACGTACAGCTGGCGACCGTTCCAATCCGTGGCATCCATGAATCGCCCGACGTCGACCCGGTCGCCCATGAATTCGATATAGAGACCGGGCACAGTCGGGTAGACGGCAAAGTAGAAGATGACCGTCCACGCGAGGCTGATCGCCCAGACTGCCGCTGCGGCGAGCACGGCACGCCGAGGCCAAAGCTTCTGGAGCACCGCGTCAAGGCCAACCGCCGCGAGGAGGTAGGCCGCCGGGACCAACCCGCTGCCCCGCAGCATGTGCGGGGTGCGATCCGATAGCGCGACGACGAGCGTGAATACGCCGAGCCAGCACAGCAGCAGGGCGTAGCGACTCTCGCGCCAGCGTTTGACGGCCACCACGATCCCGGCGAGGAAGGCGAGGCCCACCAGGGGATCGAACAGCGGCAGATGCGGGACGTTGTACTGGCGCTCGGCGTCGCCCCAGAAGTTGAACGCCGCCAGGGTCCGCACTGCGTGATCGACGAGCCGGAACGGTGCGCCCCACACCGGCCCTCCACCGAGAAAGGAGACCCCGGCGGCGCGATTGAGCACCTCCGGATGCAGCAGCGTCGCGATCCAGAGCGGTGCCGCCACCACCGCCGCGGCGAGGACGTAGAGGGCCCACGACGACCGGGTCCCCGGGAGATGGCGCCCAGCCTTGATCCGCAGGACGATCAATCCGGCGAGCGCCAGCGCCACGAGCCGGTAGCTCGTGTATGTGTAGGCCCCGAGGCCGATCGCCGCCCCGGCCAGCGCCCAGCGCCAGGGCGAGCCGCGCTGCGCGGCCCACCAGAGGAGAAGAAATGCCAGATCGAGAAAAAGCGGGACCAGCGCCGTGCGGTAACCCAGCCGGCTGTAGTGGACGGCCCAGAAGGAAACCGCCAGGAGCGCCACGCTGATCAAGCCGACACGGCGCCCGAAGAGGCGGCCGGCGAGCAGGTAATGGATGGGGAGGGTGACCAGCCCGATCACCACCGTGGTCAGGTAGAGGGCGATTGGCTGGCCTCCCACCAGGGCGACGCTGATGGCATCGAGCCAAGAGATCATGCCCTCGATGCCGTTGCCGGTTCCGCGAGGGTAGATGACCTGCAGGCCGTGCTGCGGCACCCCCAGCGCATCGAGGCCATTGGCCGCCACGTCGGCGTATAGGCCGGGCGGAAAGGTATCCAGGCGAAACGTCCGCAGGATGGCGGCGACGACGAGGACCGCAACGACGCCGATCGATGCCTGGTATTGCCAGGCCACGCCCCTGAGCCGGGCTACGCCGTGCCCTCCGAGACCTTCTCCGTGACCTGGTACTCGAGGTACATGCCGAGCATCAGGCGGGTCTGCGCCTCCAGTGCCGGCAGGACGCTGAACAACAGCCCCACGATCGGGTAAAGGCCAAGCTGCACGTAGGCCCAGATCTGATGCGGCACTCCCCAGGTGCGCGGCATCGGCGGGTTGATGCGTCGCTCCACCAGGATCAATGCGGCAATGTTGAGGAACGCGATGTTGATCAGGATAAAGGCGTAGAGGCCCAGCCGGTCGGCCTCGAGGGTCAGGTTCCAGTCTTCCGACAGCAGCCGCGGTAGGGCGGCACCAAACAGCAGTAAGAGCGGCAGCGTAGCCCAGGTCAGGTGATTGAAGATCATGTAGCCGTAGCGCCGCGCCCGCAGCCAGAGCGGGATTTCCGGGTGGCGCAGCAGGCGAACCGTCGCGTAGGGCACGTCGCTGACTCCCCACGCCCAGCGCTTGATCTGGTTGTACTGATTGGCGTGCGTCTTGACCCGCTCCCACGGCATCCCACGATCCGAGGCTTCCGGCGCGTCACCGTAGATCGGCAGGAAGACCGGGACCATCTTGAGGCGCCCGTGGGTCGCGAAGAAGGACTTCCAGTAGAAGCGGGAATCCTCGGGGATGACGTCATCGTCCCAGTAGTCGGCCTTGATGACGAGGTCGAGCGACATCGAGTAGCTGCTGAAGGCAACCAGCCGGTCGGGGCGCGAGGAGAGGAACATCTGCCACTGAGTGCAGGCGCTGGCCATGATGCGTACCGCGAACGGCACCCGCCAGAGGTTGTTGTGGAACATCGGGATCGGTTGGAACAGGCACTCCAGCCGCTTCGGATCAACCGCGTAGTGATAGGTCACATAGGCGAAGTACTGGCGGTGGACCCGGAAGTCCGAGTCCAGGTCGGTAAGGATCACCTCTTTCGGGTTCAAGCCCATCGCCTCCAGCTCGCGGCGCAGGACCGGGCCGCCGTACGCCATCGCCGCCGACTTCCCGACCACGATGCCCGGCAGGAGCGGGTCTTTGATATGCACGAAGGCACGGAGCCGGCCGCCGAACTCCTCCTGCAGCCGGCGGACGTTCTCCCAACCGGGCCGGTCGCTTTCCCGGGTGATGATCGCCACCACCTTGTTCTCGGCCGGGTAGTCGGCGTCGGCGATCGCCCTCACGGTCTCGCGGAGGATCGCGTAGGGCTCCGTGTAGGTCGGAATCAGTACGGCGTGCACGATCCGATGAGGATCGAGCGTGGACGGCGAGACCGCCAGCGCCAGGCAGCGCTGCCACCAATCCTCCAGCACGGCGGTCTTCATTTTTCGGTAGGTGCCGCGGATACCGATGACGACCGTCGCGGTCCGTACGAACCAATAGATGTCGATGAGGAAGATCGCCACCGCGATGTAGGGGGCAAATAGGAAGGATGCCACCACCGGCGCTATCAAGATGGTCCAGGTGAGCGCCCCCGGCGCCACTTCCAGGGCGCGCTGCACGCGCCGCTCGCCCTTGCTCAGGGATGCCCTCTTTGCCACCTGTTCTAACCCTAGTGCAACGGCACCGGAGGCCTTGATTGTAAAAGGGGCCCCGCTCCGGCGTGAAAAAGCGGGGAGAAAGTAAAGGGGGCCGTTTTAAGGCCAAGCCGGTATTCGAATCTGTCTCAGGTGGCGAATGGGCGAGTTTGGCGTTATACTGATGCCCGGGTTAGACAGGCCAACGCTCACGCCTGTCCGACGCTCTGCCGAAGGGGTGGCTAGCCGTCGGCCCACCTGTGAAAGCCAGGCCCAATCTTATGCGCCACAAGGAGCGCCATTGACCTTACGGTTACCGCCTGTTGTCGCGGGGTCCCCGTTCGCCCATCGGGCTCCTGACATCACCGCGGTTCGCCTTCTCGTCTGTGCCGCGCCGCAGAGCCAGGCCGAGACCCTGCTGGCCCACCTCGGCCAGGAGGCCCTGATGGGCTTGCTGACCGAAGCCACGGAGGGTGACGGCTACGTCGATATCAAGCACGCGCCGGTGCGCTACACCCTCAACCTGCAGAAGCGGACGGACACGTCCATCGAGCGATTCGGACTCACCGGCCAGCTCTTCGGGCTGCCTGGCCGCGATGTCGCCTTCGTCGTGGAGCGGGTGCAGCCCGATCCGGACCCGTCCAAGGATGCCGGCGACGTCCTGACCCTAGAAGTCGCCAAGGCCGTGCCCGAGGCCGCCTCGTACGTGCCGGAAGAGGACTGGGTCCGCCGGCAGTTGACCGCCCTGGAAGAGGCCGCGCAGTTGCCCCTGGTCCTGGCCGGCCAGGCATTCGCCAACCACGAGCGGCAATGGCTCGCCTGGCAGGCCGAACAGGACGCGCGCCCCTACGAGGTCGAGACGGAAGGCGTGATCTGCAGCAAGTGCGAGAGCCTGCAGGTGACCGGCGCGAAATGCACCGTCTGCGGCGCCGCCAACGGCGACCGCAGCGCTGGCGCGATGCTGGTCCTGAGCCGTCGCGGCGGGTTCAAGGAAGGAGACCGCGTCGTCATCCGCACCGGTCATGGAGCGGACCGCGAAGGCACCCTCCTGCGTGGCGAAGGTGGTGGACGCCGCTGGCTGGTCAAGCTGCGTGAGGAAGGCCAGCTTGGCCCAGGCACGATCCGGCCGCAGCCGATCACGGCCGTCGTCGAGGTTCAGCAGCGGACCCTGAACGGCTTCCCGGCGGGCGACATCAGCTTGCGTCGCGTCGCGGCACTCCTGATCGCGCCGGACGAGGTGCTGCCCCCCGGTACCGGTGACCTGCAACCCTTCGACGAGCGCCTCAACCCCAGCCAGCAGCAAGCGGTGCGCAGCGCGGTCAACCTCTTCCCCGGAAGCATGCAGCTGGTTCAGGGGCCGCCCGGGACCGGCAAGACGACCTCGATCGTGGAGACGGTTCGCCAGCTGGTGGCGCGCGATCCCAGCGTCCGGATCCTGATGACCTCCCATGCCAACACGGCGGTGGACAATGCGCAGGAGCGCCTGCAAGGGCTCGACTCGCTGCGCATGGTCCGCATCGCCGAGCCCGAGAAGGTCGATCCGAAGTTCCGCCCGAGCATCGTCGAAGCCGATGACCCGCGCGTGCGCACTGCCCATGTGGTCTTCGGCACCGTGAACCGCATCGCCCTCGCCTGCAAGGAAGCCGAGATGTTCGACTGGCTGATACTGGACGAGGCGAACAAGGTCCGCTTCACCGAGACCCTGCCCCTGTTGCGCCTGGCCCCGCGCTGGCTGCTGGTCGGCGACCACCGCCAGCTGCCTCCTGTCCTCGACGAAAGCGCCGCGGCCTTCCCGGTCGACGACGACGAGGCGAAGTCGATGGTGCGCGACGCTAGCTTCTTCGAATTGAGCTGGGTCGTCTTGCCCGAGACCAACCTCGTCATGCTGGATGAGCAGTACCGGATGGCGGCGCCGATCGGCAGCTATGTCTCGGTGGCGTCCTACGACGGTCGGCTGCGCAACTCGCCCGAGATGGCGGCGCTGCGTTCGCCGCTGCCGTGGCCGTTCAACCGCAACCTCACCTGGCTGACGATCCGCGGCCGAGAAAAGAAGGGCGGCTCGGGAAGCATCTCGAACCGCGCCGAGATCGAGGCGGTCGGTCGGGTGGTCCGCCACCTGCAGCGACTCGGGCTCGAGCAGCTGCGGGTCGCCGTCATCGCCATGTACCAGGACCAGGTCACGCAGCTGCGGCGCGAGCTCCGCATGGTGGCGCTGCCGGGCCTGGCGGTCGACACGGTCGATGCCTTCGAAGGCGAGGAGGCCGACGTCGTCATCCTCAGCCTGGTGCGGAGCAATGAAGCCGAACGCATCGGCTTCCTGAAGAAGGCGCAGCGCTTGAACGTCGCCATCTCGCGCGCCAAACAATTGCTGGTCGTCGTCGGCGATATCGAGACGATGACCGGTCGCGAGGGGCAGGACCTCTACCGTCCATTGCTGGAGCACGTCGAGCGCGAGGGCCGCGTGGCCGGCATCGGCGCCCTGCATGCCATGGACGCGGCAGTAGGCGGGCGCCAGCGAGGCGACCGTCGGCGGCAGCGAGTTGGCGGCGCAGCCCCGGCCGGCGGAGGCCGGTCGCGCCGGCGCCGCCGGGGGTATGGACCGCGTCCGGTGACGCCGGGCGTGGCGGTCGCCGGCAATGGCGTCGTGGCTCCGGAGGGCGGAGCACCACCCACGGAAAACGGCGCGGCGCCGCCGCGGAAGTTCCGGCGCCGGCGCGGGCGACGCCGTGGCTCGGTCTCACCGGCCAACGGTACGGTTGGGAGTGAAAACCAAAACGCCGGATCGACTGATGGCGGCGCGCCTCCGTCCGCATCGAGCCCCGCGCCCGAGCGCCAACCTGCGGCCCAGGCCGTCGAACGCACAGCTGGCTGACCGCGGACCCCAGCACTACCTCGACCTCGCCGATTGGCGCCGCCGTGTCGGCGATCTTTACCGCTTAAAAGGACCTGATGCGCTCCAACGGTTTCGGCAGGGTCGCGATCAGCTATTTCGAACGCACCCCCAGTCGCCGCTGTCAGCCGAGGCGCAGGCGGACTTCAAGGGCCTTTCCTACTTCGACCACGATCCCGCCTATCGCCTGACGGTGCGAGTGGAACCTGCCGATGCCGGCGATCCGCTCGTGATCGATACCGGTGGTGACGATGGCGTCATCACCTATCGCCGCGCCGGCTGGTTGCGCTTCCGCCTTGGTGGTCAGGACTGCCGGCTTACCGTCTTCAGCCTGGTCGGCTATGGCGGCGGCCTTTTTCTCCCCTTTCGTGACGCCACGTCGGCTAAGGAGACGTACGGTGGCGGGCGCTACCTCTTCGATACGGTGAAGAATACGGACGGCCTGGTCCTCGAAATAGCGGCCGGCTCTCCGGACATCCCCATCGACTTCAATTTCGCATACAACCCCTCCTGCGCCTACGACGCGCGCTGGGCCTGCCCGCTGGCACCGCGGGAGAACTGGCTACCGGTCCCGGTGCGGGCCGGTGAGAAAGTATTTTCGTGAGCAAGACCGCCCTCATCACCGGCGCCTCGGGCGGCATCGGATACGAGCTGGCCCTCCTGTTTGCGCGGGACGGCTACGACTGCATCCTTGTCGCCCGCAGCCAGGACAAACTCAAGCAGCTGGCCACCCGACTGGAACGTGAGCATCGCGTGAAGACCCTGGTGATCGGCAAAGATCTTTCCACACCGAGCGCCGTCGATGAGATCTATGAAGGAGTGACCGCCGCATCGATGCAGGTCGATGTGCTGGTCAACAACGCCGGATTCCCGGTCTTCGGCCCATTCGTCGACACCGACCTACCGACGGAGCTCGAGATGTTGCATGTCAACGTCATCGCGCTGACGGCGCTCACCAAGCTGTTCCTCAAGGGGATGGTCGAGCGGGGCTCCGGCCGCATCTTGAATCTCGCATCGACGGCGGCATTCCTGCCCGGCCCGCTGATGGCGGTCTATTACGCGAGCAAGGCGTACGTGCTGTCGTTTTCTGACGCGCTGGCCAATGAGCTGCACGGCACAGGGGTCACGGTCACCGCGCTCTGCCCTGGTCCCACGAGAACCGGCTTCCAGAAGCGCGGCGTCCTGGAGGATTCGCGCCTGGTGCAGGGACAGATCGCCGACCCTGGCTCGGTCGCGCTCGCCGGCTACCGCGGCCTGATGGCGGGCAAGGTGATCGTGATTCCAGGCTTCAGTAACAAGCTGATCCCTTGGGTCGTTCGGCTCTCACCCCGGGGCGTGGTGACACGTGTCGTCCGCCGAATGCAGGAACGCGTCCCGCAGCGTTAGTCGGCGCGGCGGAAGCTACCCGTGAGGTGCCGAATCGCGGTAGCGCCTTCCAACCCCATCTTCACCTCGTAGCGCAGCGTCTCGCCGTCCATCCAGAGCGAGCGGCTGATCGAGGTCACGGGTTTGGCGGTCGGCGTTCGCCCGACGCTGGTGCACTCGACATCGACGCGGCGCCCATCGACCCGGCCGAGGGAAATTTCAGCGTAGCCGATCGGCTGCGCGATGACGAATTCGACGCGGCCCTCGCCGACGAGCCGCATGTAGCCCGCCTCGGCGTGCATCGGCTGGCCGGTGTCGATCGATTCGGTACGCTGGGTGTAGATCAGGAACGGCTTGCCGTTGTGGGTGAAGCGGATCTCCTCGCGGTAGCGGAAGGGCTTGATGCTCGGGTACTGTCCCTCCCCTTCTCCGCGCCAGGTGCCCAGCAGGAAGGTCACCGGCGTCAGCGCCGGATGCAGCTCGGTGGCGATCATGGGCTCCATGTTAGAGGCTGAAATTGCCCTCGGCAGGACTCGAACCTGCGACGCCCGCCTTAGGACGGCGGCGCTCTGGTCCCCTGAGCTACGAGGG
>Ga0209220_1000555_pt1 | contig 12107 bp, 8 predicted proteins | sample BlaSpr_A8_OM3_M3_FD_187984 | JGI IMG/M metagenome (GOLD analysis project Ga0209220, IMG submission 187984) | Forest soil microbial communities from Thunder Bay, Ontario, Canada - Black Spruce, Ontario site 2_A8_OM3_M3 (SPAdes) (version 2) | ecosystem: Environmental > Terrestrial > Soil > Boreal... | reverse complement strand
CCCCACGGGGTCGGCGAGGCGCGCGACCTGCTCTACGCCTTCGGCCATCTGCTCGATGAGCCTCGGGTTCAGCGTCAGCCGGTCGATGAACGCGGCGTCGCCGCCGTCCTTCTTTGCCTGCGCGACGTCGGCGCTGTTGGCTTCAAGGATTTCCTTCGCACCAGACCTGATGTCCTTCGCCATGGAGGCGAGGGCGCGGTTCTTAGCATCGGCGTCGGCACGAGCCAGCGCGCGCGCGGCAGCGCGCGCCGCGCGGCCCAGCTCGTGGACGTGCTGCCTGACGTCAAGCTTTTGATCCATGGGCCAATTTTAGCCCAAGCGTAATGAACTCCTCCCACGGCTCGCCGCGGCCGACGCCCTTGATGGCGCGGTCGATGGCGGCCGCATGCGCAATGGCGCGGGCGAGGACCGGCGCAGGATAGCGCCGCGCCGCCGCCTGGACCGCGCGCTGCAGCGGCTTGTTGAAAAGGCGATGCTGCATGAAAAGCCCGTCGGCCAGGCCGCCGCGCGCAAGCCCATGCAGCACGAAGAGCACGCTGCTCAAGACGAAGAGCACGAAGGTCGGCTGCTCGCCTTCGGCGCGCAGGCCTTCGATCACGCGCACATAGCGCTCGGGCCCCTGCGCGAGCAGGGCTTCCGCGGCGACGTAAGGATCGTAGCGCGCGACGCTCGCCACCGCCTCGTTCACTGTCTCCATGCCGAGCTCGCCTTCGGGCGCGAGGAGCGCGAGCTTCTGCACCTCCTGGTGAGCGGCGAGCAGATTGCCTTCGACGCGATCGGCGAGGAACTCGAGCACCTCTCGCGGGGCGCTCTGGCGCTGGCGCGCGAGACGCTCGGCGATCCAGGCGGGCAGCCGTTGCCGCTCTACGGGATAGATGTCGACGACCACCCCGGCCTCGGCGAGGGCGCGGAACCAGGCCGAGTTCTGCGTGTTGCGATCGAGGCGCGGCACCGAGACGAGGAGCACGATGTCGGCGCTGGGCCGCCCGCAATAAGCGGCGATTGCCTCGGCGCCTTGCGTGCCCGGTTTGCCGGTGGCGAGGCGCAGCTCGACCAGCTTCTTTTCGGCGAACAGCGACAGGCTCGCCGCGGCATGCGTAAACTCGCTCCAGTCGAAGTGGCGGCTGGGCTCGAGCACGGCACGCTCGGAGAAGCCCTGCTTGCGCGCCGCCGCGCGCACCGCGTCGGCTGCTTCCAGAGCGAGCAGCGGCTCGTCGCCGTGGATCGCGTAAACCGCGGCGAGCGACTTCGATAGATGGTTGTGCAGCTGCTCCGTGCGCAGTTGCATCTACGGCACGCGGGACTGGGGTTTCTGCGCCGCCCCGAGGCGCCGCATGATCTGCTGCACCATGTCCAACTGCATGTCGCGGAACAGAAGCTGCTCCTCGGCTTCCTTCGCCAGCACTTCCGCGTCGTTGAAGCTCACGTCGCGCGTCAGCTCCACGGTGTTCTGCGGCACATAATCGGCGCCCTTGCCGTCGTGCAGGCGAAAACTGACGCGGTAGCGCAGCTTGAACTCGCGCACGCGCCCGGTGCCGGTGAGCGAGAGGATCTCCTTCTGGCGCGTTTCCTGGGTGAACTCCAGCACCGCGTCCGCCTGCTTGGGATCGTCGACGACCTTGGCGTTGGTGCCGGCGTTGATATTGCGCTTGAGGTCGAGAGCAATGCCGCCTGTCGCTCCTGGCACATACACCGTATGAAACGGCACCTCCGCGGTGCCGCGCAGCCTGAAGCCGCAGCTCGCGAGCGCGAGGCACAGTACCGTGATGAGGATTCTCATCACACTACGAGGTTGACGAGCCGTCCGGGAACGACAACCACCTTCTTCACGTTCTGTCCGGCCACGAACCGCTGCACGTTCGGATTGGCGAGCGCCAGCCCCTCGATCGCCGCACGGTCGGCGGCTTTTGGCACGCGGATCGAGCCGCGCAGCTTGCCGTTGACCTGTACCACCAGCTCGACCTCGTCTTGCTCGAGCGCGGCGGCGTCGGGCTCGGGCCAGGGCGCGCGCATCACGTCCTCGCCGAAGCCGAGGCTGCGCCACAGGTGGTGGGCGATGTGCGGCGTGATCGGCGCCAGCAGCCGGATGAGGATCGACATGCCTTCCTCGTCGGCCGCAGTGTCTTCCTCGGGCAGGCGCTCCAGCGCGTTGAGAATCTTCATGCAGGCCGAGGCCACGGTGTTGAACTGGAATTTATGCAGGTCGTAGTTCGCCTGCTTCAGCACCGAGTGGATCTCGAAGCGGGCATCCTTGCCGGGATTGCCGGCTATTCCCTTGCGCCGGGAAAACCTCGCCGCGTAGACCCACAGCCGGCGCAGGAAGCGGTACGAGCCCTCGACGCCCTCGTCGCTCCATTCGAGGGTGTTGGTCGGCGGCGAAGCGAAGATGATGAAAAAGCGAGCGGTGTCGGCGCCGTACTTGTCGATCAGATCCTGCGGGTCGACGCCGTTGTTCTTCGATTTCGACATCGTGCCAATGCCGTCATACACAACTTCGGCATTATCGGAGATGCGCGTTGCCGAGATGACTTTACCTTTTGCGTCCTTTTGTACTTCAACTTCGTACGGGTTCACCCACTCGCGGCGCCCTTGCGTATCGATGTAGTACGACTCTGCGAGCACCATGCCCTGCGTGAGCAGGTTGGTGAAGGGCTCCGAGATATCGAGCAAACCTTCGTCGCGCATCAGCCGCATGAAGAAGCGCGAATAGAGCAGGTGCAGGATGGCGTGCTCGATGCCGCCGATGTACTGGTCGACCGGCATCCAGTACTTCGCGCGCTCGTCGACCATCGCTTTATCCTGGTCCGGGCAGGCGAAGCGCGCGAAGTACCACGACGAGTCGACGAAGGTGTCCATGGTGTCGGTCTCGCGCTTGGCGGGCTTGCCGCAGGCCGGGCACTTCGTCTGATAGAACTCGGGCATCTTCGCAAGAGGATTGCCGGTGCCGTCGGGTACCAGGTTTTCGGGCAATTTCACGGGCAGCTGATCGTCCGGCACCGGCACGTCGCCGCACGCGGGGCAGTGCACGATCGGAATCGGGCAGCCCCAGTAGCGCTGGCGCGAGATGCCCCAGTCGCGCAGCCGCCATTGCACCTGCTTTTCCCCCAGGTTCCTTTTCTTCAAATCAGACGCGATGGCGTCCACGGCGGCCTGGTAGTCGAGTCCGTCGTATGTCCCGGAATTGATGCAAACCCCACAGGCAGCGTATTCAGGCCGCCAAGGCGGAGGCACCGTGTCGCCGAGCGGATGCCGGATCACCGGCTTGATCGGCAAGCCGTACTCGTGCGCGAACTCGTAGTCGCGCTCGTCGTGCGCCGGCACCGCCATGACCGCGCCTTCGCCATAGCCCATCAGGACGTAATTCGCGATCCACACCGGCAGCTTCTCGCCGGAGAGCGGATGCGTTACGTACACGTCTGTCGGCATGCCTTTCTTTTCTATCTGCGCCAGCTCGGCTTCCATGACGGCGCCGCGCTTGCATTCCTCAATGAATGAAGAAAGTTCTTTATTGTTTTTGGCTGCCCATGTCGCGATCGGGTGCTCCGCCGCCACAGCGACGAAGGTAGCTCCCATCAGCGTATCGGCGCGCGTGGTGAACACCCAAAGCACGCGATTTTCATTTCCGAGCTGGTAGGGAAAGCCGACCCGCACGCCTTCGGATTTGCCGATCCAGTTCTTCTGCATCAGCTTTACCTGCTCGGGCCAGCCGGGAAGGCTCTCGAGCGCGGCGAGGAGCTCTTCGGCGTACGCGGTGATGCGCAGGAAGTACATCGGGATCTCGCGCTTCTCGATCAGCGCTCCGGTGCGCCAGCCGCGGCCCTCGATCACCTGCTCGTTGGCTAGAACGGTCTGGTCGACCGGGTCCCAGTTCACAACGCCAGTCTTCTTGTAGGCGAGCCCTTTCCTGAAGAGGCGCGTGAAGAGCCACTGGTTCCACCTGTAGTAATCGGGCTGGCAGGTGGCGAGCTCGCGCTGCCAGTCGAGCGCGAAGCCGAGGCTCTTGAGCTGAGCCTTCATGTACGCGACGTTGTCGTACGTCCACTTCGCCGGCGGCACGCGGTTCGCCATCGCCGCGTTCTCGGCGGGCAGGCCGAATGCATCCCAGCCCATCGGTTGCAGCACGTTGTAGCCGCGCATCCGGTAGTAGCGGGTGAGAACGTCGCCGATGGTATAGTTCCTCACGTGCCCCATGTGCAGCTTCCCCGAGGGGTAGGGGAACATGGAGAGGCAATAAAACTTCGGCCTGGCGGGATCTTCCTTCGCGCGGAACGAGCGCTTCTCTTCCCAGTACTGCTGGGCCTCGCGCTCCACCGCCTGAGGATCGTAAGTGTCTTGCATGGGACGTTCGTCGCGAAGCCGCCGATTATAAGGGGAGGCTCAGTGAAGACTGCCTACGGATGGATCCTTGCTGCGGCGCTCGCGCTCGCCGCGACGCAGGCGCTGGCTGCCGTCGCCGCGACGGTCGAGGGCGTGCAGATGCCGGCGTGGGTCGAACGCGGCGGGCAGCGCATCCCTCTTACGCCCGGGATGGAGCTGAAGGCGGGCGATCAGTTGAGCACCGGCGCAGGCTCGCGCGTGGCGGTCAAGCTCGCCGAGGGTAGCCTGGTGAAGCTGGGCGAGAACGGAGCGCTGCGCTTTGCCGAGCTCGACCCGGCCAAGGGGGTCTTCAGGGCCGCGCTCAACGTCCTGGAGGGCGCGTTCCGCTTCACGACCGACGTGCTCGGGAAAAACCGGCAGCGCGACGTGAACATCAAGCTGGCGACCGTCACCGCCGGAATTCGCGGCACCGACCTGTGGGGCCGATCGCGGGCGAAGAACGAGATCGTCTGCCTGGTCGAAGGCCAGGTCGAAGTCGGCGCCGAGGGCGAGCCGGCCGTGACGATGGACAAGCCGCTGCAGTTCTACCAGCGCAAAGACGGCAAAACCGAGCCGGTGGGGTTCGTCAGCCAGCAGCAGCTCGACGAATGGGCGCGGGAAGTCGAGCTCGAGAAGGGCAAAGGCGCCGCGCGCCGCGGCGGCCGCTGGAGCGTGCGCCTCGCCAGCGCCGACAACCAGAACGATGCGCTGCGCGTCTACGACGAATTGCGCAACGCCGGCTATCCCGCCGAGATCTCTCCGGCCAGGGACGGCGACAAACGCGTCTACGCCGTGCGCATTCGCCAGCTGCCGTCGAAAGCCGAAGCCCAGGCGCTCGCCAATCAGCTGCGCGGCAAGTTCGGCATCGACAATCCGTCGGTTTCGGGTTGAGACAGCTCTTTCGCGACGACTACGAGAAGTACGCGAAGCTCGTCAAGCAGCTCAACATCCGAATCGACTGAGTCAGCCGAGGCTCATGTCGGCGATTTCTTCCTCGATGACCGGCGCGCGCGCGGGGGCGGCGACGCGAGATGGTGCTTCGATGACCGCGGGGTGGGAGATCGCGTGGCGCACGGCTTTGGCGGACTCGACGCCGCAGCCACCGGGCAGGAGCACGCAAGCGACGAGCGCGCACAGCGCAAGGGGATAACGGGCGATCATGATGTTCTCCTTCCCTCTAGCGGATGACGGGGCGACGCCAAGGCCGCCCCGTTGTCCCATGCCTCAGGCCGAGCCGTAGTCCTGCACGACCAGGTCGTGCGTGGATTCGCCCGCGTCGAAGCGGTACTTCCCCTCCCCCAGCATGATCTGCACGGAGTTGTCCTTCTCGGACTCGCCGGCGTTGTTGCGCCAGCCGTCGAAGCCGAGCTCGGGGTAGGTGGGCAGCGAGCGGTCGAACGCCTTCTCGTCCTTGGCGTCGGGCTGGACCGCGGCCAGTGCGGCGGTTGCAAGAGCGGCTACTGACAAAGCGATGAGGCTGCGTTTCATGGCAAGACTCCTATTCAAGTGGTGGTGGGATTGCTGCGCGCCTTCTGCAGCACGCGAACCGAAGTATCGGGATTTGCCTGTCGCTGCGGTATTGAGCAGACGAGCTAACAGGCGACACGCTCTCGCATTAATACTTCCGGGCGATGGCGCAGCGGCCATGAGGCGAGAACAATGCTTTCCGTGACACGCATATCCCGCAATGGATCCATTTCCGCGACGCCGCCGGAGCGCGTCACGTGCCGACGCGCAGCGGCACGCACAGCCTCCGCGCGGCGCTCGCCTTTTCAGCAGCGCTGCTGGTGAAATCGATGGGCGTGTTGCACTAAGAGCTGCTGGTGATGCTGATCGGCCTCGCGCCGATCGCGCTCATCGCCGCCGAGTGCGCGTGGCACGTGTTCGACGGCGCCTCCGACGAGGACTAAGTCAAACCCAGTCCGCCTTGCCGTTGGCCAGCAATCCGGTTTCGATCCTGTCGGCGGTCGCGCTGCCGTCCTGCGCCCAGCGGTCTTTGCAGAACTCGACCGTGATCTTCCAGTGCTCAGGCAGGCTCGGTGCGTCCACGAGGCGCTGCACGCAGACGAGCGCGAAGCCGTGCATCTCTAGGGCTTTCGCCTCGCAGGTCGCGCGCGCACCCGCAAACGCGGGATCGTCGATGCTTTCGTTCACGGCAACATCGCGCTTGCGCAGATTGGCGAAGGGGAAGGGCGCGTAAAAAGGCGGCGCCACGATGGCGTAGCCGTGCAACCCGGCCGGCGGCGCCTTGCCGCCGTGGAACCGCAGGCTGCCGATCGCGGCACAGTGGTAATCGCCCGACAGGAACACCACGTTTTCCGCTCCGCTCTTGGCGATGAGGCGCGCGACGCGCGCCCGATCGCGCGGAAAAGCCTGCCAGTTGTCGGCCCGCCGCGCGCGGCGCCGGTCCGTCGCGAACTCCGTCAATCCGGGAGCGAACACGCTGCCGCTCACCACGAACTTCGGCACATCGCGCTCGAGATCGCCTGCGCTTTCCGCCTGCCTTACGGCGGCCAGCCATCCCTTGAACGCCGCCATCTGCCCGCCGCCGACGATCGAGTCGCCCTGCGGCCTGCGCTCGAACCGCGAGTCAAAAGCGAAGAAAGGCACCCTGGCCTTGGCAAACTCATACCAGAAGCTCCGCGGATCGGTGGACCGCGCGAGACCCGCCGTGAGCTCCGGCGCAGGGCCATGCGAGCGCTGATGAGCGAAATACAGCTGCCAGGCCCATTGCACCGACGGCGTCCAGTAATCGGCATCGGCGCTCGCAGGCAATGCATCGTTCGGCCAGCTGTCCCGGATTTCGTGATCGTCGGCGACCATGTAAGACGGAACCTGCGACGTAAGGCGGCGAAATCCGTCCGAAGCGAAAGCCGTCTCGTAGCGCGCGGCGTATTTCTCGAGCCGCTCGTCCACGTCGAGCACTCCGGCGGTGGCGTCGGCGTAGATCTGGTCGCCGAGCATGAAGACGAGGCCGAGCGGCGTGTCATTGCCGAACCGCGCCGCGAGGGCCGCGAAAACCCGGTCGGCGAGATCGCGGTCGAACCCCACGCCCGGATGCCGGCAGCATCCTGCCGCGAAGCGCAGCGGCAGTCGCTCTGCCGACACGTGAGGCCGCACCTCGCACTGCGACATCCAGGCGACGCGCCGGCGCAGTCGTGAGTAAGTGCGTGGAACTGGCGCCATGCCGGTGGCGCGATCTGCCGCCAGCTCCTTCTCGAGGTCGGAAAACAATTCCGTGACGAAGTCACGCCGCGGCTTGCCTTGGGCGAACTCCGCGTAGCGGACCGGAAGCGGTCCGGGCAGGCTGCCGGATTTCATCGCCGCCGTGGCCGGAGTATCGAAGTTGCGCGCCCACCCGTACGCCCTCGGCAGCCGATCCGGGTTCTTGTGCTCGACATGCAGGATGACCATGCGGACGCGTTCGTCCTCAGCCTTCGGCAGCTCGACATCGGCGAGCGCGAAGCGCTGCACCGCCATGGGTTCGGTGGCGCCCAGCCGGGTCGGCAAAATGCCCCAGAACTCCACCGTATCCAGCTGCAGCGCACCGCTTCTGACCAAAACGGTAAGGCCGAGCACCGCGCGTCCGCTGTAACTGTCGTCGGCGCGGGCCCAGAGCCGCGCGCGCGTGCCGGTGGTCGAGCCGATCAAGGGACCGAGCTGCGGAAGCTTTGCGATCAGGCGGTGGGTACCGAGGTCGCTCATCAGTTCCTCCGCAGGAAATCCGAGACCCTGGGAAACACCTTCGTGGGTGCGTCATCGCCGACCAGGCAATCGAAGTGCCCGTAGCCGCGGATCTCCATCAGCTCGCAACGGCGCGTCGAGGCGTGCACGCGGTTGATCTGCTCGCAACTGCGCCGCGCCGACTCGATGTTGAATACCTGGTTGAGCTCGCCGTGAAGCAGGGCGAGCGGCAGATCGAGTCGGGTCTGGATGTTCGGATCGTTGACGTAGGCGTTCGCGCCGTCCGCGCTGACCAGCCGCTCGTACTCGAAGAATTTGGCTATTTGCGCGAAGACCGAGATGCTGCCGCGACCGAAGTAGTGATGCATCAACCGGTGGGTCTTGCGCACGTTGTCATGCACATAGACCATGCCGATGATTCCGGAGATGCGCCGGCAGGTCGCCAGATCGGTGCGCACCGCGTAGCGCGAGTCGCCCGCGTCCAGGCAGTTTTCCCTTACGCGCTTGCCGTAGGGCTCATGCTCGCAGGCAAGCGGTAAGGTGGCGAACAGCCGGTCCATCACCACTTCCCACGCGTTGGCCGCATCGTCCGCGGCCAGGTCGACGTTGCGCAGGCCGATAGCATCGCGCAGGAAAGCCACTAGGTGCTGGCGGTAAAGGCTGTAGTAGCCGCCGACCACGAAGGGAGGCACCTGTGAGAGCACCGCGGCGCGGATCTTGCACCCGGTATGCTCGTCGTGGAGACGGCCCGCGAGCAACGACATGGCGAGCGTGGCCGCGCCCATGCAATGTCCGAGCGCCATGACCTGACGCTTGCCGGAGGCGGGCACCCAGCCGTCGGCAATCGCCGTCTTCAGCACATAGTCGACAGCGCGGGGAAGGTCATGCAGGGCCACATCGTCGAGCAGGCATTGCTCGCCACCGGAGGGCAAGGCGGTGCTGATCCTGTAGTCGAGCAGCCAGACATCGTAGTTGCGCTCGAGCAAATGGCCGAGCAGGTCCTGCTCGAGCGGCTCGGCGACGAAGGCGCGGCTGGACTGGCAAAAGCCGTGCAGCAACAGGATCGGTGTGCGCCGCGCGTCGTGGATGCCTGGCTGCGCCCCGGGCGCCTTGAAGCGCGTGAGGAGGAGCGGAATGGTCGACGGGCCGGGAAGCCTGCCCGCGTCGACCGAAATCCAATGCTGCTCCGGGTAAAGCCATTCCGGGTCGACCCCGGGCGCCGGGCGCCATCGGGCGCGCTCGACCAGTTCCGGGCGTTGTTCCTTCAGAGGTGCGCGCAGAGTCCGCGGCGCGTAGTCGGGCGCCTTGAAGTCCCAAAGCTGCGCCTTCAAGACGACGCGCAGGAAGAATAGCGGCAGGCTGGCGAGCGCAGCGAGCGCGTTCGGCAGGTCGGTCGCGTCTTGCACCTGGGGGAAGTCCTGGTCGGTGAGAGCCATCAAGTCGAGCCGCAGGCAGCCGTCCGCGACCAGCAGCCCGTTACGCTGGATCCTGACCGGCAGATCGAGCAGCGAGTCCCAGACGTTGGAATTGGAGCTATAGTGCAGCGTCTTCGTGCCTTTGAGCGTGAACTGCGGCACGTCATTGCGGCCAAGATCGAGCTCATAGCGGATTTCCCGGCGCTCGCCGGAGTGGTAGGCCTGGCGCAGCACGCCTTCCACGTATTCGTTCACCGTGCGCGAGTCCTTTTTTCCGCGGTTGCGGTCGCGCACGTACCGGACGATCTCGAAACGCCCGCGCTTCACGAACCAGGCGGCCAGCGCCGGGATGGTTCGCCAGACACGCCCCAACCAGAATGACCCGCACGGCTCCAGCAGCTCGATCTTTCCGCCGAGCACTTCGATGCGGTTTCCGGGCGCATCACCCGCGACTTGCAGGAACCCGCCGACCTTGCCGACCGGATGGTTGCAGCCGCCCAGGGACCTGACCATGTGCTTCACGCGCACCGTCAGGTGCAGCGCCGCGTCGACCTCCGCGCCTTCGTCCGCCGGGAACCCGTGCGGGGCATGACAGCGCAGAATGCCGCGCATCGTTTCCTTGAGCAGAACGTTGACGGCTCCTATTTCGGTAACGACCGGCTCGAGCGCTGGAAGCTGAGGCGCCGGCTGCAGCCCGGGTGCTGCCGGCGCGTCCTTGCGCAGGGCGATGAGCTTCTCCGCAGCGCGCTCGGCGAGCGCCGCGATGGTGAGAAACGGATTCACGCCGAGGGAGCAAGGCAAGATCGAGCCGTCCCAGACGTAAAGCGTCCGGTAGGTCGAGCGCGGCGCGGCGCCGTGGTAGAGCGCGCCCATGTGATCCACGACGCCGCGCTCGAAGTCCTCTCCCATCGCGCAGCCGCCGAGCGGATGCGCGACGATTGCCGTACCTTCGACCGGCGGTCCGGACAGCACGGCGCGCAGCGCCGGGGGAACCGGCTGCAGCGTCGGATTGAGGAGGCAGGTCGCATGCAGCGTACTTCGCCTTGCGGCAACACCAAGATAACGCTCCTGGCGTTGCAAGGAGGGCTGGTTGAGCGTGCCGTCCCAGGACACGAACACCCGGCGATGCTTGAGCCGCATCGTTCCCGAGGCATCGTCGTGCCCGATGCCCAGATATACCTGGGTGCGCCGCAGAGCATCGTCGTTCAGCGCGAGCGCATCCTCGCCTCTCCCGCTACGCTTGAGGCGCCACGCATCGAGCTGCGCGAGAGTTCCGACGGTGGTGAGGAACTCGTGCGTGGCGTGAACCAGTGCGCCCGGAACGATGCCGTCCTCGATGAGAACGCCGTCGCGCGCGGGTTGCCCGCCTCGCACGTCGAGCACCGATACGATCGACGGGCCCGGCGCTTTGCCGAGGGCATAGCGGTCCCGATCGGCGCCCCAGCCGACGGCATTGACTTCCTGGTTCTGGTCGAAGCCGAAATGCAGCCCGTCGCCGTTGGTGGAGAACCCCGTGCCGAGGCGAGCGGAAGCATTGAGCAATTGGAGCTCACGCGAGCGCAGCAGGATCTCGGTGCTGCCCAACGTGCCCGCGGCGAGAATGATGAATTTGGCTCGTACCGCGAAGATGTTTGCGCAGCCGGGCAGATCGCGGCCCCGGACGCCGGCGGGAAGCACCCGCTCCAGGTCGTAATCGGTATAGGTAAAGTAGGCAATCGCGCGGTCCCGCGCGCGGGGATCGATGCCGAGCACCGTGACCCCGGTATAAAGCTTCGCGCCAAGACGAGCCGCCATCGGCAGATAATTCATCGTCAACGTGTTCTTTGCGCCGACGTTGCAGCCGGTGACGCAGTCGCCGCAGCCGGTGCACTTCCTTTGCCGCACGCCGCCGGAGCTTTCTTCGTCGTCGTGGTAAGTGACGGCAAGCGGCGGCCGGTAGAACCGGACCTGAGGCTCCGCGTCGGAATCGCGCCAGTGGTGCTCACGCACATAGGCACTGAGCGGCCCGGCGAGGCGTGCGAGCTGGTCGGCCTTGGTGCATGGTTCTGGATAAGGCCGCGCGTTGAGCATCGTCTCGACCCGCGTGTAATAGGAATCAAGCGGGTCATAGGCGTCCCGCAGCTCCTCGGGCCAGCACTGATGCTTGAAGAGCTCGGGATCGGCCCGCAGCGCCACGTTGGCGTTGATCTGGCTGCCGCCGCCGAGCGCGTTGCCGACGAGCGTGGTGATCTTGCCGTGCACCCGCAGGTCGAACAGCCCGCTGCGGCTTCCCATCACCGCGGCGCGGTCGGCCCGCTCGAAGCGGATGTGCTTCGGCAGGCTGGAAAGATCGTTCGGGAATTCTCCCGGCACGTACTCCTCGCCGCGCTCGAGGACGCACACCGAGTAACCGGCTTCGGCGAGCCGGCAGGCCGCTACGGCTCCGCCGTAGCCCGAGCCCACCACCACCGCGTCGAAATCAAGCCGGACCCCTCCCCCCCGGTTGTCCCGTATGCGGTCGACGAGGGCTTCCGCGCCCTCGGACAGCCACTGCATACCGCCTCCCCCTGTTGTATTCCCAGTGCAGCGTGCTATTCGAAGCTCAGTCTGGCGGGCTGCCGCGCGCGAGCCTGTGAAGCAGCTCGCGCAGCGCCTCGGCTCTTACCGGCTTTT
>Ga0209220_1000554_pt1 | contig 12109 bp, 14 predicted proteins | sample BlaSpr_A8_OM3_M3_FD_187984 | JGI IMG/M metagenome (GOLD analysis project Ga0209220, IMG submission 187984) | Forest soil microbial communities from Thunder Bay, Ontario, Canada - Black Spruce, Ontario site 2_A8_OM3_M3 (SPAdes) (version 2) | ecosystem: Environmental > Terrestrial > Soil > Boreal... | reverse complement strand
CGAGCAGTCGTCCAGGCTGGCGCCGGCGTCGTCGTGTTTGTGCTCCTCGCCGCGGCAAGCGTATTCCTGACCAACCAGTTCTTTAAAGTGACCGCCTCAGACAAGCCGACGGTGACGTTCTCCGTCGTCAGCTCGTCGCCCGCCGCGACCCATCCCTAACTATTCCCTCCCCCTCCGGGGGAGGGCAGGGTGGGGGCACTAGACCGGAGCCAGTGACCGCTCCCGGAGAAATTCGTGGGCCATCTGGATGGCAATCGCGCCATCGCCGACCGCCGAGGCCACGCGGTTGACCGCCCGGTGCCGAACGTCGCCCACGGCAAACACGCCGGGCAGGCTGGTTTCGCGCGGGAAGGGGGATCGGCGCAGCGGCCATCCGGCAGGGGTCGTGCCGTCCGTGAGAAGGTCCTGCCCGGTCAGGATGTAGCCGTAGCCGTCACGCAGGACGGCGGACGGCAGCCAGTCGGTCGACGGGCGGGCGCCGATCATAACAAATATCGCCGCGGCGGGGACCGTTTCGGTCGTTCCGTCCGTCAAATCTCTCAACACCAGCGCCTCCAGCCGCTGGCCGCCGACCGCATCGACGATCTCGGTGTGGAGGCGGAGGTTGATGTGGGGCGTTGCCTCGACCTGCTTCACGAGGTAATCCGACATGTGCTCCGCCAACGACCGGTCAGGCGCCACGATCGTGACCGAGGCCGCGTACTGCGCGAGGTGGACCGCCGCCTGGCCTGCGGAATTTCCAGCGCCGGCGACGAAGACCGGCAACCCCCGCATCGCCTGCGCCAGCGACGGCACCGCGCCGTAGAAGATCCCGGCACCAGTCAGGCGCTCGAGATTGGGGCCTGAAAGCCTGCGGTAAGCGACGCCGGTTGCGATGATCACCAGCCGGGCCGTCACGTCGGAGCCATCGGTAAGCGAGACGACGTAGCGCTCACCGGCCTGGCGAAGCCCGCTCGCCTTCTGCAGGTAGACGATCTGTACGCCGAACAGCCGTGCTTGCTCGGAGGCGCGCATCGCCAGCTCCCGACCGCTCACCCCGCGCGGGAATCCGAGGTAGTTGCGGATCATGGCGCTGGTGCCTGCCTGGCCGCCGACCGCCTCGGCTTCGATCACCATCGTCGAGAGCCCCTCCGATGCCGCGTAGACCGCGGCCGCCAATCCCGCCGGCCCGGCGCCGGCGATCAGCACATCGCACTCGTTGACTCGAGGCTGGATGTCAACGCCGAGCAAGGGGGCGACCTCCTTCGGGTCGGGATCGACCAGACACTGGGTGTACCGCCCATCGTTCAGCACCAGGACCGGCAGCGACTGGCCCTCTTTGCCGACCTCGGCGAGCACCTCGCGGCCGCGCGGCGAATCGCTCGGATAGAAGGCATAGGGAAGGCCGTTGCGGTCGAGCAGGTCCTTCAGCCGGTTGCATCGTGGCTGCCAGAGGTCGCCGATCAGCTGGATGACCGTCGAGCGTGGACCGGCTTCGGTCGCCCGCACCCATTCGCGAAGGAGATCGCCAATGGAGGGATAAAGCCATTCCTCGGCAGGTTCCCACGGCTTCGTCAGGTAGGTATCGAGGCGATTGAGCGCAAAAGCCTGCTCCATCTCCGCGATCGACTCGGTGTCGCTGATCCGGATCAGCAGCACCCGGCGTGCGAGCGGATGCAGCTCGTGGGCGCGAATCAGGACGTCGATACCAGTCATCGCCTTCATCCGTTGGCATGCGATGACGACGGCGACCTCGGTCCGGTCACGTTGCGCCCCGGTCAGGAGCTCGAGCCCGTGCTCGGGCGATTCGCTCGCTAGGACCTGGTAGTCGGCACTGTACCGCTTGCCCAGGTCGCGCTCGAGGTCGTGGAGGGCATCGAGTTCGTCATCGATCGCCAGGATGATCGGCAGGGCCATGACTTCATCATCGCAGCCCTACCAGGCCGCTTGGAGGAGCTTCCTGAGGTCAGTATCGGTGACCGGCTTGGGGTTGGCCTGGATGGTGGAGTTCGTGACGGCCTCCGCGGCGACCGAGTCCAGGACGGTTTCCGGAACACCGGCGTCCCGTAGCCGGTGCGGCACCGGAAGCGTCGCCACCAATGTGGCCACGGCCGCAGCGGCCCCCACCCTACCCTCTCCCGCAAGCGGGGGAGGGAAATTCCGGGCGATCGCGCTCATGGCGTCCGGGACGGCGTCGGTGTTGAACCGCATCACGTGAGGCAGCATGATCCCGTTCAGGACCCCGTGGGCAACCCCCGTGCGGCCGCCGAGCACGTGGCAGATACCGTGGTGCAGTCCCATCCTGGCATTGCCGATGCTGAAACCGGCCAGGTAGGCGCCCGTCAGCAAGTCCTCGCGGGCATCGAGATTGCGACCGTTCGCGATGCACAGTGGCAGTGACCGGACGATCCGTCGAATGCCCTCGAGTGCGACGGGCGGAACGAGCGGACTGACGTCACGCGCGTAACAGGCCTCGACGCAGTGGGCCAGCGCGTTGACGGCGGTCGACGCGGTGAGCTCGGGCGACAGGTCGAGCGTCACCTCCGGGTCGTAAATCACGAGCTTGGGGAGCACTGAATCGTCTCGGCGAACCGACTTGCGTCGTTCTGCGCGATCGGTCGTCCCGAAGACCGGCGTCATCTCCGAGCCGGCATAGGTGGTGGGGATGGCGACCAAGCTCCTCCCCTCTCCGGAGACCACCCCCTTCCCCACGCCGATCGCGCTGCCACCCCCCAGGGCGACCACGACCTCGATCTTGTGGTGCTCGGCGAGGGCACGCGCCGCGTCGACCGCTTCCCGAGGAACGTGCGGCTCCACCCCGGTGAACTCGGCCGTCAGTCGGCTGCCAAGCGCGCTGCGGACTCCGGCCGCGTGGCTCGACGCTTGCAGACTTGGCGTGCAGACGAAAAGAACAGCCTGACCCTGCGTCTCCGGCTCCGAACCGACGCGGACGATCGCCCCGCGCCCGAAGAGGACGCGGGGCGCGTTGAGTGTCCAGGCGTTACTGCGCGAGCGGGCGGCCCTCCATCACTTCGAGCGGGTCGGCCTCGATCTCCAGCAGCTCCCCATCCGGGCCCTTGAAGTACAGCGAGTTCTCCACACGATCCGGTCCGAAATACTCGATGCCGCGCTTGTCGAGCTCCCCGCGGATGCGATCGAGCTGATCGCGAGGGACCGAAATCGAGACATGGTGCATGCCGCCGACTGCCTCCCGTGTGGGCGGCATCGGATCCTCCGGGAAATCGAAGAAGGCGAGCAGGTTCCCGTGCCCGAGGTCGTGAAACCAGTGGGTGGAGCTAGCGAGGTCGCGGTTCTCGAACAGTTCGACCAGCGGGAAGCCGAGCACCTCGCTGTAAAACTTGACCGTCCGCTCGATGTCCGAAGAGATCAGCGCCAGGTGGTGTATGCCCCGGGCACTGGTCGCGGGCCGCTTCTGTTTCGGTTTGAGATACGCCTGCGTAATCGCCTCGCGCTTGGCTGTGTAGTCGACCTTGGTGGTGGCCATCGTCCCTCCCGACCTAGATTTTGAAGAACAGGCGCCGGATCTTATAGGCGAGCGCGCGGTCGCCGATGGCCGCGCCGCCCGGGAAACGCTGGTAGGCGGTGAGGACCCAGTCGTTGGGATCGAAGTTGAAGACGACCGGTTCCGCGGCGACGCTGGCCTCTTCGTAGGTGAGCTTGCCGTCCTTGAGTTGCAGCTTCCAGCTGCCACCCTGGTCGCCGCTGATCCGGACGCCCCACGTGGCGTCGAATCCCTTGGCCGCTTCCGCATCGACGGTGACCTGCAGGACGATGAACATGTACGGCATCAGCGTGTTCGCGGCGTCCGCACTCAGCGGCTGCATGTCTCCCAGTCCAGCTCGAATATCCCAACTGTGCACGGAGTAATCGATGAGCTGGAACGCCGGGTAGATCATCGTGGGTAGCGGGCCCATGTACGTGTGCGGAATCAGCTCGCTGGTCCACTGCTCCGGCGTGAGGGCGTCGAAGATCTCGAACATCTTCGTCGAGTCTTCCTTGAGTCGCGCGATCAATTGGGCGCGCGAGGAGCTCCGAAAGCGCTTCGACCCGGTATCGAGCATGCCCGCCATACCCGGAAGGCCGAGCGGATCCGGAAAGGGCTGCTTGCCGCGGGCCAGGGCGAACCGCTCGAGGTAGCCCTCGGTGACATCGACCAGGTGGCCGACCTGGTCCCGGACTTCCCACTCCGTGCAGGACGTCGGCGTCTTCCAGGTCTCGTCGTTGGTGCTATCGATGAGGTCGTAAAAGTTCTGGCGCTCCTTCCGGACGACCTTGAGCAGGTGGTCCTTCCCTTCCGGAGCCATGGTGTTGATGCGCGCGGGCCGGACTTCGACGCTCATGCGCTTCCTCCTCTTGATCGGCCCCTCTCCTGGATCTCCCTCCCCTCAGGGGAGGGCTGGTTGGGGGCTTGCGAACGCACCTAGGATGCGCCCGAAATTGCCAAAAAACAAGATGCAGGCGGCTTCGGAGATCCGCCCGACAAGGGCCGACTAAGGACCGATGACGATCGGAATCTCGTGGCGGCCGCCGTTACCTTGGAAGCGGAGGCGGTACGTTCCGGCAGCGGGCCGCAACCACTCGTTTCGGCTCCGGGAATTCTGGTAGTTGATCGGATTCAATTCCGTCTTGGGCACGGCGATTCCAGCGCCCCCTTCCAGGACCCTGACCGTGTTGCCGGCGCTGTCGAGCAACTCGACGAACGGTGGTATCCAGGGCCCCTCGAGGGCGACTGGCGACGCGCCATTGACAAGCGCCACCATGCGAACGACGTCGGGCGTAATCTCCAGAGTCTCCACCGTGACCTTCCACCGACCCAGCCAGAACGGGTTGGGCGCCACCAGGATCTGTCCGGGCTGAACGTTGACCGCGACGGTGAAGGTCCAGTTCCCCTCGACGGTTCCGCCGGCGGGTGACCAGATCTGCAGCCGGGCGATGTCGAGCGTCAGGTGGGCAACGCCTTCCGGTCCTGGGTGTAGCCCCTCGTCCAGCGTCACATAGTAGTCGCCGCGGAAGCCCGGGGAGTGAATCGGCCCGGTCGAGCCGCCTGCGCTGACCAGGCCTTGCTCGTCGCTGACCCTGACGTTCGGTAAGCCCATGTCCGGGGTCTCTCGGAAAATGAATGCCGTTCGAGCCGTATCAGCATACGCACCGATCAGCATGATGCTCCGGCCCTTGTCGGTCGACGAAATCTGGAGGGGCGTCACCAGGTCGGCCACAGGCGTGAGCCCAGCCATCTCGAGATCCAGGGGAGGAATCGGGTGGGTGACCACCAGCGCCGACGCCGTGTGCACCGATGGCAATACGGTTGGCGCCTGCGCGCCGCCGGCCCCCCGTCCGCAGGCGGCCAGAATGAGCGATCCGCCGATCGCCAGCCATAGGATGGCGCGCCTCGCCCCGGCGGTTGCCACGCACGCAGCATACAGCCGTTCGCCGGAAATTTGGGGCTCCGTTCGATTCGATAGGAATCCCCTCAGGTTCCCGTTGCCGGGAGATAATTCGGCCATGTACGACCCGGCCGCCTGGCACGACTACTTCATGATGGTGGGCGGCGGCGCTGCCGCCCTCACCGGCCTGGTCTTCGTCGCGATGTCGCTTCACCTCGACCAGATCGCCCTGAACGCCGCCCACCGGCATCGAGCTCGCACGGTGCTCACCGGCCTGACTGCCGTCTTCATCCGTTGCGCCCTGGTCCTGATGGCCAAGCAGAGCGGCCAGGCGGTCGCCGTCGAGCTGATCGCCGTGCTGCTCGCGGTTGAGTTTGTCCTGTACCGCAGCATCCGCCAGGCATTGGCGGCAAACGACGTCCCGGATCAGGCTCTGCTCTGGCGAACAATCGGCAGCTTTACTTGCCTGGTCATCGAACAGGCTGGCGCGGTTGCCCTCTTCTTTGGCAATGCGGGAGGACTCTACGTCGTCGGCATTGGCATGATGGCGTCCTTCATCTTCATGGTGACCGGCGCCTGGCTGCTCGTGATTGGCGTCAGGCGCGAGGAGGCCCAAGCGGCGGCCGAGTCAGCGTAGCGCCCCGGTCGTTTGCCCGACCTCGATCAGATGGCCATCCGGATCTCGGATGTAGGCGCGGATCTCCCGGCCATGGTCCTTCGGCTCGGTGAGAAACGTCGCGCCTTTGGCCGACCAGTCTTTGTAGGCTTTCTGAATGTCCGCGACCCGGATGTTGAGGAAGGCGCTGGTGCGGTTCGGATCAGGCGGCGTCGTCAGGGTCACCGTCGGCTTATCGTCCGTAGGCCCGCCGCCTTCATTCAGGATCAGCCAGGTGTTGGCGACCTTCATGATCACGGGATCACGCTCGATGAGCACCTTGCCACCGAAGATCTTCTGGTAGAAGTCACGGGAGCGGTCCTGGTCGGCGACGACCAGGAAGTGCGTGATCACGAAACCGTCTTTGGGTGCCGGAAAATCATCAGGGTTCATGTCGGACCTCCTTCGTACGCGTGGTCAGTTGGTCGAGGATGTGGTTGCTGACGGCTTCGGGTTGCTCGACGTTCGCGATATGGGCCGCATCCGGGATGACGACCAGCGCAGCTCCAGGAATTCCCTCGGCGATCTCTCGCGACTGTTCAGGCGGGGTCGACTGATCCTGTTCGGCGCCGATCACCAGCGTCGGCGCCGTAATCCGCGGTAGCTCGTTGCGCAAATCCATTTGTGCGATTGCCTCGCAGGCGCCCGCATACCCCTCTCGCGGCGTCGACAGGAGGATCGCGCGGATCCGTGCAACCGTATCGGGGTGGTGGACCCTGAACCTTCGCGTAAACCATCGGCCGATGAGGGAATCGGCGATCGGTTCGATCCCGTTCTCGCGTACCGTCCTCGCCCGCACGGCGAAATCGTCGGGACGCGGCATGCGCGCCGCCGTGCAGCAGAGCACAAGGCGATCGATGCGCTCGGGCGCATTCGACGCGATCCACATACCGACCATCCCGCCCAGCGAGAGCCCACAGAAGGACACGCGGTCGAGCCCCAGACGGTCGAGTAGGTGGAGCAGGTCCCGCCCCAGCTCTTCGATGGTGTAAGGGCCGGCCAGCACTGGCGATCCGCCGTGGCCGCGATGGTCGTAGCGAACCACACGCAACGCGTGCGACAGAGGCGCGACTTGCGGGTCCCATTGCGCGAGCGAAAGGCCGAGTGCATGCGAGAGCACGAGCGCGGGCGCGCCCTGCGGCCCGTCGACGCGGTAGTTGAGATCAATCGCCTTCGGTGTGGCCATACTCCTTGCGCAGGCGATCCTTTGCTACGCGGTGTGTGGCGGTTGTCGGCAGTGAATCCCGGAAGTGGATGCGATTCGGCACTTTGTAGGCGGCGAGCCGTGTCGCCGACCAGGCCGTGAGTGCGGCCTCGTCTGACTCTACCCCGTCGCGAAGAACCACGACGGCTACGACTTCATCTTCCAGCAATCCGGCCGGCACGCCGAAGACCGCGGCGGCACTGACGGTCGGATGGGCGAGCAGGGCATCCTCCACCTCGGCGGGCGCAATGTTCTCGCCCCGCCGCCGGATCATGTCCTTGAACCGTCCGGTCAGGAAGACGTCGCCATCCTGGTCGCGGAACCCGGCGTCACCGGTGTGCAGCCAGCCGTCCTTGATGGTGGCCGCGGTGACCTCGGGCGCGTTCCAGTACCCAGGCGTCATCACCGGGTTGCGGAAGTGGAGCTCGCCGACCTCGCCCGCTTCGACATCGCCGCCACCGTCCGGGTGCACGATGCGTAGCTCGTTTTCGAAGGCATGCGACGCCGGCTGCCGAGGACGGCCGATGCTGCCGGCCTTCAGGCGTGAGGTCGGGCTCTCCACGCAGCCGAACGGGTTCTCGCTCATCCCGTAGCCGGTCGAGATGCGGACCTTGAAGCGCGCCTCGAGCTGATCACGCTGCGCCGGCGCCGGTCCGGGCGCCGCGTAGATCGTGCACAGCGACGACTCGACCCAGGTGCTCTCCGGCTGTGCCGCCAGGAACTCGAGCATCGCGCCCACCAGACCGAGGTCACCCCGAGCGCGTGCGCGTCGCGCCAGAAGGTCGAGGCGTGGAACTTAGGTGTCAGCGCAACCGAGAACCCATGCGCCAGCGCGGTCATCAGCGAATACGCCTGGGCGTTGATGTGAAACAGCGGCAGGCAGGCCCACAGACGTTGCGGAGCTTTGAGGCCGATCCAGCCCGGAAAGGATGCGCCGGTTTCCGTATAGGCCGCGTGCCGGACCATCACCCCCTTGGGGCGGCTCGTTGTTCCGGAGGTGTAGACGATGGCGGCGACTTCCAGCGGTTCGACGTCGACTGCTGGAGTCTTCGACTCGATCGCCGTGGCATCAAGCGCGTCGACCTCGTCGTGCAGCAGGGTGATCGAAGGGTGCAGGTCATCGCGTACGTACTCGATCTCGGCGTTGGTCAGCTCGGGGTTGACGGCCGCCGGGATGCCGCCCGCATGAATCGTGCCGAGCCAGGCATGCACCAGCGACGGCGAGTTGGATGCCGCCATCAACACCCGGTCGCCCGGGGTGAGACCGCGACGGCGCAGTTGCTCAGCCGCCGAGCGAGTGGACCGCGCCAGGTCGCGGAACGATTCGGACCGCTCCGTCGTGATGATCGCGGGTGCGTCGCCGAAGCGCTCTTCGGCCGAAGCGAGCAGCTCCGGCACCGTGGCGAAGCTCAATCAGATGCTTTTCCCTCCCCCGCTTGCGGGGGAGGGTCCGGGAGGGGGCCCAGAACCTCTTGGGCGACTTTGAACGCCGTATGTGCCGCCGGGATGCCGCAGTAGACCACCGTTTGCAGCAGGACCTCTCGCAGCTCCGCTACCGTCACCCCGTTACGCAGGGCCCCGCGGAGGTGCAGCGCCAGCTCATCGGGTCGATTCAAGGCCACGGTCATCGCGACCGTGATGCAGCTGCGCGTCCTACGGTCGAGACCGGGACGCGACCAGATCTCGCCCCAGGCATAACGCGTGATCAGGTCCTGAAAGTCATTGGTAAACGGCGTTGCGGTCGACTGCGCGCGATCGACGTAGGCATCGCCGAGTACTTCGCGCCGGATCTTCATGCCGCGCTCGCGCCGCTCGTCGTCGTTCATTTCTCTCCTTTCTCTGCACGATAGGCCGCCAGCGCGCGATCGATCAGCGGGCCCGCGACGCCAAGATATCCGGACGGCTCGAGGGCGACCGCCAGCTCTTCGGGCTTGAGATGCGCCGTGATCGCCTGATCCTGCAGAAGCACGTCTTTGAACGGCCGGCCGGTCAGGGTCGCCGTGGAAACCGCGGTGTCCACCAGCGCTCGTGCCATGACCCCGTCGACGCGTTCCCCAAGCATCATTACTACCTGCTCCGCCATGATGCTCCCCCCCGACAGGTCGAGGTTCCGTCGCATCCGTTCCGGGTCGACCTGAAGCCGCGCCAGCAACGATGCCAGGCGGAAGGCGGCGCCGCTGGCAAGCCGCAACGTTTCGGCCAACGCCGGCCATTCCGCCTGCCAGGCGCCGGCGGCGCGCTCGTGTTCCTGGACCATCGCCCCGAGCAACACGCCGACCTGGCCGTTGATGCCTCGCACCGCGGCGAGGATCTCGATGGAATCGACGGGGTTGTGCTTCTGTGGCAGCGTTGACGATCCGCCTCGTGCCGCGACCGTGCCCTCGGAGACCTCGCCCACCTCGGTCTGCGACAGGAGCACAACATCGACTGCAACCTTTCCCGCGACGCCGGCCGCGACACCCAGGGCCGTCGCCACCTCGACGACCCGAGCTCGCGCGGTGTGCCAGGGCAGCGTTGGTTCGGCCAGCGCGAGCTCGGCCGCCAGCTCGCGTGCGACATCCAGCCCGCGGTCCGATAGCGCGGCCAGGGTGCCCGCCGCTCCACCGAACTGCACCGCGAGCCGGGTACGCGCAACCCGGACGAGCTCCGATCGCGCCTCGACGATGGCGACGAGCCAGCCCGCGGCCTTCACGCCGAAGGTTGTGGGAAGCGCCTGCTGCAGCAACGTGCGCGCCGCCATGACGGTCGTGCGGTGCCGCTCGGCGAGCGTGGCGGCCGCGGCGGCTGCCTGCTCCAGATCCGCGACGATGAGGTCAAGACCGCGCCGCGCGATCAGCATCATCGCCGTGTCCAGGATGTCCTGGCTGGTCGCGCCGTGATGCACGTAGACAGCCGCATCGTGTGCGACCGCTCCCCGCAGCGCATTGACGAGCGGAATGACAGGATTCGCGCTGCGCACAGCGGCCCGGCCGAGTTGGGCGACGTCGAACTCGTCAACCCGGCAATGACTGGCGATGCCATCGGCCGCCGCCGCCGGGATGACGCCGATTCGCGACTCCGCTCGGGCCAAGGCCGCCTCGACATCAAGCATCGCCTGCACCCAGGCGCGGTCGGACACGGTCACCAGCATCAACTCCGTGCTCAGGCTTGGCCCAAAGAGCGCGTCAGATGGCAAAGAACACCGTCTCGCGCTCGCCCTGCAGCCTGATGTCGAAGTGCAGCACGCCACCACAATTTTTCGCGATCAGCGTTTCCCGGCGCGCCGGCTCAACGAGGCTGAGAACCGGATCGGTCGCGTTGGCCTCCGTGTCGTCGGGAAAATACATCCGCGTCACCAGCTGACGGAGCAAGCCTCGCGCGAAGACCGTCACATTCAAGTGGGGAGCCTGCATCCGACCATCAGGGGCAGGCGTCGGGGATGGCTTGAGCGCGACAAAGCTGAACGCGCCCTCGGGGTCTGTCCTGCTGCGGCCAAATCCGGCGCCCACCTGCCAGATCTCGAGCAGGGCGTCGGGAACGGGCGCACCGTTCCCGTCGAGGACCTGCCCCTCGATTCGCATCGCGCCGGCCGATCCCGGCGTGACGATCTGTTCCCCTTTCTCGAAGGGCAGTCCGACGCCGAAGAACGGCCCGACCGTCTGCGACGGCGTCAACGGTCCACTCAAGGCTCGTCCTCGAAGGGCGTCGCCGCCCGGCCGCGCAGCACGATGTCCCATCGATAGGCGAGTGCCCACTCGGGCATGGTCGTCTCGGGGTCGAATTGCGAGACGAGCCGCTCGCGACCGGCTTGATCAGGGATCGATTGCAAGATCGGATCGCGGGGCATCAACGGGTCGCCCGGGAAGTACATCTGGGTGACCAGGCGGCTTCGGAACTCGCTGCCGAAGAGCGAGAAATGGATATGCGCCGGTCGCCAGGCGTTGCGATGGTTCTTCCACGGATAGGCGCCCGGCTTGATCGTGATGAAGCGATAGCGACCGTCGCCGTCGGTCAGGCAGCGACCCGCCCCGCTGAAGTTGGGGTCGAGCGGCGCCGGGTGCTGATCATCCTGGTCGAGGTAGCGGCCCGCGGCGTTCGCTTGCCAGACCTCCACGATCGTGTTGCGTAACGGCCGCCCATCACTGTCGAGGACCCGGCCGGTGACGATGATCCGTTCGCCGATCGGTTCGCCGGCGTGCTGACGGGTCAGGTCGTGGTCCAGATCAGCGATCGTCCGCGGAAACAGCGGCGCGGAGAAATCATGGAACCCCTCAGGAAGGTCGACCAGCGGCTTCGCCGGTGCGCGAAGGCGCGTTCCGACGTACTCCGGATAGAGGTACGGTGGTTCGCGCTCGTCTTCGCTCATCGATGCAACCAGTAGCCGACCGGAAAGACCTGCAGGTGCAGGCGGCTGCTGACCAGGCCCCAGATCCCCTTGGGCAAGAACATGGCGACGGCGACCGCCAGTGACCCAAGCAGGATCAGGTACCAGGCGCCGTACTGCGCGAGCGTCTGCTGGATCACGGTGAAGACGGCGGTACCGACGATCGGCCCCTCGATGCTGCCCACACCTCCGATCAGCGCCACAAAAATCATCTTCGCCGACCACCCTACGCTGAAGATCGCACTGGCGAGGACGTTGAGCTGGCTGATGATCAACAGCGCCCCGCCCGCGCCGCATCCGGCGGCGGACACGACGTAGACGACGCGCTTCGCCCACGTGACGCGCACGCCGGCGCTGCGCGCCGCCACCTCGTTGTCGCGGATCGCCGTCAGGTCCAATCCCATTCGGCTCGAGAGGAGCAGGTAGGTGGCGAGCAGCGCCGCCGCGGCCACCGCGAGCGCGCTCCAGTAGGTCAACGCCCCACGAAACACGGGGTCGATCAG
>Ga0209220_1000553_pt1 | contig 12124 bp, 8 predicted proteins | sample BlaSpr_A8_OM3_M3_FD_187984 | JGI IMG/M metagenome (GOLD analysis project Ga0209220, IMG submission 187984) | Forest soil microbial communities from Thunder Bay, Ontario, Canada - Black Spruce, Ontario site 2_A8_OM3_M3 (SPAdes) (version 2) | ecosystem: Environmental > Terrestrial > Soil > Boreal... | reverse complement strand
GGGAGAGGGCCGACGACAAGTAGAGCACCTGGTCCCGAAGAAGTAATTCAAAAAATCCAAGTGCTTCATCTGGTGTCGCTTAGGAGCCAGAAAAGCCGCTCTGTCTCTCAGTTGTACGGAAGCTGTACCGAATTTTCCCCGCAGGTCAGATCTCGCTGCTGCCAGCTTGGCTGGTAGGGGGTCAACGCGCCTGGAACAATCTTGCCGAAGCAAAACACGAACTGCTTGTCATTCCTCACGTAAGTAGGCGTGATGCTGCACTCTACGCCGCAACCCTAAGTTTTCCAGCCACCTACGCGATCAGAAACGTCACAGACAAAAGTCACTCGCCAAACATTGATCGCACACCCTCCCGAAGCAAGAGTTGCCGCAGCAACGCGATTCAAAGCGTGCCGCGAAGCGAGGCATGTGAGGAGTCAATTGCGGCTCGCCATCTTTGCGTTTGTCGCGGCGAGTTGGCGACGCTCGCATGCCTGGTTGGGGTCGAACATTAGGAGCCGCAAGGCCGAAGGACAAACAGAAGGAGGACACATGAAGACGAATGGGATGCCTGGGAGATTCGTATGGCGATTCATCGCTGGATTCGTGACGGTCCTAGCATGGGCCGCAAGTGCAGCGGCGCAGACCATAGTGGTCGGAACGGGCGACCCGGACACTGACGTTAAAGCGGTTCAGGCGGCTGTTGATCAAGGCGGTGAGGTCACGCTAAGAGGACATTTCTCTTTTAACAGAGCGCCAACAGTACCCACGGCGACGGCCTTCGTGGGGGGCTTAGCTACGGTCCTGGTGTCGAAGGGAGTCGCGATCTCTGGCACGCAGAATGAGGACGGTGAGATGGCGACTATTGAGGGGGGAACGACTCCCTTCTATGTCGAAGCTCCGGGAGCCCGCGTTACGATTCAGGGATTGCGCTTTATCCGCCCGAAGGGAGACGCGATATTTGTGTATGCCGTCAGCGGCTTAGTGATCGCCTCCTGCAAGATCGAAGGCCTAGAGCCACTGCTCGGTGGCGGCGAGGGAATCGATATCGTTACGAGCCCCGGCATACCTATGCCAACGAACCCGGGAAAGCCAGAGAGTATCTCCGGAACGCTCTTGATCGCTGATAACGACATCGATCTCGCTGGAGGAACTGTTCTCGACAATACTGTGGGGGTCCTCGTATTCAGTGTGGGTGTACCCGGCGCCGAGGTCGAGGTGTACGTTTCTAGGAACAAGATAAAGAACACGACTGAGCCCGCGATCAACTTTCGGCGCGTTGACGGACGAGTGTATGTGGAGCGGAACGTGATCACCACAGGTTCCGTGTCTTCGCAGACAGCGCCGCGACCCGAGGCGATTCGCGTCGCAAACACGGGTTCGTATTTGATTGCGCACAACTCGATCGATTGCGGCTGGCCGGACGCAGAAGCCATGGGCATCGGTGTGTTTAGCCAATTTGCAGACTGGCCCATGGAGCGCGCCATCGTCGTGGACAACGACGTGACAATGACCCCTCCCAAGGGCACAGTCTTCGGCCCTTTGAGCGCTGGCATCAACATCAGGGGTTTTGCTAAGAGCAACGTAGCGCTGAACAACAGGATTCGAGGACGTGCAAGAGCCGCACTCTCTGTGGATGCTTTTAAAGCGGGAATCCCTGATAGCAACGCGCTCGTTCTTAACCGCTTCGATGACTTCGAGGCATTGGTCGCTGACATCTTTGTGGGCGACCTTGTCGTGAATACGCGCATTGTCGGGCCGGGCACCATCGAGGATCACGGAGTGGGAACGGTTGTCGAACCGGTCCCATTCTGAGGAGGGCGACTCTCCGACAATCTTGAATTGGCGCCTCCTTGCGGTATTAGTTGTACAGTGACTGAAATGACTGGCGCGCCGTTTCTTCCGTCGTTACATTCGAAGACGCCAACGGCGCAGCTCGCGACACTTGGCAAATAGGGCCAAAAGTACAGGTTGTCCGGTGCCTTTTTGTGAGGTTGTAAAGGGTTATGGCGGACAACATTGGACATTGATTCACAAGCGTCAAGCCAAGCTGCCTCCTTGAATATCGTGGCGCGAGGAGACGAAGTTGAGCAGCCGTAACCGAACAAGGCTGGTGATTAGCATGCTCACGATCGCCAGTCTAGCCTTGCCCACACGGTCTCAGACCAGTCGCGGCAGTGTAGCCGGAACGGTGACGGATGCGTCAGGCGCAGTAATACCGGACGCCAGCGTAGAACTAACAAATAAAGAAAGCGGACTGGTACGCTCTACTACCACCAACGCGGTTGGCTTCTATCGCTTCGACGCAGTGGACCTTGGGCTGTTCGACCTCAAGATAACAAAAACGGACTTCAACGAGTTCCTGAAGCTGGGCATAAGTGTGGAGAGCAACCGCACGACGACCGTCGATGTGGAGTTGCGGGTGGGCAGCAGTGAAACGATTATCACGGTGAATGCCGGCACCGACGAGCTGCTACTCAAAGACGCCCCGCTGCGCGGCGGGAACTTCGAGCCTCGGGAAGTCAGCCGGTTGCCACTGGATATGCTGAATCCGATTTCGCTGGCGCGGACTCTGCCCGGTGCAGTCTCGCCTTCAGGCAGCACAACTTATGGAATCGGCGATCAGGCTACCCAGTTTGCGGTCAATGGCCAGCGCCCGCGCGGAAACAACTATCTTCTCGACGGCACGGACAATAACGACATGTCTTTCACGGGTGCTGCGCAGCCCGTTAACATCGCCGATGCCGTGCAGGAAGTTTCCGTTCAGACGAGTAATTTCGGCGCTGAATTCGGCCGTGCGGGAGGTGCGGTCTTCAATGTCATCACCAAATCGGGAACGAATGAGTTTCACGGGACCGTCCTCTGGCTGTATCGATCACAGGACTTTAATTCACTTTCCAACCTAGACAAGCTCAACGGAACCTCTCCTCCTACGTTCCACGAGAATGTCTACGGCTTCACCCTGGGCGGCCCGATAAGGAAGAACAAAACCTTCTTCCTGGCGGCGTTCCAGCAGGACAGGTTTCATTCCACGGGGCAATTTCGGTTTGTCCTACCGACGGAAGAATCAGTGTCGACTCTGCGGTTGTTGTTCCCGTCCAATCCGCGTCTTGACCTTTATTTGAATGCGTTAGGGAACTTGCGTGGCTTCTCCAACCCCTTTTCGCTCGCTCTCGGCGCTGACCCTGTTACTGGAAAGGACCGAGGCGGCGTGACCTTCGGAACCGCAACCTGGTTGTCCCCTTCGATCAATGACGATTCGCAGTGGATGTTGCGGGTCGATCATTCCTGGTCACAACAGCATGGGATTTCGCTTCGTTATATCAGCGATTCCGGAATGGACTCTCCAATCAACGCCCAAAGTTTCTTTCCCTTCCCTGGGTATTTCGGTGATGTCAGCACGCATGACAAGAATTTCCTGCTTAGCGACACCTATACGGTCGGGGCCACGTGGACGAATGAGTTTCGATTCTCTTACGCGCGAGTCGCGGTGGATTGGCCGATTTCATCCAACTCCGTTGCGCTTGCCAAGACACTGCCACGTATCAATATTCCTTCCATCGCAAGCCCCGGACTCGACGGATCTCTTCCGCAGTTCAGATTTACGAACAACTGGTTGCTCCAGGAAACACAGTCGAAACTCGTGGGGCGACATACTTTCCGGTACGGCGTTGAATTTCTTTGGCAATTGGCCAACCAACTTGGAGCAGGATTCGCTGGACGAGGAGTACTTACGTACACTGCCGCGCCCGGCTATTCGGCTTTTGCCAATTTCCTGGATGACTACAGTGGGCCCTCCGGAGCCGCCCGGCGTAATTTCGGTAACCCCGTCTACTATCCCGATTCATTTCGTCAATCTTACTTTTTCCAAGACACTTGGAGGGCAAAGCCATCGCTGACCTTGAACCTGGGCTTACGTTACGAGAATTTCGGCCAGCCGGCCAACGCTCTGCGGTTTCCCGCGTTTGCCGGGTTTGATCCGACCGAGTTTCTTGTGCCCAACAAGGTCAATCCAGACAACAGAGATTTTGGTCCTGCCGTAGGGCTGACTTGGTCCCCAGTCCCCAGATCAAACCGTCTGCGTAGATTCTTTGGTGAAGGAAAGACAGTTTGGCACGCTGGATACCAGATCAGTTATGACGCATTCTTTACCCAAATGCTCAACTTCATCATGGGCGACAGCCCTAATACCGTGCAAATGATAGCAAGCGGGGTCGGCGCTGGTCGCGGCACTGCCAACTGGTTTTCGCATTTACCTCTGGTGGCTGCCCCACCTGACATCCTTAACGGACAGACTGCGGTGTTCGACAAGAATATTCGCAACCCATACACAGAACGCTGGTCTCTCGGCCTGCAGCGCGCCTTCTCCAACCATATTCTCTTCGACCTTGCCTACGTTGGCTCTGAAAGTCATCGGCTCTTCATTCGCGACGATGTGAATCCGCGGCAGCTGAATGGCATACGTCTGCATCCCGATTTTGGGCCAAGGGTCATCCGTTCAAGCAACGGGAACTCCATCTATCACGCCTTGCAATTGCGTGTCGAACGACGTTTGGCCGACGGTGTGCAGATCGCGGGATCTTATACTTGGTCACGGGACCTGGACAGTGTGAGCGAATCTCTGTTAGTCAACGCAAATTCTGGAGGTCGAAATCTGACGTCGATGCCAGCGAGCCAGGGAGGACTGAAGCTGGATCGCGGCTTGAGTGATTACAATCGCAGCCATCTTCTCACGATTGCTTACCTCTGGGAGATCCCCGGCCCGACACAGGGATTCTGGAAGCAGGCACTCGGGGGCTGGTCCCTTGCTGGCATTACCACTTTTCAATCGGGAGCACCCTACAGCCTGCAAAACGGATCGGATCGCAACAACGACGGCTTCGCCGACAACGATCGTCCCGACATTGGCAATCCCGCGGCTCCCCTAAACACGCGGGCGGTGATAACCCCCGTCTCGGGCGTAGGAGCATGCTCCACTGGTTATAGAAATCCGGACACAGGTGCATGCGTTACTCCAGGGGATGTCCATTTCGTCCAAGGCCAAGGTCTCCCGAATAGCCGAACGGTAGGACGCAACACGCTGTTTGCTGGAGGAACCAACAATTGGGATCTGAGCGTAGCAAAGGCATTTGTCGTGCGAGAAGAGAAAAGATTGGAGTTTCGCTGGGAGGCGTTCAACGCATTCAACCATCGTCAGTTCGTACAGGTGCCAAGCAGCGACGTTGTGAACTCGCCGCCGGGACAATTCTTAAATCCGAAGTTCACCGATGGCGGAATTCGTACCATGAGGATGCAGTTGAAGTTTTTGTTTTAGGCGGGAGAGCTCTCGAACGCAGACCGTCGGAGCTGGAGTCAATTCTATTGAGGCAGTCCCACATGGCGCTCCAGTCCAGCATAGCGAGGGTCTGAGCGGAGGCTGTCCATTTCTTGCAATGTTGTGGTTTTCAAGAAGACTACGTCAGGAGAATGCTCCGCGACAGCTTTCTGCAGCCAGTTGAACGCTAGATCCTTTTGATCGAGACCGGCATAAATACTGGCTATCTCAAAAGGTGACACGTACCTGCTCTTTGAGAGCAGAGTCAACTGCCGGAGAATACCCAAAGCTTCGTTTCGCTTTCCCGCGATTGCATATGTGTAACCGAGAGCACTCAGGAATCGCGGTTCTCCGCCGGAAAGCATGACGCTGTTTTGCGTATTCGTGATAGCTTCCTGATACATCTGTTTTCGTGCGTAGACCCTCCCCAGAGCGGCGTAAAGAACGGCAGCGTTGGGGTACAGTTCCAGCCTTTTGCGAGTGAGCTCCAGCGCCAGATCGTATTGGCCGCTCTCGATGTACCAGCCGCCTCCGGCATTCACCAATGACAAAGGATCCAATTCGCCGGCACGTTTGACTTCGTCCGGCCAGTTTTTCCTTCCCATGGCTTTCTGAAATTGGCCATACCACTGATGGGCTTGGGCATAGTTTGGGTTGAGGGCTAGAGCTCGCTGGAACTCCCTCTCAGCACCTGCCCAGTCCCAGTCGTACCAGAAGAGACTTGCAGCCAGTGCATTGTGTGCCTCGGCAAGACCATCATCTATTTCGAGAGCTCGGCGGGCTGCACTCTTCGCGGCTGAATACTTTTCCTGCGGTGCGACATCGGGTCTCACCACATATGCCTCGGCAAGTCCGGCATAAGCAAGGGCGTAGTTTGGACTGTGCTGAATCGCCTGCTGGAAATAGTCGATGCTCTTGCGGAGCGAATCTTCGTCTCGCTTATTCCAGAAGTAGCGGCCTTTGAGATATAGCTCGTAAGTCTGGGGATCGACCGATTGCGTCCGCCCCAGACGCGCTTGCTCCTGCGGGGTGAGCTGGACTTGAATTGCATTGGCAATGGCTCGGGCGACCTCACTTTGCAAAAGGACCGCGTCACCGAGGCTGCGCTCATACGTGCTTGCCCAGACGTGCCGGTCAGTTGTCGCTTGAATCAGTTGGGCATCAACTCGCACTCGTTCCGCCGATTGAACGACCGCGCCTTCCACGATGCCGTCTACGTTCAATTCCTTGGCGATCTCTGGAAGCGGTTTGCGCGTACCCTTGTAGCGCATTACGGAGGTGCGAGAGATCACGCGCAGGGAGCTGATCTGCGCCAGCTCAGTGACGAGGGCATCCGTCATGCCGTCAGTGAAGTACTCTTGTGATGGATCGCCACTCAAGTTTTCCAATGGCAGCACGGCAATGGAACGAATGTGAATGAGAGTTGTTCTGGCCAAAAGTTTTTCCCGCCAGCTGCGAGCATCGAACCCGACCAGCAACACTAGGAGACCGACCAGGGCGGCAACGGAGGCCCAAAGCATCCACCGGCTGCGCGGCCCAGATACCGCAGACACTTTGCTCTCAGCTTCCTCGCTCGCAGCAGAGGACTTTTCCTCGATCACTCGCCCGGGAATCGCCGCTGCGGCGTCAGCTTTGGAGGTCGGAGCCTTACTGAGCGATCCGATGAAGCGGTATCCCCGACGTGGCAGGGTCTCCACGTAACGTGGGATTTCTGCCGAGTCGCCCAACGCGTCGCGCAACTTCTTGACTGCGGAGTTCAAACCCACGTCGAAGTCCACAAACGTGTCGAGAGGCCAAAGCTTCTTCTTCAACTCCTCGCGTGTGATCAGCTCGCCCGGATGTTCGAGCAGCATGGCCAGAACCTGAAAGGGCTGATGGTGAAGCTTGATTTTGATGCCTTGCTTTCGTAGCTCACCCGAACGCAAGTCCGCTTCGAATGCGTCGAAGCAAACCTGTTCGGAGGGAGTAGGCGTTGGCATGACTAGCTCGAGATTTCTGTGAGTTTACCACACCGTCTGGCAAGTAAGAGAGGGGCCAGTCTGGGTCACCAACCCTATTCTTTCCAGCTACCTGCACGGCCAGAAACATCCCAGCCAAAAGCTAGCCGTCAAACATTGACCGCCCGCTCCGCCCGCGCGAGAGTGCCCTCACACGGCTACAAGGCCGCCCCCGCTCGGAGTGTCAGGTATGTGGACGAGCAGCACTGAGGTGAAAAATGAAGAGCAACCAGAAGCAAATCGGAGGCTTGGTCATCCTGGCAATGGTGGGGGTCTTGTTTCTTGCAGGATGCGGAGGCAGCACGGCTTCGCCCGCTAACAACCAGCCTCCGCCACTCGCTGCGGTTACCGTTTCGCCGGCCAGCGTGACGGTTCAAGCCAGTGGTGTGCAGCAGTTCACCGCGACGGTAAGTCCCAGCGGAGCCAGCCAGGCCGTCAGTTGGAGTCTCTCCGGGGCAGGCTGCACGGGAGCAAGCTGCGGAACGATTGACGCGACCGGAAAATACACTGCGCCAGCTACTGTATCCAATCCTGCCACTGTGACCGTCACCGCGAGATCAGTCGTCGGCACGAGCAGCGCAGCCACTGCGACCGTTACCATCCTCAACGTTCCATCGTCGTCGTTCTCTGTGAACCCGGCCTCTGTGGCCTTCGGCAATCAGACTCTTAATACAACCAGCGCGCCAAGGACGGTCACCCTCACGAACACGGGCAGTGCGACAGAGCCGGTTTCCGTTAGGATGAATGGCTTTAACTTCGCAGACTTCGCACAGGCAAACGATTGTCCTCCAGTGATTGCCCCAGGCGCCAGTTGTTCATTCAGAGTCACCTTCACCCCCAGCGCAACGGGCGACCGAATCGGCGTCCTTGTAATCGACGGGAGCCGTGACGAGGAGGGTCTTGTCAACCTCACAGGCACCGGTATCGCAAGGACCACAGGGTTACCGGGCACTTTCACGATGGTTAGCAGCATGAGCACGGCACGGGCAGACCACACAGCGACTCTGCTTCCCAACGGCAAGGTCTTGATCGCCGGGGGCAACGGGAACGGCTTCCAACCACTGGCCAGCGCCGAACTCTACGACCCCTCCACGGGGATGTTCACTCTCACCGGCAGCATGAGCACGGCACGGGCAGACCACACAGCGACTCTGCTTCCCAACGGCAAGGTCTTGATCGCCGGGGGCTCGGACAGGCGAGACATATTTCAACCGCTTGCCGGCGCCGAACTCTACGACCCCTCTACGGGGATGTTCACCACCACCGGCAGCATGACTACCGTCCAACGCGCGGGCCCGGCAACGTCGCTCCAGGATGGCCGGGTCTTCGTTGCCGGGGAGACTAACGCCGAGATCTATGACCCGGCTAGCGGGACCTTCGCTCCGACCGGCGCGTACGTCGATGCGATTCCGGTATGGTGGAACACGGTCAGCTTGCTCGTGGACGGCAGGATTCTACTCACTGGGTGCGCGGTGCAATGCGCGGTCGGAGCAACTGAACTCTTTGATCCCCAGAGCGGCACGTTCAGCCGAACGGCCCCGATGAAGGGTTGGGACAATGTGAACACGGCAACGTTGCTTATGAACGGCAGAGTCTTGCTTGTGGGTAACGTTGAGAATGACGGATCGCCGGCCGACGCAGAAGTCTACGACCCTGCGGCCGGAACATTCATGTTTATTGGGAACACGATCGCGCCGCACGAGTTCGCCGCTGCCGTGGGCCTCGTCGATGGATCGGTCCTGATCACGGGTGGCCAGTTGCCTGGTGGCAACGGGAGCGCCGGCAGCGACCTTTATCTTCCCGCGAGTGGCACCTTCGCGTTCGCAGGCAACATGACGGCAGCCCGCCACGAACAGACGGCAACTCTGCTTGACGATGGCACGGTCTTAATCGTTGGCGGTTATAGTGTGTGGCCTACGCCCACGGCCAGTGCCGAAATCTATAAGCCGGCACCTTCCGCACCGCAGGCAGCACTCGCAAGAAATTAGGCTTTAGCGTTTCAAGCGGAAATACTCGGCCCGAGGGAACCTGCGAACAGAAAAAAGTGAGGCGAGAGGCCGTAGTCGTTGCGGCCCACAGTCGCTTCGAAAACGTCGAAGCAAACCCGTTGGGAGGGGGTGGGTATGGTTATAGCTATTTCGAAAGCTGCCCAGGCAATGTCGCCAAAACCGAATGGTCGTGTCGGGCCATAAGGAGCAGAAGGAGGCGTGAGTGGAATGTCGTTAGGACAAATCGGCAAAGGACATACCCGGTACAGGGCGGACGTACGCCGAAGCCCTTTCTCGCAATCTGCCGTTGGCTGGAGGGACCCTTGCCGGATGCGGAGGTGGCACGGCTTCGACTGCCGGTGGGGGTAATCCCGTCCCCACGATCACCACGATCTCGCCGAGCAGTGCCGTGGTCGGCACTGCAGCGGGTTTCACGCTGACGGTCAATGGGATGAATTTCCTCGCAACTTCGATGGTCAACTTCGGCGGGACGACGCCCACCACTACGTTCGTCAGTTCCACGCAGTTGACTGCGGCCATCCCTGCTGCCGCGATTGCCTCCGCTGGCACTGTAGCGGTGATCGTGACCAACTCCGCCCCCGGCGGGGGCAGCTCCAACATGGTGAGTTTCGCCATTAATAGCGAGACTAACCAAATTCCTACGATCAGTTCTCTGGATCCAAGCTGTGCCCCTGTTGGGACACAAGCCTTCACTTTGGCAGTGATGGGAACAAATTTTGTGCCAAGTTCGGTCATACGCTGGAACGGGAAGGATCTGCCAACAACACTTAATGGCGGTCCGCTCATGGCACAAATCCCTGCGAACGACATTGCCACCGCCGGGACTGCGGCGGTCACGGTCTTCAATCCTGCACCAGGCGGGGGTGCCTCTAATCCTGTGAGTTTCAACATCGCGGCAGGAGGAGTGGGTCCAACCGCACTGGCTGTGGACCCGAGTGGGAAGTTCGCCTATGTAGCAAATGAGGGCTGCCCTGACGCTTTCGCTGGCAACGTATCCATGTACGCCATCAACTCCACGAACGGGACCTTAACGTCTTCAGGGCCACCCGTGACCACCGGGGATTTCGGTGCGGACTCAGTTGCAGTCGACCCCTCTGGCAAGTTCGCTTACGTGGCGAATTGGGGAGAAGGGAACACGGCAGGCAGCGTGTCTATGTACGTTATCAACGGCACGACCGGGACCTTAACGATCACAGGAACGACAGTAGCTCCTTGCACGGCTCCGCCGAGTCCCGGCTCTTGCGCGCCCTGGTCCCTGGCTGTGCACCCATCCGGCAAGTTTGTTTATGTGGCCAATGAGGGCGATTTTACACCAACTAGCGTCTCAATTTACGCTATCGACCCCACCACGGGAGTTTTAACACTCATAGGTACTGTCGCTGTAGACGGCCGTGCCATCTCGGTGACTGTGGATCCGTCTGGTAAATTCGCTTATGTGGCGGATGGCGGTCAAAACTCCGACGGCTCTAAAGGAACCAACGTCTCGATGTATGCCATCGACGGCACCACGGGGGTCTTAACATCAATAGGAAAAATAGCGGCGGGATTGTCTCCTTCCTCGATCGCCATTCATCCGAACGGAAAGTTTGTCTATGTGGGGAATTCCGGCTCAAATGACTTGTCGATTTACACCATTGACGCAACAACGGGAAAACTCACACTGACGGGAACAGTGGCTGGGATTCTCGGGATCTTGATCCATCCATCGGGGAAATTCGGCTATGTCGGTACCTCAATCTACACGATTGACACGACAACGGGGGCCTTAACGTTCGCGGGAACAACAGGGGCAGGGTTGTCTCCCGGCCCGAGCACTATCCATCCATCAGGCAAGTTCGCGTACGGGGTGGACCATAACTCCAATACCGTTCCTATGTACAGCATCGATGCTACTACCGGGTCCTTGACGCTTATAGGGACAATTGGCACATGAAGGGGCCCAGCTCTAGCGCCACTTGGGCCAAGTGCTTCGTGTATTTGGCGAGCACCAGTTCAAATGAGCCATGCCAAGGTCAGCTGAGTCGCGACCGCCTGGTGCAAGACCAAGCGGTCTTCTCGAATCCCTGCGACTTTCTTCGCGAGCAGGAACAACTCCGGGCAAAGATTCGGCAGTTCCATGAGGGCGAGGGATGGCCGAACCGGACATCTCTAACAATGCTGGCGTTGTCAAACTGTTTTTGAGCACACTTCTCTCTTTCTCTTTCTTTTTCTTTTTCTTACTTCTCTGCATCGACGACCACGGCTCGTTCGTAATCTGTCGGGCCAATTCAGTTCGACCCAAACATCTCTTCGGTCAAAACATCGACCATGATTACTAGCTAACCGGAAGCTATCCGGCTTCCACGGCGGGATTAGTCCTCTGAAGTCGGCTAGTGTTTACCGATGGAGAGAAGTGGCGATTGCGATTGCTGATTGTCTTCCGGAGTCACGGCGCAGCAGATGCGACACTTGATCCCGGCCTTTGACGCTGGCCAGAAATCTCGTTCTCGGAAATAGCATCGATCGCAGAATTTGGCCCGAAGGTGGCGGTTTTCCACACTGCGCGAGCCAGTTTGCGGCAAAATTCGTATTGATTTTGAAGAGGTTGTGCGATTTGGAATTTCCGGAGGGCCACTTTTTTAGCGATAGAGTTCAGCAAAAGCGTAGCAGGCAAACAAGAGAACCGTGCTAAACTGTTGAAATCAAACCGCGGAGAGGTGGCAGAGCGGCTGAATGCGGCGGTTTGCTAAACCGTTTTAGGGGCTAAAACTCCTAACGGGGGTTCGAATCCCCCCCTCTCCGCCAGACTTTTATTTTCAATGGGTTGGACTCCTTCCTAAAGCATT
>Ga0209220_1000550_pt1 | contig 12170 bp, 11 predicted proteins | sample BlaSpr_A8_OM3_M3_FD_187984 | JGI IMG/M metagenome (GOLD analysis project Ga0209220, IMG submission 187984) | Forest soil microbial communities from Thunder Bay, Ontario, Canada - Black Spruce, Ontario site 2_A8_OM3_M3 (SPAdes) (version 2) | ecosystem: Environmental > Terrestrial > Soil > Boreal... | reverse complement strand
CTCCTGGCGGCGCCCCAATACCTGCTCGAGTATCTGCGCCAGGTGCTGCCGGCCATCAGCTCCGGGACCGGCCTGTTCGAAAATCATTCACCCGGGGGCACGATCACTCGATTGCTGCAACCCGACACCTTTTTCGGGGTTGAGCGTGGCAGCCCGCCGGCGGCGAGGATCATCACAGTGCTGATAGCGATCGCCGTGGTTGCGATCACGCTGGTCGTCGTGAGGTCACCCGCGAGCACCTGGTCTGGGCGAGCCCTCGAAGCGGGTGCGATGGTGGCCGCCACTCCCCTCGTGGCCAGCTACTCGTGGGGCACGCACCTGGTCCTGCTGCTGCTCCCGATGGTGGTCCTGCTGGCGTGGGCTGTTCGGCGCCGGGACTGGGTGATTCTAGGGCTCGTCTCCGCAGGCTGGATCCTCATCGGACCGGGCCACAACTGGTTGCAGACCCTGCTCGTCTCCGGCTACTCAAACCTGTTCGTGCTGCGGCTGATGGCGGAATTCGGTGTGCTGGGCGTCACGTCGATCTGGATCGCCAGCCTCGTCGCGGTGCGCCGCGAGCGATTAAGCGCTGCTAGCGCACACCTTTGATCATGCGGACGAAGACGAGGCTCAGCACGAACCACAAGGCAGCGGTCGCAAAAACAACTCGGTAACCGAAGTTGTTGCCCTGTGACTGGTTGAGGTGATACAAGAGCTGACCTGCGAGCGCGGAAGCGAATACCTGGGGCAGCGTGAACGAGACGTGAAACAGGGCCATGTCTTTAGCAGCCGCGTTGTCCCGGTCGGGCAGCACGTCACAGGCAAGCGCCCAGTCCACGGCCTGATAGGCGCCGAAGCCGAGCCCGAACAGGACGCCCAGCAAATAGAGGACTGTGAGATCTGTAACCAACGTGAACAGCAGGACCGCTGACACCGCGGCCTGCATAGCGGCGGATATGTAGACGAAGACCTTGCGGCGGCCGAGCCGGTCGGACAGAACGCCGCCGACGACGGCCGGGATGACGCCACCTCCGATCACCGCGAGCAGCCACAGCGAGCTGTCGAAGGCCCAGTCCTTCCTGTGCACGACATCCCTGAAAAAGAAGGCGATGTACGGGGCGATCGTCCAGATACCGCATGTGTTGAAAAAGCGCGTGGTCAAGACCCAGAAGAAGTCGCGATCCCCTAACGGCGCGAGTGTGGCCCGAACCTCGGGAATCCTGGCAGAGGCAACGACCGCGACGGCCGCCGCGACGACCCCAACGCCTATCGCCACGAACCACCAGGTCGACACTGGCGTCAACAAGACAAATTCCAGGGCGGCCAGCACGACTATGAACCCAAGAGCAGCGACCGCCACCCGCATGGGTATTCGGACGCGCACCGCTGAGCGCAATCGCTGCAGTGGCGCTTCGGGAATCGCTGCGAGCGAGATCATGACCGAGCCGGCCGTGCAGATTCCGACCACCCACAGGCCGGCGACCGCCCCGGCATGCGTGCTGCCCAGATGGTCGGGACTCAAAAGAATCGTGAGCGCGAACAACCCGAGCACGGTGCCGAGCTGCTGCATCGCGTTGAGCAATCCGGATGCACGGCCATTCTGCTGCACCGGCACCACGTCTGGGATCACCGCGCTGTACGCGGCGAATGCGCCGTTGTTGCTGATCTGAACGACGAGGTAAGCGGCGATGAGCGCAGGAACAGAACCTGCCCCCGCAAGTAGGCCGAGGCCAAAGAGGTTGAAGAGGGTCCCGATGGCGATCCAGGGACGGCGGCGACCGAATCTTGTTGAGGTTCGGTCGCTTAGGTAACCGACCAGGATGGGCACCACTACGGCGAACACAGCGCCGGCCGAGCTGGCTTGCGCAACCACTAGTGTCCCTCGAGTCGTCCCTCCGGCCACAGCGACAGCAAGGACCTGGAGGATGATCGTGTTGAGGGGCGTCCAGTGGACACCATCGCCGCCAAACTTGAAGGCATTGATAGCCAGCAGCCGGAGAAAGCTGATCTGTTTCCGTTCTGCGACGGAAGTGGCCACCGCTTCCATTGCGCAAGGCTAAGTTAAGTAGGCTGCTTTTGACAGCCGAAACGCGCTAGGCTGTTCCGGCCCCCATGCATCCTGTCCTTTCGCGTGCCAAAGAGCTGCTGATCGACGTGCCGAGGCATGGCAAGCTTGCCTATTGCCTGCTGCGCGACGAGCGGGTTCCGGCCGCCCCGAAGGCGGTGCTACTTGGCGCCCTGGTGCTGATCGTCAGCCCGATCGACCTTCCAGCCTGGGTGCCGCTCATGGGCGAGCTCGACATGCTCGCACTCGCGGTGCTGGCGGTCAGCACGTTCATCGAAGCGTGCCCTGAAGACGTCCGCCGCGAGCACGAGGCGGCTCTGAAGGCGGGGGAGAGCGTGTTCGACCGCGACTTTCGCGACACGGTCGTCGCGGCGCGCGAGGGTGGCGGGCGACTGTTCAACAGAATCCGAGGGCGCGTTTGGCGCCGGGACCCTTATCAATCGGTATCGGAGGGATAGGCGAAATTGCGTGTGATGCTGACCAAGGATGTTGAGAACGTCGGTCGCGCCGGCGACGTGAAGGAGGTCACGGACGGGTACGGGCGCAACTTCCTGTTTCCGCGAAAGCTCGCGGTGCCCGCCAGCCGGGGCTACGAGGCAGAGGCCAAGCGGCTGAAGGACGCCGCGGTCAAGCGGGAGACCAAGGATCGCGTCGACGCACAGGCGCTGGCGGATGAGATCCACAACAAGACCGTGGTCGTGCGGTTGAAGGTCGGGGCGGAAGACAAAGCATTCGGATCGATCACGAACCAGGACATTGCGGGAGCACTCAAAGCACAGCACCGGGTCGAGATCGACAAGCACAAGATCGACATGAAAGAGCCGATCAAGACCCTGGGCGAGCACCAGGTCCCGCTGAAGCTGCACCGCGACGTGGCCGCCCACGTCAATGTGATCGTCACCCAGGACCGCTGAGGCGGAGACGGCCCGATGCAGACCATCCCTCTCACACCTGGGAGGGTGCCACCACACGACCTCGACGCCGAGATGTCAGTGCTCGGATCCATCCTTCTCGACCCTCTGTCGGTTGCGAAGGTTTTGCAATTCCTGCACCCCGAGGACTTTTACAGGGAGAACAACGGCCAGGTATACAGGGCCGCGCTGGATCTGTTCGCCGCGGGCGAGCCGATCGACAACGTCACTCTGGCTGCCCAGCTCCAGACGATGGGGATGCTCGACCGCGTTGGCGGGCGGACCCAGCTGGCGTCGATGCAGAGCGCGGTCCCGACCGCGGCCAACATCGAGTACTACGGCCGGATCGTCAAAGAGAAGGCGTACAAGAGGCGTCTGATCTCGGCCGGCTCGAACATCGCCGGCTTCGGGTACGACGACGGGGTCGAGGCGGAAGAGGCGATCAACCAGGCTCAATCGTTGGTGTTCGGCGTGGCCGACGACCGCGACCAGCGCGAGCTGGCGAAGCTCTACGACCTGCTCGGACCCGCGATGGAGCGGATCTCGCTGCAGATGGAGAGCGGGCAGGGCGTCATCGGGGTCCCATCTGGTTTCCACGACCTGGACCGGATGACGGGAGGCTTCAAGGACTCTGACCTGATCATCGTGGCGGGCCGGCCCTCGATGGGCAAAACCTCCCTGGCACTGAACATTGCGTTGCATGCAGCGCTGAATGCAACCAAGGCAGTTGCGATCTTCAGCCTCGAGATGTCCAAGGAACAGCTCACGGAGCGCTTGCTGACGGAGCAGGCCCAGATCGACGCTCAGCGGCTGCATCGCGGACTGCTGAGCGAGGCAGAGTTCGACCGAGTGTCCAATGCCCTCGGGCCCCTCGGGGAGGCGGCGATTTACATCGATGACACGCCGGCGATGGACGAGCTGACGCTGCAGCTCAAGGCTCGCCAGGCCAAGATGCGGCACAACGTCGACCTCATCGTCGTCGACTACCTGCAGCTCATGCATGGGCGCTCCCGCGGCGATGACAATCGGGTGCAGGAGGTCTCGTCGATCTCGCGCGCTCTGAAGGGTTTGGCACGCGAGCTTCGGATACCTGTGATCGCCATCTCTCAGTTGAGCCGGGCGCCTGAGCAGCGTCCGGACAAGCGGCCGATCCTCAGCGACCTTCGCGAAAGCGGGGCGATTGAACAGGATAGTGATGTTGTAATGTTTCTTTATAGGCCCGAGTATTACAAGTCCGATGAGCGCCCCGGAATCGCCGAGGTCATCGTCGCCAAGCACCGGAACGGCCCCACCGGGATGATCGAGCTCAAGTTCCGCCGGGACCACACCCGCTTCTACAACCTGGAGACCCGCCGACCCGAACCCGGGACGGAGTAACCCCATGGTCATCATCCTGGTCGGGGGCCAATGGGGCGACGAGGGCAAGGGCAAGGTCATCGACTTCCTCGCAGCCAAGGCGCAGATGGTCATCCGCTCGCAAGGTGGAAACAACGCCGGCCACACTGTCATCACCGAGGACGGCGAGTTCAAGTTTCAGCTCATCCCCTCGGGGATCCTGTACCCGCGCTGCATGTGCATCATCGGCAACGGGGTCGTGGTCGACCCGATCGTTCTTCTCCGCGAGCTGTCCCAGTTGCGCGAGCGCGGCATCGAGCCGAACAACCTGCTGGTCAGCGAGCGAGCCCACATGGTGATGCGGTACCACCCGCTCTTCGATCAGCTCGAGGAAGAGGCGCGCGGCGACGACCGCCTCGGCACGACGTGGCGCGGCATCGGCCCGGCGTATGCGGACAAGATCCGGCGCATCGGGTTCCGCATCGGCGACCTGCAGAAGGAAGGCTTCATGCGCAAGAAGCTCGCCTTCGTCGTCGGCCAGGTGAAAAATCCGATCCTCACGAAGCTCTATGGCGGTGAGGCGTACGACTGGGAAAGCATGCTTGGCGAATACCTGGGCTATGCGAAACAGCTGGACCCCTACATCAAGGACACGTTCCCGATCATCCAGGAAGCGCTCGACAACAAAACCAACATCCTGTTGGAAGGCGCCCAGGCCACGATGCTCGATCTGGATTTCGGCACGTACCCCTACGTGACGAGCTCCAATCCGACTGCGGGCGGCGCTCTGACCGGCAGCGGCATCCCGCCGACCAAGGTCGACCTCACCATCGGAGTCTTCAAGGCATATACGTCGCGCGTCGGCTACGGACCCTTCCCGTCTGAGCTCCTGGACGAGGTCGGGGACCAGATCCGCGAGCGCGGACACGAGTTCGGAACGGTGACCGGCCGCCCACGGCGCATCGGCTGGTTCGACTCTGCGGTGGCTCGTTACGCCGTGCGCGTCAATGGCGTCGGCTGTGCCGCCCTCATGCGCCTGGACATACTCGACGACCAGCCGATCCTCAAGATCTGCACGGCCTACGATTTCCGTGGAGAGCGCCACGACCATCCGCTAGCCAACATCTCGCACTACAAGCACTGCAGACCGGTCTACGAGGACATGCCCGGGTGGGAGACGGCGATCGGCGCCGCCCGCTGCTGGGACGACCTGCCCCAGCTGTGCCGGGACTACATCGAGCGGATCGGTGAGCTGATCGGCGCTCCTGTGGAGCTGGTGGGGACGGGACCGCGCCGCGACCAGTTCGTCACCCGCGGCCGCAAGCTGTTCGACTGACCCACCCCGAGCGAGACTGGTTGCAGGTGCAACCAGATCGCAAATTGGGGTGTGGCTGCAAATACAAGCAGCCGTGCCCGATGATTTCGGTTGACTTGAAAGGGACGGTGCCGGCTGTGGTCGAGGTGAGCTGGCCTGAGGTCCATGCGTTTCGCCTGAGACGACATCACCTCGCGCGTCGAGCGCCCAAGAAAGACCTCGCCGGCGTGGTCGGCGAGATCGGCGGAGTCCAGGCGCAACTGATGTCTGCCGCCGAACTGCAGATCTGCGTCCGCGTCGACTGCACGGTCGAGGACGTGCGGAACGCCCTTTGGACTAACAAGTCGTTGGTGAAGACCTGGCTCATGCGCGGCACCCTCCACCTGGTCCCTTCCAGGGACCTGCCCATCTACACGGCGGCGATGCGCACGCTCCGCATCCGAAACATCAATGCCTGGCTGAAGTTCACCCAGCTGACCGAGCCGGAGCTCAACGAGCTGTTCGGCGCCATCGGCGACGCGCTGGATGGGCGCACGATGACCAGGGAAGAGCTCATTGCGGCTGTGGGACGCGGTCGGTCCGAGCAAGTTCGGAACGTCTTGAAGTCCGGCTGGGGCAGCATGTTGAAGCCGGTCGCTCGCAACGGCCTTCTCTGTTTCGGGCCGAGCCGCGGCCAGAGCGTCACCTTCGTCCGGCCGGAGCAGTGGCTCGGCTCATGGCATGAGCTCGATCCTGAAAAGGCCCTGGTGGAGATCGCCCGGCGCTACCTCCGCGCATATGGACCTGCGACCAAAGACGATTTCGCCCGGTGGTGGGGCGCCTGGCCGGGCGTCGGCAAGGCCGCCTGGGCCGGCCTGGCGGACGAGCTGGTTCCTGTTTCGATCGAAGGCCGGCGCGCCGAGATGCTGGCCGGCGATCTGAGGCCGATTTCTAAAGTGGCTGATGGTCCGTCGGTCCATTTGCTGCCGGCTTTCGACCCTTACTTGATGGGCTACGCCAACCGCGACCACCTTTTCGAAGCCGCCTACCGAGCCAGGGTGAGCCGCACGGCCGGCTGGATCTCAGCGGTGGTGCTTATCGGAGGGCGCGTCGCAGCCACCTGGTCCCACACGGTGACGAAGCAGACCCTGCGCATCGCAGTGGAACCGCTGGGTCCGCTGTCGCCAACAGCTCGTCCCGAAATTCGGGCCCGCGCTGAGGAGCTTGCCGCCACTCTCGGCCTCGCCAAGGTCGAAGTTGCAGTCGTCTAGCGCCGCTCCATGGATCGCCCGCTATCCGGTTTTCACCACGCGAAGCTGAGCGTCGCGCTGGCGCAGCCTCCGATTTCTCTGCCACCGGTCGGTCCACATCGAGGCGGCCCACAGGGCGACAACGACCACCGCCATCAATGCCTGCACGCCGGCAACCGTGATGTACGCCGCTTCGATGCCACCCCCACGGGCCCGTAGCCCGATCGCCAGAAGGCCGCCGGCCAAGCCCAATATCGGGCGGATCGCCCAGGACCCCGGGAGGCTGCGCCGATCAGCAAGTAGCAATCCGGCCACGAACCACGTCGGCCCACTGTCCAGGTGTGCGACGTAATCCCAGTGGTACGCCCCAATCGCAACCACGCCACCAGCCAGAAAGCCGACGGCGACCACGATGCTCAACCGGCGCGCGTATGCGAGCCAGGCGATCCCAATCGCAACTGCCAGCAGCGAGGTGGCGAATGCCGGTCCCGCGACATTTCCCACATATAGCGTGATCGGGTCGTAAGAAGCAGGCAGGGAGGGCTGAACCGACCAGATCGCAATCGGGTCCGGGAAAGGCTTGCCGCTTGCCGGATTGATGTAGGCAAGCGGGGCACCCCTCGTGATGAGGGCCACGGCCACGAAGGCCAGGAGGCCCGCCTGAGCGCGGATTGCCGGGACGTAGCGCGCCCGAAGCAGTTCCAGGATGACGGCCAGCGAGGCGATGGCGACAGATGTGGTGAGCGGCGCGCCGGCTCCAACCAATGCGACACCGAAAACTGCCGCGATGACCGCGCCGGGTTTCGGCCGCGGTATGTCACGGCGCCAAACCCAGCGCGCAATCAGCTGCGCACCAATTCCAACAGCGAGCGCCACCCCAAGCATCTCCAGCGCCGGAACTTTGAAGATGATGATGCCGGCAGCCACGGGTGGCGCCAGCGCGATGCCCGTGACCAAATCGTCGGGCAGCGAGGCCGGGCTGAAAGCCACCTGGTCGAGCCGGGCGGTGGCCCGGTGCAGCCAGGCTCTGGGGCGAGCCAGCACGCACGGATTGTAGGCAATCACCCGGTGCAAAGTGGGTGGCCGCCGAGAGCCGTCCCAACCCGCCCGTCGGCTGACCGCGTTGGGTGATAATCGGCACGCTCGTGTCGCTTCCTCGCAAACGCCTTGCCGCGACGCTTGTGGCGCTGCTGGCGTGCGCTTGGGCCGCCATTGCTGTCCTGGCCGGAGCGCTTCCAGCATCGACATGGGTCCGCCTGCCACCGCTGCCCCAGCAGGGTCATCGCGCCATCCTCGCCCTAGGTGTCAATCCCTTCAACAGTCAGGTCCTTGTGGCGGGCACGGCCGAGGGTTCGCTGGTAAGGAGCGCCGACGGCGGCTCGACATGGAAGTCGGCGCACAGCGGTTCCTCGGGTTTTCTCACCATCGCGTTCAGCCCGTTCAAAGCCGGCCTGGTGTTTGCCGGCACGCGTGGATCGGGTGCGTTGGTGAGCACTGATGGAGGGTTGACCTGGGCCGTGGTGAATGGCATGGAGGGGCGCTCCGTCCGGGTCTTCGGGTTCGCGCTGGTGCTCGCCGCGGCAGGCACGGACCACGGTGTCTACATCACGGCGGACGGCCTGACCTGGAGGCAGTCAGGGCTCTCCAGCACCAGCATCGGCTCGCTTGCGGTGGCCGCCATTCACGACCCGGTCCGCCTGGTGGCCGGCAGTGACGCCGCCTCGACGATTGGCGGGGCGCCGCTATTTCAGAGCACGGATGGTGGAGCGTCATGGGCGCAGTTGGGCGCCGCGATCAATGGCAAGGTCGTGGCATGCGTTGCGGCCGGCCCGTTGCCGCCAGCCGGCAGCGTGCGGCCCCTGATCGTCGGCACGAACGCCGGCCTTTACTCCTCACGCGACAATGGCGCGTCCTTTGCCCCCAACAGCGGCGGCAACCTGCTGCCGTCGACCGACTACACGCAGATCGCCTTCATCACCACTCACTACGATCGCTACTACACCGCAAGCGATGGCGGTGGGTCGGCGTCGGGCGGGCTCTGGAGGACCGGCGATTCAGGCCGCAGCTTCACCTCTCTCGGGCCGCCGATACTGTCCGTGACCGCGCTCGCTGTGTCGAACGACGAGGCCCCGACTCTGTATGTCGCCACGTTTCGACCAGCAGACCAGGTGGCAGTGGTCTGGGCCTACCACGACACCGGCACGACTCCGCAGGGACCGCCGGCGGTCACGCCGCCTGCCAGCGGCAGCCGCACCGCGGCGCCCGTGTCGGATGGAATATCGGGCCTCAGCAGGTTGCCCTACATCGCCATCGGCCTGGTCGCCGTGGTCGTCATCGGGCTGGCCGTCGTCTCCCATTTCCGCGGTCGTCGCGGGTAACTCCACTAGACTCCCTCGAGTTGACTGACCCATACGAGCGCCTGCGCCAGCTCGGACTGAAGCTGCCGGTTCCTCCTGCCCCAGTCGCGTCATACGTTCCCACCGTGCTTGTGCCGATCGGAAATGGGCGCTCACTGCTCTACATCGCCGGCCAGGTGTCGATCCAGGACGGTAAGCGTCTGACCGGTCGCTGCCCGGATGAGGTGAGCGTTGAGGATGCGCAGGCGGCCGCACGGGTCTGTGGGCTCAACCTTCTCGCCCAGATGGAATCTGCGGCCGGGCTGGCCAATGTCGAGCAGGTTGCCCAGCTGACGGGTTTCGTGCTGTCGACCGGTGACTTCGGCGATCAACCGAAAGTGCTGAACGCAGCCTCGGAGCTGCTGGTCGAGGTTCTTGGTGACGCCGGCAGGCACACACGAGCGGCGCTCGGAGCCAGCTCGCTTCCCTTCTCAGTCACGGTGGAAATCGCGGCGGTCGCTGTTGTCCGCGCCGGCTGAGCCAAAGCCGGCGCGGGCTCGCCGGCCCCGCCTGTTGCTCATCGGCAGCGTCGCCTACCTCGCGCTGATCTTCGGGGTGATGCTGTGGCGGGGCGTGTCAATCGAGCCGGAGTGGGTGCTGCTCGTTCTGCTTGTCATAGCCATCGCCCTGGGACGCGGACGCACGTTCATCACTGACTGGACGCCCTTCCTGCTGCTGTTCTTCGCCTACGAGGCGATGAGGGGTTTCGCGGCAAAGACGAATTTCCCACCACACGACCTGTCGGGATTGGAGAGGTGGGTCTTCTGGGGCACGATCCCCACGCTCACTCTTCAGCATGCCTTCTATCACCCTGGGGTGGTCGGCCTCCAGGACATTGTCGCGATGTTCTTCTACTTCATGCACTTCGTCTTGCCGATCGTTGTCGGCTTCGTGTTCTGGGTGAACAGCCGCGAGTACTACTGGCGCTTCGTTGCCGCCCTCCTTCTCATGTGCTTCCTGGCTTTTGTGACTTACCTCTTCTGGCCGAGCGCCCCGCCCTGGTATCAGCTGCCTGACGTGGTCAAGGTCAACGACCATACCGTCCGCACCCTGTGGGGATACACGCTGGTCAGCCCTATCTACCACAGCTTCAATTCGAATCAGTTCGCAGCCTTCCCTTCCCTCCATGCGGCCTTCCCGATGCTGGCGGCCGTCTACGCGTGGCAGCGGTATCGGCTTCTGGCGGTGGGGTTGGCCGTGTGGTCAGCAGCGGTGATGCTCTCGATCGTCTATCTGGGCGAGCACTACGTTGTCGATGCGCTCGTGTCGGTGGTCTACGTCGCCGCCGCCACCATCATCGTCGAGACCGTAAGCCGCCTGCGAGCGCGTCGCGCCGAGGGAGCAGTCGCCGTCCCTACGCCTGCCAAACCTTCCGCATGATCGACCGCGCGAGCTTATCCGGGTCGTGGTGGGAAGGCACCCGAACGTTCACGACGTCGGCGCCGATGAAGCGAACCTCGGGGTGCTTCGATAGGTCCTCAGGTCGGAAGATGACCTGTGACTGGCCGCCTGTGGGCAGATGGGAATTGTTCGAATTGACCAGCACGAAATCGAAGATGTTCGATCCGACGTGCTCATGGATCACTCGCAGGTAATCGTCGACGTCGTACCCGTCAGTCTCTCCGTGCTGCGCGGCAAGGTTGCAGATGTAGACCTTAAGCGCCGGCGAAGCCTTGATGGCCTCGACCATGCCTTCCACGAGAAGGTTGGGCAGGATCGACGTGTACAGCGATCCCGGTCCGATGACGACCAGCTCAGCGCTCAAGATCGCTTGCGCGGCCTCGGGGTTCAGCTGAGCGCCGTCGGGCTTGAGGAAAACCTGGCTTATGGGCGCGTTCTGCTTCGGAATCTTGGATTCACCCTCAACCGTGTGGCCGTTGATCGAAGCCACGAGGGTCACGTCTTGCAGGGTGGACGGGATGATGGTGCCTTTGACCGCGAGCACCTTGCCGGACTCCCGCAGCGCATGCTCAAAGTTCCCGGTCACGTCGGCCATGGCCATGATGAAAAGGTTGCCGAAGGAGTGACCATCGAGCGACCCTTCTTTGAATCGATGATCGAAGAGCTGTTTCATCAGCGGCTCGGCATCAGCGAGGGCGATGAGGCACTGCCTGAAATCGCCCGGTGGAAGGATTCGGTATTCGTCACGCAGCCTTCCGGACGAGCCGCCGTCGTCGGCGACTGTGACGATGGCCGACAGGTTGGAGGTGTATGTCTTCAGTCCGCGCAGCAGTGAGCTTAGGCCGGTGCCACCACCGATCGCGACGATGCGTGGGCCGCGGCTCTTGAGGCGGAAGGCGTGAATCACCTCGACCATGCTGCTCGAGCTGCTGCCGGGGAGGAACGGTCCGAGGACTGATTGCGTGAGCTTCAGATAGCTGAAAACGAGCAAGCCGACTCCAAGCGCGCCGAAGATGAGGGCGCGTATGGGGTAAGGCAAAAATTGGAGGGTTATGTAATAGAACTGCGACGGCAGCTCGGCGGTCTTGTACAGGGCCTTGAGGCCGTAAGCGAATCCAAGCACCAACACCAGCTCCGCGAGCATGAGGAGCAGAAGCCAACGCTTGATCTCGAGACCAGGCGTTAACCACCGCAAAAGGCGTGTCGTCGATTGGAGTCTTGTGGCCATCTACCCCGCTTGCGACAACGGATTCAAAACATGCAAGGTTACTGTGGAATACGCTTCACTTTGAAGTATGGGGACTTTGCGCGGGATACGTCGGTTGATGCGGCTCACGGCCGTCGGGCTTGTGGTGGCGGCAGTCGCCACCGAGCTTGCGAAACCCGAGGCTGAACGCACCTGGCACGGAAGGCTGCTGGGCGTCGTGCCTTATGACTTTCGACCGCCGACCTGGGAGCGATTTCGCAGTGCCTACTGGAACCCGGCCTCCGACAGCCTCTTTAGCGATCGCGTATTCGGCGTCGGCTGGGCGATCAACC
>Ga0209220_1000549_pt1 | contig 12180 bp, 8 predicted proteins | sample BlaSpr_A8_OM3_M3_FD_187984 | JGI IMG/M metagenome (GOLD analysis project Ga0209220, IMG submission 187984) | Forest soil microbial communities from Thunder Bay, Ontario, Canada - Black Spruce, Ontario site 2_A8_OM3_M3 (SPAdes) (version 2) | ecosystem: Environmental > Terrestrial > Soil > Boreal... | reverse complement strand
CAGCGACTGCGCCGAGAGAAGCAGAAGAAACCAACAAGGCGTACTTGGCCATGACACCGCTTGTGTAGCGCGGGGCAGGCGGCTTCCATGTAGCGAGACGCTTCTGGATGTCCGCGGCGCTGAGTTCGACATTCAATTGCCTGTTGGGAATGTCGAACGCGATGATGTCGCCGTCCGAGACCGCCGCTATCGGTCCGCCGTTGGCGGCTTCGGGGGCGACGTGTCCGGCCATGAGTCCGTGAGTTGCGCCGGAGAAACGGCCGTCGGTGAGGAGAGCGACGGAATCGCCGAGACCAGCGCCCACCAGAGCGGCGGTAACGGCGAGCATTTCACGCATGCCCGGGCCGCCTTTCGGGCCCTCGTAACGAATGACGATTACATCTCCCGCCTTTATGAGGCTCTTGTCCACGGCGGCAAAAGCTGCTTCTTCGTTGTCAAACACGCGAGCGGGGCCGCGGAAATTCTGCAGATTGTGGCCGGCAACTTTTACGACGCAGCCTTCCGGAGCGAGATTTCCCTTAAGGATGACGAGCCCGCCCGTCGGCTTGAGCGGCGCGTCGAGCTTGCGGACAACTTGCTGCGCGGGCGCTTCCTTGGCAGCGGCCGCTTCTTCGGTGAGCGTGCGTCCCGTAACCGTGATGGAATCGCCGCGAAGCAGTCCAGCTTCAAGCAGGCGCTTTGCGACCAGCGCAGTGCCGCCTGCTGCGTAGAGATCGGTTGCGACAAAACGTCCTCCGGGTTTGAGATCTGCAATGATCGGCACGCGCGAACTGATGCGGTCGAAATCGTCGATGGAAAGCGAGATCTTCGCTTCGTTTGCGATGGCCAGCAAGTGCAGCACGGCATTCGTTGACCCGCCGGTTGCCGCGACACCTGTAATGGCATTCTCGATCGCCGTTTTGGTGATGATTTTCGAGGGAGTGACATCCCGGCGCAAGAGATCAAGGACCAATTCGCCCGCGCGATGGCCGGCGTTTGCCTTTCCGGCATTCGTGGCGGGAACGCTGGAGAGTCCCATCGGCGCGATACCTAGAAATTCGCAGACCAGTGCCATCGTGTTCGCGGTAAATTGTCCACCGCAGGCGCCCGCCCCAGGACATGCAGCGCCTTCGAGGGACTTGAGCTGAGCGTCGGTCATTCCGCCACGGGCGTGCTTGCCGATAGCTTCGTACACATCCTGTATCGTGACGGAGTGACCCTCGAACTGGCCTGGCGCGATCGAGCCTCCATACAAAATAAGTCCGGGAATATTGAGACGCGCCAAGGCCATCACGCCGCCAGGAATGGTCTTGTCGCAGCCGACGAGAACAATCAACGCATCAAAGAGATTCCCTCGTGTGACGAGTTCGATCGAATCGGCGATGACTTCACGGCTAACTAGAGAGGTCCGCATGCCTTCCGTGCCCATGGTGATGCCATCGGAAATGGACACAGTGTTGAACTCCAGAGGAGTTCCACCAGCGGCGCGAATGCCTTCCTTCACATGCTGCGCGAGTTCACGGAGGTGGTAGTTGCAGGGACCAATCTCGATCCACGTATTCGCCACGCCGACCAGCGGCTTCTTGAAGTCATCATCCTGGAGGCCGGAGGCGCGAAGCATGGCGCGTGCACCTGCGCGGTGTGCGCCGTCCGTTAGAGTGTGGCTGCGCGGCTTCAGTAAAGAGGTACTCACTGCAGAGTCCCTTCGATGGTCGTCGACTGCTTCCATCCTAAAAATAGCAGACCCCGAAAAAACAGGGCCATCATCCAGATTTAGATGATGGCCCCGAAAGATTCCGGTGATGCTGTACTAGGCCGCCATCATCCGCCTGTCGTCCCCCTTACGGGGACGGGAATAATTCGTACAACACTTGAGTATACGATTCGGGCAGTTCTATCCTTCGAGAGAATCCGAGCATCTGCGATGGCGGGGCTAAACATGAGTCTTCGCCATCAAACTAGCAGGATGGGGCAGGGAAGTCAATGAGTCAAATTAATAGTTATGCTAAATCAGATAAATTCAGCTTATGCAGCAGCATTCAGAGGTTGCATTTGCCCCCTGTGTGAGCGGACGCCCGGCGAAACAGTAGATACGGGAGACACCTTCCCAGGCGTCTCAACATCTAACCAATATGCGTTTCGATCGAACGAGCAGACACGATCCAAGGAGACTACATGGGCGAAGGCACTGGTGTGCTGGTCATAGGTGGGGGGCCGGCAGGATTAGCGGTGGCCATCGCTGCGCGAATGAAGGGCTTTGATGTGACCGTCGCGGACGGCGCGAAGCCTCCGATAGACAAAGCTTGTGGCGAAGGTCTGATGCCGAGCACCATGGCAGCACTGCGCGAGCTAGGAGTGACGATTTGTCCAGGCGATGGGCAGGTTTTTCGAGGGATCCGCTTCGTGGACACTGCGACCTCGGTGGAAGCTAGATTTTCGGGCGCCAGCGGCTTTGGCGTGCGTCGAACAGTCCTCCACCAGAAGATGGTGGAACGAGCGCAAGAGTGCGGAGTCACTTTGCTTTGGAACACACCCGTCGCCGGCTTGTCCAATGATGGCGCCATCCTTGGCGGTACGGTAATGAAAGCGAGGTGGATCATCGGAGCCGATGGAATCCACTCCCGCGTGAGGCGATGGAGCGGCCTGGATGCGAATGCGCGGCAAGAAGTCCGGTTCGCTCAGAGACGGCATTATCGAGTGAAAGCATGGACCGATTGCATGGAGGTTCATTGGGGCCAAGAGGCGCAGGCTTACGTCACGCCACTCAGTAACGACGAGACATGCGTGGCGCTGATTTCGCGCGATCCGCGGATGCGACTTGAGGGAGCCTGGAGGGAGTTTCCCAAGTTAGCCAATTATTTGCGGCATGCGGAACCAAGCAGCACGGAACGAGGCGCCGTGACGGCGACGCGCAGATTGCGCCAGGTTTACCGGGGGAATATCGCATTGGCAGGAGATGCGTCCGGAAGTGTTGATGCTATCACCGGGGAAGGACTTTGCTTGAGTTTCCGCCAAGCGATAGCGCTCGCCGACTCACTAGAGAAGGCAAGGCTTGAGAGCTACCAGCATGCACACCGCCGGCTCGCAAGGCGGCCAAATACCATGGGCCGGCTCTTGCTTTTGCTCGATCGATATCCGTCCTTAAGAAAGCGCGCGCTGCGAGGCTTGGCGGCGGATCCGCAGCTATTTTCTCGACTGCTGGCAGCGTACCTGGGGGAGGCTTCCCCTAAATTTCTGGCGGCCCTAAGCTTGCGCCTCGGTTGGCAATTTCTGACTGCGTGAACGGAGACGGTGAAAGATGAATTGGTTTCGAAGCCGTCTGGCAGCGGTCTTCTATTTCCTGCTAGCAGCGCCCGCGACGCTGGCGGTGCTAAGCGCTCTGCCGCAACATGCTGCGCCACAGCCCCCGGCGAGTGAGATAGTTCTCGGGATCGATCCAGCTAAGAGCAACGTTCACTGGACGCTTGGAAGCACGGTTCACACGGTCCACGGATCATTCGCATTCAAGAAGGGAACTCTGCAGCTGGATACGTCGACGGGCAAGGCTCGCGGCGAGATCATCGTGGACGCGGCAAGCGGGAATAGCGGCAACGATTCACGCGACAAGAAAATGCACAAAGAGGTTCTCGAAAGCGGGCAATACGCGGAAGTCATTTTTCGACCCGACCGCGTGGATGGGAAAATTACGCCGCAGGGACCTTTTACGGTTAACGTGCACGGACTTTTGGTTTTACATGGCAGCGAACACGAACTGACTGTGCCCGTCCAAGCGGAACTTGCCGGAGATCATTGGACGGGCAGCGCGAAGTTCAACGTGCCTTTCATCGATTGGGGCCTCAAGAATCCGGGCAACTTCTTCCTCAAGGTGAACCACGCGGTAGAGATCGAACTTGAATTACAAGGCAGTCTGCAAAACGCCGCGGCGCCGTAATCCAAAGCTACTCTTCAGACTCTTGCGTGACAATATGAACGTCCACCGCGGTCGATTCGCGAAGAAAACGGTGCACGGCCGATAGATATAGATACTTGCGCCAATCGTGAATCGCAGCGCGGCCGAAAATCACCTGGGTAATATGTTTCGAGCGGACAAATTCCGCCACACTATCGGCAACGCTCCGGCCTTTCAGACGGACAACCTGAGCGCCGAGACTTTCCGCGAAACGCAGATTGGCATTGAGGGCGTTCTGGTCTGGCTCTTTCATGCCGAACTCGCGGTCCACGTGAACCACGTAAAGTTCGGCATCCATCCGGCGCGCCATGCGGGCAGCTCGAGCGATCAGGTACTGTCCCGAAGGGTTCGACGAGATACACACGGCAATGCGCTCGCGCACCGCCCAGTTTTTCCGGATGTCCTCCGCTTCCATGTAGGATTCGAGGCTGCGGTCAACCTGTTCGGCGACCTGGCGCAAAGCGAGCTCGCGGAGGGCAATGAGATTGCCGCGGCGGAAGAAATTCTTGAGAGAGCGTTCCACCTTTTCGGAACTATAAACGTCGCCGCGCTTCATGCGGTTTTGCAGGGCTTCCGGAGTGAGGTCCACCATTACGGTTTCGGCGGCAGTGAGGGGGACCCAGTCCGGAACGGTCTCGCGCACGGTAATACCGGTGATCGACCGCACGACGGGCGCAATGCTCTCAATGTGCTGAATGTTGAGTGTGGACACAACGTCGATTTTTGCGGCCAGGAGTTCTTGCACGTCTTCGTAACGCTTGCGGTGCTTGCTCCCCGGGATATTCGTATGGGCAAGCTCGTCGACCAGAACCACTTGAGGGCGGCGTGCGAGAATGGCGTCGACGTCCATCTCCTCGAAGATTGTTCCTTTGTATTCGATTTTTTTCCGTGGGACCGACTCAATATTTGTGAGGAGTTCTTCGATACCTTTGCGGCCGTGAGTTTCCACGACGCCGATCACGACGTCCTCGCCACGGCTTCTGCGCCGTAGCGCCTCGCTCAGCATGCTAAAGGTTTTACCGACACCCGGAGCGTACCCGAGGAAAAGCTTGAAAATGCCGCGTGACTTTTGCGGGGGAGAGGCAATTTCTAACCAGTCTTCCGGTTTCTTTGGCAAAGGATTATCTTCTCCCCGGCAATACGTAGGCCTACGCTAGAATAGAGAAATGCAGAGATATCTCGCCGGTCGGGCCGTCGGTTTCGCGCTCTCCATTATCATCGTCGCCGGCATTGCGTTTCTCTACCGCCATGTCCTTCTTGTGAATCAGACCACGGTTGCGCTGACGCTTCTTCTCGCAATTCTAGCAGTTTCGGCGGTCTGGGGAATGGTGGTGTCCGTCTTCATGTCCGTGGTGGCGATGCTGGTATTCAATTATGAGTTTCTCCCTCCAATCGGTACATTTACCATCGCCGACCCGCAGAATTGGGTGGCGCTCGGCGCCTTCCTGGTTACATCCATCATGGGCAGCCAGCTATCGGCCCGTATCCGGAAGGAGGCAGACGAAGCACATGGCCGCCGCCGCGAGATCGAGCGGCTCTACAAATTCAGCCAGAAATTGCTTGGGGAGGGCAACGTCATCCAGTTGATGAATGCGATACCAAATTACATCGTGGAGAGCTTCGAGGCGGGCGCCGCTGAACTATTTCTTCCCCAGAAAGAAAAATTCTATCGATCAGGGTATGGCGCGTCTCATCTCGGTGAAGAGAAAATGAAGACGGCGTTCCTCCGCGATGAAATGACCATCGAATCGCAGCAGAGCCTTTACTTTGTTCCAGTGCGCCTCGGCGTGAGGGCCATCGGGAGCCTCGGTATTTCGGGAGCGAGGCTCTCGCGCCAGACGCTCGATGCCGTGGGCAGCCTGGTGGCCATAGCAATCGAACGGGCGCGAGCCGTGGAACAACTCGGCTTGACGGAAGCCGAGAGGCAAGGAGAACGGTTGAAGTCCGCATTGCTGGATTCTGTCGCGCACGATTTCCGCACACCGCTGACCTCCATGAAAGCGGCGGTGACAAGCCTGCTCGCCAGCGGGAAGATGGTCGTTCCCCAAGCTCACGAATTGCTCACCATCATCAACGAAGAGTGTGACCGGTTGAACCATCTCGTCGAAGAAGCCGCGGAGATGGCGCGGCTGGAAGCAGGAGAAATCGACCTGCATATTGCGCCGGCATCGATCGAGGAGATTATTCACGGTGCGCTTGCGCTCTCCAAGTCCTCCGTGGGAGCGCGGGAGATTCAGGTTAAAGTAGCCCCGAATCTTCCGCCCGTAGAGGCAGATATTGGGCGTGCCCAGGACATTTTGGTGAAACTCATCGACAATGCCAATCTGTATTCGTCAAAGGAGCAGCCGATCATTATCACCGCAGAACTTAGCGGCGATTATGTGACGACGAGTGTGGCCGACCGTGGCCCGGGCATCGACGATCTCGAGCAGGGAATGATTTTTGACAAATTCTATCGCGGGAAAGATCAGCGCTATCTTGTGCGCGGAACGGGAATGGGGCTGCCGATCGCCAAGGCGCTCGTCACAGCGCACAAGGGAACCCTTGGAGTGACGAGCCAACTCGGTCATGGCTCGGTCTTCTCGTTTTCCTTGCCCCTTGCACGAAGGGCGGAGCGATCAACATGAATGACGCCTCAATCCTGGTCGCGGACGATGAGCCGCAGATTCGGCGAGTGCTGCGGTCCACTCTCTCCAGCCATGGCTACGTGATCATCGAGGCCAAGACGGGCGAGGAAGCGGTGGAAGCCGTTCGTAAGGAGAAGCCCGACCTTGTACTTCTCGATGTGAACATGCCGGGTATCGGTGGGATCGAAGCGTGCCGGGAGATTCGGCAATCTTCCGATGCTCCCATTATTATGCTCACGGTTCGAAACGCGGAGCGGGACAAAGTGCTCGCACTCGACGCCGGAGCCGACGATTATGTGGTCAAGCCCTTTGGCATCGAAGAACTGCTGGCGCGAATTCGTGCCGCATTGAGGCGGTACGCTCCTGGTGACACACTGCCTCCTTTTGTTTCGAAGGACTTTACGCTGGATTTCGAGAGCCGGCTGTTGACGGTGCGCGGCCAAGAAGTGCACCTGACGCCGAAGGAATTCGACGTTCTCAAGCACCTGGTTGCCAATCAGGGCAAGCCGCTGACGCATCGAAGACTCCTGCAGTCCGTTTGGGGGCCTGAATATGGGGAAGAAACGGAAAACTTGCGCGTGGTCATCAACCAGTTGCGCAAAAAAATCGAAAGCGATCCGGCGCAGCCGAAGTATATCCGGACGGAACCATGGGTGGGATACCGCTTCCAACCACCGCGCGTGAGCCTCCCTAAGTCACCCTCTCGAAAATAATAAAATTATCTGGTATTTGGCGGACAGCGAAATCGCCGGAGAGACGGCCGATTATTTCGAAAGCGGATGTTGTGCGTCGAGATCCAGATTCAGCTCCAGAACATTTACGCGTGGCTCGCCTAAGACGCCAAGCTGCCTTCCCACAGTGTGCTTGGCGACGAGTGAGCGGAGTTCAGCCTCGCTGACGTGGCGCGCGCGCGCGATTCGGACAATCTGGAATTCGGCCGCAGCCGGAGAAATTTCCGGGTCGAGGCCTGAGCCCGATGTGGTGACAAGATCAACGGGGACTGGCGAGCCGGGATTCTCCGCATGGAGCTTCTCGACGTCACCTTTCACGCGGTCCATGAGCTGTCGATTGGTGGGCCCAAGGTTGGAAGCGCCGCCGCCGGCGGAGACGGGGTCGTAGCCATTGCCGGCCGCAGAGGGCCGGCCATGAAAATAGCTGTCTGAAGAAAAGGGCTGCCCGATGAGGCGGGAACCGATGATCTGGCCATTCTTCACGATCAATCCTCCATTGGCTTGCGAGGGGAAGAGTAGTTGCCCGAGGCCTGTTACGGCCAGGGGATAGAGCAGTCCGAACAGGACGGTGGTCACCACTGTTATCAAGAGTGCGATTCGCAAATTCTGTTTCATAGCATTCCTCAAGCCAGATGCAAGTACGTGATCATCACGTCGATCAGCTTAATTCCGATGAAGGGCGCGATCACGCCGCCGAGGCCGTAGATCAGCAGATTCTGCCGCAGCAGGGCCGCGGCGCCCACGGGGCGATAGCGGACCCCCCTCAGCGCAAGGGGGATGAGCGCGATAATGATGAGCGCGTTGAAGATTACCGCTGAGAGGATTGCGGACTCCCGAGTATGCAGCCCCATTATGTTCAGGATGTGCAGTTGCGGGAACGCGACGACAAACATCGCCGGAATGATGGCGAAGTATTTAGCGACGTCGTTGGCTACGGAAAATGTGGTAAGCGCACCGCGGGTGATCAGCAACTGCTTTCCAATTTCCACGATTTCAATCAGCTTCGTTGGATTCGAATCGAGGTCGACCATGTTGCCCGCTTCTTTCGCGGCTTGCGTGCCGGTGTTCATGGCAACGCCGACGTCAGCCTGCGCCAAGGCAGGGGCATCATTGGTGCCGTCGCCGGTCATGGCCACGAGCTTGCCCTTGGCTTGTTCGCGCTTGATGAGCGCCATCTTGTCTTCCGGCTTAGCTTCGGCAAGAAAATCGTCGACGCCCGCCTGGCGTGCGATTGCCGCGGCGGTAAGCGGATTATCACCTGTGATCATCATCGTGCGGATGCCCATGGCCCGCAGATGATCGAACCTCTCGCGCATGCCGCCTTTCACGACATCCGTCAGGGCGATAGCGCCGAGCACATGACGATTCTGAGCCACCAGCAAAGGTGTGCCGCCGCTGTTCGAAATGTCCCGGATTATCTGTTTGATTTCGGCTGGCACTACCTGGCCTTTCTCAGCCACGTATTTCTCGATTGCTTCGGGTGCGCCTTTTCGGATTTCATGGCCGTCCAGGTCCACGCCGGACATGCGGGTCTGTGCCGAAAACGGAATAAAAGCCGGATTGTGCGGAGCCAGTTCGCGCCCTCGCAGCCCATACTTTTCCTTGGCGAGGACGACAATGGAGCGCCCTTCCGGCGTTTCATCCGCAAACGATGCTAGCTGCGCGGCGCTGGCCAGATCCGTATCCGTCACGCTGGGACAGCAGTGGAACGAAGTCGCCTGGCGGTTCCCAAGCGTAATTGTGCCGGTCTTGTCGAGAAGGAGCACGTCAACGTCTCCCGACGCTTCAACGGCGCGGCCCGACATTGCGATCACGTTTCGCTGAATGAGGCGGTCCATGCCCGCGATGCCGATGGCAGACAATAGTCCGCCGATCGTCGTGGGAATCAGACAAACCAAAAGCGAAACGAGGACGAAGATGCTTTGCGGCGCACCTGAATAGATCGCAAAAGGCTGCAGGGTCACGACGGCCAACAGGAAGATAATCGTCAAACCGGCCAAGAGAATATTGAGGGCAATCTCATTCGGCGTCTTCTGCCGCGATGCGCCTTCCACAAGGCGGATCATGCGGTCGAGAAACGTCTCGCCCGGATTCGAGGTAATGCGCACTCGAATTTCGTCGGAGAGCACGCGTGTGCCGCCGGTGACGGCCGAGCGGTCTCCGCCGGACTCGCGAATCACGGGAGCCGATTCACCGGTAATCGCGGATTCGTCTACTGATGCCACTCCTTCGATGACCTCGCCATCCCCGGGAATGAGTTCTCCTGCCGTGACCAGCACCTCGTCGCCGGAACGCAGCTTTGAACTGGGAACGATCTCGACGGAACCGTCTGCCCGCAAACGGTGCGCAGTCGTCTCCGCCCGTGCCTTGCGCAGGGTGTCCGCCTGGGCCTTGCCACGCCCTTCCGCCATGGCTTCGGCGAAGTTCGCAAAGACAACGGTGAACCAAAGCCACAGGGTAATCTGCAAGCCAAATCCGAACCCTCCAGCATGGTGCAGGCTATCGCGAATGAGCTGGATCGAAGTGAGGAGAGCGCCGACTTCAACAACGAACATAACTGGATTCTTGACCATCGTCCGCGGATGCAACTTGCGGAACGAATCCAGCACGGCAGTCCTGAAGATCTTTGTATCCTTTAGTGACGACTTAGCTCTTGCCTGAGATGCGTGTTCCATGTGTTCCTTAGAACGACTTTCCAGAGAGCATCAATAGATGCTCAAGAATGGGGCCGAGGCTCAAAGCCGGGAAAAAGGTCAGCGCCCCCACGATCACGATTGTGGAAGCAAGCAAAACAGTGAAAAGGGGGCCTGTGACGGGGAAAGTGCCGAGAGACGCCGGCGCCGTTTTCTTTCTTGCGAGATTCCCGGCAATCGCAAGAATGGGGATGACGACAAAAAACCTCCCAAGCAGCATGGCAAACGCGGTGCTCGTGTTGTACCAGGGCGTGTTCGCGTTTAAGCCGCCGAATGCCGAGCCGTTGTTCCCAGTAGCTGAGGTGTAAGCATAAAGAATCTGCGAGAGGCCGTGCGGGCCGGGATTCGAAATGCTCGAGGTGCCGAACTTGGCGACGACCGCGATGGCAGCGAGTGTTAAAATCGTCACCGAAGTCACGAGAACAGACATCATGGCCATCTTTACATCAAAGGCTTCCACTTTCTTGCCCAGGTACTCGGGCGTCCTTCCCACCATCAGCCCGGCGATGAATACCGCCAGAATGACAAAGACCAACATTCCGTAAAGACCGGACCCCACTCCGCCAAAGATGACTTCCCCCAACATGATGTTGACCAGCGGGATCATTCCGCCGAGTGGAGTGAAGGAATCATGCATGCCGTTCACCGCCCCACAGCTTGCATCGGTTGTCGTGGTCGCGAAGAGAGCGGAGTTCGCGATTCCAAAGCGGACTTCTTTTCCCTCCATATTTCCGCCGGATTGAAGAGCAGTAGCGGTCTGATCGACGCCAGAGAGTTGTGAATTGCCCCTGGCCTCGGCCCAGTACACGGTGCTGACGCCCACAAGGAACAATGCCGTCATAGCGCCCCAGACCGCCCAGCCGTGACGCGGGGAGCCGGTCATGCGGCCCAGGGTGTACGTCAGGCCAGAGGGAATTGCAAAGATCAGAAACATCTCCAGGAAATTTGAAAGCGGCGTCGGATTTTCAAACGGGTGCGCGCTGTTTGCATTGAAGAAGCCGCCGCCATTCGTCCCAAACATCTTGATGGCTTCCTGCGAAGCAGCCGGCCCGAGAGGAATCACCTGTTGCGTGATCGTCTGCGTGGCCGTCTTGCCGTCGGAACCCTGAGTTTGAACAGTCTGTGATTCGAGGAGCTGTGCGGTGGCATACGGCTTCAGATTCTGCACCGTCCCCTGCGAAATCAGAATAAGTGATCCCACCAGGCAGGCAGGGAGCAGCACCCACAAAAAGCAGCGGGTCAAATCCACCCAGAAATTACCAAGAGTGTTGGATTCGCGGCGCGCAATTCCACGAATCAGAGCGATTGCCAGTGCCACGCCAACGGCAGCGGACGCGAAATTGTGGTAAGCGAGGCCTGCCATCTGAGTCAGGTAGCTCATCGTGGTTTCAGGGACATAGGCTTGCCAGTTGGTATTGGTGGTGAAGGAGACAGCGGTATTCCACGCGAGATCGGGCGCCACGTTTGCGAAATGCTGAGGATTTAAGGGGAGCCACTGCTGCATGCGCTCCATAAGATAGAGCAAAATTAGCGAGACGCCACTGAAGAGCAGCATGGCCGCCCCATATTCCGTCCAGCGCATCTCATGTTTCTCGTCTATGCCGCAGAGCCGGTAGATCAGGCGCTCAATGGGCCGCAACACGGGATCAAGGAAAGTTTTCTCGCGGCTGAAGACACGATTCATGAAGATCCCCAGCGGCTTGGTGACAAGGAAAATCGCAAGGAGATAGAGGCCGATCTGGAACCAGCCATTGGCGGTCATGACTAGAATTTCTCCGGTTTGAGCAGAGCTAGCAAGAGATAACCAAAGAGAAGAACGGCGATGAAAATGAGAACAATATTCTCCAGCATTGCAGGTCTCCGCCTTACTTCAACCGCTCGCAACCTCGCAGATAAAGGGTCGAGAGGGCAAAGAAGATGACGGTCACAAGAATGAAAACTAAGTCTCTCACAGCAATCTCCAAAATTATGGTACAAGCGCCGGGCTTAGGAAGTGATGAATTGTACCTAAGGATTTTGTGAAGAAAACGCTGTTTCTAGATGACGGAGGAGGCCGTGGCGATTCCCAGCTGACCGTTGCTGCAAGAGGCAAGAAGAGGCCGAACGAAGCGTGAGCGTAACCTAAACGGGGAGTCGAAGCAGGGCCCTGCAGCCCCGCGCATCGGAACGGTTCTTTAAAGTTAGCTCACCACCGTGAGCTT
>Ga0209220_1000548_pt1 | contig 12184 bp, 12 predicted proteins | sample BlaSpr_A8_OM3_M3_FD_187984 | JGI IMG/M metagenome (GOLD analysis project Ga0209220, IMG submission 187984) | Forest soil microbial communities from Thunder Bay, Ontario, Canada - Black Spruce, Ontario site 2_A8_OM3_M3 (SPAdes) (version 2) | ecosystem: Environmental > Terrestrial > Soil > Boreal... | reverse complement strand
GATGCTGCTCGTTGACAAACTCAACAAAGGCAAGCTTCCGGAGAAGCCGGACAAGGGCGAGCCGGGGACGGCCCCGGGGCTCTCCAGCCTCGTGGTCAAGCCGCAGAACGTCGCGGCCCGTATCCCGAATGTCGACAACATCAAGAGGGCCATCCATGAGCGCTTGATCGCGGCCCTCGGCCAGAACTCGGACACGGTCAGCAGCGACGTGATCCAGCGCCGCATCGCGGAGCTCACCGACGAGTACTGCGAAGAGGCCAAGCTCAAGCTGACGAAGTTCGACCGCGCCGAGCTCGCCGAGCTGATCATGCACGACGTCCTCGGTCTCGGTCCGCTCGAGTCACTCCTCGAGGACCCGGAGGTCAGCGAAATCATGGTCAACGGGCCAAAGACGATCTTCGCCGAGCGCCGCGGCCGCCTGGCGCAGTCCGAGCTGGTCTTCGAGAATGAACGCGAGCTTCGCCGGGTCATCGATCGGATCGTCGCCCGGATCGGACGCCGGGTCGATGAGTCCTCGCCGATGGTCGACGCCCGCCTACCCGATGGCTCTCGGGTGAACATCGTGATTCCCCCGCTTGCCGTGCAGGGCTCGAGCATCACCATCCGAAAGTTTTCGCGCGTGCCCTACAAGGTGCAGGACCTCGTCAATTTCGGCACGCTCAACCATGACATGGCGAACTTCATCCGCGCCTGCGTTCGGTCGCGGATCAGCATGGTGGTCAGCGGCGGCACGGGTTCGGGCAAGACGACGACCCTCAACGTGCTCTCGAACTTCATCCCGGACACCGAGCGGGTGGTGACCGTGGAGGACACCGCCGAGCTGCAGCTGCGGCAGCGCAACCTCGTGACGCTGGAAGCGCGCAGCGCCAACGTCGAAGGTCGTGGCGCGATCGCGATCCGCGACCTCGTCGTCAACGCTCTGCGGATGCGGCCCGACCGCATCGTCGTCGGCGAATGCCGCTCCGCCGAAACGCTGGACATGCTCCAGGCGATGAACACCGGCCACGACGGCAGCATGACCACGGTGCACGCCAACAGCCCCAAGGATGCGATCAACCGGATCGAGACCATGGTCATCATGGGCGGCTCGGACCTCCCCTTCCAGGCCATCCGCGAACAGATCGTGGGCGGCATCACCCTGCTGGTACAACAGGCCAGGCTGCGCGACGGCCGTCGCGTCGTCACCCACATCTCCGAGATCACGGGCATCAACGGCAACCAGATTCAGCTCCAGGACATCTGCCTCTTCGATCAGACCGGTATCGACGAGGAGGGCAACGTCCTCGGGACCTTCCGTTGGACGGGCATTGTGCCGAAGCTGCTCCCGAGGCTGAAAGCCAACGGCGAAGACTTCCCCGTCGAGGTCTTCGGACAGCACGGCCTCCAGGTGATCGAGGGGCAGCCCCATCACGCCGGTGGCGACGCGGCGCAGGGCGCCACGGCGGACTAACCGATGCCGAGTTGGTCATTCACTCGGCGGCGAGAACCCGAGAAGAAGCCGGTGTTGCCGGCCCAGCCGGCGGCGTCGAAAACCGCGCCCGCCACGGCCCCTCAACCAACCGCATCCCAGCCAGGTCCGCCGGGCCGGCGGGTGGCTGACGCGGCGCCCGACAGCCGCTCGCTGCAGGTGCAGCTCGAGGAAGCCACCGCGACGCAGGCCCGCCTCCGCCAGGACCTGGCCGAGCTCCTCAAGGCGCAGCGTCAGCAGGGTCGGGTCCTTGAGCGGAATCAGAAACTCCTCGAGCAGACCGAAAGCGATGTCATCCGGCACCGCAGCCACGCGGCGGCGCTGGAAGGCGAGGTTGCCGAGCAGCGCGGCGTCGCCGACAAGCACGCCGCTCGGGTCAAGGAGCTGGAGCACATCGCCGCCTCGCACGCCACCCTGCAGACCGCCTACGAGACATTGGATAAAGAGCGACAGGACCTCACGGCCCGCCTGGCGGATGTTACCCGCAGCCGGGCCACCCTCACCGCCGATCGCGACCGCCTTGCCGGGCAGCTGGCCACGGCGCACGCGACCATCGCCTCCCGCGACGCCGAGGTCGCCGCCCTCAAGGTCGAGCAGGAGGGGGTCGAGGAGCGGATCAATGGACTGCACACCGAGATCGAGGAGCTGAAGCGCGCCAGCAGCCGGCTCAATACCGACCTCGAGCGCGCCCTCGAGGCGCAGGCCGCGCAGCATCACCTGCAGCTGGAGTTCGACGCGTTGTCCGCACGCTGGGACGTGGCTCGCGCGCAGCTGGCCGAGGCCGAGCAGGCCGTGAAGACCTCGCAGGCCACCATCAAGGCGGCCCAGCGTCTGTCTTCGTCCGTCGAATGGCGCGGCGCCCTGGACGGCGTGCTCGACGCCGCGTCGGAGCTGGTCCGCTTCGAGCGCGGGACGCTGGCGCTCGTCGATGAGCTGCAGGAAGAGCTCAAGGTGGAAGCGGCTCGCAACAGCCCGATCGCGATCAGCGAGATGTCGCGCTTCAAAGTCGGCGAGGGTATCGCCGGCTGGGCGCTGTCTCACCGCGAACCGGTGCTGGTCCGGGATAGCCGGACGGACGCGCGCTTCAAGGCATCGGACCCCAAGCATCAGCCGCGCTCATTTGTCGCGGTCCCCCTGCTCGCGGGCAAGGAAGGTCTCGGCGTGTTGACGCTGGCCCGCTCGGCCAGCGATCCGTTCACCGACCACGACCTGCGCAATCTCGCGCGCGTCGCGACGGACGCCGCCAACGCCTTGATCAACGCGCGACTGGTCGACCTCCTCAAGCAGCGTGAGGACCATCTGACCACGCTCGTGCGTAAGGCCCGGGAGCTTTCGACGGCCAACGACAGCAAGCAGGTGATCGAGTTCGTGCTCACCAGCGCCAGGGAGCTCGTCGGGGGCAAGGCGGCGCTGCTGGCGCTGCGCAACCACAAGACACTCGAGCTCGAGGTAGTTGGCTCGCACGGCGTGTCAGAGGCTGTCATCCAGCAGCCGATCGCCTGGGGCGCACCGGCCGCGGGGGACGTGATGCGCACGGGTAAGCCCTGGGTGTCGCCCGTCCGCGAGATGATCCCGCCGTCGCTGGTGGAGATGGTCGAGAAGGCCGGGCTGAAGACCATCGTCTCGGTCCTCTGCGGAGAGTCGACCGCCCAGGAGGCGATGGACGACGGCATGCTGCTGAACCGCTCGGAAGTCGAGGTCTCGGACCAGGTGAGTGGGGTGCTCAACGTCTACTTCGACAGCCTCAGTCCGGTCAAGGCCGGTGACCTCGAGCAGCTCAAGGCCTTTGCCGAGCAGGCGGCAGTGGCGATCCAGAACGTGCGGCGCTGGGACCGTGTCAAAGAGCAGTTGCAGACAACGGCCTCGATGAACACCCGGCTGATGGGACGCGAGCGCTACATCAACCAGCTCCTGTTCCGCATCCAGCAGCTCGAGCAAGAGCTCGGCCGCTACAAGGCCGCCTAGCCGCCTCATAACCGTTCGCTAGCATTCGACGTGCCATGTCGGAGCGCACAGCGGATGTCCTCGTATCGACGCTATCGCGCACCTTTTTCGTCCCCGAGCGCGAGGCCGGCCTGCGCGCCGCGATTGGTAGCCTCTTTCACCGAAAGACGCGTGCGGTTCCCGCGGTCGATGCCATCTCATTCGAAATCAAACCCGGCGAAATCGTCGGCTTCCTGGGGCCAAATGGCGCGGGCAAGACGACGACGCTCAAGATGCTCTCCGGGCTTCTGTATCCAACCAGCGGCGAGGCGCGCGTGTTTGGCCACATTCCATCCCGACGGGAGCGGGATTTTCTCAGCGGGATCACGCTCGTCATGGGCAACCGCAGCCAGCTGCAATGGGACCTGCCCGCCCTCGACTCATTCGAGCTGAATCGCGCGATCTACCGTTTGCGCCAGGACGACTTCATCGCCATGCGGGACGAGTTGATCGAGCTGCTCGAGGTCGCAGACATCGTACGCAAACCGGTACGTAACCTCTCCCTCGGGGAACGGATGAAGGTCGAAATGGTGGGCTCGCTTCTCCACCGCCCGCGCGTGCTCTTTCTCGACGAACCGACCCTCGGCCTCGACGTGACCATGCAGAAGCGGGTGCGCTCGTTCATCGGCGAGTACAACCGGCGCTATGGGGCCACCGTGCTGCTCACCAGCCATTACATGGCCGACGTCGTGGCGCTGTGCCGCCGGGTGATCGTGATTCACCATGGGCGGGTGCTATTCGACGGTGACCTGGCGGCCCTGTCGGACCGCTTCGCCGCCTATAAGACGATCAACGTCACCCTCGCCGACGTCTCGGCGCCGCTCGAGACCTACGGTGAGGTGATGGAGCGGGATGGCTATCGGGCGAAGCTGCGCGTGGCCAGGGCGGAGGTGTCGCGCATCGCCGCGCGCTTGCTCAGCGAGCAACAGGTCAGTGACCTGACGATCGAAGAGCCGCCGATCGAGGACGTCATCGAGCTCGTGTTCGCCCACGAGGCCACAGCATGACGCTGTCGGCTCCCGTTCGCGGCCAGCCGTCGCCGCTGCGCGCGATGATCGATTTCTACCTCACCATGATGCGGACCGCGATCCAGACCCAGTTCCAATACCGGGCGGCGACCTACATGTACCTGCTCGGGATGGTCGCGGAGCCTGTCATCTACCTCGTGGTCTGGACGACCATCGCTCGAACCCATGGCGGCCAGGTTGCGGGCATCACGGCCGGTGGGTTCGCCGCCTACTACATCGTGTGGACCCTGGTCCGCAACGTGAACATCGTCTTCACTCCGTACGGGTGGGAGTGGCGGATTCGCGAGGGTCAGCTCTCTGGGCAGCTCCTGCGACCGTTGCACCCGATTCACTACGACATCGCCGAGTTCGCCGGCGGCAAGGTGATCTGGGTGTTGCTCTACCTGCCGATTGCCATCGGGCTGACGCTCGTGTTCAAACCGACCTTCGACCTGACGCCGCTCGGACTCGTCGTGTTTTTCCCGGCGATTGTGGGTGCGTACCTGATTCGCACCATGAACCTCTGGCTGCTCGGGATGGTGACCTTCTGGACCACTCGGGGCAGCGCCATTTTTGAAACCTACATCATGGCCGAGCTTCTGCTCTCCGGCCGGCTCGTCCCCTTGCAGCTCATGCCTGGCTGGGTCCAGGCCATCGCGAACTGGCTTCCGTTCAAGTGGACCTTTTTCTTTCCGATCGAGGTCCTCGTTGGGCATCCGTCGTCGGCATCGCTTCTCATCGGCCTGGGCATGCAGGTCTTCTGGACGGCGGTTGGTGCAGGTCTGGTATGGCTCCTCTGGCGCGCCTCTGTCAGGCACTACACCGCGGTGGGCAACTGATGCCTCGTGCTCTCACCGTCGCCTGGCTTTACGTTCGCATCGGGGCGATGAACGAGCTCCAGTACCGCGCCAACTTTATCGTCGCGCTTTTCCAGGCGCTGCTCGCGCTCGCCGTCGCACTTGTCGTGCTCAGTCTCGTGTACGCCCATACGACGGAACTCAACGGCTGGACGGAACCGCAGCTCCTCTGCCTGCTCGGAATCCAGATCTTGATGGGGGGCATCATCAACGCCGTGATCCAACCCAACATGGAACGGCTGATGGAGGAGATCGGCGACGGAAAGCTGGACCATGCCATCACCAAGCCGGAGGACGCGCAGCTGCTCGTCAGCGTCCGCGAGCTGCGCATCTGGCGGACGATCGACATCATCACCGGTGCGATCGTGATCGGCGTCGGCCTGACCCAACTGCATCGTGGCCTGTCGCCTGGCGACTGGCTGGCGTTCGCGCTGCTCCTCGTACTCGGTGGCGTCATGTTGTACTGCTTCTTACTCATCCTCACGACCGGTGCCTTCTGGGTTGTCCGAATGGGGTTTCTGCCGGACTTGTTCGAAGGCGTGTACCAGACCGGCCGGTGGCCGATCGGCATTTATCCGGACTGGCTGCGCTACTCGCTGACCTTCCTGGTCCCGATTGGGTTTGCGATCACGGTCCCGGCGGAAGCCCTCACCGCTCGGCTCCAGGGAAACACCGTTTTGCTCGCGATCGGGTTTGCGATCGTTCTCGTCACGGTCAGCCGCTGGTTCTGGCGGCGCGGGCTCCGCCGCTATTCGGGCGCGTCGGCCTGAGTCCCCACTAATGCTCGGGGGAGGCCGATTGTGGCGGCACGCAGACTTCGTCAAACTCTGGGCCGGCCAGACCATCAGCGTCGTGGGAAGCCAGGTCACCGCCCTGGCATTGCCGACCATCGCCATTCTCCTGCTGCACGCGACCCCCGCGCAGGTTGGGCTACTAGCCTCTCTCGAGCGGGCCGCCTTCCCCGTCCTGGCCCTGTTTGTGGGCGTATGGATCGACCGCGTCCGCCGTCGCCCGCTGATGATCGCCGCCGACGCGCTGCGGGCTGCGGCCCTGCTTTCGATTCCCCTGGTCGCCGCGATTGGGACGCTGACGCTACTCCAGCTCTACGCAGTGGCCGCCATTCTGGGCGTTGGCACCGTGATCTTTGACATCGGCTATCTCGCCTATGTTCCGACGCTGGCCGGCCGAGCCGACCTGCTGGAAGCCAACACCAAGCTCGAAGTAAGCCACTCCGGCTCCTACCTGACCGGACCGGCTCTCGCCGGAGGGTTGATCCAGCTAGTGGGCGCGGCTCAGGCGATGCTGGCCGACGCCCTGTCGTTCCTGGTGTCGGTCGCAACCATTGCCTGGATCCGGCAGACCGAGCCGTCGCCCCGCCTCGAGGGCCACCCGCGGCTGGGCGTCCTGGCCGAGATTCGAGACGGTCTCCGGCTGGTTTTCGGCAATCCAATCCTTCGAAACATGGCCCTCCTGCTGACGGTCGGGGCCGTGGGATTCCACCTCGCCGAACCGGCGTTTTACCTGTTCGCGTACCGAAACCTGGGGCTGACCCCGGGAGCGCTGGGGCTGGTCTTTGCCGCTGGCGGCGTCGGCTCGGTGATCGGAGCGTTCATGGTCGGTACCGTGACCCGCCATCTCGGGTTGGGCGTCACCCTGGCCATCACCACCGCAGGGGTCGGAGCCGGTTTCCTTATTTGGCCGCTGGCACTGGTAGTCTTGCCACTCGCCACCCTGTTGGGCGCCGAGTTTCTGGTCGGGGTCTGCGATTCGATCTACAACGTCAGCCAGGTCAGCTTGCGGCAGTCGGTGACGCCGGACCACCTGCAGGGCCGCATGACGGCCACCCTGCGCACCATGTTCTGGGGGGCGTGGCCGCTAGCGAACCTCGCGGGCGGGATCCTGGCGGGCGCGGTGGGCGCGCCCTTAACCATCGTGACTGGCGGTCTGATCGGAATGACTTCCGCGTTGATCGTCGTCTTCGGACCACTGGGCCGGCTCCGACAACAACCGGGCGTCGCGGTCAACGACTAGCCGCGGTTTCATGCGACCCTCGCTAGCCGGTCAAGCGCCTCCGTCTTTTGCCGGCGATGTTGAGCCGGCCCAGGATGAAGGCGTCGAGGACGCGGTGCGAGGCGATGACGCCGTCGCCGACGCGACGGGATCCCTTGCGCCGGTCCGCCTTGAGATCGATCAAGTACTTCTCCTGCTGTGCCCACACCATCTCGATCAGGCGGCTGAAGCTGGTGCCGTCCTCGACCGTGATGCCTTCCTTCTCGATCCGGGCCTTGACCGCCTCGGGCAGGGTCTTGGCCTCGGCGAGGTTCAGCCGCTCCAGCGCCTCCAGCAGGTCGTCGAGCCGTCGGAGGTGGTAGCGGCGCTCCGCCTCGTTGCCGTACGCGTGAGGTGCTGATGCGTCCAAGCGGTCCTCCTCGTGATGGTCTACGGTCGTATAACTCCGGAGCCCGCGATAACTTCGATTCCCTGCTTCTCGATGGCATCGATTACCCGATTCATCCCAATGGAGTCGCTGGGGATGTGGCCGGTGATCACCAGGTTCGCTGTGGGCCGCTGCAACTGCTCCAGCTCCCTCAGGTCCCGCTCGTCGATGTGCATCGCCAGGATGGTATCAATGCCGTGCTCATAATACGTGCGATAGACGGGCGCGCCAGCATTGGTTCCGGCCGCCATCTGGACCACCCAGCGTCCAACCGGGTTTTGGGCATCCCCCAGCCAGAGCTCCGGCTGCACCAGCGAGGCCTCCATTTCCGGGATCGTCTTGAGCTCGCCCAAGAGGCCGCCAACGGTCATCGCCCCGCCGTCGACCACCCGGCTCACGAAGTCGATGAAGAACTGCCGCCCGATCAGGTCGGCGGCCAGGTGGATGTTCATCATCGGCATCTCGAGCCGGCGCGCCGCATCCACCACGCGGTCGTAGTTGGTGGTGTGTAGGCCGTGGGCCACGGGTCGCTGACGGGCCAGCATCATCTCGTGGGCGACCTCGGCCGGGATCCCAACGGCCCGCATCTGGGTTTCGTGGCCTTCGATCACCTTGGCCAGGCCGAGGCGGGCGCGCGAACCGATCGGATGGTGGGCGATCACCCCGTCCGCGCCGAGCGCCCGGGCCAGGAGCAGCTCACCGACATCGACGTCGATTCCAACGAAGACCCGCCGCACCTCACCGTCGAGGTAGACCTGCGAGTCGGGCGGAGTCTGGTCGCAGCCCGCAAGGCGATTGGCCGTGGCCATGATCTCGCTGAGCCGCACTCCGGCATTATCCCGCCTCTCCCTCCCCCGCCCAGACATTTCCCCTCCCCCGCTCGCGGGGGAGGGCAGGGAGGGGGCTCGGGGTGGGGGCGTCACGGCCAATTAGAATCCGTCCGTGCCGGCCAATACGGGGACCGATCGCCGGGGCGGCGAAGGCGGATTCGCCCCGACCTTCAAGGAGGCGGTGGGTCGCTGGCGTCGCCGCCATCGACACCCCGGGCCCAACGAAACCTGGTTCGCCGTGCACTACCGGGTCGGCTGGCTGGTGGAGCGCCTGTCGTTCCTGGAGAGCATCCATCTGCTTCGCCAGGGTCTCGACGTCCGCTCCCTCGCGGCGGAACGTCCGGCGCGGCGCAAAAAGGGCGAGGCTAGCGCTGATGACGCGCATCCGGACGACGCCAACCCCCTCGATGTCGAAGACGAACCAGCCGACGCCCTGGCGTCGACCGAGACAGGCACACCGCCCGGCGATGCCCGATAATCCGCCCATGCGGCGCTTTCGGCCGCGCTGGATCAGTGCGCTCCTCGGCGGCATCGTCCTGCCCTTTGATCCCGTGCTCGGCATGGTGATGCTGATGATCGGGTTGTTGCCCAAGCGAAAAACCGCGCCCAGAGTCCTGAAGTGAAGGTTTACCTCGGCCGTGCGGTCAGCGGCGAATTAGGTCCGCGAAGCCTGGAGGCGATCCAGCTGGCCCATCGCGCGCTCCGTGAGTTCGGCGCGGGGATCCTCGCCGAGCGGGTAGCGGATCCCGATTACCGGCCCGGGCTCGATCGTCCCGAGCTGATCGCCGAGATGATGCACCGCGAACTGCTCGAGGCGGACGCCGGCTGCATGGAGATGACCGGCCGCAGCACAGGGGTTGGCTTCGAGGCGGGGTGGCTGCTCGGGCGTGGGCGACCGGTGCTCGCGCTCTATGACGCGGACGTGCCGCCGCCGTCATCCGTGGTTCGCTTTCCGCCCTTCGATCACTGCGTGCCCTTCGGCTATCACGACCTCATGGACGTTGGCGGCGCCGTCACCGACTTCTGCCGCACCATCGCCGCGCACGCCGCCTACCGCGCCGAAGGCTGAACGTCCGCCGCAGAGGGCTGCGGACCTGTGACGTATGGCATAGGCCGTGGCGCAAGCAGGCGTCATGCTGATTTGGTCCGATGAAATCACCTTACGCGATGGTGTTCGCCGCCCTCTACGATGCCGTGCTCCTGCGGGCCGAGCGCAATGGCCTGAGGGCGATGCGCAAGGAGCTGCTCAGCCAATGCACGGGCAGCGTCCTCGAGATCGGCGCCGGTACGGGCCTCAACGTCGGACACTATGACGCCGGTCTCACCAGGGTTGTCCTGTCCGAGCCAGAGCCTCACATGGCGGCGAGGTTGCGCGCCGCCGTCACTCGGGCGCGGATCGCAGCGGAGGTTGTCGAAGCCCCGGCGGAGTCTCTGCCTTTTCCCGACGCCAGCTTCGATACGGTCGTGAGTACATTGGTGCTCTGCACCGTCCCCTCTCCAGACGCGGTCATCCGTGAAGTCCGCCGCGTGCTCAAGCCGGGTGGTCGGTTCCTGTTCATCGAGCATGTCCGCTCTGATAGCCGGCGACTGGCCGGTTGGCAAGATCGACTACGCGGGCCCTGGAGCCTCTTCGCTTACGGGTGCCAGTGCAATCGCAACACGCTCGAGACCATTCAGCGGGCCTTTGCCACACAGCAGGCGAGCCACGACCGGCTTATCGGGTTGACGCCGTTGCTCCGGCCCTTGGTGAAGGGTCAGGCACGAGCAGCGTAAAGCTGCCAACGATCCGGGATCCCTTTCAGGGCATGGATCCCACGATCCTCGAAGACGATGCCCGAACCGACGCTGAGGTCCTTGACAGTGCTCGACACCACGACCTCGCCTGGTGCCGCGATGGCGGCGATGCGCGACGCGATGTGGACGGCGATGCCACCGATGTCATCGCCAATCACTTCGATCTCCCCGGTGTGAATGCCGGCGCGAACCTCGAGGCCGAGCGCCTCCAGGTCGTGGATGATGCCCTCGGCGCAGCGCACCGCGCGCGCTGGTCCGTCGAAGGTGACCAGGAAGGAATCGCCGAGGGTTTTGACCTCGCGGCCGCGGAATCGCTGGAGCTGTCGCCGCACGGAGCTGTCGTGGCGCCCGAGCAATGCCTTCCAGTCTTTATCGCCGAGTTCCGCCGCCTTCGCGGTTGAGCCGACGATGTCGCTGAAGAGCACGGTGGCGAGTACACGATCGGTCTCGGGCGCGTGGCGCGTGCCGGTGAGGAATTCTTCGATTTCGCCCACGAGCGCCTCGCGGTCGCCTACCCAGGCGAGGTGATCGTCGCCTGGCAGCACCACGTATCTGGCGCCGCTGATGTGGTCAGCAAGGTAGCGGCCATTTTGTGGGTAGACCATGCGGTCGCCGGCGCGGTGCAATACCAGAGTGGGCACATGCACGCTCGGCAGGATGTCGCGCACATCCATGTGGATGTTCATCTGGTAAAAGGCGAGCGCAGCGCCCGGGGTCGCCGCCAGCCGGCCGTAGCGAGCGAGCCGCTTTTTGAAGTCCTCATCCTTGAGCTTGGTCGGCGCGAACCGCTCCAGGTTGAAAGGCTTTGCGGGATCCTGGACTTGCATCAGCGCCATCGCCGCCTCGTGCTGCTCGAGGGTCGGCGCCCAGGGATAGCCCTCCTCTTTCAGCCAGGTTGCCCAGGAACCGTAGAGGACCAGTGCGCTCGTCCGGTCCGGATAGGTTGCCGCGAACAGGATGCTAAGGGTGCCGCCTTCGGAGATGCCCAGGAGTGCGGCACGGCGAGAGCCGGCGGCATCCATCACCGCGCGAACGTCGTCCATGCGTTGCTCGAGCGGCGGAAGTTGCGACTCCGTAACCCGGTCGGACATGCCTGTCCCGCGCTTGTCGAAGAGGATGAGCCGTGAAAAAGCGGCAAGACGGGTGAGGAATTCGGCGATGTCAGGGTCTTCCCATGAGACCTCGATGTGCGAGAGCCATCCCCAGGTCAGGACGAGGTCGATCGGACCATCGCCGACAACCTGGTAAGCGATGTTGGCGTCGCCGCTCCTGGCGTACTGGGTACGCCCCTCCATTGCGGTTCAGTCTAGGCCGGTGCGGCTGCGCCTCCTAGACTTCATGAGGTGAGCTTTCGCGCGTGCGTCCTGACCGTCAGCACCAAAGGGGCGCGCGGCGAACGCGCTGATGAGAGCGGGGAGAGAGTCAGCGAGGAGCTCGCGCGCGTCCCCTGCGAGATCGTCGGACGCGCGGTGGTCAGCGATGAGGTCGCCGACATCCAGCGCCAGATCCGCGAGTGGCGGCAGGCGGCTGACCCCGACCTCATCGTCTTGACCGGTGGCACGGGGCTGGGCCCGCGCGACGTCACACCGCAGGCCCTGGAACCCATGCTCGACTACCCGGTGCCGGGAATCGCGGAGGCGATGCGGGCGGCGGGGCTGCGCAAGACACCTCATGCGATGCTGTCGCGCTCGCTCGCCGGCGTGATCGGCAAAACCCTCATCCTCGCGCTTCCCGGAAGCCCTCGTGGCGTGGTGGATAGCCTCGAGGCCGTGATGGAAGCGCTGCCCCACGGCCTGCGGACGCTCCGT
>Ga0209220_1000547_pt1 | contig 12199 bp, 10 predicted proteins | sample BlaSpr_A8_OM3_M3_FD_187984 | JGI IMG/M metagenome (GOLD analysis project Ga0209220, IMG submission 187984) | Forest soil microbial communities from Thunder Bay, Ontario, Canada - Black Spruce, Ontario site 2_A8_OM3_M3 (SPAdes) (version 2) | ecosystem: Environmental > Terrestrial > Soil > Boreal... | reverse complement strand
CTCGTCGTCGTCAGCCCGCTGCTCGCCCTGCTGGCGCTCCTCTCCCCCATCCCGGCCTTCATCGCGGATACCCGGTACGGGTGGCGCGGCTACAACATCGCGCGCTGGGGTTCGAGGCTGCTCCGCAGGATGAACTACCTCGTGACCCTGCTCACCACCGACAGCTACGCCAAGGAGGTCAAACTGTTCGGGCTCGGTCGTTATTTCATCGACCGCTACCGCCTCATCGGAGAAACCTATTACGGCAGCCAGCGGCGGCAGGTGGTGCGACGCTACCTGACCGGCTTTTTGTGGGGCAACCTGAGCACGATCGCCACCTCGGTGACCTATCTATATGTCGCGCTGCAGGCGATCGCCGGCAGGCTGACCCTCGGCGACCTCACGCTCTACACCACCGCGGCCCAATCGGTGCAGGGCTCGATCCAGGGCATCCTTGGCGGGTTCTCCGGCATGTACGAACACAACCTTTATCTCAGCAACCTGTTCGAGTTGATGGAAACGACGAGCGCGCTCCCGACGCGAGCCAACCCGGTGCCCGTTCCCATCCCGGTCAGGGGTGAGATCACCTTCGATCATGTGAGCTTCGCCTATCCGGGGGCGACCGAGAACGCGCTGAACGATTTGAGCTTCACGGTCTCGCCCGGAGAAACGATCGCGATCGTCGGCCGCAACGGCGCCGGTAAGACGACGCTGTTCAAGTTGATCTGCCGGCTCTACGATCCGAGCAACGGCCGCATCCTGATCGACGGGGTCGATATCCGCGACTACGATCCTCCCGAACTCCGGGCGCAGATCGGCGGGATGTTCCAGGACTACGTGACCTACCAGGCGACTGCCGCCGAGAACATCGGACTGGGCAGCCTGGGTGCGCTCGCCGACCGCGAGGCGATTCGCGCCGCCAGCCAGCAGGCCGGCTCGGACCAGTTGATCGCCGGTCTCCCGCAGGGCTACGACACTGCGCTCGGCAAGTGGTTCGACGCCGGGGTCAACCTCTCCGGCGGCGAGTGGCAGAAGGTCGCGCTGGCCCGCGCCTTCATGCGCGACGCGCGGATCCTGCTGCTTGATGAGCCGACCTCCGCGCTCGACGCTCAGGCCGAGTACGAGCTGTTTGAACGCATCCATTCGCTGACGCGGGGCCGCACGGCCGTCTATATCTCCCACCGCTTCTCCACGGTGCGGCGCGCCGACCGTATCCTGTTCCTCGAACACGGCCGCCTGGTCGAGCAGGGTACGCACGAGCAGTTGATGCGACTCAACGGACGCTACGCGCGGCTGTTCCGGCTGCAAGCCTCGGCGTACACAGGCGAAGACATCCTCCCCGAGGACGTCGAGCTGGACATCGCGCCAACCGCGTGACCCGCCGCGGATGGGCGCTGTTTGCGGCGATGGCCGTCATCTGGGGCATCCCCTACCTTCTGATCAAGATCGCCGTCGGCGAGCTGACGCCGGCGGGCCTGGTGTTACTTCGAACCGCGGGCGGCGCCGCGGTGCTGCTCCCGGTCGCCGCCGCGCGCGGCTGGCTCACCCCGCTCCTGCCCTACTGGCGATGGGTGATCGCTTACACCCTGATCGAAGTATCGCTGCCCTGGTTCCTGCTGTCCGACGCGGAACGGCGCCTCTCCAGTTCGCTGACCGGCCTCCTGGTCGCCGCCGTGCCGCTGATCGGCGCCGTGGTGCAGCGGCTGACGCGTGGCGACGACCGGATGGATCCGGGACGCGTGGCCGGACTGGTGGTTGGCCTGTTTGGGGTCGCCGTCCTGGTCGGCCTCAATGTGTCCTTCCAGGACCTCGGAGCGGTCGGCGAGGTCGGGCTGGTCGCGATCGGCTATGCGACCGGGCCGATCATCATCGCTCGCCGCCTGCCGCGACTGCCGGCAGTTGGGGTCGTGGCGGCATCGCTTGCGCTCACGGCTATCGCATATGCGCCCCTGGCGCTCCCACAACTGCCAGGGACGTTGCCGTCCGGCCGTGTCCTGCTGGCGGTAGCCATTCTGGCGATCGTCTGCACGGCGCTCGCGTTCCTTATCTTTTTCGCCCTCATCGGCGAGGTCGGCCCGATCCGGGCGACCATCATTACCTACTTCAATCCGGCCGTCGCGCTGCTGCTGGGCGTCGCATTGCTACGCGAGCCTTTGACCGTCGGAGCCGTCATTGGCTTCGGCCTGATTCTCGTCGGATCGATACTGGCGACTCGGCGGTCTAGCGCGCTTGCTGGCGGCCGGGCATCCCCATCATCGAATCCTTGGGCATCTGCAGCACGGTATACACGCGAGCGGCTGCGCCGATTCCAAGGATGAGGAAGATGGCGGCCATCGTAAAGAGGGCGACGAAGGCCAACCGGTCGCCGGTGTAGACCGTCAGGTAGAGCACCGCCGCAACGGCCCAGAAGGCGGCAATCGCGGCCGCGAGCCGCCCCCACAGCGGGACCGCACTCTGGTAACGCTTATCGGTGCCAAGCCCAAGCGGGAGATGCGCGGCCCACGCGGGCTTGACGGCCCAGGTCCACGCCATTACCGCCCAAAAGACGACGTTGAGGATCGCGAAGACGCTCAGGGCAACACGAAGGAAGGTCATGGCAGTGAAACGGTACGATCGAGCCAAAACCTGCAATAGCCGTCTCCGGCGTGGAAAGGCGGCGTGATCTAACCGAGGAGGGATTCGATGAAGGGTCCGGCGAACGCACCGGTGCGAGTTCGTTTTGAGGGGTGGCCCAAGCCGGCGTTACAGTTCTTTCACGGCCTGAAGCGTGACAACAGCAAGGCCTACTTCGAGGCCCACCGATCGGTCTACGAGGAACAGGTGCGCCAGCCGATGGAAGCGCTCCTGAGCGAGCTCGAGCGGGACCTTGGGACAGATGTCGAGGTCAAGGTTTTCCGCCTCAACCGCGACCTTCGCTTCTCTCCCGACAAGCGTCCCTACAAAGAGCATCTCGGCGCGTACCTGTCGACCCGGCGGGCGGGTGGCCTCTATCTCCAGGTCTCGGACGACGGGTTGTATCTGGCCATCGGCTCCCATGAGATGGCGCCCGATCAGCTCACCCGCTTCCGCGATGCGGTGGCGGGAAAGGAGGGCGAGAAGCTGGCCCGGATCGTCACCGCCCTTGGCAAGGACGGCTACCAGGTGACGGAGCCGAGCTTCAAGCGCGTCCCCGCCGGATACCCGGCCGACCACCCGCGCGGCGAGCTGTTGCGCTGCACGGGACTGATGGCAAGCCGCAACTGGAAGCCTGGCCCCTGGCTGCAGACCGTCGAGGCGAAAGAACGCATCCGCGTGGCGATCAAGGACAGCAAGCCGCTGACCGGCTGGCTCGACGCACACGTCGGGCCGAGCCGGCTGCCCGCGCGACCGGGGCGCTGACCATCGGGCATTTCATTCAACGCGGCGCCGGGAAGCGCTGAGTGGAGTCAACTGCCCCCGCCATCTTCGAAATCGGTTTTGTTCTCCTGGTCGCCGCCATCGCCGGCTGGCTGGCTCGACGTCTGGGGCTGCCCGCGGTCCTGGGCTACCTGGCGGTCGGGCTTGCCGTCTCGCCGTTTACCCCGGGCTACGTCGCCGACCGTCATCAGCTACAGATCTTCGCCGACGTGCGCGCTGTGGCCGATGTGCCACCTGCCCGCTGAGCGCCTGCTGATCGGACGTCAGCCAATCCGGCACCCGAAACCCGAGGCTGATCGCATCGCGAACCAGGGGCTCGATCGAGCTGCCCTGCTTGATCGAGATAGTGTCACCGGACCCTTCCCGACCGATCTCCCCACCCAAAACCTTCCCCCTCTGGGGGAGGGCAGGGTGGGATCGTGCATTTCAGGCGACCATGCGGTCGATCAAACGGGCATTCGCGACTGATAGGGCCATCTGGTTCGCCAGAATCTTGAGCACGCGAAGGTGGCTTCGAGAGTACTGGTTCATGCCGAGCTTGACCACCTCGATCACCCCGACGATGTCATCGTTAAGGATGACGGGCACAGCCACCGCCGACACGCTCATCGCGGGAGCTTCGAAGCCGGCCAGGCCCGGATCGGCGTCACCGACGAGGATGGCGCGCCGGCTCTGGAAGACCTGCCCGGCGATCCCTTCCCCGGGCAAGAGGATCCGATGCTCCAGAGCCGTGCGTGAAGAGTCCTGCCGATCAGGCGGGCTCACGTAACTCGGCACCAGGCGCCGCTTGTCATCCGCCACCAGATAGACGCGCGCCTGATCATGCGGCAGGAGGCTCGAAGCGACCTCGGCGGTGAGCCGGCAAATCTGCTGCACCCCGGTCTCGCGTCCGAGGCGCACACCGACCTGGTCGATGGTCTCCAGCTGTTTGAGTCCTTGACGCGACGGAGTCGAAGCCGCCGGCTCCGGCTCGAGACGGATGTTGGCCAAATCGATCTCGCCTTGCTCGAGCACGGCGATCAACGCCTCAACGACCCGAGGATCGAACTGCGATCCGGACTGCCGGCGCAACTCGTTGATGACCTGGTCGAGCCGAATCGCGGGGCGGTAGGGCCGCTCCGAGACCATCGCATGAAAAGCGGCGCAGGCATGGATGATGCGTCCACCCAGCGGAATCTTCTCGCCGGCCAGCCCATCCGGGTAGCCACTGCCGTTCCAGCGTTCGTATTGCGCCCTGATGATGGGACAGATCGACTGCAAGGCGGGCACCCTCGACAGAATCCGCTCCGCGATCACCGGGTGCTCGTGCACCATGGCGAGCTCCTCGCTAGTCAGGGGTCCCGGCTTGTTCAGCAGCTGGCTGGGAAGGCCGGCCTTGCCGACATCGTGCAACAGCGCGGCGAGCTCGAGTTGCCGCAACGCGGTGCCCTTGAGGCCCAGCTGGTGCGCGACGGCAACGGCAAGCGAAGCCGTACCCCGGGCATGGGCTTCGATCGGCCGGTCGTTGCCAAAGCCCGATGCCGCGAGCGCGCCCAGGGTCGCCATGAAACTCTCCTCGATTTGCCGGCTTCGACTCTCGGCCTCACGCTGCCTGCGGCCGAGGTTGCCCAGCATGCGCGCCTGCGTATAGGTGAGCAGCCCGATCACGGATACCAGGACGAGCAGCGAGCGGTCGTAGACGCCTGACCAGCCTGCCAAAAGGGGGACTGCGGCGGCGATGGTCCCAAGCACGCCGACCGCCATCGCGATCCGAAGCGGCAGCAGGGCCGCGGTGAAAACGGCGGCGGCGACGTAGACCGGCAGCAAGTCGCCCCCTTGCAGGTTGCCGGCAAAGCTCAAGTAGAGCAGGGGCAGCGCGATCCCTATGACGATGCCGGCCAACAGGTGGTCCACCGGAACCCGCAACCACGGTAGCCCCCAACATACGACGCCGAGCACGAAGCCGGCCGCTGGTATCGCCCATGCCGAGACAAAGCTGACGTGAAGTTGCCCACCCGAATGGATGCTGATCAGTCTGACGGTGGTGATCGCCCAGAAGGCGACCCCGAGCACTCGAAAGGCGGGTCGTTGGCGCGCACCGCCAAGACGACGCGCTCGCTCCACGAACCACGGGCCCACGCTCGCCAACAGCGGAAGCTTGAACCGCATCGTCTCCCGGGCCGACGTGAGAAAGCGTCGCCCGTCGAACCGCGGCGACGTCGCCCGATAGACGACTCGTCCTGTCCTTGCACCCGGCGGCGAGCGTCTCGGCAACGGACGCTTCTCCTTGCGGCGGCTCATGACTATTCCAAGCCCACGTTGCGCGTAATCCTTCGATGGCATGCCGTCAGCCCGGCGACCGTCCAGGCCAGCTTCGATGACCACCAACGAATGCAGGTGGCCAGGCTCCGCTAATTAGGCCTCGAGCCTAGGGAGCTACTTCGACCTTCACCCGCACGCTGGTCGCGACCGCGACCGCTTTATACAGCGGTCAATGGGTTTTGTAGTGCTCGACGAGATCGTTCGCTTCCGTCTCGGTCGGGCCGGCAAGCCGGAACAGCATCTCGATTCGCTGAAAGACGGAGGTGTCGCTGCGATGACGGACGGCTTCGATGTTGACCTCGACCTGTTCCAGACGGACGCCGGAGTCCCGCGCCCTACCCTGCACCAGCAGCACGCCGCAGGCAGAGACGCCCGCCAGGAACGCTTCGGCCGGTGTGATTTGCTCACCGGGCCCGCCAAGGTGCGTCGGCTCGTCGATGACGAGCTGATGATTGCGCACCTTATTGAGGGCACGCCCAGGAGTGGAGGTGCTGGAGGAGTGAACGCGGTTGACGACGAGGTCGTCAGTGGACATGCGAGCTCTTCGCCTCTACGCTGGCCAGGAATCGGTCGAGATCGAGAACGAAGCGCTCATGCGTGCCGCGGGCAACGAGCTCGACCTCGTCGACCGCCTGGGCCTCGAACACTATCCGGCGTCCCTCCACCGCGACGACGCGGGACTCAACACGAACCCGCATACCGAGCGGGGTGGCCTTGAGATGCTCGATCGTGAGCCGAGTTCCAACGCTGGCCTCGCCCGGCTCGAGCTGTTGCGCAATCGCGCGAACGGCCGCGGATTCGAACCAGTGGCAGAGGACGGGGGTCGACAGGACCGTGACACCGGTATTTTCGAAGCGGTCGGCTGCATGCTCGGGTCCAACCACCTGCTCGAGGCTGCCAACCTGACCCACGCCCACCTTCCGCACGAAACCCACTTTACCGGGCGTCCGGCGCGGGACCGGGGCCGATTGCGGTGAGGCGGGCCTGCACCCTCTTGGCGGCGACCTGGTTCTCCTTCTCTTTAAAGAGTCGGAGGGCCTCTTGAAGATGTGGGAGTGCCTCGGCGCGCCGGCCGGCCCAACCCAAGATTTCGGCGAGGTCAGTTTCGACCCCGGCTCGGGCATTCAGCCAGTCAGTCTTTTGGATCAGCTTTGCCGCTGCACGAACCAGCGCCTCGCCTGCGTCGAACTCACCTCGCTGCGCCAGAACTTTCCCTAGGACGGCCCGCCATCGAAACTGCGCGTCGAGGTCGCTGGGATCCGCAGCCCCGACTGCTTCCGCCCGTTTGCACATCTGCTCAGCCTCTGCGAACCGATCCTGGGCATAAACGGCCTCGGCTAGACAGCCGAGACTCGACCCAAGAAACGACTGATCCCCGAGTTGCTCGAGCGTTTCACACGACTCGCGAAGGCGCTGCTCGGCGGCTGCCGGGTTACCTGCGAGCATTTCGAGGTCGAAGAGTTCTTGCGATGTACCCGCGGCGAGGAGCCGCTGACCCAGATCCTCTAGCAGCGCGCGGCCGTGGGCGTAAGAAGACCGCGCCTGGTCGAACTCACCGCACGTAGCTAGGAAGCATCCGAGCTCGATCTCGGCCATAGCTTCAACCGTCCGAGTGACAGGTTGGTGCAGGATCTCCCGGCAGCGGCGGATTCCTTCTGTCGCCTGGGTCGGACCGGCCCATGCCCCGATGAGGAGCCACATGAGCGCTGCGGATTCCTCGCGCGGTGCGTTGGCGCGCCTCGCGTGGCCGAGAGCCTTCTCATACGCCTCGTACGAAGCGCGCCAGCCGAATTGCTGTCGGATAAGCCCAATGACAAGCCAGGAGCGCGCTAGGCCGAGCTCATCTCCAAGCCGAGCACAGGCAGCGGCGGCTTCCTCCGCCAGCGAGGCCAGGTCGTCAGCCACGGCTCGACGCGTCCAATACCTCAGCCCCAAACTCGCGACGGTCGCCCGACATTGAACCAGCTCATTGCCGGTGGCCTGAGCCCGATCGATCGCTTCCTGCAGGACCGTCTCTGCTCTCGCCAACTCGCCGGCGTCGACCAGCGCCGTCCCGAGCTCGGGCAAGAGCGGCATGCGGCCTGGGTCATCCTTCGGAAGGACGTTGGCAGCCCGGCTTAGCAGGCCGATGGCCGCCGGCATATCGCCGCGCGCCAGCGCGCGAAGGCCGACCACGGTGAGTCGCTTGCCCGCGAGCTGAGCAAGGCGGCCAGCTTCCTCCGTTCGCCCGAGCTCAGCATGGTATCGGTAAGCCTGCTCAAGGTGGTAGGCGAGGATCTCGTCGTAGTCGCCCGTATTGTCCGGTGCCACTCGCTCCAGCCAAAGAGCGAGGCGTTCATGAAGATGGGCTCGGAGTTGTTTCGGCACCGCTCCATAGGCGGCGTCCCGCATCAGCAGGTGCACGAAACGAAAGCCATCGTCGCCCGTAAAGAGCGCCTGATCCGGCTGAATGAACTCCTTCCGGGCCAGCGAGATCAGACAGGCCCCGACTTTGGCTCGAGCTTCCTCGTCAAGTAGCTCGACCACGGCACCTCGGTGGAAGGTCCGTCCCTCGACCGCGGCGCGCTCGATCACCGCCCGATCCGCGGGCTCGAGTCGGTCGATGCGAGCGGCGAGCAGCGCATCGATCGTCGGCGGAACGAGAATCGCGCCATCTGTCGCGGTGACGTCGGCATTGAGGGCGAGCAACTGCTCGATGAACAGCGGGTTCCCCTCGGCGGCTTCAGCGACTCGAGCACGGGCCGCCGCCGGGAACTCCCGGGTGGTCAGCCGGTCGATCAGCGTGGTCGCGTCGCTCTCGGAGATCGGTTGAAGCGGAATCAACGACGCGTTCCGCCTCGGCACTGCCCACGAGGGGCGGGATTCGAAGAGCTCGGCGCGAGCGAGACAGAGCAAGAGGATTGGCGCCTTCGAAGCGAACTCGATCATGTACTCCAACAGGTCGAGCAGGGTCGACTCGGCCCAGTGGATGTCGTCGACCACGACGATCAGCGGCTGCTCCCGCGCCAGGGCTTCGAACAGTTTGCGAAAGGCCCAAAAAATCTCCGCGGGTGATCCCGGAGACTCGGCACTTCCGATCGCTGCCGCGATCCGCTCGGCGACAACACGTGCGTCATTCCCCATTAACCTCTGGACGGCGCCGGGCAAGTCGCCAGCACTGACGTCGTTTACGATCTCGGCGAGCGGCCAGAACGTGATGCCCTCGCCATACGGAAGACAATGGCCGGAAACGACCCGGGTTCCCTGACCGACTGCTTGGGTGAATTCCGCCACAAACCTGGACTTGCCGATACCCGGGGGCCCGACCACGGTGGCGAGAACGCAGATCCGCTCATCGATTGCGCGCTCGAGGGTGCGCCAAAGTCCCTGGAATTCCTCGGTCCGACCGACAAAGGGACTATCGCTACGGACGCGTGGCATAGCCACCCTCGACTTGACCTCGATGAGCCGCCAGGCAGGAAGGGCTTCGCTCTTTCCCTTCACTGTCAGGGCCGCTATCGGCTCGGCGTCAATCGCCTCACGGACGAGCGACCACGTCCGCTCACCAAGCAAGATCTCATCAGGTGCCGCCGCCTGCTCCAGTCGCGCCGCCACGTTCACCGTATCGCCCAGGACGAGGTTCTGATCGCGGGATGGATCAACGGCCACAACCTCACCGGTATTGATCCCGGTGCGGACTCTCAACCGAACGTGCCATCGGCGATCGATTTCCTCATTCAGCACGCGGAGGCGCTCGCGCATTTCCGCGACGGCTCGGACGGCGCGCAGTGCGTCGTCTTCGTGAACTGATGGAACCCCGAAGACCGCCATGATGGCGTCGCCGATGAATTTCTGAACCGTGCCTCCGTGCCGCTGGAGAACGCGTTGCATCTCCTCGAAGTACCGCGACATGAGGTGCCGAATCGATTCAGGATCGAGGCGCTCGCCCAGTTCGGTGGAGCCGACCAGGTCGGAGAAAACTACGGTTACCGTTTTGCGCACTTCCCGCTCGCCCGCCGCAGTCATCGCGGCCCCGCAGGCAAGGCAGAATTTCGCCCCACTGGGGTTTTCTTGGCCACACTGCGGGCAGACAGCCATTCGGCCTCTATGTTGGCTGATTGGTCGAAGGGGGCCAAGTGGCGGAGCGGGCGAGATTCGAACTCGCGAACGAGGTACGCCCGTTACGGCATTTCCAGTGCGGACTGACGAAACGGCCTCATACACAGCTGACGGATCAAGTCGAGCACGAACTGCGCCGACGCGCGGAAACGCTCGCCCGCGCCGATTGATGGATAGGTCACCAATCTTCCTGGTGTATGTGGCCGATTGCGCATATCGCGTATAGTCGGCTGAGACCAGGGTGGACTCTTGGTCCACCGGCGCCACTTGACCGTTATGGGGAGGGATCGCGATGAGTGATGAGGTCTTCCGGATCTTGCAGCGCCTTGCGCAGATCGACGAGCGTTTCCTTCACGAGGGGCTCGCCGACCACGAAGCAACGCTGCAACTGTATGGGTTCAAGCTGACACCGGAGCAGATGCACACAGTCGCTGAGTACAAAGAAAAGCTCGCCGGTATGACCGACGAACAAATCGTGCTCGAACTTCGCAAGAACCTGAGCTTGATGAAACCCTAGTCCGCGACATGGACGGCGACACCGAACGGGTTGCCGCCACGCTCGGCTGCATCCGGGATCTCGTCAGCCGAAAACCCATTACCCCGGTGCTGGCAGATCTCGTTGACCAAGCGCTGGGCACAGTTTCGGCCTCGGGTCAGAGCACTCCGCCCAGCGTCACCGTGCCGCTGGACGTCTACGAGGCAGTCTCCGGATCATGGCAACCCGCCGTGCCGCTCGCAGCGGCGGCCACCCTTATTTACCTGGGGGCCGACATCCTCGACAACGTTGCGGATCGCGAGCATCTCACGCGGTGGGATGGGTGGGCAATTGATGAAATTATCCTGGCCGGAGCGACTCTTCTGGGCAGCCTCTCGTACCTGGCGCTCGATCTTCTACGTGAGCGGCAAGTGGCGTCGGCCGGACGGTTGTACTTCCTGGCTCAGCGGATGGCCACCGCGACCTGGGCCATGGCCGGGGGGCAGCTGCAGGACATCCACCAGCCGGGGGATTCCGCGACGCCGGAGGCGGTCGAGGCAAGCGTCGCCCTGAAGAGTGGGGCTGAAATTAGGATGGTCGCCGGCGTCGCCGCATCGCTCGCGAGCGACGACCAAGCGACCGTGACCGCCTACGAGGAGTATGGCTATGCCCTTGGTATCGCGGCCCAGCTGCGCAGTGACTGCAGCGACATCTGGGGGAGCACTCCGAGCGCCGACCTGACCAACGGGCGCCACACGCTCCCGATCGTCCACGCACTCGCGGCGTTGAGTGGGGACCAACGCACCAATCTCCTCGCGGCCCTTCGAATCGCCCGTTCGGATCCCGGATCCCACAGGGAGGTCGCGACCCAGTTGGCCGCCGCCGGCGGTCTCAAGTATGCCGCCCTGCAAGTGGAGCTATGGGTGGGCCTGGGAACAGACGCACTTCGACGAGCGGGCGCCCGAACCGCGGCCGGGGACCGCCTTCGCGCGCGTCTCACCCAACTATCTTTGCTGCAGAACGGCTGAGAGTCGGTCGCGCATCACAACGTTGCCTTTCCGCTCATACAAAGACGCGGCCTTGGAGACAGCAAGCTGCGCGTCGTCTACGAGGCCGGCGACCTGAAGGACTACTCCCAGGCTGGACAGCGCCCGAGCGAGTAACTCGAGGTATTCGGTTCGTTCGGCAATCGCAACAGCCTCGCGAGCCAGCCTGATGCTATCGTCGCCTCGTCCCTGGTGCGCATACACCTTCGCCCTGGTCGAGCGCCAGAGCACCTGTGAGAATGCGTCATCGGAGGCTGCGGCAGCCTCACTGGTCAGGGTCAGCTCAAGCGCCTCCACATAGCGAGACTGGGCGTAGACGGCGTCCGCCAGGTCGGCCACGACCGTCGACAGTACGCCTTTTTCGCCCGCCTGGAACAGGACGGCAGAGCCATGCCGTAGCTCACGTTCGGCGTTTACCGGATCGTCGGCGAGCATCTCCACGGAGCCCGCCACCAGCGAAAGGGTCCCGATCCGGACCTTCATTCCGAGGTCTTCGAGGATGGCGCGTCCCTGGCTGACGAGTTCGCGCGCCTCTGCGAACTGACCACCCTGTGCCCGCAGCAGCCCCATCCCGTACAGTGCAAAAGCCTCAGCCAGGCGCGAACCGTTAGCGCGCGCCCATGCAAGCGTGCGCTCGCAATGCTGGCCGCACTCCTGCGCCGAGGCGGGGCCAAAAAAGAGGCCACCCGTGATCGCGATCTGGATGCCCGCTTCCAGCCGCCGTTCACCGACCCGCTGGGCATGGGTCAGGGCCCGCAGCAGCGCCTGATGCTGCGCACGCAGCTGGCCATGCACCCAATGAACCTCACCGAGCAGCTGCCAAGCGAGAGCGAGGCCGCGGTCGTCGCCCTGGGCCTCGAAGACGACGATTGCCTCGTGCGCCTCCCTGAGGGCGCGCTCACTT
>Ga0209220_1000546_pt1 | contig 12215 bp, 9 predicted proteins | sample BlaSpr_A8_OM3_M3_FD_187984 | JGI IMG/M metagenome (GOLD analysis project Ga0209220, IMG submission 187984) | Forest soil microbial communities from Thunder Bay, Ontario, Canada - Black Spruce, Ontario site 2_A8_OM3_M3 (SPAdes) (version 2) | ecosystem: Environmental > Terrestrial > Soil > Boreal... | reverse complement strand
GCTCGACAACTTGCTCGCCTCCAACGCCCAGTTCAACAACCTCCACCTGAGCGACCCCCGGATCGATGCCGCGCTGGGCGCGGCGAAAGCCGCGACAACGTGGGACGACGCGATCAAGGCGTATCAGCAGGCCGAAGCCATCGCGCTCGCCGACCACCGCTTGATTCCCCTCTACAGCGGCATCGAGCCATACTTGGTCCGCCCCGGGCTGAAGGTGCCGTTCAGCGGCGGTACGCTCGCCTACCGCTGGGAGGATGTTCGCTAGGATCAACTCCTTGAAGGATCGGAGCTCGCATCGCGCGCGGGTGCTTCGCTACGGCGAGGAGGCCGGCGTCCGCGTCGACGACCAGCTCGCTGCCGAGGAGCCGCTGGAAATCCGCATCGGCGGCACCCCGCTGACGGTCATGATGCGGACGCCGGGCCACGAGCGCGAGCTGGCGTTCGGCTTTCTTTTTGGCGAAGGCATCATTCGCAAGGCCGCCGACGTTGCCAGTATGCGGACGGTTCCGAACGGCGAGCATCCCGATCTGGAGAATGTCCTCGACGTCGATCTGGCTCCAGGTGCGCCCGGAGTCGACCGACGCTGGCAGCGCAATTTCCTCGCCGCGTCCAGCTGCGGACTCTGTGGCGTCAGCAGCATCGAGGCGATCCACGAGTCGGCGCCGCCGCTGCCGGACGAGGGCCTTGTGATCGACCGCGACATCATCTACGGTCTCGACGCGCGCCTCCGGTCGGAGCAGGCGATCTTTGCGCGCACCGGCGGCCTGCACGCCGCCGGCCTGTTCACGGCGACGGGCGAGCTGGTGGCCGTCCGGGAGGACATCGGACGGCATAATGCCGTCGACAAGATCGTCGGCCACGCCGTAGAAGAGCAGCTGCTCCCGCTCGACCACCACATCCTGATGGTCAGCGGCCGGACGTCGTTTGAGATCGTCCAGAAGGCGCTCCAGGCCCGCATCCCAGTGCTGGTGGCGGTCTCAGCCCCGTCCAGCCTGGCTCGCGACCTGGCCCAGGCGTCGAATCAGACCTTGATTGGCTTTCTCAGGGGCCGCAGCCTGAACGTCTACAGCGGCCGGCAGCGTATCCAGGCTTAACGCCGGCCCCCGCTCCAACCGGATTCCGTCGTATGCGGAGCCTCCAGGGCGCGTTATAACCCTATGACCATGAACCAGCGGGCCACTCTCAGTGCAATCGTGCTGATCGGGCTCTTGACGGCCGCGTGCACGTCGTCGTCCCAGGCCGGTCTCGGTTCTCGCGCGGCCTCCAGCGCGAACGGGTCGGCGGTCGCCGCCACCGCCGCGCCAGGTAGCCTCGCAACCCCGCAGCCCGCGGGTGCGCCGACCCAGGGCCAACCCCTCATCCCGCCGTCCCTCGCGCCCAACCGGTGTCCACCGATCACCGCCAACCCGATTAGCGCGAACCCGATCGGCTGCCCGGGCCCGTTGCCGCCGCAACCGATCGTGCCCCAGACCGGTCATGCGCGCGTTCTGCTGTGCGCGCAGCCGCTCGCAGTCCCGCCGATCGCGGTCGGGGCCCTGGTCTGCGGCGTCGGTTTTCGCGCTGAGGAGGTGGTCACCGTCACCGTCAGCGGACGCACGGGAACGACCTCCTGGCAGGTCACGACCGGACGCGATGGGAGCTTCCGGTCTGGGCTGCCACCGGCGGCCTGCCGGCTGATGCCCGCCTATCTGTCCGCGCGAGGCAACCGCGGCAGCGTTTCGAACGCGCTTCCGCTGACCCTCGCTTCATGCCGTCGAATTCCCTGAGGGTCTAACGAGAGGAGCGGCCTGCCCGATGGCAAGCCGCTCTTGTGATCCGAATCGTCGGTGGAGTGGTTAGTTGCCTCCACCTCCGTCATTGCTGTCCTGACCCTGCTGCGCGAAGAAGACGTCCGGGTCGTGCCGGCCTTGCGGCCACATGAAGTTGGTGACGATGTTGCGGTTGTCGCCCCAGGCGAAGTACTGATTGGTGCCGTCGCTGGTGTTGGCAATGTAGTCGCCCATGTATGCCGATGCGAGGCCGGCCCCATCAAACTGCGGGAACGTGTAGACACCCGGGAATGACTGGCTCGTCACCCGCTTGAACGCCCAGCCGGCGCCCCCATTGGTGGAGTTGGCGACGATCACGTCCAGGGTGTTGTCCGCATTGCGCTTGTAGTAGAGGTCGTGCACCCCGGATGCGTCGGCGCTGATCGCGGGCTGCACCTCGTCGTTTGCCCCGGTGGTAACCCAGCACGAGGACGGTTGCGCTGTCGGACAGCCCCAGGTAGCGCCGCCGTCACTCGACTTGGCCAGGCGGATGTGGCTCTTGCCTTTGGACCCATCGTTCCAGCTGTCGTAGAGATTTCCGGCCGGATCCATACTCAGATTGGGGAACTCCGCGAGCCGCATGTACTGGTGCGGGCCCAACTTCAGCAGCGCCGTCGGCGTGGGAGGCGTCACGTCCGAAATCACCGTGCCGGGCCCAAATGTCTGCCCGCCATTGGTGGACTTGTAGAGGACATGGCTGAATGTGGGAGGTGGGAAGTTGCAGCCGGGGTCGTCAATGGCCAACTTCGTAGCCGCAACGTATAGCGTGCCGTCGCGCGGACCGGCCAGAATACTTGAACCGAAAAACTGGGAGAACGAACAACCCGTTTTCCCCCCCTGGACCAGGCGATCGGCATAGGTGACCTGGTAGCTTGCGCCGCCGTCAAAGGAGCGCGCGACCGGGAGGCCGTTCGTCAGCGTGAAGGTCGTGGGGTCGAAGACAAAGTCGTCCCACACAACGTAGGTGTTATCCCGAGATGCCACGATGGGATCCCGTCCGGTCGCGAGCGCAGGCTTGTCAGAGGTGTAGTTCATCGCCGCCTCTGGCTGCGTATCCGCCTTGACTGGTGCGCTGAAGGTCCTGCCGCCGTCGGTCGACTTCGCGACGCCGATGCCGTAGCTGAAGCCGGTGAACGGATCAACGTTGATCAGGATGTTGGAGAAGTAGAAGTTGCCGCTCCGGTCGCTCCCGAGCCAAGGGTCGCCGAGGTTCTGCTCACCCGGCCGGTTTGGGAGCCCGCCGCCGTCGGTAAAGGTCTTGCCGCCGTTGCTCGAATACGCGTAGCCAGTCAGATCGAGCCCTGCGGTCAAGGCAAAGCCCAGCGCCATTTGCGAGTCGTTGAAGCCGACGACAATGTTCTTGCCGTGAACGGCGACGGTTGTCTCGCTCTGGGTGGTCTGGTCCGTCTGGTGTGAGTCCTCGCCGGGATTGTTGACCAGTACGTTCTGCAAACCACCGCCGGCTTCTTGGTTCCCGCCCTGCGATTGATTCGCCTTGTTCGCCGCCGCGGCTAAGCTCACATCGGTCGTCCCGTTGCTGCCAAGCTGGCGGTCACCGCGGGCGATCATTTCCAGCCCTGCCCGGACCGGGGCCGTCAGCTGGGTTCCCTTGCTCAAGATTGTCTTGGCGATCTCCTGGCTCGTCAGCGGCTTCTGCGCCGGCGCGGCGGTGCCGCCGATTGCCGAAGCGCCTCCCAGGACGGCGCCGATTGCGAGCACGGTTAACAAACGTCGGTGGACCATCCGTATCCCTCCCTCACGGTGGCGCCGGCGCCCGCGCGCCTGTTGCCCCACGCCCCGCGAAACATCCGTAGTCTGCCACCGTCCGTGCGCCTCGTCAATGATCGGAAAAGATGTCTTAGCTAACACCAAACTAAAGCGACGAGGCGGCGGTTACCGCGTGAGCTCCGGCATGACCTTCTCGACAAACTCGTCGAGCCGACCCTTACCCTCGGATGGCCATTCAGCAATGAGGTAGCCGAATCCGCCCGCGCGCAGTTGGGCGGCGCGGCGGCGGACCTGATCCCAGGGCCGCGACAGCGAGAGGGACGCCGAGCGAAGGATCGCTTTCGGGTCTCGTCCGGCCTTCTCCGCCAGCTGGTCGAGCAGCCGGGACTTGCGGACCATCGAATCGTCGGAGCCGAAGGCGTGCCAGGCGTCCGCCTGGCGGGCGACGATGGGCAGCATCAATTGCTCGCCACTGGCGCCGATCCAGATGGGCGGATGAGGTTGCTGAACGGGCCTCGGGTGATAACTCGCATTCCTGAGCTGGTAATGGCGGCCCGAAAAACTGGCGCGGTCCTTTGTCATCAGCAGGCGGATGACCTGCACGCCCTCCTCGAGGCGCTCGGCCCGCTCCGTGATGGGCGGAAACGGGATCCCAAGCGCCTGGTGCTCGGGCTGGTGCCAGGCGGCGCCCATGCCGAGCTCGAGTCGCCCGTTGGAGAGATGGTCCACGGTGATCGCCTCGGTCGCCAGGACCGACGGGTGGCGATAGGTGATCCCGGTCACCAGCACCCCGAGGCGGATACGCGAGGTGATGGCGGCGAGGCCTGCCAGCAGCGTCCACCCTTCCAGGCAGGGGCCATTTGGATCGCCGTAAAGCGGGGAGAAGTGGTCGAAGACCCAGGCACCGTCGAATCCGGCTGACTCCGCGAATTGCACTCTTTCCGCCAGCTCCGGCCAGAGGAGTTGGTGCTGCGCGACATCTAGACCAATCCGCATTTCTCTGCCACAATACACACCGGTCTGCGCCGGGGCTTAACCGAACATTCATTTGGCTTTCGCCAAAACTTCGACCGTCGTAGCCAGACTGCAGTGGGGATCGCATTCAGGGAAGGAGGGAAGATGAATCTTCGCCCCGCGTTTGGACGTTCGTTAGCCCGTTTGCTGGCGCTGGCGCTCTTGCCGGCCAGCGTCGCCGGAATCACCGCCGTCAGTGCCTCGGCCAGCAAACCGGCGACCACGTCGAGCTGTCTCAGTGGCCCGGTTAAGCACGTGATCTATCTCGTCTTCGACAACACCCATTTTCTACGCGACCGTTCGAACGTTGCCTCAGACCTTCAGCAGATGCCGCACCTGCTGAACTTCCTCAAAACGAACGGGACGTTGCTGACCAACGACCACACGGTCCTGATCTCTCACACGGCAGGTGGCATCCTGTCTAGCCTGACTGGTCTCTACCCGGATCGTCAGGGCCAGACGGTTTCGAACAGCTACTTCTATTACAACGCCGCCGGCGTGCCGCAGTTCAGCACCTCGTTCAAGTACTGGACGGATCTGGTCGACGATGCCAGCGGCACGAGGGATCCGCTCCCCAACATGGTCAGCGACAATCAGAAGACGACGCCGGCTCCCTGGGTCCCGTTCACCCGGGCCGGGTGCAACTTTGGCGGCGTATCGACCGCCAACATCGAGCTCGAGAACACTGGTACCGGCGCCTTTGGGGACATGACCCAGGTGTTTCATGCCGCCTCACCCGAATGGAACGAAGCAGTCGCCTCGAACGCCGAGGCTGCCAGGCTCAGGGCCGCCGGTCAGCCACCGAACGCACTGAGCACGAAGGCGCAGACCGACTTCGTTGGCATCGCGATCCACTGCGCGAATGGCGGCGGCATCTGCGCCGCCAACGCGACCAACATCGCCAATTCCCGAGCCGACAAGCTGCCTGATGAACCCAATGGCTACGCCGGCTACCAGGGTCTTTTCGGCGCCAAGTATGTCAACCCGGCGATCAACCACGGAGCCGCCGCAGTCAACAACATGGACGGGCAACCGGTCAGCGACCCGTTCGGGCAGCCTGGATTCCCCGGCTTCGATGGCGCGCTGGCCACGAACACGCTGGGCTATGTCGCGCAGATGCAGGAGGCCGGCGTTCCGGTCACCTATGCGTACATCTCGGACGCGCACGACAACCACAGCTTGGGCCGCGCATCAGGTCCGGGAGAGGCGGACTACAAGGCGCAACTCGCTGCCTATGACGACGCGTTCAAGAAGTTCTTCGAGCGGCTTGCCGCCGATGGCATCACGAAGGACAACACCCTGTTCGCGGTCACCGCAGATGAAGGTGACCACTTTGCCGGCGGCACCGGCACCCCGCAAGCCGATGGTTCGCTCGCATATAGCCACACCTTCTGCAATGTCACCGCGGGTCAGACCTGCCCGGCGAATCAGATTGGTGAGGTCACCCTAAACCTGAACTCGGTCGTCCCCGCCGGGGAGCCGACCTATAGCATCCACTTCGACTCGTCGCCAACCGTCTATGTCAACGGTCAACCTGGCAGGACTGACGCGGCGGTGCGAAAGTTCGAGCGCGACGCGGGGGCTGCCACGGCGATCGATCCCTACATCAGCGCCACGACTCCGACGCCGGTAGCCGTCGCCCTCGCCGACACCGTAGGGGAGAAGACGCTGCACATGGTAAACAGCGATCCTCGTCGAACCCCCACCTTCACCCTGTTCGGCAACCCTGACTTCTTTATCACCACGTCGAATACGAATTGCCCGGATGCTGCCCACAGGGTGCCGAATTGCATCAATCCAGGCTTCGCCTGGAATCACGGTGACATCCAGCCGGAGATCGCGACCAACTGGCTCGGATTGGTGGGCCCGGGGGTGAAGAGAAGCGGGATCGACTCGAAGACGTGGACCGACCATACCAACGTCCGGCCCACGATCCTTGCGCTCGCCGGCCTCAAGGACGACTACGTCAATGACGGCCGGGTGCTGATCGAAGTGCTCCGGTCCGATGCGCTGCCCCGGTCTTTGCGAAGCCATCGCGAGACCCTGCTCGAGCTCGGTGCCGTTTACGAGCAAGTCAACGCGGCATTCGGCGCCTTCGGTCAAGATCTGCTAACGGCGTCAACCCGGGCACTGAAGACCGGGTCCGCGACCGACGACTCGACGTACACGTCGACTGAGAGCTCGATCGAGAGCCTGACGACCCAACGCGACGCGCTGGCGGCCCAGATCAAAGCCGCACTCAACGCCGCGGCATTCGACGGACAACCGTTGAACGAACGAAACGCCGAGCGCTGGATCGACCAGGCACAATCGCTCCTCGACCAGGCCAGCGAGCTGGCTGGCGGGCAAAACGACCAGAACGACCAGCACGGGAACTGACCGTTAGGGGGGCCGGCGCGATGGCCGGCCCTCTCGTTTTCCTAAGGAGGGAACTGAATTGAGTTCAGTCCGCACCCATCTCTACCGACGGTTGGCGCGCCTGGCCGCGGTGGCCGTCCTTCCAACGGCAATGCTGGCGATCGGCTCGACGCCGCTCGCGGCACAAGCGGCAAAAGCGACCGCCGGCTGTCAGCTGAATTCGGCCGGTGGCGCGATCAAGCACGTCATCCAGCTCCAGTTCGACAACGTCCATTTCCGGCGCGACAACCCGAATGTCCCCTCGGATATCGAGCAGATGCCGAATCTCTATAACTTCCTGGTGGGCAACGGGACCGTCCTGAACAACCACCACACGCCGGTGATCTCGCATACCGGCACCGACATCCTGACCACGCTGACCGGCGTCTACCCTGATCGCCACGGTCAGCCGGTCAGCAACACCTTCCTGTTCTATGGGCCCGACGGCGTCGGGCACACCGCGCTCTCGTTTGCCTACTGGACCGATCTGGCCCAGGCGTTCGACGGCACCGCGGAGAACAAATACAACCTCGTCGATGCGCAGGGCAACAACCCGCCTGCCCCATGGGTGCCGTATACGCGTGCCGGATGCAACTTTGGCGCGGTCGGCACGGCGAACATCGAGCTCGAGCGGATTGCCAACGTCGCGACCGTCTACGGTGCAGGTTCGCCCGAAGCGATCCAGGCCTCGGACACGTCCGACAACGGTCAGGCAAGGACAACCGCCGACTTCATCGGCGTGGCGATTCACTGTGCCAGGGGTGCGGCGCTCTGCGCCGCCGCGAATCGCGGGGTCGCCGATGCGCTGCCGGCCGAACCGGGCGGCTATAGCGGTTTCAATGGCCTCTTCGGGCACAAGTACGTGGCGCCCAAGATCAGCGCCACGCTCCCGATGACCGACCTGGACGGCAACGTGATTGCCAACAGCGCGGCCGATGGGACGCAGTACCCGGGATTCCCCGGCTTCAATGGCACCAAGGCCGCTGTCTCGCTCGCGTATGTCGCCGCCATGCAAGAGCACGGCGTCCCGATCACCACCGCCTACATCTCCGCCGCCCACGAGAAGGTCGATACGGGACTCGGTCCCGGGGACCCGGTCTACGAGCAGAACCTCCGCCGCTACGACGAAGCCTTCGGCAAGTTCTTCGCCCGGCTCGCCGCGGACGGCATCAACAAGTCCAACACCCTGTTCATCGTCACCGCCGATGAGAACGACCACTTCGTCGGCGCCGGCCCCACCAATCCCGGCTGCAACGGCGTGGTGGTGACCTGCATCTACGATCCCACCAAGCTCGGCAGCGTCGAAGTCGCGCTCGATACGCTGCTGCAGCAACACGGGATCACAACCGGCTTCGGCCTCAAGGGCGACTCCGCGCCTGACTACTACGTCGACGGCAATCCCGGCCCGAACGATCCCAGGGTCCGGCAGATGGAGCGCGTCGCCGGAACGCTGATGGTCGTAAATCCACTCACGGGAAAGACGGAGCGGCTCGCCGACTTCATGGCCGATCGCGCGGCATTGCGTGCGCTGCACATGGTGACGTCCGATCCCTTGCGGACGCCAACCTTCACGCAGTTCAACAAACCGGACTACGAAGGGGTGGCTGGCGGTCTCGACTGTGGCACGCCCACTGACACCGTGATCCAGTGCCAGGCGATCGAGACCTGGCACCACGGCGACATCCAGCCGCAGATCACGACCACCTGGCTCGGGCTCGTGGGGCCGGGCGTGCGTCATCTGGGCGTCAACAACCAGGTCTGGTCAGATCACACGGACACTCGGCCAACCACCCTGGCGCTCGTCGGGCTACGGGACGACTACCGGCACGACGGCCGGGTCCTGCTCGAGGTCCTGGACCAGAAGGCGGTCAAGACCCATGGCAGCCGGCAAGCGCTCCTCGAGCTCGGCCATGTCTACAAGCAGCTCGACGCCCCGGTCGGGGCCTTTGGAACAGCCGTCGTGAGTGCGGATACTCGCGCTGTCATCGGCGGCACACCGAGCGACGACAGCCAGTACGTTGCATTCGAGCGCAAGCTCACGAACCTGACCAACGACCGCGATGCTCTTGCCCTCAAGATCTCCAACTTCCTGGAGTCCGCGACCTTCGGATCGGGCGAAGACATCCGGGCAAATGCGCAAGGCGAAGGCGACGACACCGCTAAGAAGCTGATTCGGCAGGCCAACGCGATCCTCGAGCGCGCCAACAACCTGGCGGGCGACGAGTAGCCCCGGAACGATTCGCAGTGGAAGGCTGGCGCGGGTGCCGGCCTCCCACTATTCTGGCGGTGAAATGAAGCCCACCTTCTTTGCCACCGGTGCTGAGCTCCGCGCGTGGCTGGAAGACAACCACGCGACCGCGACGGAGTTGCTGGTTGGGTTCTACAAGCGAGGATCGAGGAGGCCGAGCATCACCTGGCCGGAGCTGGTCGACGAAGAGCTCTGCTTCGGCTGGATCGACGGAGTCCGCAAGGGCATCGATGAGGTCAGCTATGCGAACCGCATAACCCCTCGCAAGCCGCGCAGCACGTGGAGCGCGATAAACATAGCCCGCGCGAAGGAGCTGATCAGGCTCGGTCGCATGCGCCCGGCCGGCCGAAAGGCCTTCGAACGGCGGACCGATGAACGCTCGGCGATCTACAGCTACGAGCAGCGAACGAAGGCCAGGTTCAGTCCAGAAGCGGATCGATCGTTTCGCGCCAACAAGAAGGCCTGGGCGTTTTTCCAGGCGCAGGCGCCCTCGTACCGGCGCGCTGCCACCTGGTGGGTGATCAGCGCCAAGCGAGCCGAGACCCGGAAGAAACGGCTGGCGACGCTGATCCGTGACTCGCAGGACGGGCGCTCGATTCGGCCGCTTAGCAGGAGGGCGGGGTCATAATCGCTGGGTGAGGCCGCCTGCGGCGGGGCGAAACTCGGCTTGGCCGTTGTGGGTTGTCGTCTCCGTCATCGCGGCCGTACTTGGAACACTCGCCTCGTGGCCACTCCGCGCGCTGCTGACTGTTCCGGCCCCGGACTGGGTGGTCGCGGCTTTGCGCGATCTCGGGACGATCGTAACGGCACTGATCGCCGCGGGTTGCGCAGTGGCTCCTTCTTCGCCGCTATCGGCTGGAGGTGTACTGGTGGGTGCCAGCGACCGTAGCAGCCAGTGTCCTGGCCGTCCTCGTAGTGATTCCGACGGTGGGCCGGGTGGTGGTCCCCCCGGGCGGTTCGATCCTTCCTGGCGCCGCGGTCCTGTCGGGAGGCGCGGCAGTCGGGGCTGCGGGCCTTGTGATCGGCGCGGCTCAGGCTTTGGTTCTGCGGGCTTCCGCTGGAAACATCGCGTCGCTATGGATTCCCGTCACTGGCATCGGAGGTGGACTGGCCGGGGCGGTGACCAGCGCGCTGTCCATCCAACTGCCTGGTCTTCCTGCGTTGGTCGCCATCGGCCTGCTTTCCGCCGTTGGTGCGCTGCTGATCTCGGCCAGCCAGGCGCCCGTCCTCCGCCGGCTTCTGTCTTGAGCGTGAGCGCGACACGCACCTGTCGCCAACCGACCCTATAGTTACGGGCGAACGTGAAGAGTACGAAGGGGCCGCGTACGATCTTCGCCTGCCAGGAGTGCGGCAACCAATCGACCAAATGGGTGGGCCGCTGTCCGGAGTGCGGCAACTGGAACAGTTACGTCGAGGAACAGGTCCGGGCGGAGGCGGCGTCGCACTCGGGCGCGCGGCGGGTCAGCATCTCGACCGCCCAGCCGATGCCGCTGGCGCAAGTCCGCTTTACCCAGGCCAACCGGCTGCGGCTCGCCATGCGGGAGCTCAACCAGGTGCTGGGTGGCGGCATCGTGCCGGGCTCGCTGGTTCTGGTTGGCGGCGATCCCGGCATCGGTAAGTCGACCCTCCTGCTGCAGCTCGCCAGCGAGGTGGCCGGTTCGTACGGCCCGGTGCTCTATGTGTCTGGCGAGGAGTCGGTTCAGCAGCTAAAGCTGCGAGCGCAGCGGCTTGGCATCGAGGGTGACCGCTTGATAGTGCTGGCCGAGAACGACCTCGACGGCATCATCGAGCATCTTGAAAAGGCGCGCCCGATGATGGCCGTCATCGACTCGATCCAGACGGTGTTCCTGGGGGGCGTGACGTCGGCACCCGGCAGCGTCAGCCAGGTGCGGGAGTGCGCCGGCCGGCTGATGCTGCTGGCGAAGAGCAGCCACATCCCGATCTTCCTCGTGGGCCACGTCAACAAGGAGGGCGCCATCGCCGGGCCGCGCGTGCTGGAGCACATCGTCGATACGGTGCTCTACCTCGAGGGGGAGCGGCATCACAGCTTCCGTATCTTGCGCAGCCAGAAGAACCGGTTTGGTTCGACCGATGAGATCGGGGTCTTCGAGATGCGCGACAGCGGGATGCACGAGGTCAGCGACCCCAGCCGGGCGTTCCTGCAGGACCGCTCCTTGAGCGAGGTGGGCAATGTCGTCCACGTCGCGCTGGAGGGCAGCCGGCCGCTTCTCGTCGAATTGCAGAGCCTGACCACGCCCAGCCGGTTCGGCGCACCGCGCCGCTCGGTCAACGGCATCGACCTCAACCGGCTGCACATGCTGATCGCCGTGCTCGAGCGACGCGCCCACCTCGACCTCGGCGCGGACGACGTCTTCGTCAACGCCGCGGGCGGCGTGCGCCTGACCGAGCCGGCCGCGGATCTGGCGGTGGCGCTGGCGATCGCGTCCAACAAGCGCAACCGGCCGGCCGGGGCCGACCTGGTGGCCATCGGTGAGCTCGGCCTCAGCGGCGAGGTCCGCCGGGTGAGCCAGCTGGAGCGCCGCCTGCTGGAATCCCACCGCCTCGGATTCAAGCGGGCCGTAATCCCCGCCGCCGCCGAGCTCCGCGATCCCGAGCTCGCCGCCATGACACTGTACCGAGCGGAAACGATCTCGGACGCGCTCGACAGCTGCTTCGGGTAGATCTCCAGCAGGCCGGGTAGTCCCAGGGACAGTCCGGGACTATGGGCCGCAGCCGTTGGACTGAGCGGCCAAAAGGTTCGTAGGCGCCCAATTTTCGTGGTTTAATTAGGGGCACCATGGCGGTTCTCTTTGCGCGCCTGCGCGAGATTGCGTCGCCCATCCTGAGAAAAGGAGGTGATAGCGATGCGCGTGGAACGCGTCTTCCGGCTGCTGGGCCTGTTGCTTGGACTTATAGCGGGCGTCGAGTACGCCTCATTCATCATCTCGGAAGCCAAAATCGACGGTTACACGCTGAGAGCGATCGTGCTGATGCTGACCGCATTGGCCGGCGCGCTCTTT
>Ga0209220_1000545_pt1 | contig 12232 bp, 9 predicted proteins | sample BlaSpr_A8_OM3_M3_FD_187984 | JGI IMG/M metagenome (GOLD analysis project Ga0209220, IMG submission 187984) | Forest soil microbial communities from Thunder Bay, Ontario, Canada - Black Spruce, Ontario site 2_A8_OM3_M3 (SPAdes) (version 2) | ecosystem: Environmental > Terrestrial > Soil > Boreal... | reverse complement strand
GGCCAAGGTCGTGAACCGTGTCGTGAACCCGGCCACGGGACGCCATCAGGTCGTGGCGTACCTGGCCCGGCTTTCGGTGCGATCTTCGATCGAAGCCGGCGCCTGGGTTGGATTTTGCCTGGGGCTTCTTGCAGGCGCCATCATCGGGGCGGCCATCACTTGGTTGGCTGGCGCTGTTCTCGAGTGGCAGCGACAACTTTCCTACACGATCGGCGTCAGTCAGGCACTGCTGCCGTTCGGGGACCGGCGCGACAGCCTCCAGTCTGTCCAGGACTGGTGGTTTCTTGTCATCCCGGCGACCGGAATAGGGGTCGGGCTGCTGGTGGGCGTCCTGGGAGCGCTGATCGGCGGGCTGCTTGCGGTCGCTTACAACAAGTCTCCAGGCCAAGCCCAGGTTGTCGTCGAGATCCCGACGTTGGAGTAATCGCAACTTGATCGTTGACGGCCGATGGATCGAGCGGTACTCCATCTTGGGGCGTCCCCGCCTTGTCGTTTCGGTGGCAAATGCCACAAAGTGTCGCCGTTGGGAAATCAATGCGGCCAGAATCGGGGAGTAGAGCAGCTCGGTACCGCACCTGGCCGGGGGTCAGGTGGTCGGGGTTCAAATCCCCCCGACCAAAGTTCGCTCGTGGGCTAGGCGTGTAGGCCCATATCCACACCGGGCGGCACCCACGCGTAGAACTCAAGTGGCAGGATCTCTTTGAACCCCAGGCGGGCACATACTGGCGCCGAGGTTCCGCGCACCGCCTGAATCACCGCGGCGTCGGCGCCTGCTGCCCGGGCATCCGCCAGTCGCCGCGCGACCAGCGAAGTGTAGATCCCCCGGCCCCGCAGGTCGCCCACCGTCGCCGCCCCACCCAACAGCACGATCGAGGTCCCGGGGACGAAGACGAGATTGCCGAAGGCGACGGGGTCACTGCTATCAGGCAAGAACGCGTGGTACACGGTGAACCGGAGATGTTGGGAAGCTCCGATCAAGGCTTCGATGAACCAGTCGGCCACGTCGAGTGGCAAGCCATAGGCGGTCGCGGTCATAGGTATCGCTCGGCGCTGCTCCTCGACGCTGGCCGGCCGCACCTCCACATCCCGATTGGCTCGAATTGGCAGGGCTAGATCGGTCAGTACCATCCCCGCGAGCTCGTCGGCCTTCACAAGTCCGGCGTCCACGAGATGCCGGGGAAGGTCGCTCGGCCGCGAGGACGCACTCGTGATCCAGCCAAATGATTTCGTCTTCGCAGCGAACCGATCGCGTACGGCCTGGATGGTTATGGCGACGTTCGCGTCATCGAGGGCTGCGCAGCCCACCAGGTTGGCGATGGGATGTGACACCGACGATTCCCGCCCCAGCACACCTGGAACGCGGAGATCGCTCACCAGTCCGGGGACCTCAGGATAGACGAACAGGGTCGACTCGACCGCGGCCAGCAGCTGGTCATTAGAAACGGGCATGCGGGACCTCGCTGACTTTCGAGCTGCAGGTGTCGCGGCGATACTAGCAAGCGCGCTTTCCAGACGCCGGATCGGAGTCCCATTGGAGGCGCGGCTAAAATTCGGCGCGATGCCGAAGGTGACGTTCATAGGGGCCGGCAGCGCGGTCTTCGCACGTCAGATCATCACCGACATCCTCGCCGTCGACGGCCTCGATCGCGGCGTATTCGCGCTCGTTGACATCGATCCCGTTCGGCTTGACCTTGCTCGCCGCATGGCCGAGCGGCTGGTTGAAATCACTGAAAAGTCGTGGACTGTGGAGGCTTCGACCGACCGGCTCGATGTGCTGAAAGGCACCGACTACGTGGTCAACTCCGTCGAGGTCGCCGGCCTCCAAAACGTGCGGCACGACTACGACATCCCTCAGAAATATGGGATCGATCAGTGCATCGGCGACACCATCGGACCAGGGGGCATCTTCAAAGCGCTGCGCACCGGGCCCGCCTGGTTGGAGATCGTGGCGGACGTCGAGCGAACGGCTCCGCGCGCCGTGGTCATGAACTACACGAACCCCATGTCGATCCTTACGCTCGCGGCCAGCCGGTCCGCCGGGCTGCCGGTCGTCGGCCTATGCCACAGCGTACAGAGCACCTCGAGGCTGCTTGCCGAGTTCCTCGACGTCCCGTACGAGGAGCTGACCTGGCGGTGCGCCGGAATCAATCACAACGCCTGGTTCACAAAGCTGGAGCGCCGTGGCAAGGATCTCTATCCACTTCTCCACGAACGTGCCGCGCAGCCCGAGATTTACGAGCGCGACCCGGTGCGATTCGATTTGATGCTCCACCTGGGCGCCTTCGTCACCGAGTCCAGCGGACACTTCTCGGAGTACGTTCCCTACTATCGGAAGCGGCCAGACCTTGTGAAGAAATACTCGCGACCTGGATATCTCGGTGAGAGCGGGTTCTACGCCAACAATTGGCCGGCCTGGCGAAAGGACAACGACGAGCGAATCCACGCGATGTTGCGAGGCGAGACCGAGATCCCGCTGCAGCGGAGTCACGAGTACGCGTCCCATATCATCGAGGCGATGGAGCATGGCCGCACGACCAGCATCCACGGCAACGTCGTCAACGCCGGGGCCATCGAAAACCTGCCAGACGGCTGCGTCGAGGTCGAGTGCACAGCCGGTCCCGATGGGATTCGGCCCGTCGCGTTCGGCAGCCTGCCGGAGCAGCTGGCGGCGCTGAACCGCTCCCACATGGCTGTGCACGAGCTCATGGTTCAGTCCCTCCTCGAGCGCGACCGACGGAAGGCGAAATACGCTCTGATGCTCGACCCACTGACCGCCGCCGTGTGCTCGCTGGCCGAGATCGATAACCTCTTTGACGAGATGTGGGAAGCGGAACGCCCGAGCCTGGCGGCATTTGAATGACTGCGACCTTCCGCGGGTGGCCGGAGGAGTGCCAGCGCTTCTTCATCGGGCTCGAGCTGGACAACTCCAAGCGTTACTTCGAAGCCAACCGGCGGATTTACGAAGACGCGGTCAAGGGGCCGATGGTGGCGCTCATCGAGTCGCTGGAAGAGGAATATGGCCCGGGCAAGGTCTTCCGTGCCAATCGCGATATCCGATTCTCGAAGGACAAGTCGCCGTACAAGACCAACATTGCCGGGTACGCCGGAATGGGCGGCCACGGTGGCTACCTATCGCTTGATGCTCGTGGCCTGACCGTCGCCGCCGGCCGCTATGACTTCACCCCCGAGCAGCTCGCAAAGTACCGGAAGAAAGTCGCTGCCGACTCCACCGGCAGACCGTTGGCCGCAGTCGTTGCCAAGCTCGAGAAGGCCGGTTACCAGGTTGGCGGAGAGGAGTTGAAACGGGTTCCGACCGGCTGGCCGCAGGATCACCCGCGCGAGCGCCTGCTCAGGCGCAAGCTGCTCTACGTGTACAAGAACTTCGGCCTGCAGCCGTGGCTGGGCAGCTCGGCGGCGCGCAAGCAGATCGTCAAGGTCTTCAAGGACGCTGAGCCGCTAAACGATTGGATGAAGCGCAACGCCGGTTAGCGCTCGGCGCGCTGTCAGCAGATCTTCCGGCAGAACCCACCTGACCGACTGCGCGCTGCGATAGTTTTCAAATAGCGCATGCACGACGAAGCTCTCAAGGGTGGTGAACGATGGGTGCGCCCTTGGTGGCGGGGCGCCGTCTTCTATGAGGTCTACGTCCGAAGCTTCGCCGACTCCAACGATGACGGCATCGGCGATCTGCCCGGAATCACCTCGCGGCTCGAGTACCTCAAGCGCCTTGGAGTCGACGCGATCTGGATCACCCCGTTCTATCCGTCGCCCCAAAAGGACCATGGCTACGACGTTTCCGATTACTACGGCGTCAACCCCGAGTACGGAACGCTGGAGGATTTCGACCACCTCGTCGAGAGGGCCCACGAGCTCCGCCTGAAGGTGCTGGTCGACCTGGTCCCTAACCACACGTCCGATCAGCACCCATGGTTCCAGGCGGCCCTGTCTTCACCAGATGATCCGCACCGAGAGCGGTATTACTTCGCCGACCCAAAGCCCGACGGCTCGCCGCCGAACAACTGGGAGTCGGCGTTCGGCGGATCGGCGTGGGCAAAGGACGAGCGCAGCGGCCAGTGGTATCTCCACCTGTTCGCTCCCGAGCAGCCCGACCTGTGTTGGTGGGACCCCGAGGTCCCTCAAGAGTTCGAGCGGATCATCAGGTTCTGGCTGGACCACGGCGCAGACGGGTATCGAATCGACGTCGCCTCCGCTCTCTTCAAGCGCGAGGACCTTGCGGACCGTCCGATGGTCGAGGACCCACGGACCGGCCTGCCCATACCCGACTCAAGCTTCAAGGTCATCGACCAGCCCGCGGTCCACGAGGTCTACCGAGCTTGGCGCCGCATCCTCAACGACTACCACCCCGATCGGGTCCTTGTCGGCGAGATCTTCGATCCACGGCGGCAGTCGCAGTACATCCTCCCAGACCAGCTGAACATGGCGTTTGCCCTGGTCAGGGCACGCTGGGACGCATCGCTCTGGAAGCGGTCGATCGACGTGGATAGGCGAGCCGCGCCCGGACCGGTTGCAGCCCCGAGCTGGACTCAGTCCAACCACGACCTCGTGAGGCACGTGACGCGGCTGGGCGGCGGCTTCACGGGTCGCGCTCGCGGTCGCGCGGCGCTTCTATTGCTGTTGGGATTGCCAGGCCAGGTGTTCCTCTTTCAAGGCGAGGAGCTGGGTCTCGAGGAGGTGAACGTCCCGCCGGACAAGCGCCAGGACCCCTTCTACATTCACAGCGGCGGTAAGGAGGCCGGCCGGGACGGCTGCCGCGTGCCGCTGCCCTGGCACAAGGGCCAACTTAACGCCGGCTTCTCCACGGCAGACCCCTGGCTGCCGATGCCCTCCGGGTGGGATCACTTCGCAGTGGACGCCCAGGCCGGGTCCGCCGACTCGATGCTCGTCTTCTACCAGCGCGCTCTCGCGCTCCGACGGGCGCTTACAGGCATGCTGCCGAACCAGTTCAGGTGGCGTGCGGCCCCCGAAGGAGTCCTTCTCTATGAGCACGGCCGGTTGACCGTCGCCGTCAACTTTCTTGCCCGTCCTATGGTGGTGCCGATCCGCGGGCGCCTCCTGATCGCGTCGCACCCACTCGCGAGGTCGCGGAACGGCCGGCTGACCCTACCGGCGAACTCCGGCGCCTGGCTAGACAACCTGGGCTAACCCTCCCCTTCGGGGGCGAGGTCCGCTCCGCCCGCGTAGCGGGCGCAGCCGGTGGGGGCGTTAGCAGGCAACGACCGACGTAGCCAGGCTATCGATTCACGGTTGGCTAACGTAGCCACTGGAGCGCTCCGTTATCGCTAGCATCCGGTGTTTATTAACGAGCGCATAACCTACCCCCGGTCGCCAGCCGCTAATCTTCAAGGCATGGTGGTGGGGGTCCAGGCGGACTCGGATCAAACAGGCCCGAATCCGGTCCCGGAGGCGCCCAGGTACCTCAACCGGGAGCTGTCCCGCCTCGATTTCGACGAGCGCGTGCTCGCCATGGCGGAGGATCCCAAGCTGCCCCTGCTGGAGCGCGTTCGCTTCCTGGCCATTTTCAGCCAGAACCTCGACGACTTCTTCCAGGTCCGGGTTGCCGGCCTCAAGGAGCAGGTCCTGGCCGCCGTTGCGGCTTCGTCCCCGGACGGAATGTCGCCCCTGGACCAGCTTCGCTCGATACGCAGCCGTGTCGAGACCCTGGTCGAGCGACAGGTCACCCTGTTCAATGAAGGCATCGTTCCCGAGCTGGCAGAGGCCGGCATCGTGATCGTGCGCGCCGGTGAGGTGACCAAGAAGGAGCTAAGCCAGCTCCATACGGTCTTCCGCCAGCAGATCTTCCCGGTGCTGACCCCTCTGGCCGTCGACCCGGGCCACCCTTTCCCTTATATCTCGCACCTGTCGCTGAACCTTGCCGTCATGGTCCGCGACCCTCAACGTCACCAGCAGCGCTTTGCCCGGGTCAAGGTGCCCCCGGTGCTGCCGCGGTTCATCGCCCTTGTCGAAGGCAAGCGCTATGTTCCGCTCGAGGACGTCATCGCGCTCCACCTGCAGGCACTGTTCCCGGGCATGGAGGTGGTTGCCCATCACCCGTTCCGGGTCACGCGAGACGGCGACCTCGACGAAATCGACAGCGATGCCGAAGACCTTCTAGCCGCCATCCAGACCGAGCTTCGCCGCCGGCGGCGGCACGCGCGCGTCGTGCGTCTCGAGGTCGATCCGGGCATGTCCCCGGAGGTGCTCGAGCTGCTGACCCGCGAGCTGGAGCTGCAACCGAGCGACGTTTACCAGGCGAAGGGCCTGCTCGACCTGGGCAGCCTCGTCGCGCTCTCCCACCTCGACCGCCCCGACTTGAAGGAAGAGCCCTGGCACCCGACGACTCAGCCGCGGCTGCGTGGCTTGGGTGTGGAGGTACCCGACCTCTTCGCTGTGCTTCGGTCAGGCGACATCCTCGCGCACCATCCTTATGACTCCTTTGCCACCTCGGTCGAAGCTTTCATCGACCACGCCGCGAGCGACCCCCACGTCCTCGCGATCAAGCAGACCCTGTACCGCACTTCAGGACCGGCGAGCCCCATCGTGCGAGCCCTGATACGCGCGGCCGAGGCGGGGAAGCAGGTGGTCGCGCTTGTCGAGCTCAAAGCCCGCGGCGATGAGCAGGCAAATATCACGTGGGCCCGGGCCCTCGAGGAGGCGAACGTTCACGTCGTGTACGGGCTGGTCGGTCTGAAGACCCACGCGAAGGTAACCCTGGTGGTCAGACGCGAAGGCAAACACATCCAGCACTACCTTCACGTCGGCACGGGCAACTACAACCCCAGCACAGCCCACCTGTATGAGGACGTGAGCCTGCTGTCGTCCGACGCCGACCTCGGTGCTGATGTCACCGAGCTGTTCAACCTCCTCACCGGTTACAGCCGCCAGCATCGCTACCGCAAGCTCCTGGTTGCGCCCACGAGCCTTCGGTCGGGTATCAAGCAGCTGATCGAACGCGAAGGCGTGGTTGGCGGTCGCATCATCATCAAGGTCAACAACCTTGTCGACCCCGAGATGATCGATGCCCTGTACGCGGCGTCGCAGGCGGGCGCGCAGGTCGACCTCATCGTGCGCAGCATGTGCTCGCTTCGCCCCGGAGTACCCGGATTGTCGGAGCGCATCAGGGTGCGCTCCATCGTGGGGCGGTTCCTGGAGCACTCGCGAATCTTTTGCTTCGGCGGCGTCCAGCCCGAGTACTACCTCGGGTCGTCAGACCTGATGCCGCGAAATCTGGACCGCCGTGTGGAAGCTGTGGTGCCGGTCACCGACACCAAGCTGTGCGAGCGCCTCACGCAGATCTTCGAGACTTTGCTCGCCGATGACGTCCTCGCCTGGGAGCTGTGCCCGGACGGATCGTGGCAGCGGGTGGCTACGTCCCGCGGGCTCAACTCCCACAAGCGCTTCCAGGAGCTTGCGCTCGAGAGTGCTCGCGGCAACGGGGTGGTCAACGGCGTCCCGCATGCTCGAGCGTGAGGTAAAGCTCGGGGCGGGACCGGCGTTCCACCTCCCCGACCTCAACGGAGTGGTCGATGGCGTCTCCGTCACCGCCCCCGAAGCGGTTCGGCTCGAAACCGTCTACTACGACACCGCCGATCTGCGGCTGGCCCGCTGGGGAATCTCCTTGCGCCATCGGGCCGGTGAGGGGTGGACGTTGAAGCTGCCGCCGACTCATGCTTCCGCTGACAGCCAGGCTCTCCTGGAACGCGATGAGCTCACATTCCAGGGTGGTGCGAAGAAGCCTCCGCCGGGAGCAGTCGCCATCGTCCGTGCTTACGTACGCAATGCGGAGCTCCTCCCCGTCGCCCGCCTGTCGACGGTGCGCAGGCGCGTCAGGTTGCTCGACGCTGCGGGCGGCCGGCTCGCCGAGGTCGTTGACGACGAGGTGTCGGTGCGCGACGGGCGGCGCGTGGCGGCCCGGTTCCGTGAGATCGAGGTTGAGGTCACCGGGGAAGCCGACGGGATCATTGCGCCCGTGGTGGCACGGCTGCGCGCCGCCGGGGCCGGCACGCCGGACCCGACTCCCAAGCACATCCGGGCACTGGGACCACGAGCCATGGAACCACCAGAGGTGGCGCCGATGGTCGTGGAACCGGAGTCTCCGGCGCGCGATGTGATCCGCAGCGTGATCGCCCAGTCGGTCGCCGCGCTGCTCTATCACGACCCGCTTGTGCGGACCAGCGGCGATCCGGAAGCTGTGCACCAGGCCCGCGTAGCGACGCGCAAGCTGCGTTCGCACCTCCGAACCTTCGGGCCACTGCTCGACCAGGAGTGGACTGACCCCCTCCGATCCGAGCTGGGTTGGTTGGCGCTGAGCCTGGGCGCAGTGCGCGACCAGGAGGTGCTCCTCGAGAGGTTGCGTGAACGGTCCAGGTCACTCCCCGCCAACGACCTACGCCTGGCAACTGCAGTTCTTCATCTGCTGGAGATCGACATCGAAGGCCTTCGGAAAAAACTCATCGCGGACCTCGACTCCACGCGCTACGTCGACGTCCTGGAGCGACTGGTCGCGGCGGCGCATGCGCCGGCCGCGCTACCGGATGCGGATCAGCCGGCCGGCTTGGTGCTACCTCTGTTGGCCACGGGGCCATGGCGGCGGTTGCGGTCGGCCGTCAGGCACCTGCCGGACCCACCCGCGGATGCGGACCTCCATCGCATCCGCATCCTGGCCAAGCGGGCGCGATACGCGGCGGAAGCAGTCGCGCCGGTGGTCGGCCCCGGTGCGGCGTCGTTCGCTCGCGCAGCGGCCAAGCTCCAGACCATCCTGGGCGAGCATCAGGACAGCGTCACTGCACAAGCGTGGCTGCGCGGCACGCGCATAAGTGGACGCCGAGCGTTCGTGGCGGGAGAGCTCATCGCTATGGAGCACGTCGCCGCGCAGGAGGCCCGCGCGAAATGGCCGAAGGTCTGGAAATCGCTTGACCGCAAGAGCTTGCGCGACTGGATGCCTTCACGCTGACCGTGAGTCGCTGAATGCCGGCGCTCTACTTCATACGCCACGCCAAGGCAGGGAGCCGAAGCCATTGGCAAGGTGACGATCGCGCCCGTCCGCTGAGCAAAAGCGGGGTCAGGCAGGCCGAAGGGCTGGTCTCGGTCCTCGGGTCCGATGCAATCTCGGCGGTCTTCTCAAGTCCGTACCTACGATGCGTTCAGACCGTCGAGCCTCTGGCGCGCGCCCGGCGCCTTGCGGTCCAGGAAACACGGCACCTCGCCGAGGGCGCGAGGTTGAAGGGGGCGTATCGATTCATCGAGGATCCCGACCTGGACGATGCGGTTCTGTGCACACACGGAGACGTCATCCAGGAGCTGGTCGACGATCTGATCAGGCGCCGGATCGTGAGAGCCTCGCAGGTTGAGCTCGACAAGGGCTCCACATGGGTCGTCGAGGTCGAGGATGGCTCGCCGGTCGGCGCGCGTTACATCCCCGCACCTTGACCACTTTGGGAATCGCGATCCGTTCCGCGCTGGCGGCGGCGGCGGATCATGAGCGCGCTCCCAAGATGCAGGCCTACATGAAATCTGAGATGCCATATCGCGGCATTGCGGCGCCAGACATGCGAGCCATCTCTAAACGCGTATTCGCCGATCATCCTCTGTCGTCCTGCGATGAATGGAGGGACGCAGTCCTCGAGCTTTGGCGCGGAGCTGGTTTTCGGGAGGAGCGGTACGCCGCGCTTGAGCTGTTGGGCCACAGGCGACATCGGGACTGCAGGACTCCGGATGTGCTGCCGATGTACGAGGAGCTGATCACCACAGGGGCGTGGTGGGACTACGTGGATGAGATGGCTCATCACGTCGGCAACCTGCTTCGGTCGCACCCGGAGCAGATCCGGCCTGTGATGCGGGCGTGGAGCACTGACAAGGATCTATGGAAGAGGCGAGTCTCGATCATCTGCCAGGTCTCATTCAAAAGGGACACCGACCTCGGCCTGCTGTACGCCAACATCGAGCACAACCTCGAGGAGCGCAATTTCTTCATCCGCAAGGCGATTGGCTGGGCGCTCAGGTCCTACGCCTGGACAGATCCCGACGAGGTGGCGCGCTACGTGGCCGCGAACGAGGCGAGGTTGAGCGGCCTAAGCCGTCGCGAAGCGCTCAAGAACATCGGTATCTTGCACCCGTGACAGTCACGTTGCAGGGCGCCGGCCTTGGTGAGGAGCAGGTGGTCGCGGTGGCTCGTCACGGCGAGAAGGTCGCGCTGGCGGCCGCGGCGCGTGCCGGCATGGAGCTCAGCCGAGCGCGTGTCGTGCGAGCGGCATCGTCGCGCGAGCCCGTTTATGGCGTCTCGACGGGATTTGGCGCCCTTGCAGGCACCCGGGTCGCCCCGCTCCGCCAGCCGGAGCTGCAGCTGGCGCTGATCCGTTCACATGCCGCGGGTATGGGGCCGCCGGTCGAAGACGAGGTGGTCCGCGCGACGATGTTGCTGCGGGCACGCACTCTTGCCATGGGCCTCTCGGGTGTCCGGCCCGCCGTGGCGGATGCGCTGATCGCCCTGCTCAACGCGCAGATAACGCCTGTCGTGCCGAGGTACGGCTCGGTTGGATGCAGCGGTGATCTCGCACCGCTGGCCCACATCGCGCTGGCGCTCGTTGGTGAGGGCGAGGTATCAGATGAGGGCGGCGGGAGGAAGCCCGCGCTCCAGGCTCTCAAAGCCGCCAAGCTGAAACCTTTGAAGCTGGAGACGAAGGAAGGCCTGTCTCTGATCAATGGCACGGACGGGATGCTGGGCATGCTCGCGCTTGCCTGCGCGGATGCCGAGCGCTGCTTCCGAACCGCCGACGTCACGGCGGCGATGTCCGCGGAGGCGCTGCTGGGGACCGACCGCACATTCCAGGCGAAGCTGCACGAGATTCGCCCGCATCGAGGCCAGGTCGCCAGCGCAGCCAACCTGGCGAGCCTAATGCGCGGATCTGGAATCGTCGCCTCGCACCGCGAGTCTCAGCACGCGGTCCAGGACTCCTATTCGATTCGTTGCAGCCCGCAGGTGGCGGGAGCCGCGAGGGACACGCTGGATTTTGCCCGCCGCACCGCCGCCGTCGAGCTCGAGTCTGCCGTCGACAACCCGGTGGTGCTCGAGAGCGGCGAGGTGGAGTCCACGGGCAACTTTCACGGAGAGCCCCTGGCGTTCGCCGCCGACTTCCTTGCCATCGCCGCCGCCGAGGTCGGCGCGATCTCAGAGCGCCGGCTGGACCGCCTCCTGGACCCCCATCGCTCCGAGGGCCTCCCGCCGTTCCTGGCTGAGGAGCCGGGGGTCAACTCTGGGCTCATGGTCGCCCAGTACACCGCCGCCGCGCTCGTCGCCGAGAACAGGCGGCTGGCGGCGCCGGCCAGCGTGGACTCGATCCCTACGTCGGGTATGCAGGAGGACCACGTATCGATGGGTTGGGGCGCGGCGCTGAAGCTCCGCGCCATCCTCGACAACCTCACTCACATTCTGGCTGTCGAGCTGACCGCCGCCTCTCGCGCCCTCGACCTGCGCGGTCCGCTGCAGCCGGCGCCCGCCACCTCCGCGGTTCGAGACCTAGTGCGTAAGCATGTTGGCGGTGCGGGTCCAGATCGCTTCCTCGCGCCGGAGCTGGCGGCGGCCGAGGCGCTCGTGCGAAGCGGGGCGGTGGTCGAAGCCGCGGAGGCCGTGATCGGCAAGCTGAGATGACGGGGTCGATCCGGGACGGACCCCCCACCCCCATCCCTCCCGCCCGAGGGGGGAGGGGTGGGATACGCGCCCCGAGGGGCTCAACGATTACCTGCCAGGGGTGGTCGCAGGAAGGCGCGCTGCGGATGCTGATGAACAACCTCGATCCCGAGGTGGCCGAGCGGCCCGAGGACCTCGTCGTCTACGGCGGCACCGGCCGCGCGGCGCGGTCGTGGGAGGCCTTCGACGCCATCGTCCGCGAGCTGAAGGTGTTGAAGGGCGACCAGACGCTGCTGGTCCAGTCCGGCAAGCCTGTCGGCGTTTTCGATACGCACGAATGGGCGCCACGAGTGCTCATCTCCAACTCGATGCTCGTGCCGGAGTGGGCAACGTGGGACGAGTTCCGGCGCCTCGAAGCTCTCGGGCTGACGATGTATGGACAGATGACCGCGGGCTCCTGGATCTACATAGGAACCCAGGGCATCCTCCAGGGTACGTACGAAACCTTCGCCGCCATTGCGCGTAAGCGGTTTCACGGCTCGCTGGCCGGGACGATCACGCTGACCGCCGGCTTGGGAGGCATGGGAG
>Ga0209220_1000544_pt1 | contig 12251 bp, 12 predicted proteins | sample BlaSpr_A8_OM3_M3_FD_187984 | JGI IMG/M metagenome (GOLD analysis project Ga0209220, IMG submission 187984) | Forest soil microbial communities from Thunder Bay, Ontario, Canada - Black Spruce, Ontario site 2_A8_OM3_M3 (SPAdes) (version 2) | ecosystem: Environmental > Terrestrial > Soil > Boreal... | reverse complement strand
CTCGATCATCCCGGGGGCCAGGTCGATTCCGACTACCGTGCCGCCAGGTGAAACGGCTATGGCGAGGGGGTAGCTGAGCGTTCCGGGGCCACAGGCCAGGTCGAGGATCCGCTGGCCGGGTGTGGGGTGGAGCCAGTCGACTGCGGCGGTCCGGCCATGAGCTTCGCCTCTGGCCATGACTTCGTCGAGGCGTCGTTTATAGGCGGCCGCAACGCGGCTGAAGGTGCCCGGGTAAAGGTCCTTGGCGGCTGGCTGTTCCAAATAAAAAGGGCGGGAGCCCAGCTCCCGCCCCTCAGGATAATCAGTCGTTAATCGCGCTCGCCTTTGGCGCAGGTCGTCGGTGTCTCCTGGATGACGGTGATCTGGATCGTCTCCGTGATCGTGATCAGCACGGTCTGGCACGTCACGGTGATGGTGCCGGTCGAGTGGCCATCACCCAGGGCAATGATTGCGATCGTGTTGAACTCGGCGAGCTCGTTCTCTTCGTCCTGTGGTGTCACGAACTTGAGGTGGGCGAAGCGGTCCTGGTCGCTCTTGATGGCGGCAACGATCGGCGCGACGCTACCGTGGATCTGCGACTTCGCCGTCGCCAGCTGCGGCTGGACCTTGGCGGCGACCTGCGAGCTGGTAACCGCCTTGGTGACCTGCGTGCCGCAAGAGGACTCGGTCGCGTTCAGCTTGCCAATGAGGTCATCGCCGGCTTTCTTGACCGCGCTGACCAGCACGACCTTCGCGTGCTCGTCAACCGGCTGAATCACGGCGACCGTGTTGTGGTCGTCGTGCGAGACGATGATCAACGTCGTGGGGACAGCCGCAACGGTCAGCACACTCACTGCGGTAATGGTGATGATCCGTTCGCTGATCCACGCGGTCAGGATCGTGAACATTACGCTGGCCTCCTTGAGGATCGACTCCTCTGTGAAGATGAACGCCGGATAAAAGCCGGTCATCGACGCCGGATGGCGGCTGTTACCGTCCTGTACCGGGGCGGTCAAGCGTCGCGACGTCACCGTCGGTGGCCCGTCACTTGCCGGCCCCCCCGGTGCCAGCTTTGTGTTGACGCCTAAACTTGAGCGCGGCTATACTTCTGCCCTATATGGGCTCCAGGCAGAGGGGGTGCAATCCAGTTGTCGGAGATCAAGGTTCGCGAGAACGAGACCTTTGAGAGCGCCCTGCGCCGCTTCAACAAGAAGATCAAGCAGAACGGTGTACTCTCGGAAGTCCGCCGGCGTGAGCACTACGAAAAGCCCAGCGTAAAGCGCAAAAAGAAGATCGCGGCGGCGCGCAAGCGGCGGGCTCGCACCACGTAATCTGACCCGCCGAAAGGCCGAGGCGATCCTGGTGAACATATGAGGCAGCGCGGCTCCTCAGCGATCGATCAACTCCGCCGGCGCGGGCGCCTGTTCGCACGCGATCTCCGGCTGGGGCACATCGGCGCCGGTGGGCGCTGGCCGCCGTATCTGCGTTCGGGGGTCATCACACTGGTGCTGGCGCTCGCCACCGCGCTTGTGGTGGCCCAGAACTTCCTGCCCAACCGGCTCAACCTCCGCGCGGGTGACGTGTCCAGCGCGGACGTTGTCTCCCAACGCTCGGTTCGCTACGAGAGCCAGACCAGGCGCGAGGAGGCGCGGACCGCTGCATTGGCGCAAGTCCCCGACCAGTTCGACGGAGCGGTCAGCAGTCAGCAGCGACAGGCGGTCGATTCGCTCGCGACCAAGGTCGCCGAGCTGCGCGCGTCCTCGAGCTCAGGGCCCGACCGGTCGGCGCAGTTGAGCCTGCTGGAGCCACAACTGAGTGATGCACAACGGCAGTACCTCCTGCAGGCGGATGAGGGAACCGTCGCCTCCGTCTTCAAGAGTGCCGGCGATATCCTGCAGGCCCTCGAGAGCAACGGGATCAAGGCCGACACACTCAAGAGCGCCCAGGACACGGCGCAGACCCGGGCCGCGGCGCTTCACCTTGACGCCACGGGCGCCTCGGTCGTTGCGACCCTGGTGCGAGCGCATTTGAAGGTGAACTTCCTCTCCGCGGAGACGACGCTCAAACGCCAGCAGGCGAGCGATGCGGTGCCGTCCGTCTTCGTCAACGTGGCCCAAGGTCAGACGATCATCCGATACGGCGACCTGGTCACCCCCTTTCAGCTGGAAGAGGCGCAAGCGGTCGGGCTGCTCGCGCCCACGACCGACTGGGCCCGCATCCTTGCCGTCTTCATGCTGGTCATCATCCTGTTCGCCGTCGCACTGGGATATCTCGGGCAGTTCCGGCCCGCGATTCTTCGCGATCCACGACAGCTCGCAACACTCGGCGGGTTGATGCTGGTGCTGCTGGTCGTGGCCAAGGTCGTCGTGCCGATCAATCCCAACGCGCAGTACATGGTGCCAATGGCGGCAGTTCCGCTTCTGGTCGCCGCCCTGATGGACACCGGGCTCGGCATCATCGTCGCCCTCGCCGTCGGCTTACTGACCGGCATCATCGCGGACAATGTTCTGCCCCTGACCCTCGTCGGATTCCTGGGTGGCGCCATCGGGTCGATCTACGTGCATCGGCTCGAGCGGCTCGGTCAGTGGGTCACCGCCGGCATCCTGGTTGCCGCTGCGCAGTTCGTGGCACTGGTCTCTCTCTCCCTGATCGAGCGCCACCAGTCGCTGGACGAGATCCTGGCGATCGGCGCGCTCGCGCTCGTCAACGGCCTGGTCTCGGCCCTGATCGCCGCCGGGTCACTCACCTTCCTGGGGGAGATCACGCGCGTCATCACGCCTATGAAGCTGCTGGAGTTGATGACCCCCAACAACCCGCTGCTGAAGCGGCTGATGGTGAGCGCGCCGGGCACCTACAACCACTCGATCGTCGCCGCCAACCTTGCGGAGACGGCGGCCGAGGCGGTCGGCGCCAACCCGGTGCTGGCGCGGGTCGGCTGCTACTTCCACGACATCGGGAAGATCCGCCGGCCCCACTTCTTCGTCGAGAACCAGGCTGACATCGGCAACATCCACGAGAACCTGTCGCCGACGACGAGCTCCGACATCCTCAATGCCCACGTCACCGAGGGCGTTGAGCTGCTCAAGCAGTACCGTTTTCCGACGGCGATCCGCGAAATCGTTCAGCAGCACCAGGGCACGACGGTGAAGCGCTACTTCTACCGCCAGGCGCTCGAGCAGGGGCTCGACGTCCGAGAGGACGACTTCCGCTATCCGGGCCCGCGGCCTCGGTCCAAGGAAGCGGCCATCGTGATGATCGCCGACACGATCGAGGCGTCGGCCCGCACCTTGAAGGATCGCAGCACTGAAGGAATCCGCGACCACGTGCACCGCATGGTCCAGGGATTTATCCGAGACGCGCAGCTCGACGAATGCGATCTGTCGTTCCGCGATCTCCACCTCGTGGAGGAAGCGATGTCGAACATGGTGGTCAGCATCTACCATGCCCGGATCGAGTATCCGGCCGCGGTGCAAGAGACCGCGACCGCCGGCGCGGCGGTCGATACGACGGGGGGCGGTCACGACGGCACCCTCGACGCCGAAGACAAGACGATTCCGTTACCGCGGCCGGCGGCGCGCCCCCGCCCGAGCCCCTCGTAACGCTCGTCGAATTCAACCCGCGCTCGCAGGGGCGCCCCGGCGCAATGTTGACCACCTGATTTCGATATGTATGCAGTGGTGCTTTCGGGCTCGGTTATCGTCCTTGCCTACGTGGCGGCGGCTGCCGTGATCATCCCCGCCATCTCGATGATCGGCTTCGGCAGGGTTCCCAAGTTCCTTCGCCGTGGCACGAACCCCAGCAAGACGCGGACCCGGATGGAGGGTGGCGGCCTCTTCTTGATCGGTGCCTTCATCCTGACCGATGCGCTGGCCGCCGACCTCGGCCGCCGGTCAGAGGTTCCGCAGGACTGGATCCTCCTGGTCTGGGTCCTGCTGGCCGCGGGTCTGATCGGCATCCGCCTGCTGGCGGGTCGCGCCGACAGCGGCGCCGGCAAGCCCGCCGCGTAACCGACCCGCAGCCCGGTTACGATACTCGCGTGCTCATCCAGATGAGCCGTTGGGGTCCGGCATCGCTTGCTGCCGGCGTGGATCTGGATGGACTCAAGAAGGTGCTGCAATCGGGGGCGCGGATGCTCAAGGTCCCGGAGGAGACGGTGACGGTGCTGACGCTCACGGGAGATGCGCACCTCCAGGAGTACAACCGACGCTACCGGGGACTGGATGAGCCGACGGATGTGCTCGCTTTCGCCGCACAGGAGAAGCCGGTCGACCAGCGTTTCCAGGCGCCCCCGGGGACCGAGCACTGGCTCGGCGACATCGTGATCTCTCTGCCTCGTGCCCGCCAGCAGGCAAGCGAGGCCCGTCACCCGGTAAATGACGAGGTGCGCCTCCTCGCCGTGCACGGCTTCTTGCACCTGCTTGGCTATGACCATGCCGAACCGGATGAGGAAACTGCGATGACGGCGCTGACCAACAGGATCCTGGCAGCCGCGCCGTGACGCCGCGCTCCGACGCCGAGTTCGAAGCGGAACGGATTGGCAGCCCAGGCCGGGCGCGCCGGGTCGACCTGCGGCGAACGATCTACAGCTTCCGTCACGCCGTCCGTGGTTTCGCCTGGGCGCTGACGACACAGGCGAACTTGCGCGTGCACCTCATCGCGGCGGTAGTCGCGCTGATTGGGGCGCTGCTGCTGCGCTTTTCGGCGATCGAGTTCGTCGGCCTCGTCCTCTGCTTTGCCGTCGTGATCGCAGCGGAGCTTTTCAATACGGCGTTCGAAGTGCTGATCGATTACGCGTGGCCGGAGCATCACCCGATGATCGGGCGGGCCAAGGACGTCGCGGCGGCCGCGGTCCTGATGGCCGCGGCGGGGGCCGCGGTGGTCGGTATCCTCCTCTTTGCGCGACACATCTTTCATCTATCGTGACCTCCGCCGCGGCGGTGGTGAAGGGCGCGCTCGACGCCCTTGAGGCGCGGGACTGGGACGGGTTCGCCCGCCGATTGCATCCCGATGTCGTGCATCGAACCCCCGGCGTACCCGAGCCGATCCTGGGACGCGATGCCTTCGTCCTGCTCAGCCGTCAGGCGGTGGCGCGGGCGCCGGACGTCAGCTTCGAAATCGAGCGGCTGGTTACGGAGGGTGACACGGTGGTCGTGATCGGGGAGTGGAGGTTTACCGGTCCGGAGGGCCCCGTCCGCCAACCCTCGGTCAGCGTCATCGATCTCCAGGACGGCCTCATCTGGCGGGATCTGGAGTATCTCGGGCTCGCAACCTGAAATTCCGGACGGCCGGCGAAGTTACACGACTGTGACGGCGCGGATCGCGGTCATCGACGACGAGGCGCCCAACCGCTCCTACCTGGAAACGCTGCTGGGCACGGCCGGCTTCGAGGTACAGGTGGCCGCCGGTGGCGACGAAGGCGTCGCGCTGGTCGAGAAGGAGCGTCCCGACCTGGTGCTTCTCGACCTCATGATGCCCGAGGTCGACGGCTTCGCCGTTTGCGAGCGGATCCGCAAGGGGCCCGCCGGCGCCGGCACGCAGATCATCGTGCTGTCCGCGCTCGACGCGGTCGACGGAAAGGTGCGAGCCCTCGAGCTGGGTGCCGACGACTACCTGGTGAAGCCGGTCGAGTCTCGGGAGCTCGTGTCTCGCATCAAGGTGATGATCGATCGCGCCGACCGGCTCCGGCAGCAGGGGTCGCAGGCGCGGGGCCGGCTGATCGTGGTCGCCGGCGCCAAGGGCGGCATCGGCACCAGCACCGTCGCCATCAACCTGGCGGCATCCCAGGCAGCCATCAAAGGTGCGGACGCCGTGGTCCTCGCGGACCTGGCGGTCCCGGTGGGGACGCTGGGCAGCATGCTGAACATCGAGGTGGCCGACGGCTGGGCCTGGGGCGAGGGTCTGGGCGAGGGCGCCAGTGTCCATCGGCTGCGCAGCTACCTGATGCGCAACCCGCAGATTCCGTTCCGCTTACTCCCGGGCGTGCGTCGTGGTTCGGCATACCGCGACGTCTCGACCGACGCGATCAGCAACTTCGCCACGACACTGCGTGGGCTGGCCGAGACGATCGTCGTCGACCTCGGGAACCAGCCGTCACCGTTTGCGCCGCCACTGCTTCGCGAGGCCGACGTCATTTGCGTCGTGGTCGAGCCGGAGGTGATCTGCGTCGAGCTGACCGGACCGTTCCTGGACCGGCTGCGCTCGACTGGTATCCTCAGCCATCGCATTCGGCTCGTGATTTCGAACCCGCACGGCAGCCTGCAACTGAGTCGAGCCGAGGTGGCGGCCGCCTTGTTGAAGATCGAGGTGGCGGGGATGATCCTTTACCAGCGCGATGACTTCTCGGCGGCAAGCAAGCGTCGTCTCCCGATTGTCGTCCAGCAGCCGCAGGGTCCGGCTGCCACGCAGTTCAAGGAACTTCTGCAGGCACTCACCGCGGTCTGATCGCCGATCGTCCGCCAGGCACCGAAGTAAACTGAACAGCATTCGCGCCACTCCACCTGCTATAGAACCGCGCCGTCGCGCCGTTCTACAGGTCTCCGCTCTCCAGTACCCCGAATTCCGCCGCTATTTCGTCGGCCAGGCGGTGTCGGTCGTTGGCACCTGGATGCAATCGGTGGCGGCGGCCTGGCTGGTGTTGCAGCTCTCGCACAACTCGGCCCTGGCCCTGGCGCTGTTTGGGGCGTTCAGCTACGGCCCGGTCCTCGTGTTCGGCCTTTACGCCGGCACGCTCGTCGACCGATTCGCGCATCGCGATGTGCTGCTGCTGACCCAGGTGATCTCCATCGTGGGCGCCGTGCTTTATGCGGCGCTGACCTCGACACACAGCATCACCCTGCCAATTGTCATGGCGCTCGCCGCGGTCCTGGGTATGAACCAGGCGCTGTATTTCCCGGCGCGCCAGGCAACCGTGCTCGAGATGGTGGGTCGAGGCGAGCTCGCCAGCGCGGTCGCGCTCAACTCGATCGCCTTCAACCTGGCCCGCATCGTTGGCCCGGCGCTGGGCGGCATCGTGATCGCGACCCTAGGCGTCGCCGCCTGCTTCTGGCTCAATGCCTTCAGCTACCTGGGCGTGATCGTCGCGCTGCTCACCATTCGTCGCCGGCCTTTGACTCCGGGGCCGCCGCAGACCGCGATCCAACTGATCGGTGAAGCGTTGCGGTATGTCGTCCGCACGCCCTCGTTGGCCGGCCTCTTCCTGCTGCTCTTTGTCGCCGGCACCTTCGGTGCGAATTTCAACCTCGTGCTGCCGCTCTTCACCCGCGTGGTCCTGCACGCGAATGCCGACACCCTCGGTTACCTGTTTGCGGCGCAGGGCGTTGGATCATTGATCGGCGCCGTGACCATGACGCTCGCCGGCGGGTTCCTGCTCGAGCCGCGCCGCATCGTCCTGGGCGCCCTGCTCTTCGCGGCCATGGAGCTGGCCTTCGTAATCGTCCCGGGTTTCACGCAGGCGATCATCCTGCTGGTCGTCATCGGCTGGTCGTTTGCCATCTACTCGATTGGGACCAACACCATCGTGCAGGTGCGAGCGCCCGACCGGATGCAGGGTCGCATGGTCAGCCTTTACTCGGTGCTCTTTATCGGGGTGACGCCGATCGGCAACGTCTTCGCCGCCATCGTCGCGCACTTCCTCGGACCATCAGCGGCCGTCTGGCTCGGTGGCGCACTGACCGCCGCCGGCGGCCTGGCGGTGATGGTCTACTTCCTCACGAGACCCGATTGAACTCGGTCATGGCGCGGTCGATCCCGTGCTCGACGGTGAACAGGACGGCGTCGGCGGTCCGGCCAACGATCGCCGGGAGCTGAGCGCGTTCCTCGGATGTAAACGGGCTCAAGACGTAGTCGACACCGTCACCTGGCGGCCGGCCGATGCCGACCCGGAACCGGATGAAGTCCTGGGTACCAAAGGAACCGATTACCGAATCGATCCCGTGGTTGCCCGCCGAGCTGCCGCCCTTGCGAAGGCGCAGCCGGCCGAAGGGATGGTCGAGGTCATCGTGGATGACCAGCGTCCGCTCCAGCGGCACATCATATTTCGCGCGCAAAGCCTTGGCCGCCACGCCCGACAGGTTCATCGACGTCTGCGGCTTGGCCAGCACCAGCTCGCGCTCGCCGACCCGGATCCGGCCGGTGATCGACTTGGCGGCTCGGTCCGACACGCGGCCGCCGTGGCGGCGCGCCAGCTCGTCGACGACCAGGAAGCCGATGTTGTGCCGCGACCGCTCGTACTCCCGGCCGGGGTTGCCCAGGCCGATTACCAGCCAGCGATCGGACGCCGGCGGCGGTGCCGGTTTGCGGCGGAACATCGCCCCGTAGCGTAATTCACCCAAAAGGGGATCCCCGCAGCGGCGTTGCATTGGGGCCAGCCGTGGACGCCCATGAACGTGTAATCGGCCCGCGATCGATTCGCGCCCGTCTGTGGGCGGCGGGCCTGCTCGCGCTGCTGGTCGCGATCGTCGCCTGGTTCCTGCCGGCCCAGCCCTACCAGGCACCCTGGGCCTGGATCAGCTTCATCGGCATGTGCATCGTCGATGATTTCCTGCTTGGCTCGCGCGAGGATGCGAGCTGGGGCGAACTGCCGAAGCTCGCGCTCCTGGCGGCGGTCATCGTGTTCCGGCGGCATCCGGAGATTACGGTGCTGGTGGCGGCCGTCGCGGCGCCCCTCGGGAGCCTCCTCAAGGGTCAGACGTGGATGACCCAGCTGACCGCCACCGCGCAGTGGGTGCTCGCCGCCGTCATCGGCGCGGCGACCTTCCGGCTGATCGGGTTCGGCGATACACCTCATTTCCTGGTGGCGACCGCCGCGCTGATGGCCGTCTACTTCGGCCTGGGGCCGGTGCTCAGTGCCTTCATGCAGGCCCGCCTGACCGCCACGGATTTCGCCCGGGCGTTCGCCGGCCATCGCCGGCTCGCCATCCCGCTCGAGCTGGTGGCCACGGGGCTCGCGCTCGCCTGGCGCACCCCGGCGCTCGAACCGGCCGCCTTGAAGGTGGCCGACGGCGCGCTGGTCGCCGTGGCCGGCCTCTTCGCCGGCTACCTCCTCGGTGGCCGATCGAGCCGCGTCTTTGCCGCCGGCCCACCGGTGCCGGTTCGTCCCCTCGTCGTGGCTGGAGCCCTGCTCCTTGTCAGCGTACTGACGCCGTCACCATTCGCGTGGCTGCTTCCCCTCGGCCTCGCCGTCGTCGCCGGTATCTGGGCGGTCTGGCGACGGGTTTACCCGGTCGCATGCGGCGCCCTCGGTGCCTACTGCAACGAAATCGTGCGGGCCGCCAATGGCGGCTTCATGCCGGTGGATGGGCACGGCGTGTTGGCCGAGGTTGGCAGCCGCACGAATACCTACGTCTTGGCCGATGCGCACACCAACTTCGGCTGGTTGGATGATCGCTTTCATCTGCCGGCGCCGTTCCCGGGGATCGCCAGCGCGGGCGACATCCTGATCGCGATCGCGATGGCATGGTTGATCGCCAGCCTGATGCTGCGAGCCCCGCGCGAGCTCGCTACCGATGATGACATCGAGGCATCCGAAGTCGCGGCCGCCGCCTGAGGCGGGACCCGTTAGGCCGCACGGCCCTTGCGTGAACGGTCTTTGCATGGTTCCGTGTTTTAAGGATGGGGATCTGGCTGTTGCTGCTCGCGCTCCTTGGTTCGGTCGCGGGCGGACCTGGCCTTCCACGCACGGGTTCAGTGATGCATCCGGTCGAGGTCTACGAGCTGGTGCGGCCGGCACCGCCGCCCACGATCAAGGCTCGTTCTGCCATTCTCATGGATCTCGACAGCGGCAGCGTGGTGTATCAGCTCGACGCGCATGGCCGCCATGCCCCGGCCAGCCTGTTGAAGGTGGCGACGGCGTTGGTTGCACTCGAGCACCTTCGGCTCGACCAGCTGGTCACGGTCCCGGTATCGATCAATCAGCTCCCGTGGGACTCGACGCGGATGGGGCTGCGCCCGGGTGAGCGGCTGACCGTTCGCGAGCTGCTCTACGGTCTCTTTCTGAACTCGGGGAATGACGCCGCCATCACGCTTGCGGAGGCTGCCATGCCACGCGCGAGCTTCATCGCACTGATGAATGCGAAGGCCGCGCAGCTCCGATTGGCCGACACCCACTTCGTCAACCCCATCGGACTCGACGACCCGGGTCAGTACACCTCGGCCGCCGACCTGGCGAGGACGTCGATCGAGTTGGTCAGGCAGTTTCCGGAAGTTGCCGCGATCGCGTCGACCGCGAGCCTGACGCTCCCCGCCACTGCCACGCACCACGCGTATGCCCTTTACAACCTGAACCAACTGATCCGCACCTATGCGGGCGCGACCGGGCTGAAAACCGGCTGGACCGGACGGGCCGGCGGCTGCCTGATTGCTACCGCCACTCGTAGCGGTCGGCATCTGCTCGTGGTGCTGATGGCGTCGCCGTCGATCTTCGCCGAGGCGGCGACGTTGCTCGACTATGGCTTCGCGTTTCAAGCGGCGGAACCGATGGTAAGCTGACCTGCGAACGCCCCGGCTCGGTGCCGAGGGCGCATTTTTGCATGGTTCGACGTCGGTGACGGACACGCTGCTCGAATTGATCGACCGCCTCCCGGCCCGTGGCCGGCTCGAGGCATGGTGGAGCGCGCCCATCGGCGGCCTGGAGGCGCACGGGGTTCCGTCGAGTGCCCTGCCGGTTTTTGCGGCGTGGCTGGCGATGCGCGCGCAGCGGCCGGTGCTGGCCGTGGTGTCCGACCCGGAAAGCTCCTTCCAGGAGGCGGGCGCGTGGTTTCGCGAGGACGTGCGCACGGTCGTGTTTCCCGCGGTCGAAACGCTGCCCTTCGACCGGCTTGCACCCGATGAGGAAACGGTGCGGCGCCGGTTGGAGGCGATCGATGCGCTCGGCCATGGCGAGCCGGTGGTCTGCTTTACCTCCTGGGCCGCGATGACGCGGCCGACGCTGGCGCCCGACGCATTGCGACGCTGGAGTTTCACCCTGAAGCCGGGGGAGACGTACTCACTCGATGACTTGCTGCACCGGCTGACGACGCTTGGGTACCGGCGCGAGCCGCTGGTCCAGGCGCGCGGCGAGTTCAGCCTGCGGGGAGGAATCCTCGACATCTTTCCGCCCGACCGGCGGCGTCCGCTCCGCGCCGAGCTGTTCGGTGACGAGCTCGAGTCGCTTCGCGAGTTCGAGGTCGAGTCGCAGGGTTCGGTCGGGAGCATCGCGACCGCGCGAATTCTTCCTGCGGCCGAACTGATCCTGACTGTCGAATCGATCGCCGCGGCCGATGCCGCGCTGCGCCAACTCGACTTCAACAACACGCTGCCCGAGGTGCGCGACCAATGGCTGGCCGACATCGAGCGCGTCAGGTCGGGCGCCTACTTCGACGGCATCGAAGGCTTCCAGGCGTATCTCGATCCATCGCAGCCGACGTTGTTGAGCCATCTCCCGCCCGACGCACTGATCGTGTCGATGGACGGCCGGCGAGCGCTCGCGCAGGCGGACCAACGCGAGCAGGAATTGCAGGAGCTGTTCGGGGTCGAGATCGACCGAGGGGAGCTGCCGCAGGGGCTGCGGCCCGGGCTGGTCGCGATCAAGAGCCTGCGCGACGCGGCACTCACCTGGCGGCGGCTCGAGATTGCGAGGGGCGCCGACCTGGGCACGATCGATCTGGGGTTCGAGCCGGTCGACGCCTACGCCGGACGCATCGACGCCTTTTCTGACCGTGTCAGGACAGATGCGCGCGCAAAAGCACGGGTGCTGATCGTGACGCAGCAAGAACCGAGGCTTCGCGAGCTGCTCGAAGATCGCGATGTCTACCCGGCCGGCGGGGCCTTTCTCTGGTCACAAACCCCTCTGTCGCCAGGCCTGGTCGTTCTCGGCAACCAACCGGTGGCCCAGGGCTTCCGCGTCCCATCGCAGCAGCTGGAGGTCTACGGCGACACCGACCTCTTCGGCGGACTGCGCCAGCGAGTCCGCCGCGGCGTCGTGCGCGCGCGCTCGGCCACCTGGGACCTCGAGTTCGAGCCAGGCGATCTGATCGTGCATGTCGACCACGGCATCGGTCGCTTTACCGGCATGCGGCTGATGGGCGAAGACGGACAGGAGCGCGAGTACATGCAGCTCGAGTACGCAGACGGCGACAAGCTGTTCATCCCGGTCGAGCATCTGGATCGCGTCCAGAAATACGTCGGCGGCGGGGATGCGGCGCCCAGGCTGCAGCGCCTCGGTTCGGGCGACTGGGATCGGGCCAAGCGCAAGGTGCGCGAATCGGTGGAGGCTGTCGCCCACGACCTGCTCGACC
>Ga0209220_1000541_pt1 | contig 12277 bp, 10 predicted proteins | sample BlaSpr_A8_OM3_M3_FD_187984 | JGI IMG/M metagenome (GOLD analysis project Ga0209220, IMG submission 187984) | Forest soil microbial communities from Thunder Bay, Ontario, Canada - Black Spruce, Ontario site 2_A8_OM3_M3 (SPAdes) (version 2) | ecosystem: Environmental > Terrestrial > Soil > Boreal... | reverse complement strand
CCCTTCCACCCATCCCAGGCGGCGCATCTCGTCGAAGAAAGACCGCGTGGCGGGCTCGTCATCCTCCGATTCGCCGGCAAAGAGCACGACCACCGAAACTATTCGCGCAGGTTGCGCAAACGCAAGTCGCGGCGCGACAAGGCCGGCGACTAACGCGCCGAGCAGTGTCCTTCTCGTCGAGACGGTGCGGACCATTTTCCCCTCGAGCGTTTCAGCCGAAGGCGATATACGCGCCGGCGAGCGCGGAGCTGAGCGCCACCGCGAACAGCAGCCGCGGCCCGGCGTCGCTCGTCACCCTGCGAAACAGGCCGACCGGCCGCGGGGCGCGCGTGAACTGCTCGCGGTCCCGGCTGGAGGGGCGCGCGAGGCGCTGCAGGGCGGCCGAAGAATCGAACTGCCGCGACAGCGGCAGGCGAGTGTCGGGCGAGATCGCACCCGAGGCAGGCGCGAGCGGCGCCTTGTCGGCGGTCGACTCGAGCTTCACCGTCTTGGTCACGTTCTGGTCGGCGTCCTTGCCGCTGGCGGCCTCGCGGCCGCGAAGCTCGGCGAGGCAGGTGCGCAGGTCGGCGGCCATCTCGTACGCGTCCTGGTAGCGCACCGCGGGATCTTTTTTGAGGGCGCGCGCCACCACGAAGTCGAGCATGGCCGGCACTTCCGGGTTGACGCGGGAGGGCGGCACATGCTCCAGATGGGTGACGTTGTGTGCGATCTGCGGCGTTTCTTCGGCCGCGAACAGCGGCGAGCGCGTCAGCATCTCGTAGAGCACCGCGCCAAGGGAGAAGATGTCGGAGCGGTTATCGACGGGCGAGCCCGCCACCTGCTCCGGGGACATGAACCTCGGCGTGCCGAGCACGATGCCGGTGCTGGTCTTGAAGTCGGCCGAGCGCATCCGGGCGATGCCGAAGTCCATGATCTTTACCTGCCCGCGCGCCATCAGCATGATGTTGCCCGGCTTGATGTCGCGGTGGACCACGCCGCGCTCGTGCGCAAAGCCCAGGCCGTCGGCGACCTGCTGCGCGATATCGACCGCCTCCGTCGTGGACAGCGCGGCTTCCTTCAGGCGCTCGCGCAGATCGGTGCCTTCGAGCAGCTCCATCGCCAAGTAGGCGAGATCGCCCTCCTCGCCGAAGTCGTACGTGGTGACGATATGCGGATGGGTGAGCTTGCCCGCCGCCTTGGCTTCGAGGAAAAAACGCTTGTGATAGTCCTTGCGGCCTTCCGCGTCGTCGGCGAGGATGATCGTCTTCAGCGCGACGATGCGATCCAGGTTCGGGTCCTCGGCCCGGTAGACGATGCCCATCGCGCCACGGCCGAGCTCGCCGAGGATCTTGTAGCGGCCGATCTGCTTTTTCTTCGCCATCAGAACTTCACCTTTTCCACCCAGCCGCGCACGTACTTTTCGCCCTGCGCGGCGGTGTCCCGGTACTTTGCCACGACCGCATCGACGACGTTCTGCTGCCCCTCCACCGAGACACGGAAAGCGACCCCGGCGGCGAGGAAAGCGATCGCCGCGGCGGCGCTGAGCGCCACATAGCGTCTCTCGCGCCGGCGCGTGCGGTGCTTGTCGAGGCTGTAGAGCTCGTGCCGGCGCAGGCCGGGATCGGTGAAGGTTCCCGCCACCGCGAGCGCGGCCTCGAGCCCCGGCGTCACATCGGCGAGCGCGTCGCGGAACGAGCGCGAAATGAGCAGGCGCGAAGGCGAGGCGAGCTCGGCAATGCTCGCCGCCACCGCGATGCCATCGCCGACCATGCCTTCGCCGTTGCGGCCGCCCACGGGCTGCACGGTGCCGTGATTGATGCCGGCGGACAAGGGCAGTCCGGCCGCGGCCGCAGTGAGGGCGCGCTCGGCAAGGCGCAGCGCGCCTTGCGGATTGCGCAACACCACGATCGCCGTGCCGTCGGAGGCGTCGAGCACGATGCGGCTCGCGGAAGGGAGCTCCGCCGCAGTCACGGCCACCACCGCCTCGAGCTGCGCCCGCAGCCGCGCCTGCTCGGTGACCGGCCGGCGCGCGAACTCCTGCATCTTCAGGAACACCACGGCTGCCAGAGCGGAGTTGCTTTTCGCCACCCGGCAAGCATGAAGCTTTTGCGAACCTTTGAAAAGCAAGCAGAAGCGGTTAGAATGCGATCCGCTGAGGAGCGTTGCGTCCCCGCGATTCGCAAAGGTAGATCAGGGGGGTCAGGCTCAGCTAAATTCAACGGCGCTCGCACCGGAAACGGTGCGGGCGCTTTGTCTTTCTGGAGGCCGTAAACCATGAATGCAGCCGTGGTCGATTCCAAGTTCACCGATTTCAGGGTCGCCGACCTGTCCCTCGCCGACTGGGGCCGCAAGGAAATGCGCATCGCCGAATCCGAGATGCCGGCGCTGATGGCGATTCGCGCCGAATACGCGGCGCGGCAACCCCTGAAGGGCGCGCGCATCGCCGGCTCGCTGCATATGACGATCCAGACCGCGGTGCTGATCGAGACGCTGAAGGCCCTGGGCGCCGAAGTGCGCTGGGCCTCCTGCAACGTCTTCTCGACCCAGGACCACGCCGCCGCCGCGATCGCGGCGGCCGGCATACCGGTGTTCGCCTACAAGGGCGAGTCGCTCGAGGAGTACTGGGAGTACACCCACAGGATCTTCGATTTCGGCGAGGGCCGCGGTCCGAACATGATTCTGGATGACGGCGGCGACGCCACGCTGCTCGCGCATCTGGGCCAGCGCGCGGAGAAGGATCCGTCCATGCTCGCCCATCCGAAAAGCGAAGAAGAAGTGTCGTTGTTTGCGTCCATCAAAAAGCGCAAAGCCGGCTGGTATTCGCAGATCGCCCGGGACATCAAGGGCGTGACCGAGGAAACCACCACCGGCGTCCACCGCCTGTACCAGATGGCGAAGGAGAAGCGCCTTCTGTTCCCGGCGATCAACGTCAACGACTCGGTCACCAAGTCCAAGTTCGACAACGTCTACGGCTGCCGCGAGTCGCTGGTCGACGGCATCAAACGCGCCACCGACGTCATGATCGCCGGCAAGGTGGCGGTGATCGCCGGCTACGGCGAGGTCGGCAAGGGCTCGGCGCAGGCGCTGCGCGGGCTGCAGGCGCAGGTCTGGGTCACCGAGATCGACCCGATCTGCGCGCTGCAGGCGGCGATGGAAGGCTACAAGGTGGTGACCATGGAGTACGCCTCGGACAAGGCGGACATCTTCGTCACCGCGACCGGCAACTTCAGCGTCATCACCCTCGAGCACATGAAGCGCATGAAGAACAACGCCATCGTGTGCAACATCGGCCACTTCGACAACGAGATCGACATCGCCGGCCTCAAGCAATACCCGTGGGAGAACATCAAGCCGCAGGTCGACCACGTCATCTTCCCCGACGGCAAGCGCATCATCCTGCTCGCCGAAGGCCGCCTCGTGAATCTGGGCTGCGCGACGGGTCACCCCTCATACGTGATGAGCTCGTCTTTCGCCAACCAGGTGCTGGCGCAGATCGAGCTCTTCACCAACAACAGCAAGTACCCGATCGGCGTGTACATCCTGCCCAAGCACCTCGACGAGAAAGTGGCGCGGCTGCAGCTCTCCAAGCTCGGCGCAATGCTGACCGAGCTGACCGACGAGCAGGCACGCTACATTGGCGTGCCGAAGCAGGGCCCGTACAAGTCCGACCACTACCGCTACTAAAACCATGCGTATCGTGGCGTTGGGCGCGGGTGGCGTCGGCGGCTACTTCGGCGCGCGACTGCAGCAGGCCGGCCACGAGCTGGCGTTTATCGCGCGCGGCCGGCATCTCGAGGCGCTGCAAAAGGAAGGGCTGTCGCTAAAAAGTCCGCTCGGCGACCTTCGCTTGAAGGTAAAGGCGGTTGCCAGCCCGTCGGACGCCGGCCCGGTCGACGTCGTGCTGCTCGCGGTCAAGCTCTGGGACACCGAGAGCGCGGCGCAACAGCTTCGTCCGATCGTCGGAAAGAATACGTTCGTCATTCCGTTCCAGAACGGCGTCGAGTCGATCGATCGGCTGGGAAGGATCCTCGGGCCCGAGCGCGTGATGGGCGGCTCGGCGTATATCGCCACGCGCATCAGCGCGCCCGGCGTGATCGAGCACACCGGCACCATGGCGCGGCTGCGCTTCGGCGCGTTGACGCCCGCACAACGCCCGGCGGCCGAAGGCTTCCTCGCAGCCTGCCGCGGCGCCGGGATCAACGCCGAGATGTCCGAGGACATCGTGCTCGTCAACTGGGAAAAGTTCGTGTTCCTGGTGGGGCTAAGCGGCGCCACCGCGGTTTCGCGCTCGCCGCTCGGCGTAGTACGCGCCGACCCGCAGCTGCGCTGGCTGTTCGAGCAGGCGATGCGCGAAACCTGGCGGCTCGGCCGTGCGCGCGGCGTCCCGCTCCCCGAGGACTTTATCGAGAAGCAGCTCGCCTTCGCCGAGACGCTGCCCCACGAGATGCGCGCCTCGCTGCTTCACGACCTCGAAGCCGGCGGCAAGCTGGAAGCGCCGTGGCTCTGCGGCGCAGTCGCGCGCATGAGCGCCGAGGCCGGGCTCGAGGCGCCCGTCAACCGGACGATTTACGCGGCTCTCAGGCCGTATATTGACGGACGGTGAAGGACAAGCTTCTCGATCCAGCCGAAAGCATCCTTCTCTACGGCACCACGCCACCCCGGTCGGGAATAGCCGAGGATCAGATAGCGGCGGCCGCAGAGAAGCTTGCCGCGCGCCTGCGCGGCCTGCCGCTCGACGCTGTGGTGGTCTACGACATTCAGGACGAGACCGGCCGCACCCAGCTCGCGCGGCCGTTTCCCTTCATCGGCACCGTCGACCCGCGGCATTACTCGGCGCGCCTGATGGAGCGCACCGGGCTGCCGGCGATCACCTACAAGGCGCTCGGCAACATGGATGAGTCGGGCTGGCGCCGCTGGCTGTCCGAGTCGAAGGACCTCGAATTCATTTCGGTGGTCGGCAGACCCTCCGGCGCACGCTACGCGCTGCCGCTGTCCCGGGCGATTCGCATCGCGGCGGACGCCGAACGCTTCACCATCGGCGGCGTCGTGATCGCCGAGCGGCATACCGCGCAGCGCAGCGAAGCGGCGCGGCTTCTCGCCAAGGGGATCGAGGGCTGCGCCTACTTCATCTCGCAAACCGTCTATTCGGCGCCGCCGACGCAGCAGCTGCTGCGCGATTACCTGCGCGACTGCCGCGGCGCGGGCAGCGAGCCGCGGCGCGTCGTGCTCACGTTCGCCCCTTGCGGGCGCGGGAAGACGCTCGCCTTCCTGCGCTGGCTGGGCGTCAACGTCGCGCCCGACACCGAGCGCGCGATCTTCGGCGCCGCCGCGCCGCTCGCCAAATCGATCGAGATCTGCTGCGACAACCTGCGGCGCATCCTCGATGCGCCTTACGCCGGCGAGATCCCGCTCGGCGTCAATGTCGAAAGCGTGTCGATCAACCGCGACGAGATCGATGCCAGCATCGATCTGTTCCACGCGCTGCGCGAAGTGCTGGCCGGCAAATGAAGAACCGCTCGCTTCCGGCGATGGCCCTGGTGATCCTGGCGGTCGGTGGATTGGAGCTCTTCCAGCTTCACTTGCTGCAGCCGCTCGAGAACCGGCTCCTCGACCGCTTCGTGCGCAGCCAGGCCGCCGGGCTCGCGCCGGACCCGGACATCGTGCTCGTCGACATCGACGAGAAAAGCCTCGCCAACATGCAGAAGGAAGCCGGCCGCTGGCCCTGGCCGCGCGTGGTGCACGCCGACCTGGTCGAAGGTCTCGCGGCGCAGAAGCCGCGCGCCATCGTGTTCGACCTCATGTTCACGGAGGCCGACCAGTTCCGGCCGCGCGACGACGCCGCGTTTGCCGACACCGTGAGCCAGCATCCCAATACCTACTTTCCGCTGCTGCGGCTGCCGCGTCGCGACGACGCGCGCGGCGACCGCATCGCCGACATTGCCGGCCTGCTCGGCATCGCGAAGGAGCGCGACGCCGACCCGGAAGCGCGCGTGGCGGTAGTTCCCCCAAGGATTATTCCTTCTGAACACTGGCGCACCGGGCTGATCACGTTTTCCGAAGACGACGACGGCGTCGGCCGGCGCTACCTGCTGCGCGAGGTGCTCAACGGCTGGCAGATCCCGTCGCTGCCGGCGCGGGTCGCGTTCGATCTGGGCTTTCCGGTGCCGGACGCCGACGACATCGTGCTCGCCTGGCGCGGCCGCGCGCGCGCGTTTCCCCGCGTCTCGTACAGCGACCTGTACGAGGACTTCAACCGCTCGCAGCGCACCCGGCCGGCGGACGAGTTCACCGGCAAGATCGTGATCGTCGGCACCGGCGCCACCGGGCTGCAGGACCTGCGCGTCACGCCGCTCGACAGCCTGCATCCGGGCGCCGAGATCCTCGGCACCGCGCTCGAGAACCTGAAGAATGGCCGCGCCATGCGCTATGCGCCGCAATGGTGGCCGGCGCTGGCGGGCGCCGGGCTGATTTTCCTGACTTACTCCGCGTTCAGGCGAAGCCTGGATGCGCGCATCACCGGCGGGGCGCTCGCCGCCGCGACTTTCCTGTTGATTTTCGCGAGCTCGGCTCTCGTGGGCAGGCTGGTCCTGCTTCCCGTTCTTACGCCGCTCGCCGTCGCCTGGACGTTCTATATCGCCGCGGCTCTCACGGAATATCTGCGTGAGAGGCGCGCGCGACGCGAGGCAGTGGCGATGTTCTCGCGCTTCGTCAATCCGCATGTGGTGAAGCAGCTGATCGAGCGCGGCGGCATCGAGGGCGCCGGGCAGACGCGCGAGGTCACGCTGCTGTTTTCCGATATCCGCGGCTTCACCACGCTGTCGGAGACGCGCCGGCCCGACGAGGTGGTGGCGCTGCTCAACCGCTACTTCACCCTCCAGGTCGAGGTGATCTTCCGCCACCGCGGCTCGCTCGACAAGTTCATCGGCGACGCCATCATGGCGCTGTGGGGAGCGCCGCTCGATGACGCCGAGCACGCCCGCAACGCGGTCGCCTGCGCGCTCGACATGGCCGATACCCTGCGCAGCTTCAAGCAGGAGCTGGGCGAAGCCGGCAAGGACTTCGACGTCGGCATCGGCATCCACTCCGGCCCAGCGGTGGTCGGCCTGATCGGCTCGGAAAGGCGCCGCGAGTACACCGCCATCGGCGATACCGTGAACCTGGCCAGCCGCATCGAGGGCATCACCAAGGAGGCGAAGCGGCGCATCCTGGTTTCCCGCGAGACGATGGAAAAATGCCGCGAGGCATTTGACTTTGAGTACTCAGGTTCATATAAAGTGAAGGGCAGAAACCAGGCAGTCGAGCTGTTCGAGCCCAAGCGTAGGCCATGAGAATCGCATGAGAACCGCACTGCTGCTAGTCGTACTTCCAATAGTCTGTCTTGCCGAGCCCGCGGTAGTGATCCGGGCAACGGACCTGAAGCAGGAGCCGGCCACCGACGCGCCGACCGTCGCTGCGCTGGCAGAAAACGCCGCGGTCGACGCCGGGGAGCGCAAAGGCGGCTGGACGCGCGTCAAGGCGCAGGATGGCGCCCAGGGCTGGGTCAAGATGCTGCTGCTGCGCTATGGCGGTCCGGGAACCGCGAAGCAGGGCGAGACCGGGCTGTCGCAGATGTTCAACGTGGCGCGCACCGGGACGAGCGGCACGACCGTGACGACCGGGGTGCGGGGGCTGGACGCCGAGCAGATCACCAATGCGCAACCCAACGCCGCCGAGCTGAGCAGGATGGAGAGCTTCGCGGCCACCAAGGAAGCCTCGAGCGGCTTTGCAAAGCGCGCCAAGCTGCAGGCGAAGAACGTGGAGTATCCGGCGCCATGAGATTTCTTTTGCTCCTGCTGTCGCTCGCCGTGACCTCGGCGCATGGGCAGTTCAAACTCGACTTCGGCCGCATTGTCGATACGGTGAAGAACGTCGGCAAGGCGACCAAGGACATCGACGAGCCCGAGGAGATCGCCATCGGGCGCGACTTGGCGGCGCGGCTGCTGGGCGCGGCGCCGCTCGTCAACGATGCGCGCCTGCAGCGCTACGTCAACAACGTCGGCCGCTGGCTCGCCTCGCAGACCGAGCGGCCCGACCTGCCCTGGCAGTTCGGGGTGATGGATGCGCCGCAGCTCAACGCGTTTGCGGTGCCGGGCGGCACCATCTTCGTCACCCGGGGGCTGGTCGCCAAGATGCGCAACGAGGCCGAGCTCGCCGGCGTGCTCGCGCACGAGATCGCGCATGTCCTGAAGAAGCACCACCTCAAGGCAATCCAGAAGGGCGCGCAGACCAGCCTCGCGGGCGAAGCCCTGTCGAGCGCGTTGAGCAACACGAACTCGGAGGCGCGCGCCAAGCTGATCTCGTTCGGCGCCGAGATGTACTCGCGCGGCCTGGACAAATCCGACGAGCTCGAGGCCGATCGCCTCGGCGTGGTGATCGCGGCGCGCGGCGGCTACGACGCTTACGGGCTGCCTGCGGTGCTGCAGACGCTGCAGGCGATGAATGCGCAGGATTCGGCCGTCGCGCTCATGTTCAAGACGCATCCGGCGCCCGGCGAGCGGCTCGACTCGCTCGGCGACAGGATGCAGCCGACCCTCGACGCCTACTCAGGCCAGCCGCAACTCCCGGAACGCTTTACGGCGGAGGCAAAAGCCGCCAAGTAAGGTCTTGATCGCGGCAGGCGCCGAAGCGGAACGGCATCGAGTCGCGCCCGGGGATGAGGAAGCGCAGATCGACGAACCAGAAGCAGGTGGAGCCTGCGCTCGTGCCGTCGAACGCCGGCAAGTCGGCGAACCCGCGAAAAAAGGCAAGCGGAGGCGACCCCCAGGCTTCTTTCACTAGTGCATCGGTCGGCGGCCAGCCGTAGCGCTGCCGGGTCACCCAGATTGCCTGCTCAAGCGGCAGATAGGCGGCCTCGAGCTTGGCGATGAAGCCGTCGCCCGGCTGATAGGGGCGCGACTCTTTCCTTACCAGGTTGATGTGCGCATAGCGATGCGCCTCCTCGTCGCTCACGAACACCGTCCAGTTGAACGGCGACACCGGACGCGGATGGACCTCGACGCGCGCGCCGCTCAAGCCCTTGTCGCGCGCGTATTGCTCGCCGAATTCAAGCGCATTTCTTTTTTCGAGATACTGAAACCCGACGTATGAAACAAGCAGCGCCAGCGCCGCGGCCGCCGGCCACCTGAAGCGGTACAGAAATGCCGAAGCAATCAGACCGGCGACGATGATGCCGGTGAACCAGAGGTCGATGATGAAGGTGGTGCCGATTGCGGCGCGCCAGTCCGACAGCGGCGCGAGCACCATCGTGCCGTAGCTCGTGATGACGTCGCCGGCGATATGGGCGGCGATGGCGAGCGCCGTGACTCCGTAGAGCGCCTTCCAGCCGCGGGGCTCCCTGAGGATTTTCGCCAGCAGCCAGGCGACGAGAAACGTCCACAGCGGCAACAGCAGCAAGGAATGCGTGACGCCGCGGTGGTGGAGCAGGTATTGCACCGGCCCGGCGTAGCCGAAGACGAAGTCCAGATCGGGCGCCGCGCAGGCGAAAAAGCCCGCGGCGATGCGCCTTGGAATCGAGCGCGGCGGCGCGTCTTTCGGCGCGGTGGCTCGCGCCAGCAATGCTCCCGAAAGAGCGTGGGTAAGCGTATCCACTTAGAAAATCGGGGTCAGAGCCCGATTTCCAAATGAATGAGCGGAGACTTGCGGTGAAATCGGGCTCTGACCCCGATTTTCAGGCAGCCCTCTTTTTACGTTGCGCGTCCTTGACGTGCATCTGCGCGTAAGCGCCGTGGGCGGCGGCTTCCGCGTCGCCGACGTGCACCGGCAGGGCCATGTCGTTGAGGACCGAGCCGAGCGCCGACAGGCACAGCATCACGTTGTCCGGGCGGCAGCTGTAGCCCATCAGGCCAAAGCGCCAGATCTTGCCCTTGAGCGGCCCGAGGCCGGCGCCGATCTCGAGGCCGAACTCGGTGAGCAGCGTGCTGCGCACCTTGGCTTCGTCCACGCCCTCGGGGCAGAGCACCGCGTTCATCTGCGGCAGCTGATTTTTTTCTGCAACTAAAAATTTCATTCCCATTGCCTCCAGGCCCGCCTTCAATGCCAGGTGGTGGCGCGAGTGGCGCGCCCAGGAGTTCTCCAGGCCTTCTTCGCGGATCAGGAGCAGCGCCTCGTGCAGCGCGAAGAGCGAGTTCGTCGGCGCGGTATGGTGGTAGGTGCGCGTGGTCGCGTTCCAGTAGCCCAGCAGCAGGTTCATGTCCATGAACCAGCTGCGGATCTTGTCCTTCCTCTTCTTCACGTGCTCGACCACGCGCTCGGAAAACGACACCGGCGACAGGCCCGGCGTGCAGGAGAGGCACTTCTGGCTCGCCGAGTAGATGGCGTCCATCTCCCACTCGTCGACCTTGACCGGCGTGCCGCCGAGCGAGGTGACGGCATCGACGATCACCATCGCGCCGTGCTTGTGCGCGATCTGCGTCAGGAGCTTGGCGTCGGACTGCGCGCCGGTCGAAGTCTCGGCGTGCACAAATGCGACGAGCTTGGCATCCTTGTTTTTCTTCAGCGCGTCCTCGAGCTTCTGCGGGTCGACCGGCTCGCCCCACTTGTCGTCGATCGCCACCGGCATGCCGCCGCAGCGCACTGCGTTCTCGAGCATGCGGCCGCCGAAGACGCCGTTCTGGCAGACGATCACCTTGTCGCCCGGCGCCACCATGTTGACGAAGCAATACTCCATCCCCACGGAGCCCGGCCCCGACAGCGGGAAGGTCAGCGGATTCTTCGTCTGGTAGGCGTAGCGCAGCAACGATTTCAGCTCCTCCATCATCTCGACGAAAACCGGATCGAGATAGCCGATCGCCGGCTGGCTCATCGTGGTGAGCACGCGCGGATGGATCTCCGTCGGGCCCGGCCCCATCAGCGTCCTCTGCGGCGGGTGGAATGAATAGATGCGCTTGGCGGGGGCGTACTGGCTCATGGGATCGGTCTCCGAAAGAATGCCGAAGGGCGCATCGCCGGGGCGCGACTTCACGCGCACCGGGTTCTTTGCGCTCGCTTCATTGATGACCTCGACTGCGCTGATGCGGCCCTGCGTGAGGCGCTCGACCTCGCCGGCCCAGCGCGCCGGCACATAGCCGACCTTGACCCAGTTATGCACCACCGCGCGGTCGAGCTGGAAGGCCCGAGCAAGCTCGGCCTGGCTGCCAAAAATCTCGACGAGTCGGTCGGCGCAATTCATGATGTAGGGATTCCCCGGAACGTATCATGTCAAACTCAGTTTGACAAGAGAGGCTTCATAGTGAAACCGGACCATCCCGTAGCCTTCAAACCGGAAACCGCCGCCGACGCCTGGATTGGTCTGCTCGCGGCGCGCGGCGTGGAATACCTCTTCGCCAACGGCGGCACCGACTTCGCGCCGGTCGTCGAGGCCTACGCCAAGGGCCAGGCGCTCGGCTGGCGCCTGCCCGAAGTGGTCGTCGTGCCGCACGAGAACCTCGGCGTCGCGATGGCGCACGGCTACACCATGATCACCGGCCGTCCGCAGGCCATGATGGTGCACGTCGGCGTCGGCACCGCGAACGCGGTGAACGGCCTGATGAACGCCTCGCGCATGAACATCCCGATCCTCTTCAGCGCGGGGCGCACGCCGATCACCGAATCTGGAGCACTGCTCGGCGCACGCAACAACTACATCCACTGGGCGCAAGAGCACTTCGACCAGGGCGGCATGCTGCGCGAGTTCGTGAAGTGGGACTACGAGCTGCGTCATCCGGAGCAGGTGGAAGCGATCCTCGATCGCGCGCTCGCCATCGCGAAAAGCGAGCCCCAAGGCCCGGTATACGTCACCTTGCCCAGAGAGATTCTTGCCTCGTTTTTTCAGTCCAAATTTTCCGAAAGTTCGACGATCGCACCAGCCTCTCCACCCGCCGCGGATCCCGACACGCTGGATGAAGCAGCAAAATTGCTGGGAAAAGCTGAAAGACCCTTGCTGATCACCGCGAACGGCGGCCGCACCGTCGAAGCGGCGCGCGCCATCCAGCAGCTCGCCGAAACCTTTGCCATTCCTGTCATCCACTACCGGCCGCGTTTTCTCGCCCTGCCGACCGAGCATGCGCTCGCCGCCGGCTGGGATCCGCAGGCCCTGCTGCCGCAATCCGACCTGATCCTGGTGGTCGATTGCGACGTGCCGTGGCTCCCGTCGCAAGGCAATCCGAAGCCCGACGCGAGAGTGGTGCACATCGGCCCCGATCCGCTTTTCGCCCGCTACCCGCTGCGCGGCTTCCGCACCGATGTGGCGCTCACCGGCGCGCTGGCGCCGACGCTCAGATCG
>Ga0209220_1000539_pt1 | contig 12312 bp, 12 predicted proteins | sample BlaSpr_A8_OM3_M3_FD_187984 | JGI IMG/M metagenome (GOLD analysis project Ga0209220, IMG submission 187984) | Forest soil microbial communities from Thunder Bay, Ontario, Canada - Black Spruce, Ontario site 2_A8_OM3_M3 (SPAdes) (version 2) | ecosystem: Environmental > Terrestrial > Soil > Boreal... | reverse complement strand
CGATGAGCGCGGCTGAAGACTGATCGTCCAGCGCCACCGCCTGCTCGGTACACGCCTTCGCCTCCTCCAGCCGCCCGCCGAGGCGAAGCAAGTTGCCCAGGCGGATCCAGGCACCGGGCGAGTTGGGATCCAATTCGATTGCTTGCCGGAAGGCGAGCTCGGCTTGTGCCGCGAGTCCTTGCTTCGAAAGCAGCTCGCCCAGCCTCAACCACAGCGTCGCATCCCTCGGCCCTAGTGCGCTCGAGCGTTGCGCCAGTTGGCTTGCCTGCTCGCGATTGCCCAGCGCCATGTGCGCTTCGGCAAGCGCCAGCAGGGCCTGTACTGAGCGCGGCTGCAGGCGCGCCCATTCCTCCAGTTGCGGCAACGCTGATTGCGGTGAACCCGCTTCGAACAGCAACCTGCCAAGCTGTTCCCGCGACTGCGCATCGGCGGGACAGAGTTCGACCGCGCGCTTCGCGCAAGCGATGGCTTCCTCCATCGACCCAACCTGGCGTAATACCGCGGCGAGAAGCGCCACTAGTACCGGGTTGTTCGCGTCCTGTTCAAGGGCCCGGCGGCCGATGCGCAAGGCAAGCCCAGGGTTGCCGAGCTGCAGCTGCTCCTGGGCGAGATCGGCCAACGAGCGCTTGCGCCTGCCCAATCGAAACAGGCTGCGTAGCCTTAGCAGAAGCTCGCGCAGCAGAGCGTGGCGCGCTTCGCCCGGCATGCCGAGCTTGCGGTAGACGGCGCCGAGGTTGGCGTAAGCCACTGCGTGGTCGGGCCGCAGCTCGATTGCACGCTGATAGCTCTCTGCGGCGCGCGAGGGGTGGCCTTGCGCGAAAAACGCGGTGCCCAGGTCGTTGTGCGCTTCCGCGAAGTCGGGCTTGAGCCGGATGGCGCGGCGATATGCCGAGACCGCCTCGGGCAGCGCGCCGCGGTCCTGGCAGACGTTGCCCAGAGTGGTGTGGAAAACCGCCACCTTGCCGTTCGCCTGGATCGCCTGCTTCAGACGAGCTTCGGCGGCGGCCAGATTACCGTCGCGGTAGTGCGCGGCGCCGAGCAGGAACAGCGCGTCCGCATCGTGCGGGTTCTGGCGCAGCGCTTCTTGGGCGCAATGCAGCGCTTCGCGGGCGCGGCCGCCGGCGAGCAATTCGCAACCCTGCAGAATCAGATCAAGCGATTGCAACAGGTGAAAGCTCCGCGCCCGCGGCGTTCCCCAGGCGGATATCGCCGCCTTCGCTGCCCTTGGTGTAAGCCCGGGATTCCCATAACACGCCGGGGTGGCCTTTCGCTGCGGACATGAAAAGTTCGGCCCAGAATTGCGGCGGCCTTACGGTGCAATGCGCGTTCTCGCCGTTCGGCAACCGCTTCACCGCGGGGTGACAGGCGATGCTGGCAAACACGAACCGGCGAGCAAAGCCGAACAGCTCGGCGATGATCCAAGGCAGGTCAGGCTCAGGACAGTGCTCCAGGACGTCGGTACAGATCACGCCGTCGAATCTGCCTTGCGGCGGCCGGGAAAACGGCTCATAGGCCGGGTCGTAGCAGACGATGCGCTCGATGTCCCAGTATTCCTGCACGCTGTGCCAGCGCTCGACGCCCTGTTCGGCGAGCCGTACGGGGCGGTACTGGCCGCCTTTGCCGCTGCCGTAGTCGAGGAGGGTGCGCGCGCCCGTCTGCAGCACCAGCCGGCGTATGTGGTGCGCCTGGGGCAGCAAGCTACTGCCGGGAAACGTGTGCTCGGGAGCGATGCTCCGCATGAGTTCGCCGCGTACGTGCATCTCGCGGTAGAGCTCGAGCAAGCGCCGGTAACGCGCGCTTGGATTGCGCCGGCTGTGCAGAAGCGCCTGTTTTTTCATCGTCGCGGATTCTAGTCAATTATCCAACTTGTAAGCTGAGCGGAAACAAGCTAAGTTGCCCGGCAACATGGCGATTCCAGGCTCGACGACCGAACCTGTACGCGCCGCGGGCCGTCCTCAGCGGCTGCGGCTCGGCGACATTCTGGTGGCGCACAAAGTCATCTCGCAGGAGCAGCTCAAGCTCGCGCTCGACGAGCAGAAGCGCTCCGGCCGCCGGCTCGGCCGCGTGCTCATCGAAATGGGGTTCACCGCCGAGCTCAATATTGCCCAGGCGCTGGCGCGCCAGCTGAACCTCGGCTTCGTCGACCTCAAGCACCACCACTTCAAGACGAATGTCGTGCTGAAGCTTCCCGAGAGCTCGGCACGCCGCTTCCGTGCCGTTGCCCTCGAGGAACGCGGCGCCAGGATGCTGGTCGGCATGGCCGACCCCACCGATTTGTTTGCCTTCGACGAGCTGGCGCGCATCCTGAAGAAGGACATCGAGCCGGTGGTCGTGGCCGAGAGCGAAGTCGCGCTGGCGCTGGACCGGGTATACCGGCGCACCGAGGAAATCACCGGCCTCGCCAAGGAGCTGCAGCAGGATCTCGGCGAAAACGTCGTCGACTTCGGCGCGCTCGATGTCCTCGGCGCGGAAGACGCGCCGGTGGTCAAGCTCCTGCAGTCGCTATTCCACGATGCGACGCAGGTCAGCGCCTCGGACATCCATATCGAGCCGCAGGAGGACCGGCTGCGGATCCGCTTCCGCATCGACGGTCAGCTCCAGGCGCAGATGGAAACCGACCTCAGGGTCGCTGGCGCAGTCGCCTTGCGTCTCAAGCTGATGGCGGGCATGGATATCTCGGAGAAGCGCCATCCGCAGGACGGCCGCTTCAACGTGCGGGTCCGCGAGCAGCCGGTCGATGTGCGCATCTCGACCATGCCGACGCATTACGGCGAGTCGGTGGTGATGCGCCTGCTCAACCGGCAAAGCGGGCTGCTCGGGCTGGAAGCGCTCGGCATGCCGGCCCCGATGCTGCAGCGCTTCAGGGAAATCCTTCACCGGGTGAGCGGCATGGTGGTGGTCACCGGTCCGACCGGCAGCGGCAAGACCACCACGCTCTACGCGGCTCTCAACGAGCTCAATACGCCTGCGCGAAAGATCATCACGGTCGAGGATCCGATCGAATACCGGGTGGCCGGACTGAACCAGGTCCAGGTCAACGAGAAGATCGATCTCACCTTCGCCTCCGTGCTGCGCTCCGCACTTCGTCAGGACCCCGACGTGATGCTGATCGGCGAGATGCGCGATACCGAGACCGCCCAGATCGCGATGCGGGCGGCGATCACCGGCCACATGGTGCTGTCCACGTTGCACGTGCGCGAAGCGGCGAGCGCGCCGGTACGGCTGCTCGATATGGGCGTGCCGCGATACATGGTGGCGACCTCGCTGCAGGCGGTGATCGCGCAGCGGCTGGTCCGGCTGATCTGCGAAAGCTGCGGCGAGGCTTACTCGCCGACGCCGCAGGAGCGGCGCTTCGTCGAGGCGGGGTGGGGAGGAGCGGGAGCGGGAAAAGGCTACAGGAAGGGCAAAGGCTGCACCCATTGCAACGGCAGCGGTTTCCGGGGGCGCAGCGGCGTGTACGAGATACTGGAAATGACGCCCAGGCTGGTCGACGCCGCCGCCAAGGAAGACGTCGGCGCTTTCGTGCGCATTGCGGAAGAAGAAATAGGGGCGCACACGTTCGTGCACCATGCCGCAGGGCTGGCGGCGAACGGGCGCACTACGTTGAACGAGGTTATGCGCATAAGCCAGTCCGAGGAATAAAACGATGCCGCAGTTCGCCTACCAGGGGCGCAATGCCCGCGGCGAGCTTGTAAAAGGGGTGCTGGAAGGCCCGAGCAGCAGCGCGGTGGCCGACCAGCTGTTCAGCACCGGCATCACGCCGGTGCATATCAATGAAGCGAAGGTCGCTGCAGCCGCCGCCGCCAGCAAGCTGCAGCTGCGCTTCGGCGACCCGAAGGTCGAGCTCGCCGATCTCATGCTCCTGTCGCGGCAGATGCATACCCTGCTTAAGGCGGGGGTGCCGATCATCCGGGCGCTCTCGGGGCTGCACGAGTCCGCCACCAATCCGACCCTGCGCACCACGATTGCCGATGTGCGCGAGAGCCTGGAATCGGGCCGCGAGCTTTCCCTCGCGCTGCGCCGGCATCCCAAGGTGTTCCCCGCTTTCATGGTGAGCCTGGTGCGGGTCGGCGAAGTCACCGGCCGCCTGGACGAGGTGTTCATGCGGCTGTACGAATTCTTCGCTTTCGAGAAAAAGATGCGCGAAGACATCCGCGCCGCGACGCGCTATCCCAGCATGGTCATCGGCGCGCTCGTCATTGCTATGTTCATCGTCAACATCTTCGTCATTCCGGCGTTCGCGAAGATGTTTGCCAGCTTCCATGCCGAGCTTCCGCTCATGACGCGGATCCTGATCGGCACCTCGGATCTGTTCGTGGGTTACTGGCCGCTGATGCTCGTCGGCGCCGTAGCGCTGGTGGCCGCAGCACGGCTTTACGTGCGCAGTAAAGAGGGGCGTTATAACTGGGATGCGCTGAAGCTGCGGCTGCCGGTGGTCGGGCAGCTCGTCCACAAAGCGACGCTCGCCAGGTTTTCGCGCAGTTTCGCGCTCTCGGCGAAGAGCGGCGTGCCGATCGTGCAGGTGCTCTCGATCGTGGCCGAGGTCGTGGACAACGCGTACCTGGAATCGCGCATCCTGCAGATGCGCGACGGGATCGAACGCGGCGAGAGCATCCTCAGGACAGCGGTGGCGGCCGGCGTCTTCAGCCCGGTGGTGCTGCAGATGGTCGCGGTCGGCGAGGAGACGGGGGAAATCGACCAGCTGATGTCCGAGATCGCCGATATGTACGAGCGCGAAGTCACGATCGAAGTGGAAGGCCTGACCGCCAAGCTCGAGCCCATACTGCTCGTGTGCATGGGCATCCTGGTGCTGATCCTCGCGCTGGGCGTGTTTCTGCCGATGTGGGACATGGCCTCGGCTGCAAGGGGCGGCGGTGGCCGTGCGCGATGAGCGCGGCTTCTCGCTGCTCGAGTTGGTCATCGTCGTCGTCATCATCAGCCTGCTCACCGTGTTCGCGATCGACCGGCTTCTGAAGCTGCGCTTCGAGGCGGAGCGAGTCATGGTGCAGAGCGTTGTCGCCGGACTACGTAGCGCGCTCTATATCGACTTTGCCGCCGCGGCGGCCAAAGGGCAGATGGACCGCATCGCCGGGGCGCCCGGCAGCAACCCGATGCTTCGGCTGAGCGAGATGCCCGAGACCTACGCCGGCGAGTTCTACGGCCCGGATCCCGCGGTGTTCGAGCCGGGCACCTGGTATTTCGATACCAGGGACCACGCCTTGGTCTACGTGCTTCGCTTTCCAGAACAGTTCGTCAGTCCATTGGGCGGTCCGCCGCGGGCCCGGTTCAGGATCGAGCCCGACTACGACGATATCGACCATAATGGGCGCTACGACCCGGGGCGCGATCCATTGCGAGGGCTGAAGCTGGTTCCCGTCGAGCCTTTCTCCTGGAAGGAAAAAAAATGAAGGCTGCTATCGCGTTCGTCGTCAGCATTTTGGGGCAAGTCCTCTACATTCTCATTCTCCTTGGCGCGGCGCTCGGCCTGCTCATCGGCGTGATGCTTCTCATCGATAGCGCCCGGGTGATGCAATGGAACGCCTATCTGAATCGCTGGATTTCAACCGGGAATGCCGCGCGCGTGCTCGACCAGTCGCGCGATGTGAAACGTTTCGTCTATCGAAGTCACCGCGTCATCGGCCTTCTGGTGATTGCCGGGGCCCTGTTCGCCATGGACGTGCTTACATTCGGCTTGCAGACGAGGCCACTGGTTCGAGCCTTCCGGGACTTGGGGAATCCGACTGCGCTGGCGCTCGCAGTGGATTCAGTGCGGATCTTTCTCATTGCCGGAAATATTGCTGCGGTGGTCGCTGGCGTGGTCCTATGTTTCAGGCCGAGCCTCCTGAAGGGCCTGGAGTCCTGGGCGGACCGGCAATATTCGACTCCCGTATCCACCAAGGCGCTTGAGGAGCCGAATTACGGGCCGGACGCTTTTGTGCGCGATCACCCAAAGCTGGTAGGTACTCTGGTTACCGCCGGCAGCGTTTTCATATTGGCCAGCCTGGGCATCGCGCGGTGGATCTAATCGAAGTTTACAAGTAACTGGCAGTCCAGGGGCTAAGTGCTTGACAAACTGGAGATTGATCAGCAGACTTCGATAGCACGCTAGGGGCGTGCGGGGCTGCGGCCCATTCAGCTAAAAAAGGGAGACTTATATGCGTAGACAGGAAGAAGGCTTCACGCTGATCGAGCTCGTCATGGTCATCGTGATCTTGGGCATCCTTGCTGCTGTTGCAGTACCGCGGTATCTCGATCTTACGCAGGCCTCGCAAGACGCGACGAAAAATGCGGGAATCTCGTCGGTTGGGAGCGCGATCGCCATTGCCGCAGCGAGAAATCGAGGTACTTCGCCAGCACCTACCAGTGCTCAAGTCGCGGCCGAACTGCCGGGCGCCACTTGTGCGGTGCGAGCCGGCGCCGGAGTGATCGTTCAAGGCAAGGTCAAGGTGCCGCTGATCGGTTATCTGCTGGCGACTCCGAACACACAGATAAACATTGCGGACTGTGCAGTCGGTGCAACCTCGGTCGTCTCTGGGGTCGGGACAGGCATTTATTCGTCCTAAGACGAGGGCATCACGCCTAATGAGCGGGGCACCCATCCGGGTGCCCCGTTTTTTTTGCGGGTGCGCAATGTCAAACTGCCCGCCCACATGATCGAATCCCTTCTCGGACGCATGTTCGGCGGCGGCGGCGCTCCGGGCTGGCTCGCCGTGGAGCTCGGCGAGACGCATGTGCGGGTTGCGCACGTGCGGCCCGACGGCGAGCGGCCTGCGGTAGAGTTTGCCGAGGAGCGGGATTGGGACGCCGCGGACCCGAAGTCGCTGGAGCGCGTGGCGCGTGAATTCGGCGCCCGGCGCTTCCGCTGCACGACCCTGCTGAAGCCCGCGGACTACCAGATCCTGCTGGTCGAGGCCCCGGCGGTAAAGCGCGAGGAGCTCAAGCCCGCGCTGCGCTGGCGCATCAAGGACATGCTGGACTATCACGTCGACGACGCCACCATCGACGTTCTCGATCTCCCGGTGCCGCCTAACACCGCGCAGCGCGCTCATTACATGTACGCTGTGGCGGCGCGGAACGAGACCATCCGCACCACCGTGGAACGGTTTCAGAACGCCGGCCTGCCTCTGGCGGTGATCGACATCCCCGACATCGCGCAGCGCAACGTCGCCGCGCTGTATGAGAGCGAGCAGCGTGGCGTGGTAGCCGTGACGTTCGATGCCCACGGCATGCTGCTCACGGTCAATTTTGCCGGCGAGCTGTATCTGTCCCGGCGCCTCGATATCAGCGGCAGGCAGCTTCTCGAGTCCAGCGGCGAAGAGCGTGTCCGCCTGCTCGATCGAGTGCTGGTGGAGACGCAGCGCTCGCTGGACCATTGTGAGCGCACCTACAGCTTCTTTTCCATGGGACGCGTAGTCCTCGGTCCGCTGCCCGACGACGTCGGTCTGCGCGAGCACTTGGCGTCCCATCTGTATCTGCCGGTCGAGCCGATGGACCTCGATCGGACGGTGACCCTGCCCAAGGACGCCGCTGCCTGGGGGGCTGAAGAGCGGGCGAACTGGCTGAAGGTGATCGGCGCAGGGTTGCGCATCGAGGAGAAGGCGCCCTGAGCCAGCAGATCAACCTCTACAGCCCGCTCTTCCGCAAGCAGAAGAAGATATTTTCTGCTGTAGCCATCCTCCAGGCGATCGGTTTGGTCGTGCTCGGCGTCGCGGTGTTTTATTTCTACCTGTCTGCGCAGAGCTCGCTGCTCGAGACTCGGGCCCTGGACTCCAGCCGGCAATTGAAAGACGAGCTCGAGCGGCTTAAGGTCTACAGCGCGCAGGAATCGCCCGACGTGCGCGCCAAATCGTTGGCCGAGCGCAGGAAGAAGCTGGAGAGCGCATACACCGAGCGCACGCAGGCGCTGCAGGCCATGGACAAGGGGGTGCTCGGAAGGACCGAAGGGTACTCCGGCGTTCTACGGGCGCTGGCAGGGCTGTCCGGGGATGGCGTATGGCTCACACGAATCCGGTTTTCGGATGAGACGGGCGAAGCTTCGATCGCCGGGCGCGCCATCCGGCCCGAGTTGGTGCCCCTCTATCTGGAGCGCTTGCGCCGGGAGGAAAGGTTACGCGGCCAGGATTTTTCGACCCTCGAAATTACGCGCCCAGGTCAGGCGTCCTCCACGCCCGCGGCGCAGGCGCGATTCGTCGAGTTTGTGCTGTCATCAGGGGGCGGTGAGGCAAGGAAATGAGCTTCGACTGGAAATCCTGGATCGCGCGGATCGACGACATGAGCCTGCGCGAGCGGGCGATGCTGTTCGGCTCGGTTGCCGTCGCCGTAGTGGTAGCGGCGCATGTCACCTTGATCGATCGCGTGCTGGTCAAGCAGAAGGGGCTCATCGACCGCGTCACCCGCGATCAAAGCCAGCTCAAGTCGGTGCGCGAGCAGCTCCAGTCGATCTTAAAGGAGAGCCAGGCCCAAGTCCGGCATCCCGACGAGATGGCGATTGCTGAGCTCGAGCGCAAGATTAACGAAACCGAAAAGAACGTCGCGGCCAGGCAGCGCGCCTTTATCGCACCGGAGCAGCTCCCGGTGCTGCTCAGGCAGATGCTGGGACGCAGTCCTCAGCTCAAGCTGGAATCGCTACGGCTGCTTCCAGGCACACCGCTGCAGACACCGGGAACGGCCGGGTCCGCGCCAGGCAAGCCGGCCGGTGGGCAAACCGGCGCCGAGGTCTACCGGCACGGGGTGGCAGTGACCTTGAAAGGCTCCTATTTCGACCTGCTGCAGTACCTGACCGAGCTCGAAAAGTTGCGCTCGCCGCTCCTTTGGGGAGGGGTCGAGCTGCAGGTCGAGCAGTACCCCGAAGTGAGGCTCACGCTAGTCGTTAATACCCTTAGTACACGGCGATCTTTGCTTGCGACATGAAGGGCGCGGGAAAGCCGATTGACGACAAGCTTTTATTGCTATAAGTTCAAGTAATTGCTTGCGCTTCGGCAAGTATTGGCCGTGTACGCGTTGGGGGTGTGCAACACTGAAAAGAAGATTAGCCGCCTGCGTTATCTGCCTCTCTTTCGCAATCGCGGGCGTCGCGCTGGCGCAGCCTTTGGCGGATCCGATGCGCCCGTTCGAGGCGCGTGACTATGCAGCACCGCAAGCCGGCACGGCGCCGGCGAGCATGTTGCAGGGCGTGCTGACCTCGCCGGGCCGCAAATTCGCGCTCATCAACGGTGTGGCCGTGCCGGTAGGCGGCGTATTGCGAGATGGCACGCTCGTCGAGCTCACGGAATCCTCGGCGGTGCTGCAGAAAAATGGCCAGCGCGAGGTGCTGAGGATGTATCCGTACATCGAGAAGAAACCGATCAGGCGCGCGCCGGCTAACCAGGAGCAAACGCAACAATGAGGCTCGCGGCCACCGCGGTTTTGCTCGCGCTGGTCGCTGGCTGCGCGGCACCGCCGCCACCGAAGGGCGTCCTGCCGGCGATTTCGTCCGAGCTTGCGAGTGCCGCCGAACGTAGGCCCCCGGCGCGTCCCGAGGCCCTGGATCGCGCGCTGCTGCCCCCGGTGCAAATGGGCATGCCGAGCGTCGCGGGCGTCGATCTCGAGCCGCGCTTCGACCTGAACGTGAGCAACGCGCCCGCGGCCCAGGTGTTCATGTCGATCGTCTCGGGCACGCGCTACAGCATGCTGCTGCACCCGGACATGAGCGGTACGATTTCGGTGAGCCTGAAGGATGTCACCGTGGACGAGGCCCTCTGGGCAATCCGCGAGCTGTATGGCTACGATTACCGCGTCGAAGCCACGCGCATCTATGTGCAACCCGCCGGTATGCAGACGCGGGTCTTCCAGGTGAACTATCTTCCGGGGCAGCGCCGCGGCACTTCGGACGTGCGAGTGACCTCCGGTGCGGTGACGGATACCGGGCCGGCGGTCGCCACGCCTGGCTCACCGACATTGCCGACCCCGGGTACGACGCCAGCTGCTGCGAGCCGTTCGCTGGAAACAAGCCGTGTCACCACGCAGCAGCAATCGGACTTCTGGGGCGACCTGCGCACCGCGTTACTCGCCATCGTCGGCTCCGGCGAAGGCCGCTCGGTCATCGTCACCCCACAGTCCGGCGTGGTGGTTGTACGCGCGTTCCCGCAGCAGCTGCGCGCCGTAGAGCAGTACCTGCGCGCGACGCGCCTGTCGATCGAGCGGCAGGTGATGCTCGAAGCGAAGATCATCCAGGTGACGCTGTCGAGCGAATACCAGGCGGGGATCAACTGGGCGATCTTCAACCGCAGCGTGGCCGTCGGCCAGCTCTCGAGCAGCTCCGGCACGGCGACGCAGCTTGCCCCGCGCGGCGCGCCCATTGGCACAGGAGCGAGCGGCAGCGGACTGCTGGCTGACACCGCCGGGCGTTCCATCTCGGCGGCCGCAGGTTCGTTTGCCGCATCGAACCCTGCCGGCGCCGTGTTCGGGCTAGCGCTGCAGACCCCCAGCTTTGCGGCGCTGCTGACCTTCCTCGAATCGCAAGGCAACGTGCAGGTGCTCTCCAGCCCGCGCATCGCGACGCTCAACAGTCAAAAGGCCGTGCTCAAGGTCGGCACCGACGAGTTTTTCGTCACCAACATCAGCACCACGACCACCACGACCGGCAGCGTCTCGCAGACCTCGCCGTCGGTGACCGTGCAGCCGTTTTTCTCCGGCATCGTTCTCGACGTCACGCCGCAGATCGACGAGAGCAACAACATCATCCTGCACATCCATCCCGCGGTCAGCGAGGTCACGGAAAGCACGCGGGTGGTGAACCTCGGCGGCGGCAATCCGTCGATCTCGCTGCCGCTCGCGAAGAGCACGGTGAGCGAGACCGACACCATCGTGCGCGTGACCGACGGCAACATCGTCGCCATCGGCGGCCTCATGAGCATCGACGTGCGCGACCAGCGCGGCGGCATTCCCGGCCTGTCGGACGCGGGCCCGGGAAGCTTGCTGCGCAATACGGATCGCACGGCACAAAAGAGAGAGCTGGTGATCCTGCTGAAACCCACGCTGATCCTGGCGGACCGCAACTGGGAGCAGGACATCGAGCAGACGCGCGGGCGCTTCGAGACGCTCGACCAGCCGTCGCTGCGGGGGCAGAGATAGCGTGAACTACCTCAAACATTTCCGTCTACGGGAGCTGCCCTTCGGCATTACGCCGGACACCAGCTATTTCTTTGCCTGCCGCAGCATCCAGGAGGCGCTCAATACCTTGCTCATCGCTGTGTCGAACGGCGAGGGCTTTATCAAGATCACCGGCGAGGTCGGCACGGGGAAAACACTGCTTTGCCGCAAATTCCTGTCGACGCTCGGGCCCAACTGGGTGAGCGCATACATTCCGAATCCGAATCTGGAACCACGAGGTCTGCTGCTCGCCTTGGCCGAGGACCTCGGTGTGGCCGGCGCCAGGTCCGAACCGCACCGCCTCGAAAAGGAACTGATGCAGCGCTTGCTGGACGTCGCGCGCCAGGGCAAACGGGTCGTAGTCTGCCTGGACGAGACCCAGGCGATGCCGCTTGGCACGCTGGAGTCGGTACGCCTGCTGACCAACCTCGAAACCGAAAAGCGCAAGCTGATGCAGGTGGTGCTGTTCGGACAGCCCGAGCTGGACCGCAAGCTCGCCTCCGAGTCCGTGCGCCAGCTGCGCCAGCGCATTACCTTCCAGTACAGGCTCAAGGCGCTGGCGCGCGATGAAGTCGCCGACTACGTCGCGCACCGGCTCACGATCGCCGGCTATTCCGGGCCGGCGCTGTTCACGAATCCCGCTTTGAGGTCGATACACCTCGCCAGTCGCGGTGTCCCCCGGCTGGTGAATATTCTTGCCCATAAGGGGCTGCTTCTGGCTTTCGGCGAGGGCGGCCGCCAGATCGAGCGGCGCCATGTGAAAGCCGCTGTCGAGGACACCCCGGCTGCGTCGTGGCGCTGGTGGTGGCGGCCGGCATGAGTCTTATCAACAAAGTGCTGCAGGACCTCGATCGCCGCCAGGCGCTCGCCGGCGCTACGGACGCGTCTGTGGTGCAAGTGAGGACCTCCGGTGCCGCCCGCCGCGGCGGGCGCGAGTGGCTTTGGCGCATCGTCGCAGTTCTACTGACCCTTGGCTTGGTGTGGGTGCTCTGGGTAGGCTACCAGCTCCTGCCCAAGCCCCTCGTCACCAGCCTTGCCCTGCGCGTGGCAGCTGAAGCGCAGACCCGCCCGCCAGCGGCACAACCTGCGCCGCCGCCGCCGAGCGTAACAGCGCAGCCGCTCGCCATTCCTGCGCCCGCTGCGGCCGCCGACCCAATACCGCCCACTCCAGTCGAGGCGGGG
>Ga0209220_1000538_pt1 | contig 12322 bp, 11 predicted proteins | sample BlaSpr_A8_OM3_M3_FD_187984 | JGI IMG/M metagenome (GOLD analysis project Ga0209220, IMG submission 187984) | Forest soil microbial communities from Thunder Bay, Ontario, Canada - Black Spruce, Ontario site 2_A8_OM3_M3 (SPAdes) (version 2) | ecosystem: Environmental > Terrestrial > Soil > Boreal... | reverse complement strand
GCAGGAGCTCGAGGGCGCCTACGAGATGGAGAAGAACCGCCTCCGGCTTAGCTTCCAGGAGCTGCACGTCGTCAAGGAGTGGGACGGCGACCTTGAGGGCTTCACCGCCATCGTCCTGCGCGAGCAGGCCAAGAGCCACCCCCTGCTCGACTCGACCATGCGGTTCATCGAGCACCTGCGGGACTACCGTGAGAAGCTCGCCGAGGCGGCCGTCCGCCGGTACGAGGCGACCGAGCAGTGGATCGAGTGCCCCAAATGCGAGACGGAGGTGCCGACCTCCAACGGCATCCACTGCCCGAACTGCGGTGAGGACATGCGCGGCGGAGAGTACGTCCGCGCCATCCTCCACCTGGTCGACGACGCCGACGGCCGGATCTACCGCGGCATCGACTCGCTCACGGTGCGCTCGGCCGGGTTCCCCGAATACCGCGGCATGGCCCTCGACCGGATCCAGGGCTCGAACCTGTGGGTCAGCTTCCGCCGCTACGACCCGCTGCCCGACGAGGGCATCGTGCTTCCGACCGCGAGCGTCGAGATGTTCGAGGCGCAGCGCTCGGTCATCCGTCAGCTCCAGATCGGCAGCCCCCGGAGCGGCGCCCTCGCCGCCGAGCTCGCCGACACCGGCTGGCTGGGCAGCCCGCCGCGCGTCGCCCTCGACGGCAAGAAGGCACATCACCTTCCCGATCCCAACGAGGAGCAGGCTGAGGCTGTATCCCGTGTGATGGGCATGAGGCCCGGGCAGCTGTACCTGATCCAGGGCCCGCCCGGCACCGGCAAGACCACAGCAATCGTGGAGTCGATTCGCCGCATCCTCAGCCGCAACCCGAACGCCTCGATCCTTCTGTCCTCGCACTCGAACGACGCCGTGGACACCGGCCAGGAGCGCCTGCTCGGCTTCTCGCATGTCCGGCAGGCCCGCATCGCGGAACCGGGCAAGGTGCCCCGTCGCCTGCGCCCGACGCTGGTCGAGGGCGACGACCTCGAGCCGTACAACCTGGTCGCCGGCACGTGCAACCGCCTGACCATCGACTCGCGTTTGCGCTTCAAGGTCTTCGACTGGTTGATCCTCGACGAGGCGAACAAGGTGCGCGCCAACGAGGCGCTGGCGCTGATGCCGCTCGCCAAGCGCTGGGTGATGATCGGCGACCTGAACCAGCTGCCGCCCGTGATGGAGGAGGCCGCGTCGACCTTCACGATCGCGACGCCGCTCGACGAGCTGGTGCGCGACGACAGCTTTTACGGCTGGATCTGGGACAAAGTCCCCGCCGGCTCGAAGATCATGCTGCCCCGCCAGTACCGCATGCGCGAGCCGATCGGCCGGGTCGTCTCAGACCTCTTCTACGGCGGCAAGCTGATCCATGAGGCGCCGCACCCGCGGATGCCGCTGCCCTGGCCGTTCGATCGGGAGCTCGTCTGGGTCGACACCGGCGCGCAGGACGAGTACCGAGACGCGCAGCGATCCGTGGCCAACGAGTTCGAGGTCGCGCTCTGCAAGGACATCACCTCGATCATCCGGCGCCGCGTGCGCAAGGCCAAGCTCGCGGTGATCGCGATGTACAACTCGCAGGTCAACCGCCTCCAGGGCTCATTGAAGGGGATCGTGCCGCCGGAGGACATCGAGTCGGTCGACGCATTCGAGGGCCGCGAGTCGGACGGTGTGATCCTCTCCCTGGTCCGGTCCAACGACCGGGCGGCGATCGGATTCCTCAACGACCCAAACCGGGTCAACGTCGCCATCTCGCGCGCGAAGAAGCTGCTTGTGATCGTCGGCGACTCCAAGACCGTCATCGGAGGCGCTCCCGAGCTGTTCGGGCCGCTCTTCGAGCACTGCAAAGAAGAGGGGCTCGTCGCGGGCGTCGGCGCCGTGGTCACGGCCTGCCAGCGGGTGGGCATCCGCTCCCAGGTCCAGCGTCTGTCGCGGCCGCACCGGGGGGATCGGCGGGCCCGGCGACGGCGCCGTGGGCAGCGCCTACCGGCCGAGGTCGGTGCGGCCAACGGCGACTCCGCATCGCCCAACGGGTCAGAAGAGGTGCACCTGGAAGCCGAGGCCGGCACGAACGGAGCGGTGGCGGCCCAACCGGAGCCGGCGGCGGTCGAGTCTCAACCCGACTCGGAATCCTGACCTTCACCTTAAGCTTTCCCCCGCAAATGGCCGATTGCGTGTTCTGCGAGATCCTGCGGGGCGAGTCGCCCGCAAGCTTCACGTACCAGGACGACTCCGTAATCGCCTTCATGGACGTCCAGCCGATCACCCACGGTCACATGCTTGTCGTGCCACGCGAGCACGCCGTCCTGATGGGGGACCTGAACGAGACGGCGGCGATGCGGACCTTCCGCGTAGCGCGAAAGCTGGCAGAGGTGGCGCGTCATACGCTGGGCGCCACCGGGGTGAACCTTTTCGTGGCGGACGGAGAGGTCGCGTTTCAGGACGTGCCCCACTTTCACGTCCACGTGATCCCCCGCTACCCGAAGGACGGCTTCGGCCTCACCTTCCCGCACAGCTACGAGCATCCGCCGGCGCGCGCTCAGCTGGACGCGATCGCGGCCGCCATCCGCGCCGCAAGCACGCCGGCTACGGCGTGATCGTCACCGTCAGGGTGTAGAGCATCGCGAACATCGGGCACGGCTGACCCGCAGGGCAGACTGCGGTTCCCACCGCCGTCACCTGGACCTCGCCGGCCGCTTTGGCCCTGAACGCCGCCAGGGTGACGCCGCGCACGGCGGTCGCCGCGGGGTTGACGGTCGGCTCGAGGATCGTCGTGTCGCTCGACTTGACCTGCTGCCAGGTGATCTGATTGCCGCCGTGAAGCACGACCTCGAGCTTCTGGCCGGCGTGCATGCTCACGGCCTTGTCGGTCTCAGTCGCCGTGACGTCGAAATGCATCGGCGAGCTGTCGGATGGCGACGGGCTCGGGTTCGGGCCTGCGCCGGCGCCGGTCGCCCCGCACCCAGCCCCGAACATCGCCACGGCTGCCAGCAAAATGAGTTTTCTCATCTCAGTACCGAAACGCGCCTGCCGCCGTTCGGGTAACAAACCCCTCTAAGAAGCGAACTGTAAGATCGCCAATTCGCATGCAGAGACTCCTTTACGCCTTCGCGATCGTGCTCCTCGCCGCCTGCAGCAGCAGCGGGCCTGCCGCGGTGCACTCTCCGTCGCCTGTCACCGGCGGCCTGACGCAAGGTCTTATCGCGTACACGGCGGACCAGGGTATCGGCGTGATGGACCCGGCGACCGGCAAGGGCACGATCGTGGCTCCCCTCCAGCCGGGGACCTTCCGCGTGGCGGGGCCGGTGTGGGGCCCCACGCCAGAGGCCTCCTACCCGGTGCTGTACTTCACGGTTCACGACGACCGGCCAGCCGAGCGACGCACCACCGCCGGCGTCGTGCCGTATGACTGGATCTTCCGGGTCGACCCGTTCACCGGCGTGATCGAACCCGTCGCGACCAACCAGGACTCGCAGAGCGAAGGCCCGATCGGTCTGGTCGCCAACGGGCACTACCTGGGGCTGACCGTCGGCTGCTGCGCTTCATATGAGGTCGACGCCCTCGACCTGACGCAGGTGGGAGCCCCGCTGAAGGTGCTGGCCAAACCACCCACCCAGCCTCCGTTCTTCACCGAGGGCGCCGCGCCTGGCAGCTCGGGGCTGATCGCGGTCCGCGAGTTCGGCAACGGCGGATGGTACTGGCTGAACGCGGACGCGGGCGTGCTGAACCCCTTTCCGCTCACGCTCGGAGCGGACGACGGTCCGCTCGCGATCACCGCGGACGGCACGATGGCGGCGGTCGCGCTGCAGGATCACGGCGCGGTGATCGAGCCGATCAACACCGCGCTCCCCCTGGAGACGCCAAGCTCGAGCGCGAGCTCGAGCCCCAGTGCGCAGGCCTCGCCGTCGCCTCGCGCAACTCCCAGCGTCGTCGCGGCGCCCAGGCGCGTCAACTCGAAGCTGCCTCATCCCGACGGGCTGGCCTGGAGCCCGGACGGGAAGCAGCTTGCGCTGGCCGTCAACGGCGAGATCGAGATGTACGCCGCGTCGGCCGCCGATGGCACGGCGCCAGCTGCCAAGTACCAGCCGGGGGCGAACGTGATCGGCGTCGCGTGGTCCGGGCCCATCCCCTCACAGACCTTCACGACGGTGAAGCCGAGTCTGGGTCCGCAAGCAATGGTCGACGCGCTGCTCAAGTCGACGGCGCTTCCCGCGCAGGCCGACACGCCCGCCAACCGCCCACTGACCAAGGTGTATGTCTGGCAGTTCGATTCGACCAGGAGCTCGCCCATCGAATCGATCACCGACGCGACTCCGGCCATCCTTGCCCAGTACCCGCCGATGAATGCGGCAGTCGTGATTCACCACTGGGCGGCATCCGACACGTGGGCGCTGCTCGGGGGCTGCTACCGGTATCGCGTCGTCGTCACAGGCAGCGTGGCGCCAGTCGCTTCGACGTTCGGCCTCAACTCCAACACGCTGTGCTCGGCGAAACCCTCGCCAACGCCAAAAGCGTCTCCGACTCCCAAGGTGACTCCAACCCCTTCACATTCCTAAGCTGAGGACCATGTCCGGTTTGGATTTCGTGGCCAATCACGCGGAAGCGATGCCGGACAAGCCGGCGATCATCTGCGGCGATCGAGTCCTCGATTACGCGACGCTGAGCAAGCGCGCGAATCGCGTGGCCAACGCGTTCACGTCGCTCGGCCTGAAAGAGGACGACAGGGTCGCGTGGATGTCCTACAACTCGATCGCGGGCGCGGAGATCACCAACGGCGTGCGGCGGACGGCATCGATCGTCGTGCCCGTCAACTACCGCCTGCGCGGGCCCGAGATCGCGTACGTGCTCAACGACTCCGGGGCCAGGATCGCCGCCGCGGGCCCTGACCATGTCGAGGCGATGGCCGCGGCGCAGGCCGATGTCTCCGGTGACGTCAGGTTCATCGCGGTTGGCGATCACGTCCCACCCGGTTGGCTCTCCTATCGCGAGCTGGTCGACCCCGCTTCGGACGAGTTCGACTCGCTCGCAGCCGGCATCGGGGCGTCGATGATCTACACCTCCGGCACCACAGGGCATCCAAAAGGGACGTGGAGGCCCAACGGCCTCGATATCGGCAACGTGCTGCAGATCATCTCGATCTTCGAGCTCAGCCAGTCGGACGTCCACCTGATGTGCGGTCCCGGCTACCACAGCGCGGTCAGTTTCTTCTCGGTGCTGAACGTTCTGCTCGGCGCGACCGTCGTGGTGCAGCCGAAGTTCCAGGCCGACGACGCGCTCGATCTGATCGAACGACACCACGCGACGACGACGTTCATGGCGCCGACGCTGCTTGGGCGGCTGATCGACGCGCAGGAGCGCAGACCGCGCGACGTGAGCTCGTTGCGTGCGCTCATCCTGGGCGCGGCGCCATGTCCGTACGCGCTGAAGGTGCGCGCCGAGGCCGCCTTCGGCCCGGTGGTGTGGGAGTTTTACGGCGCGACGGAGACGGGGATCAACACGATCCTTCGACCTGAGGATCAGCTTCGCAAGCCAGGCTCGTGCGGGACGGCGGTTCCAGGCCAGGAGATCAGGCTCGTCCGCGACGACGGCAGCGACGCTCCCGCCGGCGAGCCAGGCGAGCTCATGGTCCGCAACACCTGGCTCGCCGAGTACTACCGGCGCCCCGAAGCCACGAGCGCCAACCTGCACGATGGCTTCTTCTCGGTGGGCGACGTCGCGTATCGCGACGAGGAGGGTTTCTACTTCATCTGCGACCGCCGCGTCGACATGATCATCTCGGGTGGCGTGAACATCTACCCCGCCGAGGTCGAGGCCGTCCTGCACGCGCACCCGTCCGTGCTCGACGCGGCGGTGATCGGGGTGCCGGACGACGAGTGGGGCGAGTCGGTCAAGGCAGTCGTCCAGCTGCGCCCCGGCGCGGAGGCGACCTCGGAGGATCTGATCCGGTTCTGCGGTGAGCGGCTCGCCGGCTACAAGAAGCCGCGCTCGGTCGACTTCATCGACGAGCTGCCGCGCGACGCGGCGGGCAAGCTGCTCAAGCGCAGGCTGCGCGATCGCTACTGGGCCGGCACGGGCCGCCGCGTCTGAACGAACGCCGGGCTAGGTTAGGAGCGGGAGCACGAACTCCAGCGACCTGCTGATGCGGCCGAGAGGGCGGTCGTCAGCAGACGCCAGCCGTATCTCTTGCTCGAGCGTGTACCAGCCGCCGTACTTCGCCCTCCGAAGCGCTTCGATGATGCTCGGCATGTTCGCGCCGCCCTCCCCGACCGGTCGGTAAAGGCCCTGCGCGACAGCCTCGGGGTAGCCGAGGGAATGGCTCCTCACCCGGCGCGCGAGGTCGGTGTCGACGTCGTTCAGGTGCACGTGCTGGATCCTGCCTGCGGCCTCTTCGATCACCTCGACCGGGTCGGCGCCCGCGATCACGAGATGCGCCACGTCGAGGCAGAGACCCGCCTCCGACCCGACGAGCAGCCTCTCGATCTCCTCCGGCCCCTGGATCGTGCTGCCGAACCGTGGCTGGACGGCGAGCTTCAGCTTGTGCCGCGCGCAGACGTGCTCGACCGAACCGACGAGGTGGAGCAGGTGCGCCCACTCGGCCTGGGATAGGGCGGCGTTGTTGGTGGCTTCAGGGCTCCGTTCCGGGATTGCGGCGAGGACAAGCGTCTCCGCGCCGATCGCTGCGAGCCAGTGCGCGTGCCCGTCGATGTGGGCGAGCTCCGGTCCCCGCGTCTCGTGGTGATGGAGGATCGCATGCACCTGGCCCGCGACAACGCGCAGGCGATTTCGCCGCAGCAGCGTCTTCGCCTTGTCGCTGCGATCGGGGAGAAATCCCGGCGGCCCTGCCGTGATCACGCCCTCGCCGACCGCGGCCGCCTCGGACAGCACGCGGTCCGGGTCGATCTGGTGGCCCCAGCCGGATGCGTCGGAGATTCCCCAGCACGACGGCGACAGCGCGAGGCGATGCACGGAGCGGATACGCGAACCCCGCAGGCCGCCGAGCCCGGGCATCCTTCTGCTGATCAACCCGCAGAGATTAACCTTCTAGTCAACGGATGCCGGGGGAGAGTTTCGGGCTGGAGTTTCGCCCTGCCACGCTCGCCGACGCTGAGCTGGTTGCTGTGCTGGACACCCTGGCTGATCCGGACGAGCCACGCGACGCGAGCAACATCCGTCACTGGTGGACGATGAACGACGCGAACGACGTGACGATGCGCCGGGTGGCGATGCACGACGGCGCGGCGGTCGCCTTCCTGTCGGCGCGCCACGACCCGTGGGAGACCACCGCAAAGCGCTTCGGCGTGATCAGGCTCAATCTGCGCGAAGACGCGTGGACGGAGGCCCGATTCGAAACGCTGGTCAAAGTGGCCGAAGAGTGGATGCGACAGGAGGGGGTCATCACCGCGGTGATCCGCCAGCGCGAGGATTTTCGAAAGGAGCTCGATCTCCTCGATCGACTCGGCTACCGCGAGCGCAGCCGTGCGCGCACATCTGAGCTCGACCTTGTCGAGAGGCGTGACCACATCCGGAGCACCGTTGCCGCATGTCGCGAGCAGATGCGGGAGCGCGGCATCCGGCTGATGGTCCTCAGCGAGGATCGCGACCCGGAGAAGATGACCAAGCTGTATCGAATGCTGGTGGAGGCCGAGAAAGACATCCCCTCCACCACGCCCTGGCGGGTGCTCAACTTCGACGCCTGGAAGCGTTTTTGGTTCGCTAACCCCTCCATCCACCAGGACCGATACTGGATCGCGCGCCAGGACGAATCGATCGTCGGCATGACGGCGCTCGACTTTCCATCGACGCGGCGCGGCGTGCCCAACACTGCGATGACCGCCACCGCGCCCGCGGTACGTGGACGGGGAATCGCAAGGGCGCTGAAATACGAAGCGATGAACCAGGCCATCGAGCTGGGTTTCAGCAGGGTGCGCACGAACAACGACGCAGATAACGCGCCCATGCTTCGCATCAACATCGAAATGGGCTACCGACTTGTACGGCCGACGATCGAGCTGCATCGAGACCTGACCGCGTGAGCGAAGAGCCCTACGGCGTCCGCGCGCTCCCCGAGCTGTACAAGGAGTGGGCCACGACCGGGATGGTGGCGAACATCGGCACTCGCATCGTCGAGGTCGGCTACGGAAGGCTCGTCCTCGAGGGGAACATGACGGCCGACCGACACGGCTTTCCCACCTCCCACGGAACGGTCGTGCACGGCGGCGCGATCGCGACGCTGGCCGACGAGGCGCTGGCCTCGGTCGCGTTCACCGTCGCCGAGGAGGGCGAGACCACGGTGACCGCGGACCTGAAGGTCGACTATCTGCGGCCGGCCAAGCCTGGCCGGCTGATCGCGCGAGCGACGGTTCGCCACCGCACGCGACGGCTTGCGTTCTGCGAGGCGACGGTGGAGCACGCGCACGGCCAGATCGTGGCCGAGGCGCGGGCCGTGATCGCCTACGTCAAGGCGTAGGCCGGTCCTCCATCGGCGGGAGCAGGATCATCCTCCACCGAGCGCCGCCGTCGGCCGTTGTCTCGAGCACAGGCAGCGGCTCCGAGGCCGCAAACCATGCGTGGTTCTGATCTAGGACCTGCAGCGAGCCCGGAAGAGGTTCGACGACACCCGTCCCCTCCACGCCCGACCAGGTCACCCCGCCGTCGAAGCTCCGCGACATGGTGCCCGACCCGACCCACCACCAATCGCGCGTGTTGAAGTAGCCGATCGCGCCTGTCGCCGAAGGCACGTGGATCGCGGACCAGGTGGCGCCTCCGTCGACCGATGCCAGCTGGACCTGGTTGGGCGCCTGCTCTTGCGCAAACGGCCCACCCGTCACCAGGTCGTTGAACGTCGAGTACGTGTAGGTGTGCGGCCGGCCGCCGTCGTAAGCGCGCACAACGAGGGGCGGATACGCGCGGATGATCCCGCCGATGCCGGTTCGCCCCTTGACGGGCGCGAAGTTGACCACGGTGGCGACGAGGCCGCTCCCGATCGTGGGCTGCACCGTGACGAAGAACTGTCCGGACCGGGGCCAGCCGACGGCGGGCGCGGCAAGCGGGATTCGCTGCCACGTCGCGCCAGAGTCGGACGACCTGTAGGCGTATGGCCCTGAGCTTGCGCTGGTGAGCCAGCCGGTCGCGAGGTAGGAGAACTGGACCTGGTAGGCGACATCCGGCCCCTGGACCGGGACGCCGAGGTCGGTCCACGACAAACCCGCGTCCTGGGTGCGGTAGAGCCGTGCCGGGGACGGTGTGGCGGTGGCCTCGCTGACGAGCATCCAGCCGTGCCACGAGTCGACGAAGGACCATGACAGCACCACGCTCGAAGCCCTCAGGGCGGCTCTGGTGGTCCACGAGCGCCCCCCGTCCGCGGTGCGGTACAGGAGAGGGCGCGCTCCGACCAGCGCGAACACGCCGACGGACTCGTCGAAGAACTTGAGGAACACCGCGTGGCCGCGCGTCGGGCCCGACAGCTGGCTGTGCCACGACCGGCCGCCATCCACCGTGTGGAGGACGGTGAAGTCACCGGAGTCGAAGCTCGCCACGACCCAGCCGGTTGAAGGGCTGAGGAAGTCGACCGTGGACACCTGGTAGTTCGACACGGCGGAAAGCGCCTTCGTCGCCGAGCCCGAACCCGATTCGGGCGCGGGCGGTCGCATGTACGCGATGGAGATTGCGGCGATGACCGCCACCGACACGCCCATCCATGCGAGCGCACGGCGTGCTCGGGCGCCCAGGTGCGACGCACTGATGTCGGACTCGATTTCCGGATCGCTGCTTGGCAATTCCATATGGCGACCCCGCGATCAGCTTACCCCTGCTTGGGCACTAGATTTGAGCTGACATGGTGCGGAGTGCGGGCGTCGAAGACGCGGCCGCGATCGCTGCGGTGCACGTGGCAACTTGGAGGTCGGCGTATCGCGGCCTGCTCCCTGACGAGTTCCTGGAGTCGCTGGCGGAAGCGGGATACGAGGGCCGCTGGAGGCGGAGCCTCGCCGAGGGCGCGGGCCGCGTCTACGTCGCCGAGGAGGACGGACACGTCGTCGGCTTCGCGTCAGGCGGTCGCGAACGGGCTGGCGAGGACGGCTACGCCGGCGAGCTCTACGCCCTCTACGTCCTGGAGGACGCGCAGCGCCGGGGAAACGGACATGCCCTCGTGAGGGCCGTGGCGCGGGGGCTGCGCGAGATGGGCCTGGAGGACATGATCGTCTGGGTCCTTCGTGACAACCCGACCGCACGCAGCTTCTATGAGCGTTTGGGCGGTGTTTACGTCCGCTCGCAGCCGATCACGATCGGGCCCGCCCTGCTGCAGGAGGTTTCCTACGGCTGGAAGAGCCTGGACAGCCTCGACAGTCTCATTAGTGAGGAGGCGGCAGAGGGGCCTGCTTGAAGTCGAAGCAGTCCTCCATACCGTCCGAAGCGGTGGTGCGCTTGTTGAGCGACGGCAGCCCGAAGTTGTTCTCGCAGAACTTGACGAGGCTGACGTGTGAGTGCCGTGCCTTTGACACGTAACCCTTTTTCGCGTAAGGGCTGAGCACAAGGCACCCGACGCGGCCGCCGAAGCGGAACTGGGTGCCGTCGGTCCACTTCTCGACGTTGGGCGGCGTGACGTGGTCCCACCATCCGCCCCAGTCGTCCCATGTGATGAAGATCGCGACCTGCGGCCACAACCCCGCACCGACGATGGCCTGGACCTGGCTGACCGTCCACTGGCTACCCTTGCCGACATCTCCCGCGCCGGCGGCGCGCTCCGCGGGGGTGTCCGCCGGATGCTCGCTCGAAGCCCCATCCGCGTAGAGCCATGACACGGACGGCAGCTTGCCGGCCTTGGCGTCGGTGGCGAACTGCTTCCAGGTGTGCTTCTTCCCCGCGGTGTACTTGATGAACTCGAAGGCGTAGCCGTTGTAGTTGCCCCACGAGAGCTTGGCGGCGTCGAGCTGTGCGGGGAGCGACGGCTGGTTGTAGAGAGGCGGACCGGGATTCTTGCGGTAGCTCCTCGACGGGTTGTTGACCAACGGCGAGTCGGCCATGATCAGCATCAGGTGGTTGGGCGTCGAAGGCCCCGCCACGTCGGTGAAGTAGTTGTCGCAGAGCGTGAACTGCTTCGCGTAGCTCCAGTAGTGAGGAATGTCCTTCTCCGGAAATGCCGCGCGAGTCGCGGTCTTGTCGCGCGTGAGCCACGCCGCGTGACGGTGGTCGGGGTCTTTGGGCGGCGGGTTGGGGCTCGCGGGCATAGCCACCCCATTGCCGCCGGGAAAGGCTCCGAAGTAGTTGTCGTAGCCGTGGTTCTCCTTGACGACGATCACCACGTGCTTGATCGGACTCTGCGTCGGGCTCAATGTGATGGCACCCCCATTCCTGTTTACGGGATTTCGTGCCTGCTTCTTGCGAATGCGCCATCGGCAATACTCGCAGAGCCGTGGGGGATGACGAGATGCGGAAGGCTCAGTGGGATCTCATCCCACCGGGAGCGCATTCGGCCCACATGCACATGGCGCTGGACGAGGTTCTGCTCGAGCGCGTAATCACTGGTGTGCGGCCGGCGACGATGCGGCTGTGGCGCTGGATCGAGCCCGCCCTGGTCATCGGCTCGCATCAGTCAGTGATGAACGAGGTGGACACCGCGACGGCGCACAGGCTCGGCTTCGTGATCACGAGGCGCATGAGCGGTGGAGGGACGATGCTGTGCGAGCGAGACCGCACGATCACCTACTCCATGTACGTGCCGGAGTCGATGGTTGCGGGCGTGACCTTTCGGAAGTCCTACGCGCTGCTCGACGGTTGGGCCGTTCGCGCGTTCAACGAGATCGGAATTCCCGCGGCCTACCGCGAGATCAACGACATCATCTCGCCGCGCGGCAAGATCGGCGGCGCCGCCCAGGCTCGCCGGCGTGGCTTCGTGCTGCACCACACGACGATCGCGCACGACATGGACGTCGACCTGCTACCGCGCGTGATCAGGATCGGCCGCGACCGCGTCGCCCAGCGCGGGATCCGCAGCGCGGAGAAAGCGGTCTCGCCACTGGCGTGGTTCACCGGCCTTTCATGTAACGAGATGGAAGCGCACATGGCGTCGCATTTCGCTCGCGAGGTCCCGACGCGCACGAGCGAGATATCCGAAGAAGAGCTGCGGGACGCGGAGGAACTCGTGGCGTCGAAGTACTCGACGCCCGCGTGGATCAACCGACTGCCTTAGGGAGGGATGCGAGGCAGTCCGAACGTGGGAGTCGGCGCGACCGGAAGGATCCGTCCCTCTTCGGTTTTGACCAGCTGCCACCCGCCTTCATGCACTTTCCAGTGATGTCGAGCGCAAAGAAGGGTCAGGTTGCCCAACTCGCTCCCGCC
>Ga0209220_1000537_pt1 | contig 12325 bp, 9 predicted proteins | sample BlaSpr_A8_OM3_M3_FD_187984 | JGI IMG/M metagenome (GOLD analysis project Ga0209220, IMG submission 187984) | Forest soil microbial communities from Thunder Bay, Ontario, Canada - Black Spruce, Ontario site 2_A8_OM3_M3 (SPAdes) (version 2) | ecosystem: Environmental > Terrestrial > Soil > Boreal... | reverse complement strand
GCGCGCGACTACGTGAAGCGATACAAGCGCTGGGTCAACTTCGTGAAGCCCGTGCCGCACAACGACATCGGCGCGTTCCTGAGCCAGTTCGACGTCGCCATCGGACAGATGAAGCAGGGGATCCTCAGCCTGATGGAGATAGAGGCCCTGGCTGCCGGACGGCCTCTGATCACCGCGATCGACTCGTCGCTCTACGAGGACGATCCACCGCCGGTGATTGCAGCGTCTGGTGCGGACGAGATCGTCGCCGCGATCGACGCATTGCGGTCGTCGCCTGATCGCCTCGCGGAGCTGTCGCGGAAGGGCCGCGACTGGGCGCTGCGGAACCACAGCTACGCGCATCACCTCGAGCTGCTGCAGGCCGCGTACTTCGGCTCGCCTGCGCCGGAGCCCGCCATGTCGTCACCAGCCCCGCGCTAAGCTTTCGGATCTCTGATGCCGGAGCGCGATCTTCCCAGCCGAGCTCTCTATCAGGGCCGCGATCGGGCCGGTGCACGCGCGTTTCTGCACGCGATCGGCCTGAGCGCGGAGGACATCGAGAAGCCTTTCGTCGGCGTCTCGAACTGCTGGACGGAAACCATGCCGTGCAACTTCGGCCTTCGCGAGCTGGCGGTCCCGCTGAAGGCCGGCATCCGCGCGGCGGGCGCCAACCCGATGGAGTTCAACACGATCGCCATCTCCGACGGCATCACGATGGGCAGCGAAGGCATGAAGACCTCGCTCGTGAGCCGCGAGGTCATCGCGGACTCGATCGAGCTCGTCGCGCGCGGCCACATGTTCGACGCGCTGGTGACGCTTTGCGCATGCGACAAGACGATCCCGGCCTCCGCCATGGCGCTGGCGCGCATCGACCGGCCGGGCATTCTTCTCTATGGCGGCTCGATCATGCCCGGCACGTGGCGCGGCAAGCCGGTGGCGGTGGGCGAGGTCTACGAGGCGATCGGTGCGGCCGCAGCGGGCAAGATGACGGACGCCGACCTCGCCGAGCTCGAGGCGGTCGCATGTCCCGGCGCGGGCGCGTGCGGCGGCCAGTACACGGCCAACACCATGTCGATGGTCTTGGAGGTGATCGGCCTTTCGCCGGTCGGCTTCAACTCCATCCCGGCGGTCGCTCCCGAGAAAAAGCTCGCTGCTGAGCGCGTCGGCAAGCTTGCACTCGACGTGCTGGACCGCGACCTGCGGCCGTCGCAGATACTGACCCGGCGCGCATTCGACAACGCCATCGCCGCGGTCGCCGCGAGCGGCGGGTCGACCAACGCGGTGCTCCACCTGCTCGCTCTGGCCCGCGAGGTTGGCGTCGACCTCGCGATCGATGAGATCGACCGGATCAGCCGGCGCACGCCGTTGCTCTGCGACCTGAAGCCAGGCGGCCGCTTTGCCGCCGTCGAGCTGCATCGCGCCGGCGGCATCGCTCTGCTCACGAAGAGGCTGATCGAAGGCGGATACGTCGATGGCGACGCGATCACCGTGACCGGCCGCTCGCTTGGCGAGGAATGCGAGAACGTGAAGGAGACCCCGGGCCAGGAGGTGGTCACGCCGCTGTCGCGGCCACTCCGGGCTGAAGGCGGCCTCGTCGTCCTCCGCGGCAACCTGGCGCCGGAAGGTGCGGTCGTGAAGATCACGCACCACACGCCGACGTCACACCGAGGGCCCGCCCGCGTCTTCAACCGCGAGGAGGACGCGTTTGCGGCAGTCACCGGCGGCAAGATCAAGGCCGGCGACACGGTGGTGATTCGCTACGAGGGCCCGCGCGGCGGTCCCGGAATGCGCGAGATGCTTCAGGTCACCGCCGCGATCGTCGGCGAAGGCCTGGGCGAGACCGTGGCGATGGTCACTGACGGTCGCTTCTCCGGCGCGACGCGAGGCCTGATGATCGGCCACGTGGCGCCTGAAGCCGCGGTCGGCGGGCCGCTCGCCGCGGTCCAGGACGGCGACGTGATCGACATCGACGTCGACAGCCGCCGGCTGGAGGTCCAGGGCGTGGACGTCGCGGCCCGTCTGAAAGGATGGTCGGCGCCTGAGCCGCATTACCGACGCGGGGTGCTGGCGCGCTACGCGATGCTGGTCGGCTCGGCCTCTGAAGGGGCGATGCTCAAGCCCTGACTTCCCGGATAGTCCGGACTATCCGGGGTTTTGCGTGGGCTGATGCGCGGTTCGTCCGGACTATCCAGCCATCGGGGAGTTATTTGACTGTCGGGAGCCAGGCTGCCCGGTGCTTTTCGTACGCCGCGATGTCCGAGTCGTGGCACTCGACCAGGCCGATCTCGTCCAGGCCTTCGAGCAGGCAGTGTCGTGCGAACGGGTCGATCTCGAAGCGGTAGGCGAAGCCGTCGCCGCGCACCTGCTGGGCCTCCAGGTCGACGGTGACCTGCGCGGTCGGGTCCTCGGCCGCAAGGTCGATCAGGTGGCGCACCTGGCTGTCCGGCAGGGTCAGCACGATCAGACCGGTCTTGTAGCAGTTGGCCCGAAAGATGTCGGCGAAGCTCGTGGCGATGATCGCCTTGAAGCCGAAGTCGCGCAGCGCCCACGGCGCGTGCTCGCGGGATGACCCGCAGCCGAAGTTCGCCCCGGCGACCAGCACCGAGGCCCCCGCGTACTCGGGCTTGTCGAGGACGAAGCCGCCGCGCGCACGCCAGTCGTAGAAGAGGAAAGGGCCGTAGCCGGTGCGCTCGATCCGCTTCAAGAACTGCTTGGGGATGATCTGGTCCGTGTCGACGTCCGCCAAGTCGAGCGGCGCCATCCGGCCGGAAACTCTCTTGACGGGCTCCAACTACATGAGCTCCCGCACGTCGACGAGGTGGCCGGTGATCGCGGCGGCGGCGGCCATCGGGGGGCTCATCAGGTGCGTCCGTCCGCCCGACCCCTGGCGTCCCTCGAAGTTCCGGTTCGACGTCGAGGCGCAGCGCTCGCCCGGGGCGAGGATGTCCGGGTTCATGCCGAGGCACATCGAGCAGCCCGCGTTCCGCCATTCGAATCCCGCCGCCTTGAACACGATGTCCAGGCCCTCGTCCTCCGCCTCGCGTTTGACCGTGGTCGAGCCTGGCACCACCATCGCGCGGACCTTGGGGTGCACGTGGCGGCCCTGGATCACGCCGGCCGCGGCGCGCAGGTCCTCGAGGCGGGCGTTGGTGCACGACCCGATGAAGACCCTGTCGATCGCGATGTCCGCCAGCGCGGTGCCGGGGAGCAGGTCCATGTAGCGCAGAGCGCGCTCGTCGGTCTCCGAGCGGGGCATTGGCACGCGGCCCGTGACCGGGACGACCTGCGCGGGCGTTGTGCCCCAGGTGACGTGCGGCTCGAGCGTGGAAGCGTCGACGGAGATCTCGGAATCGAATGCCGCGCCGTCGTCGGTGACCAGCGAGCGCCAGTAGTCGAGCGCCGGCTCCCATTCCGCGCCGAGCGGCGCGTGCGGCTTGCCTTCCAGGTACTTGAAGGTGGTCTCGTCCGGCGCGATCATGCCGGCCTTGGCGCCCCACTCGATCGACATGTTGCAGATCGTCATCCGCCCTTCCATGCTCAGCCGGCGGATCGTCGACCCCCGGTACTCGACCAGGTGGCCCTGACCCGCCGACGTGCCGGTCCGCCCGATGAGGCTCAGGACGATGTCCTTGGCCACGACGCCGAGAGGCAGCTCGCCCTCGACGGTCACCGCGATGTCGCCCTGACGCTTCTGGGGCAGGCACTGAGTGGCGAGGACCAGCTCGACCTCCGAGGTCCCGATCCCGAACGCGAGCGCGCCAAAGGCGCCATGCGTCGAGGTGTGCGAGTCGCCGCAGACGATCAGCATCCCCGGCTGCGTCAGGCCGAGCTCGGGTCCGATCACGTGGACGATGCCCTGGCGCCGGCTGCCGATCCGGTGCAGGGGGATGCCCTCCTCACGGCAGTTCTCGGCCAGCACCTCCATCTGCTTCCGCGACAGCTCGTCCGCCGCCCGGACGCCGCCGCGTGTAGGCACGTTGTGGTCCATCGTCGCCACCGTCAGATCCGGCCGCCGGACGTGCCGCCCGGCCAGGCGCAGGCCCTCGAAAGCCTGCGGGGAGGTGACCTCGTGGACCAGGTGCAGGTCGACGAAAAGGAGGTCGGGCTCGCCCGGAGCCGAACGCACCACGTGGGCGTCCCAGAGCTTCTGGGCGAGGGTTCTACGCTGGCTGGGCATCGGGAACGACAACTTTACGGAGCCCGGCGACCGGAAATTTGTGTCTTGGCCACAACCCGAAGCCCCCTCACGCTCGTTAACATTCACAACCTCATGGCAAAGTCCTGCGCGCTCGTACTGCTCCTTGGACTCCTGGGCCTTATTGGCATTGGATCGGGGGCACGCGCGAACTAGCCAGAACCGCAAGATAGATCGCAAAAGCCCCCGACCGAAAGGCGGGGGCTTTCTCATTTTTCAAGCAAAAGGAGCCCGCTGAGAGTTGACCGGAGCAGACATGATCCTGGAGGCGCTGGAGCGCGAAGGTGTGGAGTACATCTTCGGCTACCCCGGCGGCGCCAACCTGCCGATCTACCAGCACCTCCATGAGCACCCGAAGCTGAAGCACATCCTGGTCCGTCACGAGCAGGGCGCCGCGCACATGGCGGACGGCTACGCCCGCGCGTCAGGCAAGCCGGGTGTGGTGTTCGCCACCTCCGGTCCGGGCGCTTTGAACCTGGTCACCGGCCTCTGCACCGCCTACATGGACTCCGTTCCGATGATCGCAATCACCGGGCAGGTCAACAGCACTCAGGTCGGGCGCGACGCCTTCCAGGAGTCGGATGTGATCGGCGCCACCAGCTCCGTGACCAAGCACAGCTACCTCGTGACGAAGATCGACCAGCTGCCTCGAGTCGTACACGAGGCGTTTCACATCGCCACCACCGGCCGGCCCGGCCCCGTCCTGATCGACGTTTGCAAGGACGTGCAGCAGGCCGAGGCGGAGCGCGTCACACCGGAGTACCTCGAAATCCCGGGCTACAAGCTGAACGGCCATGTCAATCTCGACCGGGCCCGCCAGGCTGCCCAGGCGCTAGGGCGAGCCGAGCGTCCCGTGATCCTCGCCGGCCACGGCGTGTTGCTGAGCCATGCGGAGCGCGAGCTGATGCAGATGGCAGAGGCTGCAGCCGCGCCGGTCGGCACCACCCTGCTCGGGATCGGCGCCTTCCCGGTCAAGCACCCGCTGTCGCTGCACATGACCGGCTTCATGGGCACCGGCTGGTGCCTGAAGGCGGTCCAGAACGCCGACGTTCTGATGATGGTCGGCATGCGGGTCGACGACCGCGTGACGGCGAAGCTTTCCGAGTTCGCGCCCAACGTCAAGACGTTCATCCATGTCGACATCGACGAGTCGGAGATGGGGAAGAACGTGCGGCCTCACATCGAGCTGGTCGCCGACGCCAGGCTGGCGCTCGAGGCGATGCTGCCGCATGTCGGCAAGGTCGAGGAGCACCGCGACAAGTGGCTGGCGCAGATCGACGCGTGGCGCGAGGAGCACCCGCTCCGCTACAGGCACTCGAACGGGCAGCTCCAGCCGCAGGACGTCCTGATCGACATGTACCGCCGCGCCAAGAGCGAGGCGATCGTGGTCGCCGACGTGGGCCAGAACCAGATCTGGGCCGCGCTCTGGTGGAACTACGACCGGCCGGGCCTGTTCATCAACTCCGGCGGCTCGGGCACGATGGGGTTCGCGCTGCCGGCCGCGATCGGCGCCAAGTTCGGCAGGCCTGACCTTCCGGTTTGGTGCGTCGCAGGCGAGGGCGGCTTTGTCATGACCGCGCAGGAACTGTCGGTCGCGGTCGAGCACCAGCTCGACGTCAAGATCGTGCTGCTCAACAACTTCTCGCTGGGCATGGTCCGCCAGTTCCAGGACGACTTCTACGGCGGCGTGCGCTCACAGGTCGACCTGACCCACATGCCCGACTTCGTGAAGCTCTGCGAGGCGTATGGCCTTCCCGCACTACGGGTCGAAAAGTTTGAGGACATCGCGCCGTCCTTCGACGCCGCGGAGCGCACGAAGGGTCCGTTCCTGATCGACTTCCGCATCGACCCCGAGGCCAACGTTTACCCGATCGTCCCCCTCGGCAAGGGCCTCAACGAGTTCCGGGAGGCCCCTGAATATGCTTGAGGTCAAGCCCAAACCAGCCGTTACGGCGCCGACCGCCAAGAGCAAGGTCCGGGTTCTGTCGCTCCTTGTCGAGGACGGCCCGAACATGCTCACCAAGGTCTCGGGTGCCGTTCGCCGCCGCGGTTTTCACGTCCGAGGCATCTCCGTCGGTCCGAGCCGCCAGCCGGGGCGTTCCCGCATCACGCTGGAGATCGACCACGGCCACGCCGAGGCGGACCAGGTGCGCAAGCAGCTCGAGCGGCTGGTCGAGGTGCTCGAGGTCGAGGACCTGACCGGCAACGAAATGCACAGCCGTGAGCTGGTCGTGGCCAAGGTCGCGGCCTCCGAGCTTGGTGCTTTGCTGGAGAGAGGCGCCAGGATCCTGTCGACGTCATCTGACGGCACGACGGTCGAGTTCTCCGGCGACGCCGACGAAGTGAGCGACTTCGTCCACGAGCTGGCGCGCCACGGGATCGTCGACGTGGTCCGGTCCGGCCCAGTCGTGATGAGGAGGACCGAATGAAGATTCACTACGAGGCTGACTGCCCGCCGAACCTCGGCGAGCCGGTGGCGATCATCGGATACGGCAGCCAGGGGCGGGCCCACGCGCTCAACCTGCGCGACAGCGGCGAAAACGTCCGCGTCGGCCTCTATCCGGGAAGCAAGTCCATCCAGCGCGTCGAAGAAGACGGTCTCCGCGCCGTCCCCGTCCCTGAGGCGGTTTCAGAGGCGACGGTCGTCATGATCCTCACGCCGGACGCCGGCCAGGGCAAGCTGTTCCGGGAGTCGGTCGAGCAGCACCTCCAGCCCCGCTCGATGCTGATGTTCGCCCACGGATTTTCGATCAACTTCGCGCAGATCAAGCCGAACCAGGACATCGACGTGGCGATGATCGCGCCCAAGGGACCAGGCCACCTCGTACGCAGCACATACGTCGCGGGTCAGGGCGTGCCCGCCCTTATCGCGGTCCACCAGGACGCCACGGGCCATGCGTGGTCCCGGGCCCTCGCGTACGCCCGGTCGCTCGGCGCGGGACGCGCCGGCGTCCTCGAAACGACGTTCAAGGAGGAGACCGAGACCGATCTCTTCGGCGAGCAGGCGGTGCTGTGCGGCGGGGTCGCCTCGCTCGTGAAGACCGGTTTCGAGACGCTCGTCGAGGCCGGGTACCAGCCCGAGCTGGCGTACTTCGAGGTCCTTCACGAGCTGAAGCTCATCGTCGACCTGATGTATCGCGGAGGCCTGGGCTTCATGCGCTATTCGGTGTCGGACACCGCGGAGTACGGCGACTACGTGTCGGGCCCGCGGATCATCGACGACCACGTGCGCCAGCAGATGCGCAAGGTGCTGGCCGAGATCCAGGACGGCTCATTCGCAGAACGGTGGCTCGACGAGAACTCGAACGGACGCGAAACGTTCCTCGCCATGCGTCGTAAGGACGCGGACCACCAGATCGAGCAGGTCGGACGGGAGCTGCGCGCAATGATGACCTGGTTGGAGCCTGTAGAGAAATGAGAGATTCGAGCCCCGATCGCGTATTCATCTTCGACACGACGCTGCGCGACGGCGAGCAGTCGCCTGGTTTCCACCTCGACGCGAACTCCAAGCTGCGCATCGCGCGGCAGCTCGAGAAGCTCGGCGTGGACGTCATCGAGGCCGGGTTCCCGATCTCCTCACCTGGCGATTTCGAGGCATGCCGGCGCATCGCGCGCGAGATCCGCGGCACGATGGTGACCGCGCTCGCCCGTGCCGTCCGCGAAGACATCGACGCGGTGTGGGGCGCGATCAAGGAAGCCGAGAAGCCGCAGATCCACATCGTCCTCTCGGTGTCGGACGTGCACATCCAGCGCAAGCTCGGCATGTCGCGCGAGGAAGTGCTCAAGCGCGGCGCGGAGATGGTCGCTTACGCGCGGTCTCTGTGCGAGAACGTGCAGTACTCGCCGGAGGACTCGGGTCGGGCCGACCCCGACTATCTGGTCGAGACGGTGGAGACGATGATCGCCGCCGGCGCCACCGTGATCAACATCCCCGACACCACCGGCTACTGCCTGCCGTGGGAGTTCGGCGACCTGGTCAGCCGCGTCATCACCGAGGCGCGCGGCAGCGAGAAGACGCTCTTCTCGGTGCACTGCCATAACGACCTGGGCCTGGCGGTGGCCAACACGCTGGCGGCGCTCGCGGCCGGCGCGCGGCGCGTCGAATGCACGATCAACGGCATCGGTGAGCGCGCGGGTAACACGTCCCTCGAAGAGGTCGTGATGCTGCTGAACGTCCGGCAGTCGAAGCTGGGCCTCGAGTGCGGCGTCAACACGACCGAGATCACCCGATCGTCGCGCCTGGTCTCGGAGTTGACCGGGACACCGGTACAGCCGAACAAGGCTGTGGTCGGCGCGAACGCCTTCGCCCACGCGTCTGGGATTCACCAGGACGGCGTCCTGAAGGACCGCCTGAACTACGAGATCATGAAGCCCGAGGACGTCGGCCTGAACGACTCGCGCATCGTCCTCACGGCGCGGTCTGGCCGCCACGCGTTCCACCACCGCCTCAACCGTCTGGGCATCACGCTCAGCGAGACGAGCTTCGACGCCGCGTGGCAGCGCTTCCTGCAGGTCGCAGACACCAAGAAGGAGGTCACCGACGAGGACCTCCGCAAGATCGCCGCGATGTCGGAGAGCAATGGGCACGAGGGCAACGGCCATCCGCCCGTGACCGACCAGCTGAGCGACCACAACCACGTCGCGGACACGCTGCGGCACCTGATCTTCGGGTGAATTTAAAGGGGTCCCCGCGAGATCCCGGCGAAGCCTCGGATCTCGTGGGGAAAAGGGTCGCCTACCAAGGAGAGCCCGGCGCCTACTCGGACGAGGCGGTTTCAGCGCTTTTTCCGAACGCCGAGGCCAGGGGTTTCCCGACCTTCCGCCTGACCTTCGAGGCACTTTCCATCGGCGCCGTCGAGGCGGCGGTGCTGCCGGTGGAGAACAGCAGCGCGGGCGTCGTCCAGGAGGTCTCCGACCTGCTGTGGGAGCTGCCCGACCTGCGCGTCGTGCGTGAGCACATCCAGCCGGTTCGGCATTGCCTGCTCGGTTGGCCCGGACCGGTCGAGCGCGCGCTTTCCCACCCGCAGGCGCTGGCCCAGTGCGACCGCTATCTCCACTCCCGGCAGATCCGCTCGGTCGCCTATCACGACACCGCCGGGGCGGCTCGCGCGGTTGCCGAGCAGCGGCAGCCCGGCACCGCAGCCATAGCCAGCAAGGCGGCCGCCGCCCGGTACGGGCTGTACGTGCTGGCGGAATCGATCCAGGACGACTCCGAGAACCGAACGCGCTTCGTGGTCGTCGAGAAGGGAGCGCCCTCGCGTCCCCGCGACGGGAGCTCGGGCTGGAAGAGCTCCATCGCGTTCGTCACGGCGCACCGGCCGGGGAGCCTCGCCCACGCCCTCGACTGCTTTGGGCAGCGCTCGGTCAACCTGACGCGCCTGGACAGCCGCCCGATGATCGGCCGTCCCTTCGAGTACAGGTTCTACCTCGACTTCTCGATCAACGGCGAGGCGTCCTCCGCGGCAGCCGCCGAGGCGGCGCTGAGCGACCTGGAGGAAGCGAGCGCGGAGATCAAGCTCTTCGGGACCTACCCAACCGCCTGAATCTGCTCCGTTTGCCCCTCACCCTGACCCTCTCCCCTGGAGGGGAGAGGGAAACCAGGGGAGGTAGATGCCAGGGAAGAGACACGACAGGCCGCGGCGGGAAGCACCAAACCGCGACCTGCAGCGGATAGTCTAACTTAACAGCGTTAAGTCAACTCATCCGATAGAGCAGATTCTTCACTCATCTTCACGGTCCGATCGAAAACCTCGACTGAAATGAATTTTTCAATCTGGCGTTGCGGCGCCCTTGAAGGTTTTCGTATAAAGTGACCCCTTGTGGGTAGTGGGCGCATCGACGCACCAGTTGCGGCTGATGCACCTCCCAAGAAGCGCCGCCTCCCCGGAGTCAATCTCCGGCCGGGTTCCGTCAAGCAGGCGCGCGCCGAGGCGGCTCTGAGTCTCGCCCAACTGGGTAAGGGGCACGTCACGGCGCCGGCGATCTATCTCATCGAGACCGGCCGAACCCGACCATCTCTGCCGACACTCGAACACATAGCTCGGCGGACCGGGAAGCCCGTCGAGTTCTTCCTTGCCGAGCAGGGCGAGGCGCGCGACGGCCTACAGGGAAAGCTTGTCGAGCTCGAGGCCCTCGTCGCCGACGACCGGAGTGCCGAGGCGATAAAGCTCGGCAAGTGGCTGCTCGACGGAGGCGCGTCCGCCTTCCGACTCGGCCGGATTCGCTATTTCCTGGGACAGGCCTACCTTGCGTCGTCACAGCCGGAGCAGGCCGCGGCGCTGCTCGCCGAGGCGAGGGCTCATTTCCAGGCGGTCAACGACGGCGTGATGCTCGCCGAATGCATCGGCGCCCAGGCCACCCTCGCGAACGTGACTCAATCGAAAGACGCCGTCGCCCTCGCGGAAAAGGCGCTCGCGGTCTGCCGCGGCCTGAATCCGGTCCCAGCGCCGACGGAAGCCCGCCTGCTCGGCATCCTGGCGACCGCCCATCTCGCAAACCGTTCGCTGGACCGTGCCGTCGAGACCTACCGCCAGGCGATCGAAACCGCGGGCTCGCTCTTCGACCTGCGCCGCATCGCGCGGATGTACAGCGGTCTCGGCGTGGCCTACCAGGAGATGGGCGAGGTGGAGACCGCCGCGCGGTACTCGATGCGATCGGTGGCGCTGCTCGAGCTCTTGCGGGACCGGGTCGCGCTCGCGCGTTCGGAAAACAACCTCGCGCTGGTGCTGATGGCAAGAGGCGATCTCGCCGGCGCCCGTCACCACCTCGAGCGGTCGCTCGAGATCTGCGATGAGGCCGACGTCGAGTTCGGCCGCAGCCACGTGCTGCTCAGCATGTGCGAGCTGGCCATGAACGAGGACAAGGTGCAGGACGCATACGACTTTGCCCGTAAGGCCCTCGAGCTTGCCGAGCGTCTGGAGGAGGGCGCGAGCATCGCGGAGTCGCACGTCTGGCTCGGCAGGATCGCCGACCGGCGCGGGGAGCACGATGCCGCCGACCGCGAGCTCGAGCTGGCCATCCACGGCTTTGAGACTCTCGGAATGCGTGAGCGGCTGCTGCAGTGCCACGGTGCCTACGCGGAGATCCTGGAGCGGCGCGGAGACCTCGCCAAGGCTTACGTCCACATGAAGGAAGCGCTCCAGGCGAGCCGTCCCGGGCTTCTCCGGCGCCAGGAAGAAGAGGAGCGCGTCAGCACGGCATAGCTGGGCGTTTTGCCCTACAGGAAGCCTGCGGGGCGCGTTTCCGTCTTGGGGTCCCCGCGAACTCACGCCGTTAAGCTCTGAGTTCGTGGGGCTCTGATAACGTAGGTTCGCCGCGCGGGCGGCGACTATGGACGCGTAGGGAGGTTTTGGTCACTGGCGAAGGCGCTGCGCAACTCCCGGTTCTCCCTCACCGCCGAAACCATCGTCGCCGATTACCGACTCGCCTACAGCAGCCGACGGGCGAGCATAATCGGCCGCGCCGAGGTGCTTCGCGGCAACGCGACCTTCGGCATCTTCGGGGACGGCAAGGAAGTCGCCCAGCTCGCCATGGCCAAGGTTTTCCGGGCCGGCGACTGGCGGGCCGGCTACTACCGTGACCAGACCTTCATGTGGGCGACCCGGATGTCCAACGTCCGCCAGTTCTTCGCCCAGCTGTACGGCAACGCCGACGTAGAGGCGGATCCGGCGTCCGGCGGCCGCCAGATGGGCAACCACTTCGCCACGCGGCTGGTCGACGACGCCGGCGCATTCACGCGCTCCGTCGACAGCCCGAACTCGAGCGCTGACGTATCGAACGTCGCGGGCTGGATGCCGCGCCTGGTCGGCCTGGCCTACGCGTCGAAGCTCTATCGCCAGAACCCGGGCCTGAAGGCTGCGCAGGATGGTTTCTCGGTCAACGGCAACGAGGTCGCGTTCGGCACGATCGGGGACGCCGCTACGAGCGAGGGTCTGTTCTGGGAATCGATCAACGCCACCGGCGTGCTGCAGGTGCCGATGGTGATGTCGGTCTGGGACGACGGCTACGGCATTTCCGTGCCGATCACCCAGGAGACGACGAAGGCGTCGATCTCGGACGTCCTGCGCGGATTCATGCCCGACGACCGGCCGGGGATCGACATCTACGTCGCGCGCGGTTGGGATTACGCGGCGCTGGTCGAGACCTACGCCA
>Ga0209220_1000536_pt1 | contig 12340 bp, 8 predicted proteins | sample BlaSpr_A8_OM3_M3_FD_187984 | JGI IMG/M metagenome (GOLD analysis project Ga0209220, IMG submission 187984) | Forest soil microbial communities from Thunder Bay, Ontario, Canada - Black Spruce, Ontario site 2_A8_OM3_M3 (SPAdes) (version 2) | ecosystem: Environmental > Terrestrial > Soil > Boreal... | reverse complement strand
GCTCGACAAGTACATCGGCGACGCGATCATGGCGTTCTGGGGCGCGCCGGTGGATGATGCGCAGCACGCGCGCAACGGCGTGCTCGCCGGCATCGAAATGCAGCGCGAATGCGAGCGTCTGAACGCTAAGTTCGCGGCGCGTGGCTGGCCGACGCTCAAGATCGGCGTCGGCGTCAATTCCGGCACCGTGCGCGTGGGCGACATGGGCTCGCAGGTGCGCCGCGCCTATACCGCAATGGGTGATGCGGTCAACGTCGCCTCGCGCCTGGAAGGCCGCACCAAAGGCTACGGCGTCGGCATCCTGGTCGGTGAAGCGACGCGCAACGCCGTGAAGGACGTCGTGTTCCGCGAGGTCGACCGCATCAGGGTGAAAGGCAAGGACGCGGCGCTCACCATCTACGAGGCGATCGGGCTCGAGTCCGAAGTCGACAAGAAGCTGCACGACGAGCTCAGGCTGTGGAACCAGGCGCTGCGGCATTACCGCGCCCAGCAGTGGGACCAGGTCGAGGTGTGCCTGCTCAATCTGCAACGCATGAACCCCGGCTGCGAGCTCTACCAGATCTATGCGGAAAAAGTAGCCGAAAAACGCCGCCAACCGCCGCCGCCCGACTGGGACGGGGTGACGGCGTTCGACGAGAAATAAGGAGAACAGCGTGCGCCTGCGAGTCCTCGGCTGCTCGGGAGGGATCGGCGGTCGGCACCTGCGCACCACCTCCTTTCTTCTCGACAGCGACATCCTGATCGACGCCGGCACCGGCGTGGGCGATCTGTCGCTCGCCGAGCTGTCGCTGATCGATTACATTTTCATCACCCATTCGCACCTCGATCACGTCGCCTCGATCCCGTTTCTCGTCGACACGGTGGGCGGCATGCGGACGAAGCCGCTCACGGTTTATGCCCAGCGCGCCACCATCGAGATCATGCGCAACCATCTTTTCAACTGGGCGATCTGGCCCGATTTCAGCGAGATCCCGTCGCCCGAAGCGCCGTTCCTGCGCTACGAGGAAATAGAACTCGGAAAGACCGTTTCAATGTCGGGGCGCGAGATCACGCCGATCCCCGCGCGCCACACCGTGCCTGCGGTCGGCTACCACCTCGACAGCGGAAACGCGAGTCTGGTCTTCACCGGCGATACCGGGCCGAACGATGCGCTGTGGCGGGTGGTGAACCGCATCCGCAACCTCAAATTCCTGATCATCGAGACCGCGTTCTCCAACAAGGAGCGCCACCTCGCCGAGATCTCGCGCCACCTTTGCCCGCAGACGCTGGCTGAGGAGCTCGCCAAGCTTGAGCGCAATGCCGAGATCTTCATCACGCACATGAAGCCGGGCGAGATCGAGCCGACCATGCAGGAGATCGAGGAGTGCGCCGGCGCGTTCCGCCCGCGCATGCTGCAGAACAATCTGGTGCTGGAGTTCTAGATGCTCCCCGGCCAGCTGCCGCGCGCCACTCCCGAGCAGCTCGCCACCCTGGCGCCGCTTGCCGGGCTGTCGCGCGAGCGCCTGGTGGAGCTGGCCGACGTGGCGGTGGTCGAGCGCGCGCCGCGAGGCAGCGACCCGATGAAGGAGTGGCCGAAGGCGACGCAGTCGATCTTCCTGCTGCAGGGCGAGCTGCTGGTGATGTACCAGGGGGGCGGCACGCTGGTGGTGGTCGACGGCACCGAGGAAGCCCGCTACGCGCTCAACCGGCAGAAGCAGACGGTGGTGCGCACCAAGGCGATCACCGACGTCGACCTGCTGGCGGTCGACGACGAGGTCCTCGACATCCTCGCCACCTGGGATCAGGTCGCCGCGGCGGGAGCCGAGAGCGACAGTTCCCCCATGGCGCGCGCCATGATCACCGGTGCATTCTCCCTCGGCAACCTGCGCAGCGGCGCCTTTGCGCAGCTGCCGGCCGCGCACATCGAAGAGCTGCTCAAGCGCTTTCAACGCGTCAAGACCGCGCGCGGCGAGGTGGTCATCCGGGAAGGGGACGAGGGCGACTACTACTACGTGATCGAGTCGGGCCGCTTCCAGGTCGAGCGCCTGGTCGGCGGCGCCAAGATGATCCTTGCCGAGCTGAAAAGTGGCGATGCGTTCGGCGAGGAGGCACTGGTCTCGGAAGCCAAGCGCAACGCGAGCGTGATCTCGCTCGGGGAGGGTGAACTGCTGCGCCTGGACAAGCAGGATTTCAACACCTTGCTGCGCGAGCCGCTGCTGCGGCGCGTTGCCTTCGAGGAGGCGGCCGAAAAGGTGCGGCGCGGCGCGCTGTGGCTCGACGTGCGCTATCCCTCGGAGTACCAGTACGACAAGCTGCCGGGCGCGATCAACGTGCCGCTCGCCGAGGTGCGCAACATGTTCGCCGTGCTCGACCGCTCCAGGGAATACGTGGCGTATTGCCAGAGCGGGCGGCGCAGCGCCGCGGCGGCGTTCCTGTTCGCGCAGCGTGGCTTCAGGGTGTGGCTGCTGGAGGGCGGTTTGCGCAGTGCGGAAAGGCAGCCGTAAAGGCCGAAATTCATTGAAAATCATGGGCCCTGACGCTACGATGGGGGCCTAGCAAGAAAGCAGGACAAGGGAGGGTCGGGAATGAGCGCTGTACTCAGCCATCAGGCTGCGACGCAGACCGACGTCGCTGCGCGCCTGGCGTTTCAGAAGCAGCTCCAGGCGGTCACCAACAAGATCCACGCCACCAACAACATCGACGAGATCATGCTCGAGGTAAGCGCGGACATCTGCGCGCTGTTCAACGCCGACCGCCTGACAATCTACTCGGTGGGCGAGGACAAGCAGGCGATCGTCTCCAAGGTCAAGACCGGCCTCAACTCATTCAAGGACCTGAAGCTGCCGATCGCCGAGCATTCGATCGCCGGCTACGTTGCGCTCTCGAAGAAGACGGTCAACATCAAGGACGTCTATGACGACGGCGAGCTGCGCGGGCTGAACCCCAACCTGCGCTTTCTGCAGGAGGTCGACAAACGCACCGGCTACCGCACCAAGCAGATGCTGGTGGCGCCGATCGTGGAGCAGGGCACGAGCGAGCTGATCGGCGTCATCCAGATCATCAACAACAAGACCGGCGTGCCGTTCGGCGCGCTGGCCGAGGAAGGGGTGCACGAGCTGGCCCAGACCCTCGCCATCGCCTTCAAGCAGCGCCAGAAGCCGCAGCTCGTCAAGACCAAGTACGACTACCTGATCGCGGACGCCGTGCTGTCGGCCGGCGAGTTCGAGCTCGCCTCGAGGCAGGCGCGCAAGAAGGCGATCGACGTCGAACAGGTGCTCGCCGACGAGTTCCAGGTCAAGATCCCCGCCATCGGCCAGGCGCTTTCGAAATTCTTCGGCGTGCCGTACGAGACGTTCAAGCAGGACCGCGTCAAGCCGATGGAGCTGCTGAAGAACCTGAAGCGCGAGTACGTCGAGGCGAACCTGTGGCTGCCGATCGACGACACCAAGGAAGGGCTGGTGGTGCTGTGCCTCGATCCGGAGCGCATCCGCTCCTCGCGCATCGCGTCGAACGTGTTTCCGAAGTCACGCCTTGTCTACAAAGTTACGACGCAGAAGGAGTTCAAGGAAACGGTCAACCAGTTCTACGGCCAGGAAACGGCCGTCGACAGCGGCAATATCGACGAGCTGCTGTCCGGCCTCGAGGAGGAGACGGCCGAGGCGACTGACGGCGGGACCGACGAAGTTTCCGCGGCGGCGGACAACGAGCTGGTAAAGCTGGTGAACAAGGTCATCATCGACGCCTACAACCAGGGCGCCTCGGACATCCACATCGAGCCTTACCCGGGCAAGGCCAAGACCGAGATCCGCTTCAGGAAGGACGGCTCGCTCGGACCGTATATCGAAGTGCCGGCGAGCTACCGCGCGGCGCTTGCCGCCCGTATCAAGATCATGTGCGACCTGGACATCTCCGAGAAGAGAAAGCCCCAGGACGGCAAGATCAAGTTCAAGAAATTCGGGCCGCTCGACATCGAGCTGCGCGTCGCCACCATCCCGACCGCGGGTGGCGTCGAGGACATCGTAATGCGGATTCTGGCCGCCGGCGAGCCGATTCCGCTGGAGAAGATGGGCTTCAGCCCGCGCAACATCGAGGAGCTGCAAAGGGCGGTGTCCAAGCCCTACGGCCTGTTCTTCGTCTGCGGACCGACCGGTTCGGGCAAGACGACGACGCTGCACTCGGTGCTGAAGTATCTGAACACGCCGGACACCAAGATCTGGACCGCAGAGGACCCGGTCGAGATCACGCAGAAAGGCCTGAGGCAGGTGCAGGTCAACAGGAAGGCAGGCCTCGATTTCGCCGTGGTGATGAGGGCCTTCCTGCGCGCCGACCCGGACATCATCATGGTCGGCGAGATGCGCGACAAGGAAACCACCTCGACCGGCATCGAAGCCTCGCTCACCGGCCACCTGGTGTTCGCCACCCTGCACACCAACTCGGCGCCGGAGTCGATCTCCCGCCTGCTCGACATGGGGATGGACCCGTTCAACTTCTCCGATGCGCTGCTCGGCATCCTGGCGCAGCGCCTCGCCAAGCGCCTGTGCAGCTGTAAACAGCCCTACACCCCGGAGCCGGCGGAGTTGACCTCGTTCCTGCGCGAGTACTGCGAGGAGCTGATGAACACGCCCCGGTTCAAGGCGGATCCGAAGGGCGCGATGGAGGCGGTCTACAGAGACTGGGTGAAGACCTACGGCAACGAAAGGGGACAGCTTGCGTTCTACAAGCCGGTCGGCTGCGACAAGTGCGGCGGCAGCGGCCTCAAGGGACGCTGCGGCTTGCACGAGTTGCTGATCGCGAGCGACCGGCTGAAGAAAGCCATACAGGAGCACGCGCGCGTCGCCGAGATGCTCGCCATCGCCGTGGACGAAGGCATGCGCACCCTGAAGCAGGACGGCATGGAGAAGTGCCTCAGCGGGATTACCCACATCAAAGAAGTCCGCTCGGTCTGCATCAAGTGAGCAGCACCCTCGATACCACCGCCACCCAGGGCTTCCGCGTCGGCGCCGGCGGTGCCGCGCCCGATTATGACCTGGTGCTGCGCCTTGAGCAGCTCAATGCGATCGGCGCCTCGCTCTCCGCCGAGCGCGACATCGACCGGCTGCTCGAGGCGATCCTCTCAGCGGCGAAGACCATTACCCGCGCCGACGGCGGCACGCTGTACCGGGTCACCGAAGAGCGCACCTTGCGCTTCGAGATCGTGCGCACCAGCTCGCTGCGCTATTACCTTGGCGGCACCACCGGAAACCCGGTGCCGTTCTATCCGATCCAGCTCTACAAGGACGGCAAGCCCAACCAAAGCATGGTTGCCGCCTACGCTGCGCTAACCGGCAAGACGGTGAACATCGCCGACGCGTACACCGCAGACGGATTCGACTTCTCAGGCACGCGCGCGTTCGACTCCAAGACCGGCTACCGCTCCAAGTCGTTCCTCACCGTTCCGATGCGCAATCACGAGAACGAGACGATCGGCGTGCTGCAGCTCATCAACGCGCAGGATCCAACCAGCGGGCAGATCGTGCCGTTCTCGCCCTCGGACCAGCGGCTCGCGGAGTCGCTGGCGTCGCAGGCGGCGATTGCGCTCACCAACCGGATGCTGATCAACCAGCTCGAGGAGCTGTTCGAGTCCTTCATCAAGCTGATCAACACCGCGATCGACGAGAAATCGCCGTATACCGGCGGGCACTGCCAGCGGGTGCCGGCGCTGACCATGCTGCTCGCCGAAGCGGTGAACGAGACCAAGGAAGGCCCGCTGCGCGACTTCCACATGTCGGACAAGGACCGCTACGAGCTGAAGATCGCCGGCCTGCTGCACGACTGCGGCAAGGTGACCACCCCGGTGCATGTCGTCGACAAGGCCACCAAGCTGGAAACCATCTTCGACCGCATCCAGCTGATTGACACGCGCTTCGAGGTGCTCAAGCGCGACGCCGAGCTGGAGGCACTCAGGAAAAAGCATATTTTCCTGGAACAGAGAAAACCCATGGAGGCGGCGGAAGAAGACAAGCGCTTGCGCGACCAGCTGAGGCAGCTCGAGGACGATCGCAGGTTCTTGCACGCCTGCAACATCGGCGGCGAGCGCATGCGCGACGAGGACATCGAGCGCGTGCGGCGCATCGGCCAGTACCGCTGGCGCGACATGGCCGGCCACGAGGCGCAGTTTCTCACCGCAGACGAGGTAAAGAACCTCACCATCCGCTCCGGCACGCTCACCGAAGAGGAGCGCAAGGTGATCAATCACCACATCGTCGCCACCGTCCGGATGCTGGAAGCCCTGCCTTGGCCCAAGCACCTCACCAACGTGCCCGAGTATGCGGGCGGGCATCATGAGCGCATGGACGGCAAGGGTTATCCGAAAGGGCTGACGCGCGAGCAGATGTCGATCCAGGCGCGCTGCATGGGCATCGCCGACATCTTCGAGGCGCTTACCGCCAAGGACCGCCCCTACAAGAAGGGCAAGACGCTGTCGGAATCGCTCGAGATCCTGGGTCGCATGAAGCTCAATAATCACGTCGACCCGGACCTGTTCGACATCTTCGTCCGCAGGAAGGTCTACCGCCGCTACGCCGAGATGTTCCTCGACCCGGAGCAGATCGACACGGTCGACGAATCGAAGATCCCCGGCTTCCAGCCCTGATCCGCTGCAAGGTGACCAAAATTGGCGGCCGCAGACCGTGATGGTCGGTTCTGGGCGCCTGAAACCGTGCCTTTTCCTTCACAAATCCGCCGTTTAGCGCATGGCAAGGTCTGGCATGGACGTTGCGTATATACGGCAGGTCGCGGTATAAACGCGACCTGCTGACTACCAAACAGAAAGGGAGTGTCCGATGAGAACGCTGCAGAAGGGCTTTACGCTGATCGAACTGATGATCGTGGTTGCGATCATCGGCATTCTGGCCGCCGTCGCACTTCCGGCGTACCAGGACTACACGATCCGCGCGAAGATGTCGGAGATAATTCTCGCCATGAGCGCCTGCCGTACGTCGATCACCGAGGTGTACCAGTCGGGCGGGTCGGCGCCGGGCGCGGGCGGCTGGGGCTGCGAAGTCAGCGCCTCCGCGGGCACGAAGTACGTGACGGCCATCACCACGAGCGCGGATGGCGTCGTCACCGCCACGGTGCAGAGCATCAGCCCCTCGGTGAACACCTCGGTGGTTACGCTGATCCCGCTTTCATCGGCGGCTACGGCGGCGGTCTTCACCCCGAATGCAAGCCAGAGCCTGTATGGCTGGTCCTGCGGCGGCGCGGGCACCACGGTTCCGCTGAAGTACCTGCCGGGCTCCTGCCGCGGCAGCTAATCAGAGCCTTAGCTTCAATAAAAGGTACCCTTCGGGGTGCCTTTTTTTTTGGGGGGCGCCGGGGCGCCAGATGACCGAGCTTACGATTCTCATGCCTTGCCTCGACGAGGCGGCGACTGTCGGCACGTGCGTCGCCAAGGCACGGGGTTTTCTGCAGCGCACGCGGATCGATGGTGAGGTGCTGGTCGCCGACAACGGCTCCAGCGACGACTCCAGGACACTGGCGCAACGTGCGGGGGCGAGGGTGATCGAGGTGCCACAGCGCGGCTACGGCGCCGCCCTGGCCGCGGGAATCGCCGCGGCTCGCGGCCGGTTCGTAATCATGGGTGACGCGGACGACAGCTACGATTTCGACCGTCTCGAAGGATTCGTAGAAATGCTGCGGCAAGGTCATCCGCTGGTCATGGGGAACCGTTTCAAGGGCGGCATCCAGCCGGGCGCGATGCCGGCGCTGCATCGCTATATCGGCAACCCGGTGCTCAGCTTCATCGGGCGGCTGCTGTTCCGCGCCCGCGTCGGCGATTTTCATTGCGGGCTGCGCGGCTTCGACCGGGCTGCGGTCATGTCGCTCGACCTCAGGACGCGGGGCATGGAGTTCGCGAGTGAGGTGGTGGTGAAGGCGGCGCTCGCAGGGTGGCGCATTGCCGAGGTGCCGACCCGGTTGCGGCCGGACGGCCGCGGCCGGGCGTCGCACCTGAACAGCTGGCGCGACGGCTGGCGGCATCTGCGGTTCTTGCTGCTGTTCAGTCCGCGGTGGCTGTTCCTGTATCCCGGAGTTGCGCTGCTCGCGCTCGGCACTGTCTTGACCACCGCGCTTTATTTCGCGCCGCTGCACGTCGGCGCCGCGGGGCTTGACATCCACAGCATGCTCTACGGTTCAGCCGGCGCGCTGCTGGGCCTGCAGCTTTGCCTGTTCGCGCTCTTCGCGCGCGTGTCTGCGCAGAACGCGGGTCTGCTGCCGCGGCAGCCTGCGCTCGAGAAGCTGCTCGGCGCGCTCAGCCTGGAGCGCGGGCTTCTCGTCGGCCTTGCTGCGGTGGTGATCGGGCTAGCTTGGAGCGCCGCCGCTTTTCTGCGATGGCGCGAAACCGGCTTCGGTGCGCTCGATCCCAGGGTGGTGATGCGCGACACGATTCCTGCCAGCGCGTTGATGGTCGGCGGCATGGAAGTCATGCTGGCCTCCTTTCTGCTAAGCATATTGCGACTGAAGGAGGAGCATTAACACTGCGATGCCCGAGCTCACCGTTGTCGTTCCGGCGTTCCGCGAGCGCGAAAACATCCCCGCGCTACTTTCCGCCCTGGAGCAGGCGCTGAAGGCCTGCGACTGGGAGACCATCGTCGTGGTCGACGACGCCTTCGATGGCGGCGAAGACCTGGTGCGCGAGCGCGCGCAACAGGATCATCGCATCCGCTGCCTTCATCGCATCGGACGGCGCGGCCTTGCTTCCGCCTGCATCGAGGGAATGCTTGCCAGCTCGGCGCCTTACCTGGTGGTCATCGACGCCGACCTGCAGCACGACGAGACGCTGATTCCGAGGCTGCTCGACGCGGTCAAGCGCGATGGCGCCGACATCGTCGTCGCGAGCCGGTATATGGAGGGCGGCAGCACCGGCGAGTTGGCCGCCGAAAGGGTGCGCATCAGCCGCGCTGCCAGTGCTTTGAGCAGAGTCCTGTGCAAGGGTCTGAGCGATCCGATGAGCGGCTTTTTTGTCGTGCGGCGGGAATTCCTCGAGCGCGTGGTGCGCAGGCTCTATGGCCGCGGATTCAAGATCCTGCTCGACCTCGTCGCCGCGGCACGCGGTGAGGTGCGCATCACCGAGCTGCCCTACCGCATGCGCAGCCGGACGCACGGCGAGAGCAAGCTCGGCGCGCGCGTCATCGCCGAGTTCTTCATGCTGATTCTTTACCACCTCACCGGACGGCTGATGCCAGCGCGATTTTTCATGTTCGCCGCCGTGGGGGTGACGGGCCTGGCGGTGCACCTTGCCGTTCTCTCGACCGCATTTCGCGCGACCGGAGGCGATTTCCTCCTCAGCCAGGTGCTGGCGACGTGGGCCGCGATGACCAGCAACTTCTTCCTCAACAATGCCTTCACGTACGGCGATCAGCGCTTGAGTGGCAGGCGGCTGTGGCGTGGCCTGCTCACCTTCTATGTCGCCTGCGGCATCGGCGCATTCATCAATATCGCGATCGCGGAGTGGCTGTTCCTGAAGTCCGGTACGTATTGGGCGGCGGGTCTGGCGGGCGCGCTGGTTGCCGCGCTGTGGAACTTCTTCACCACTGCGTCGTTCACCTGGGGCGGATCGTCCGCCGGCAGGCGATGATGCTCGAGCGCACCGAAGCGTTCCGCCCCGGAAAGACGGACTGGATGCAGGCCGCTTGCGTCGCCTTGGCGCTGTTCGCGCTGTATGCGGCAACCGCGCCGCGCACCGTCGCGTTGGAAGACGACGGGCTGTTCGTCCTGTCGAGCTACTTCCTGGGCATCGAGCACCCGCCGGGCTATCCGCTCTACACGCTTCTCGGCAAGCTGTTTACCTTCCTGCCGTTCGGCTCGGTGGCGTACCGTGTCCATTTGGTCGCCGCTGTGTTCGGGGCGCTGACCGGCGCCGCCGCGTGGCTATGCGCCCGCGCCCTGATCGCAGGCCGCTTGCCGGCCTACCTCGCTGCATTCGGCTTGGGACTGTCGCCGGTGTTCTGGTCGCAAGCCATCATCGCCGAGGTCTACACCCTTAACACGTTTTTTTTGCTCGTACTGATTTACCTGGGACTACAGGTCTGTCCACCTGCCGCCCAGCGCGCACCGGTCACGCAGGACAGCGGCCGCGTGCTGCCCTGGATGGCTTTCGTGTTCGGCCTCAGCCTGAGCAACCATTGGCCCCTGATGCTGCTGGTCGCGCCCGCTTTCGCGATCCTGCTGTGGCCGAGGAGGTACGAAATACTGAGGCGCTCTCCGCTGCTGATCGGACTGTTCGCGCTCGGCCTGCTGCCATACGTTTGGATGGTCGTGCTGTCCTGGAGCGGCCTGCCCATCAGTTTCTACGGGCCGATCGAGTACCTGAGCGAGTTCCTGTACCTCGTCACCCGGGCGGGTTATGCGGACGTGGACAAGTCGCTTTCCGCGTCGTGGCTGGACCGCGTCAAGTTTTTCGAGTTCATGGGAGCGCAACTGCTGCTGCAGTTTGCGTTCGTGGGCACGGCGCTCGCGGCCGTGGGATGCGCCGTCCAGTGGCGCGCCTGGGGTCGGCGCGTTTCCGCGTTCTTCACCCTGGCGTTTCTGATGCCTTCAGCCGTGCTGCTGCTGCTGCTCGGCTTCGATTACGACTCCTTTCACAAGCACATCTTCCATGTCTATCCGCTGCCGGCCTATGCGGTCGCCGCGCTATGGATGGCGCTGGGATTTGCCTGGCTGGCGCGGCGCATGGCACTTCGTGCGCCGCAGTCCGCTGCCGTCGCGCTCGCAGTGCTTGCGCTGGTTTTCGCGCTGGGCTGCCGGTCCAACTTCCTGGCCGACTACGACTGGGCGGCGCGCTACGCGCAGGCCGTGCTGCGCACCCTGCCTCAAGACGCCGTGTTATTCGTGAAAGGCGACCCCGACCTCGCGCCGATTGCCTACTTCCATATCGTGGAGAACTGGCGGCCCGATATTACCCTGTACCAGTCGACGGGCCTGGTCCTCGGCAACCGCCTGTTTCATCCCCTGCGCACCGATGAGGAGACGGCGCGGCGCAAAGTGCGCGAGATGATCGAAAACGAGAGCCATCCGGTCGCGTTCACGATGGAGCATTTCACCGAATTTGCGCGCCGCGACCGCTGGCTCTACGTCGAGGTCGACAAGAGCTCGCGCGACCCGAACCAGGTCACGGTGGACATTCCGGAAGATGCGGTCCGATTTTTCGAAGAGTCGATACTGGGCGCGAAGGAAACCAACGCCTGGGCGGCGTTCCTGCAGGGTGAGCTGCGCCGCCGGTACGGCGCCCTGCTGGCGCGCACGATGTCGCGGACCCAGCCGCCGGACGAGCGCACGCGGCGCCATCTGGTGGCGCTTTCCGAGGACTTCTACGGCGCGCTCGGTGTCGCCGAAGGCTTGATGGCCAACAAGGCCGGGTACTCGGCAGGCACCGTCGGGGCCTTTCTCGACAAGGCGAGGGACCTGATGCCCTCCGACGTCGTCAAGGAGCACCAGGCGCGCTTTTTCTATCTGCGGGGAGCGCTTCGCGCAGACCTGGGCGACAAACGCGGCGCCATCGAGGACTTCGAAACGGCATTGTCCATTTGGCCGACGCCCAACAATCCTGCGATGACCCCGCTCGAAGACCTGCACCGCGAGATGGGCGACATGAGCGCGTTCGAAGCCATCCGGAAGCGCGTGAAACGCCGCCGGCAATAACCCGAGCGCATGGGGCGAGCGGCGCTGTTCCTCGTTTTCAGCATTCCCGCCGCGCTCTGCGCGGGATGGACGATCTTCGCCGGCAAGGACGTCAACTGGGACCTGCTCAACTATCACTACTACGCGCCATTCGCGCTGCTCGCCGGCCGGCTCGAACAGGATTTTTTTGCGGCGAGCGCGCAGAGCTATCTCAATCCTGTCGGTTACCTCCCGTTCTATCTCATGGTTTCCGCGGGCTGGCACAGCGTCGCGGTGTCGATGGCGCTTGCGGCTGCTCACAGCTTGTGCATCGGGTTTCTTTACCTCATTTCGTGGAAGCTCCTTGCACACCGCGGCACGCGCCAACGCATCCTGTTGTCCTGTCTCGCCGCCGCGCTGGGCGGCGCCACGGCAGTCTACTGGGCGACGGTCGGCACATCGTTTCTGGATCCGCTGCTTGCCGTGCCGATGCTCACCGGGCTGCTCCTGCTGCTGGCCGACGATCCGGCTTCGAGCGTGCGCCACGCGTTTCTCGCCGGCATATTGTTCGGCGGCGCCGCGGCCCTGAAGTACTCGAATGCAGTATTCGCCATCGCCGCGCTGCCGTTGGCCCTGGCAATGCCCGCCGCTTCCGGCGCGGCGCGGCTGCGCGCCGGACTCGGCTATGCCGCCGGGGGCGCGCTTGCGCTCGGTGTCCTGGCCAGAT
>Ga0209220_1000535_pt1 | contig 12344 bp, 7 predicted proteins | sample BlaSpr_A8_OM3_M3_FD_187984 | JGI IMG/M metagenome (GOLD analysis project Ga0209220, IMG submission 187984) | Forest soil microbial communities from Thunder Bay, Ontario, Canada - Black Spruce, Ontario site 2_A8_OM3_M3 (SPAdes) (version 2) | ecosystem: Environmental > Terrestrial > Soil > Boreal... | reverse complement strand
TCGGTCCACGTCTCGTAGGTCGCCGGATCCGTCAAGAGCCGCCAAACGGTCTCGGGCGACGCCGCCACGGTGTCAGCCGGGCAGACGTAGAGACCCACGCCAGCGCGGCCTAGGTGCCGACGCCGCTCAAAGTGATCCGCTGGGTGCCGGCATTGTCGGTGATGGTGACGACGCCCGACCGCGCGCCGGTGCCTTGCGGGAGGAATGTAACGGTGATCGTGCAGCTCGCTCCGGCCGCGAGCGTGTTACCGCAGTTGGTGCTCATCGTGTAGTCGCCGCCAAACAGCCTGATGCCGGTGATGGATAGCGTCCCGTTGCCTCCGTTGAAGAGCACGACGGACTGCGGGGCGGTTGGATTCCCGACAGTGGCGCCGCCAAAGTTGAGGAATCCGCTGCTGAGCAACACCCGGGCCGCTGTTCCGGTCCCGTGCAAGGCGACGGACTGGCTGCCGCCCGCGCCGTCGTCGTACAACGTGAGGCTGGCCGCGCGGAGGCCGTAGCCCTGCGGCGTGAAATTGATCGTGACGGTGCAGGTTGCTCCCGGCTGAAGTGTGCGCACGCAGTCACTCGACTGTCGGTAATCGCCGGCCGCCGCCCCGCTGATCGCGATGGCGCGGATCGTGAGCGCGCCATCGCCGGTGTTGGTCACCGTCACCGTCTGCGGCCCAGCCGACCCACCGAGGTTCGAACCGGGCGTCAGCACCGCGGTACTCAGCGTCGCCACCGGCTGATAGCCAATGCCATCGAGCTTCACCGTGTCCTGGGATTGCGCGGCGTTGGCATCGTCGGTGACGAGCAGGCTGCCATGACGGGCGCCTGCGCCTTGCGGGGTAAAGGTGACGCCGATCGGGCAGGTAAGGCCCGGAAGCAGCACGGATGGACAGTGTGGCAACGCCTTGAAGTCGCCGGTCGCCGCAATGCCGGCAATGGTCAGCGGACCATCGCCGCCGTTGGTGAGCGTGACGGTCTGTTGCGCGGACGTGGCGCCAACGTTCTGGCTGAAGTTGAGCCGGCTGGGGCCCAGGCGCGCCAGCGCCATGGTCGAGATGCCCGTAACGGGGATGCGCTGCGGACTATCAACTGAATCATCCGCCACCACGATGTATCCGTCGCGCTCGCCCAGATTGGTCGGGATGAAGGTGACGCTGATGGTGCAGCTTGCGCCCGGCGCCAGTGCCGTCGGGCAGTTGTTGGTCTGCGAGAAGTCGCCCTCGTCGTGGATGGCGCTGAGATGGAGCGGCGCCTGACCGGTGTTGACCAGCAGGATGGTTTCGTTCGCGCTGCTCGCCCCGAGGTTCTGGGTAAATGTCATCGACTGCCGGCTGAAGCTGGCCATTGATTGCGCCAGGCTTCCGGTCAGCGGGACCGATTGCGACGTGCCGCCGGAGGTCAGATCGCCGACGGAGTTCCCGGCGGCGTCGTCCACCACCGTAAGCATGCCGGTCCGCGTTGCCTTGTCGTCGGGAGCAATCTGGCCGAGCATGACCGTGATCTGGCAGCTGCTGTGCGCCGTCATCACGCTTGGACAGTTGTTGCTCTGCGAGAAACCGGGGCTGGTTCCCTGGTCGAGCCCAATCGACGTGATGTGCAGCAGCCCATCGCCGTTGTTGGACAGAGTGACGATCCCGGGTGCGGGCGGCGCATTCGCCGGTTGGTGAATGACAACCGCGGGCGGGCTGAGGCTGACCAGCGAGGCAGTGCCCCGTCCCGTCAGCGTGACGACCTGGGCGCCGCCGATGGCGTCGTTAGGGATGACGACACTGCCGGTATGGCCGCCGGGCGCGCGCGGTTGAAAGGCGACCTCGAAGGAACAGCTGCTCCCCGGCTCGAGCCGGGCCTGAGCGCACGAGTTCTTGGCCGGGTTGAGGTAGAAGTTGTCCCGGTCGGCGCCGAGGTCGACAGCGCCCATGACGAGAAGGCCGCTGCCGGTACTGGATACGGTCACGCTCTGCGGCTGGCTCAGCCCGGCGAGGTTAGTGGGATCAAAGTTGAGCTGCGTCCGCTGGATGCCCGCCTGCGTAACGCCGAGCCAGCGGATCCGGCCGTTGAAGCTGTCCGCCACCAGCAGCCCCCCGGACCCACCGAGCGTGCTCACGCCGCGTGGGCTATTGACCTCAGCGGCGTCGGCCGGGCCCGCGTCACCGAGCAAGCCGGCGCTGGGAGACCCGGCGACCGACTGGCCGGCCACCGTCGTTACGGTGCCCGCGGTCAGATCGATGCGCCGGATGCGCTGATTCAGGTAGTCGGCGACGTAGAGGTTGGTCTGGTCCAGCGCCGCGCTCCACGGGCGGTTGAACTGGGCCTGGACGATTGCGGACCCGTCCGCCATCGCCTGGTCTCCCGTCCCGGCCAGCGTCGTGATCACGTTGGTCGCCCTGGAGTCGAGCGGCTTGTTGGTCTTGGGGCTGATGGGGCTGACCGCGGCCGCTTTGCGGATCCGATGATCGAAGCTGTCGGTGATGAAGAGGTTGGGCGGGATCGAGGCATCGACGCTGATCCCGTATGGGAAGTACAGACCGGCCGCGGTTGCGGGACCGCCCTCACCACTAAATCCAAGGCGACCGGTGCCGGCGACCGTATAGATCGTGCCGCCGATGACTTCACGAATCCGGCCGTTGTAGGTATCGGCGATGAACAGGTCGCCCGCCTGGTCGACCGCCACCCCGGTTGGATAGCTCAACAGCGCACTCGTAGCTGCCTGGCCGTCGCCGCCATAGCCGGCCTTTCCGGCTGTGCCGGCGACGGTGGTCACCGTGTGCTGGGTGAGATCCACCGCGCGGACGACATTATTAAAGGTATCCGCGACATACAAGCGACTGCCATCCGGGCTAAGGGCCGACCCCATCGGATAGGCAAGGCGGGAGCCGGTGAGCTTGGTCGATGACGCGTCCGGCAAGCCCCGGAGGCCCCCCGTGCCGGCGAGCGTGCTCACATCATCGGCATCGTTGTCGCCGGCCGCGTGATTGTCCGGGTCGGCATCGCTGCTGACGAACGTGCGGATCGTCTGGTTGAAGGTGTCGACGATGTATCGCTGGCCCCGGACAGCCGGGACCGCGGCGTCTCCCAGGGCGCTGAGCTGGGACACCACGGCGGCGGGCGCCGCGAATTGGGCGGCGGTGGGCGGTTGGCCGTCGCCCGCGAAACTCGAGGTGCCGTTGCCCGCCTCGATGTGGATGTTGTGTGCCGGGGCGGCTGAGAGCGTGCCTTCGAGCACGCGGATCAGGTTGTTGCCGGAGTCGGCGATGACAACGTCGCCGTTGGAACGAACCGCGACGCCGGTCGGCGACGATAGTTGCGCCAGGATGGCCGGGCCACGGTCACCGAATTCGCCGGCCTTGCCGGTGCCCGCGACAGTGCGGAGCACGTGGTCAGTCACCGAGAGTTCGCGGATCGCGTTGTTGCCGGTATCGGCGATGAAGAGGTTGGCTTTGTCGTCGAAGGCCAGGCCCGACGGCATCTTGAGCTGCGCTGCCGTCGCCAGCACACCGTCGACAAAGCCCGCGACGCCCGTGCCCGCCACGGTGCTGAGTGCGCCGCTGACCAGGTCGTAACGCCGGACTACATTGTTATAGGTGTCGGCGATGTAGAGGCCGTCGCCGTTGACCGCGAGGCCGCGCGGCTGCAGCAAGGGGGCGCCGACCAGGGTGGTGATCGTGCCCGTTTTGTCGACGACCCGTACTCGGTTGTTGAGCGTGTCGGCAATGTAGACCTGGTTGCGCTTCGCGTCCCAAGCGACGCCGTACGGCGAATTCAGCTTCGCGGTCGTCGCCAGGCCATGGTCGCCCGAAAATCCGAAGCCGCCGGCGCCGGCGAGCGTGCTGATGACGGCCGTCGGCGAGCCACTCGGGCTATCGATCGGCGGAATCGTGACGGTCGCCTTGCGCACCTGGTCCCCGAAGGTATCGGCGATGTAGACGTCGAAGCCGGTCACCTGGTATCCGAGTTGCGTCACCTGCCCGATCGCGACGGCGTAGGGTCCTGCGAGCTGCGCCTTCGCGGGATTGCCGCCGTCGCCTTCGACGGCCATACTGCCCGCGCCGGCAAAGGCGACCTCGCTGTTGTCGATCAAAAGTCGAACCAGGTGGTTGACCGGGTCGGCGACGAACGTGTAGCGCCCGAACACGGCGAGTCCAAAGGGCTGCTGAGCCACGTCGGTCGGTTTACCGGCGGCGGGTGCTCCGGCGTACGTCGCCAGCTCGGGACGGCCGGGCACTGGGGCGGCCGCCTGCACGGCGAGGGGAGGATTGGTGGCGACCTGCGGGATTCCGACGGTGGCAAGGAGGACAGCGGGACCTGCGGCGCGCCAGCCCCGGACCCCCCAATGGCCCCGTCTCTTCATGCGGTTACCCCTTACGTCGTTACCCGATGTGATCATACGCCCCGCTCCGAGCCTTTAACGGCGGAGGACGAAGTCCGAGGGTTGAGACCGTCCGGGCGTCACGAGGAATGGCGCGTCGGCCTCGATCGCGGAGCCGGCGCGGTCACCAAACGGATTGGCCACGATCGCCTGTAGCAGTCGCGGGCCAAGCAGGTCGTGATACATGACCAGAATCGGGATCCGAAACGCGCCGTTGGCGTCGGTCTTGATGGCCGCGGGTAAGGGCGACAACAACGCCGGCGGCTGCCAGTTCAGCACAACGATCGTGCTGTTCGCGGGAAAACCGCTCCCAACCGCGATGGTGACGAAACCCGGCGGGCCGATGGGTGGATCGAGCGCCACCGATGGCTGCAGGCAGGGGATGGTGTAGGTTGCGTCGGCTTCCCGCTGGCGGAAGTCGTCGGCACGCACCAGGTGCAGCCCTTCGGCCGGCATGCTCAGCGGGATGTCACGATTGAAACGACCGAACACGTCCGTTTGGGCTTCGAAGCTTTGTGGGTTGCCGCCCGGACCCGCATCGAACGTAATCAATACCGCGCTGAACGGATTGAAATTGTCGCCGGTGACGTTGGCGATCGTCTTCTCCGGTTGGGCCGGCGCGCTTGCGCCTAGGCTCGGCTTCGGCGTGGTATGCGGTGCCACCTTCTTGAAGATGTTCGACGCCGCGATCACAGCCGCGGCCGGCTGAAAGCAGGTCGGCGTGATGCGGATCGTCGCCGGGGATGGGATTGCGGTCGCCGGCGGCCCGCTGAGCCACAGCACAAAGTGCCGGTTGCTCTTGTGAACCTCCAGCCCATCGGTGAAACTGGACTGGACTACGTCGATGCCCGGCTCGAAGCTATTCGAGTAGGTCAGGGTGGCCCGGCCGTCGGCATTGGTAGTTGCGGCCGGCAGGCTCTTACCCTTGTTGGGCCCGCTCAGAATGGTGAAGCTGACCACCACCTTTGGGATGGTCGCGCCGCGCCAGTCTTCGACGATCGCGGTGACGGTCGTTGGCCCCGGCATCTTGAGCGTCGCGGGCGCCGTGTCGACCTGAATGCGTGACGCCGGGAACGTCGCACTGAGCCCGATCTGAGCTGCCAATGCGCGACCGCCGAACAGCGTGGCGATCAAAATCCCTATTCCAACGGCGGCCGCGGCCAGCGGGACGCGTCGCATCAACTAGCTACTCGGCGGGTTCTTGAAATATCCGCTGTAGTAGACGGACGCGTTGCAGAGGCTCCCGGCTGGATCGGGGCTGCAGCTCAATGTCATCGTCTGGCTCTCTTTGAAGACAAGCGGCGTGACGAAATGGAAGTCGAGATCACGGAAGTTCTCCAGCCGCAGGACCAGCAGCACCTGGTCGGGTTTGTTGGCCTCCCGCCGGACCAGGTAGATGGTGCCACTGTTGCCACTGGGGTTCTCGAAGATCAGGTCAGTGACCGCCAGCCCTCCGCCCTGAGGCACGGTGATCGCGCTTTCCAGTTGCGCGGGGGTCGCTTGCGAGTTGACCGCCAGGCGCGACGACCAGACATCGCCCTTGACCGGGTTGGCACCGGTCGCCCCTCCCGCCCCGCCGCCGGTGACGGCCGCCGGATTAGCCGCCTTCAGCGTGTTGACCTGCTGCTGCAGCGCCGACGTCTGCGGCTGCAGGGCATCCTTCGCCAGGCTCGAGAAGCTGGGCTTCAGCAGGACGAACCACAGGATGGCGAGAACCAGAACCAACGCGGCCAGCGCGATGACTGCCGGGAGCAGCCAGGTCGGAATCAAACCCTCCTGCTGCATCGAGCCGTCGACCGTGATGGTCGGTAGACCGTCCTGGTGGACGTTGACCTTGTACGGAGCGAGCTTGGGCGGACCAGAGAGGAACCGCTGGCGTGGGTTGATCCGAATCGACGCAAAGCTCGCCGTCCCTGGTTCCGCGGTGAGCGCCGGCGGCGTGATCGTGAAGTTGAGCTTTCGATCGGGGTCCGCTGCCGTCAGTCGAGCGTTGATGCGGACATTGCCCCGGTTGTCGAGGGCGAGCTGGGCTCGCGCATGCGAGCTGCCTTTCGCGGTCCTCGGGATCAGCTCGGCGGACGTATCGTTGAACGGCCCGACTTCGACCACGCCTTCCTCGACCAGCGAGGCACGGGCGTCTTCGCGGGATTTGACCCGAACGGCAAAGGGGATGGCCTTGGCCAGAACGGTGGATGACTTCGGTGGCTTGAACCGGACGCGCGCGACCGCCTCGGCTCCTGGAAAGAGCGGGACGACCGCCGGCTCGACGATGGCCCAGGCGGACGCGTCGCCCAGAACCTCGAGCGTGAACTGATCGACAACAGTCCCCGAGTTGCGGATGCGAACTTCGGAGACCGCCTCGCCACCGGGTGTGACGGTCACAGCCTTGCTTGCGAGCGTGGCGGTAGCAGCCATAAGCGCTCGCATCATAGGTAGCGCTCGGTGACCGGGCCATAGCCCGAGAGGCACACCTGCAGGCATCACGCGCTGCCCGTTAAGTCCCCGTTAAGTGCCCGGAAAGTGCAGCGCATCAGACTCACCGGTGGCGCGATTAGCAAAGAGGCAGGGGCGCCGTCATCGAGGAGGAATAGACCGTGATCGCAACTCGCCCGAGTGTATTAACGGACCGGACGCGCGTTTTCGTTGCCGCTTCTGACCCAGTTTCACGGGCCGGCATTGCCAGCCAGCTTCGATCGAATCACGGCCTGGAAACCGTCGAAGAGCGCCAGGTCGATGCTGATGTCGTTGCACTCGTCGTCGCCGACCAGATGGACGAGGAGACGGCGCAAACGATCCGGGCCTTGAAGCGCCGCGGCGTCGAACGCGTGGTGCTCATCGTCACCCGTGTCGATGACACCGGCTTGCTGAGTGCGCTCGAGGCCGGCGCTCGCGGCGTGCTTCGACGCAACCAGGCCACGCCCGAGAATCTCTTCGAAGCCATCCGTGCCGCGGCCGGCGGCGAAGGCGCGCTATCGCCTGATTTGCTGGGCCGCCTACTCGACCAGGTCGGCCGTTTGCAGCGGCAGGTGTTGAATCCGCGCGGTTTGAGCTTCGCCGTGCTTACCGATCGTGAAATCAAAGTGCTGAAGCTGCTCGCCGATGGTCTCGACACCGCCGAGGTCGGGCGCCGCTTGTTCTATTCGGAGCGCACCGTCAAGAACATCGTCCACGACGTGACCAGCCGGCTCAACCTTCGTAACCGGACGCAGGCGGTCGCCTACGCGCTAAGACAGGGCTTGATCTAGGACCTATCCGGGTCCTGGCCGCATCGTGCCAACGACGGTCGTCGAGCACGAGGCCGAGGAGAAAGCCCCCGCGCACGGGACTGAACCTCAGCGCCAGGATGGCACGCTGTCGGACGTCGATCGGGCCGGTTCGGTCCCCGTCGCCGACCTGGCCGCGGCGCGTCCCGCGATGCTTCATCCGCGATTGCTGCTGGGTCTCCAAGCGCGCGCCGGCAACGCGGCCGTCGCCGACCTGATCGCCCGCTCGCAGCAGCCCGAACCGGTCCAAGCGCCGGAGCGGCCCGCGTCGGAAGCGGTGGCCGTCGACACGCAGACAAGCGAGGCCTCGCCGCCTGAAGCACCGACGGCCGTTCCTCGTGCCGGCGAAAGCGACGACGAGCTGGCCGAACTCGATACGGCCGCCGATGCCCCGCCGGTAACAGCCCCGGTCGAGCCCACTGATGAACGCGAACTCGTCGCGCAGGATGCCCAGGCCGAACTGGCCGAGGACGCCAGCCAGTCTGAGGATCAGCCGGAGGCGATCGGTGGCGCCGCTGAGCCAGGCGCGCCAATCGAGGCCCGCCCGCCACCGACGATCCCCGATGTGAGCGGCGCTGAGCCTGCCGCTGGACTGGCCCGGGTTGGCAGCCTCCCGCCCGCGCAACTGCTGAGCTCGCTGGCGTTGGTCTCCGGCGCCGCGGACCGCCACGCGGCCCGTGAGCATGAAGGGCTCGCCGCGAGCCCACCGCAACGACCCCGCCACCCGGGCGCACCGTCGACGGTCGAGTCACCCGCGTCGACCCGGATCGTGCCCGCAGAACGAGCGCCGATTAGCATCCCGGCGCCGCCGGAAGGGCGCGACGTGGAGATTCGCCGACCCGCGGCTCCTCCGACCGTCCCCGAAGTGCCCTTTCAGAATGGCCAGCTGCCTGCGCGGGATCCCGGCCTGGAGCTGAAGCCGGGGCCGCTCCCTCAGCTTCCGCTCGAGGGTTCGGCCGACCCCGCAACCGTGCAGCAGCACCGCAGCCATCTTCGGACCGGCCTCGAACAAGAGCACACGAGCGGTCAACAGGAAGCGGCACAACCACTTGGGGAAGACGAGATCTTCCCGGCCGCGCCGGCGGAAACGTTACGAGCGGCGATCGCACAATCGCCCGGCGCAAACGGTCACGCGGCCAGCGCGCCGGGTGGCGCTGAGGACGTTGACGCGGCGTCGATCATCGCCGCGCAAGAAAAGGGCGGAGAAATCCAGGGTGGCGTGAGCGCGGGTCTGTCCTCGCTTGCGAGTCAACGACAGGACTACGCGCAACGGACCGGCGACGAGCGCGCCAAAGCCGATGCCGAGATGACGCAGCTCGAACAGGCGAACAGTCAGGAGCAGACCACCGAACGGGCCGCGGCCAAGCGCGAGGTGCTCGGGATGCGTCATCAGTGGAGCGACGCGCAGCAGGAGCTCGTCGCTGGAGCGCAGACCGAGGCCGACGCAAAAACCAGCGAGGCGGTGCAGACCGTTGGTCAGGAGCGTGCTGCCGCCGATCAGCAGGCGGCCACCCATTACCAGGAGGGGCAGGTAGCGGCCGATCGGGCACGGCGCGAAGGCGAACAACAAGCCGCAGCGGAGCGCCAGAATGCGCAGAGCCAGAGCCCCGGCGGGCTGCTGGGCGCCATCGGATCATTTGCTCAATCCCTTTTCGACAAGGCCAAGCAGGCCGTCCAGTCTGTTTTCGACCGGGCACGACAGTTGGTCCGCTCGGCGATCGAGAAAGCCCAGCAGCTGGCGACAGCCGTCATGGAACGCGCTCGTCAGACGATCGTCGGAGCGATCCGAGCCGCCGGAAGTGTCCTCACAGCGATCGGCGATCGCGTCCTCACGGCGTTTCCTACGCTGCGCGCCCGATTCCGAAAGGCAATCCAGGACCGCATCGCTGCCGCCGAGGCCGTCGTCAACAAGCTGGCCAATGTACTGAAGCAGGCGGTCGTCGGCGCCTTGAATCTCCTAGGCTCCGCTCTCTCCGCCGCCATCGGACTCCTTCACACGGGCATGCAGTTCGCGATCGACGGCGTCCGTGGCGTGGTGCAGGGTGCGCTGGCCTTCGCAAAGGGAGCGCTGGCCGCCTTCGGAACGTTCGCTGCCCTTGTGAAGGACATCGCCGCTGGTCCCGGCCGCTGGGTCGCCAACCTCGCCGCCGCGGCGCGCGATGGAATCCGAAATCATTTGTGGCCCGACCTGAAGGCAGCGGTCCAGGGATGGTTCACAGACAAAGTCGATGGTGTTCTCGGTCTTGGATCCGCGGTCTGGAACCTGTTGCGCCGCGGCGGCATCACACTCGCGCACGTCGCGACCTTTGCCTGGGAGGGGATCAAATCGATGATCCCCCAAACAGTCGTCTGGGTCCTCATCGAAAAGCTGGTGGCCCTGATTGTGCCAGCGGCCGCCGCCGTGATGCTGATCATTCAGGCGCTACAAGCCGCCTGGGGCAGCCTCAGCCGAATCCTTCAGGCCGTCGATGCTTTCGTCGGGTTCCTGAAGGGCGTTCGCTGGGGCAACGCAGGGCCGCTATTTGGAAAGGCCATCGCGGCGGGAGCCGTCGCCGTTATCGAATTCATTTCGCAGTTCCTGCTCCAGCGCCTCATGGGCGCGGCCGGCGCGGTCGCCGGCAAGTTGCGAAGCCTCGCCAAACGCATCGGCTCACGCTTGGCGGCCGTCGGACGGGGCATCGCTCGCGGCGCCAAGTCGATAGCCGCGGGCGCCACCCGCCTCGTCAAGTCCGCCGGGAAGCTTATTGGCAGAGCCTCCACGAAGGTTGGGGACAAGTGGTTCATGCTGAAGAATCGTCGACTCGCCAAGGATGGAATGGCCTGGATCGCATCAAACGGGGACCGATGCATCCGGCACGGTCCCATGAACAAAGGCCCTCTAACCCCGAAAGTAGCTGCCACATTTAGATCGTCCTCGTACACATCGCGCAAGCTAGCCGAGCCAAAGGAACTGTGGCGCGCTTATAGTGACCCCGACAAGAAGTTGGGACCATACTGGACTGACATCCCGCCCAGTGGACCGCTTCAAACCACTGTCGACTCGGCATTGCATTACACATTCAAAAACGCAGCTTCGAAGGTTGTCCATATCCAAGTCCCTGCCGGAACGAAAATCTACGAAGGTTTTGCCGGGCCACAGGGGGGCGGTTATCTTGGCGGAGGTCCACAATTCTTGCTGCCAAAACGGCTCCCCGCATGGGAGGTGTGAACTTGCCACCAACTGACTGCGACTGGAAGGTTATCGAGGGCTTTGGGTCCGACGAGGAGTACGAGCGGTTTCGCGCACGGATAGTCGAGCAGACAAAATCGGGCTTGGCCAAGGAAGAACGGGTTAAGAGGCGCTACAGCGGCATCGATTGGGATGAGCGTTGGTACCGCTGTGCTGCGACTAAGCAAACGTGGAGATTAGTGGCTCCTGACCCCCCCTTTAACGGGATATTCGAGCCGGTGTAGCGATGGGTATAAATGCCCGTTAGGGCAAGTCGCCCTGCCCCGAGACCTGCGCCGTTGAACGTTGACCGTCGCGATCGTTTGGAGTTTCATCACGAAAAGGACCTTTCGCGCCTTTCAGTAGCCGCGTGAGCTCGACGGAGGCAGGAATATGCAATCGCACGAAAACGACCTTCTGATCAATCCCGAAAGCCATCAGACGCCGGCGCTACGGAAGGACGAGGCAGACTCCTCGGGCGCTGCGGCGCTGATGCACGGGAGGACCGATGCCCTGACCCCAGCTGCCGTGCTGCACCTCCAAAAGACCGCCGGTAACGCGACCGTGAGCGCGGCACTGGAAGAGCAGGAGCCATCCCTCGTCAAAGGCGTAGTGGGCTCGGGCGGCGGCGCGCCGCTCGACAAGGACACCCGTGGCTTCATGGAGTCACGTCTTGGTGCCGACTTCACCGATGTCCGCGTCCACACGGATGCGACCGCCAGCGAATCGGCGCGATCGGTGCAAGCGCATGCCTACACCGTCGGCAGCGATGTCGTTTTTCAGTCAGGCAAGTACGCGCCTGAGAGTGACTCGGGCAAGCGCATGCTCGCCCACGAGCTAACGCACGTGGTGCAGCAGCGATCCGGCCCTGTCGATGGCACGCCGGCGCCAGGTGGCATCCAGATCAGCCATCCGGCGGATCGATTCGAGCAAGCCGCCGAGAGCAGCGCCGACCGGGTGATGTCGTCTACGCCGGCCCCTGCGACGACGGCTGCCGGGAATGCCCCGGCATCGATCCAGCGCGAAGGCGAGGAGGATGAGGAGCTCCAGGGTTCGTTTGTCCAGCGTGCGGGTGAAGAAGACGAGGAACTCCAAGGGGCGTTTGTGCAGCGGGAGGCCGACGAGGAGGAGGAACTGCAGGGATCCTTCGTGCAGCGCGAAGAGTCGGAGGAAGAGGAAGGAGAGCCGGCCTGAGGCTTTGCCTCGAAGACGCTGCGCTCTCGGTCAGCCGACTCCTTTGAACGCGTAGTGATGTAGGTCCTTCGCCTGCGCGGTGTACTCGCCGCCCCATTGGAGTTCGGCCTTCAACGTCAGCTGTTTGACGATCTGCAATACAGGGTCTTTCGCGGACTCCGTGCCGGCGACGTGAGCGAAAAACCCCATCGAGGGATCGCGTCCGGCAAAATCTGATCCCTTCTTCTTCAACAGCGCCAGGTCCTCGCGTCGCTGCGTGACGTCCTTTTGCATCGTCGCGAGGATCGACGGCGTCATGCCCTTCGCCTTGCCGCTCTTCGCC